>VFQN01002869.1_pt1 | contig 25752 bp, 23 predicted proteins | sample 3512371 | NCBI WGS metagenome assembly VFQN01 (sample SAMN10412370, study PRJNA504923) | tailings metagenome | isolation source: Replicate 2 from Balatoc abandoned mine | place: Philippines: Itogon, Benguet | collected 2017-08-28 | reverse complement strand
GGCCCGAACGTCCGCGAGCCGCAGAACCGCCGCGTCGAAATCGTCATCCAGTAAGACGATCCGAAGCGTGGACTTCAGGAACGGCCGGGGGCAACCCCGGCCGTTTCCATTTTCGGCTATGTGCTTTTCGGGTTGGCGGCGGGGGAGCCGGCCTCTATATCCGGGCACAGGAGAGTGAATTCATGTCGCAAGTGTTGATGCCCAAGGCGACCGCCGTCTGGCTGGTCGAGAACACGACCCTGACATTCGACCAGATTTCGGCTTTCACCGGCCTGCATCCGCTCGAGATCCAGGCGATCGCCGACGGCGAAGTCGCAGGTGGCATGACGGGTTACGACCCGACCACCAATGGCCAGTTGACCAAGGAAGAGATCAAGCGTGTCGAGGCCGACAGCAACGCGCGGTTGAAGCTCAGCCCTCGCGACGTGCCGATGCCGCAAGCCCGCTCCAAGGGCCCGCGCTACACGCCGGTCGCCAAGCGCCAGGATCGTCCCGATGCCATCGCCTGGTTGCTGAAGACCCACCCCGAACTGCAAGACAGCCAGGTCGCAAAGCTCGTGGGTTCGACCAAGAGCACGGTGCAGTCGGTCAAGGATCGTTCCCACTGGAATATGCAGAATGTCCGTCCGCGCGATCCGGTGACACTTGGTCTCTGCTCGCTCAAGGACCTGAACGACGCCGTCGACCGCGCACGCCGCAAGGCCGCCCGCGAGGATGCCTCGCGCAAGAGGGAAGCGGTGCAGTCGGGGGTGGTCGAGGAAGCTGCCGACGTCGATCCGGCCGAGGCCGACCAGCCCGACGTCGGCGAGCAGTAGACCCGCCTAGACGGTCATCATCACCTTGCCGACATGGTCGGCGCGCTCCAGCTCGGCATGCGCGCCGGCGGCATCCCGCAGCGGGAAGGTCTTGTAGATGATCGGCTTGATGCTGCCGCATTCCAGCAGCGGCCAGACCTTCTCCTGCAGCCCACGGGCCATGCGACCCTTGCTCTCGATGCTCTGCGGACGCAGGGTCGAACCCGTGAGCGTGAGGCGATTGACCATCAGGAAGCCGGCGCTGATCGTGGCCGTCGCGCCGCCCTGCACAGCGATCACCACGCAGCGCCCGTCGAGCTTCAGCAGCGACAGGTTCTTCGGCAGGTAGTCGCCGGCCACCATGTCGAGCACGACGTCGACGCCGCCTGACAACTTCTTCGCCTCGGCCGCCCAGTCGTTGTCCTTGTAGAGGATCGCGTGGTCGGCTCCGAGCGCCTTCACCGCATCCGCCTTCTCCTGCGTCCGCACCGTGGTGAGCACGGTTGCGCCGAACGCCTTGGCGAGCTGGATCGCTGTCGTTCCGATGCCGCTCGCGCCGCCATGAATCAGCACTGTCTCGCCGGCCTTGAGCTGGCCGCGCTCGAAGAGGTTGTGCCAGACGGTGAAGTAGTTTTCCGGCAGTGCCGCGGCGTGCAGCAGATCGAAGCCCTTGGGTGGCGGCAGGCACTGCGGTGCCGGTACGATGCAGTACTCGGCATAGGAGCCGCCCGGCGTCAGGGCGCAGACCTCGTCACCGATGTTCCAGCCGCTGACCGCTTCGCCCAACTCGGCGACGATGCCGGCGGCTTCGAGACCCGGCAGGTCGGAGGCGTCCGGCGGCGGCGCGTAGTTGCCCATGCGCTGCGCGATATCGGGCCGATTGACAGCCGTGGCGGCGACCTTGATCAGGATTTCGCCGGCCTTGGGCCGAGGCACCGGCCGCGTCGCCGGCACGAGTACTTCCGGCCCGCCATACTTGGTGATCTCGATGCAGGTCATCGTGGCGGGCAGGGCACTCATGGTCGGCCTTTCGCAAGCAGGTGGAGCGGTGCTAGTCCTGCCTTAGCCGCTTCCGTGGAGACGCGCCATGGCCTTCGATCTCGACGATCTCGACCCTCGACAGAAGAAGTCGCAACCCCGGAATCTCGACGTCATGAACGTCGAGGACCTGGAGGAATACGTTCTCGTTCTCAAGGCCGAACTCGAGCGCGTCATCGCCAAGATCAAGGCCAAGCAGAGCCATGCCGCGGCAGCGGCCTCGCTGTTCAAGAAATAGGGGCGGCAAGATCGTCCGCTGAGAGGGAGACGACGTGGTCGAAGCCAAGTTCCTGAAGCCCGATACGCTGGCGCTGCATGCCGGTCAGCATCCTGATCCGGTGACCGGCGCGCGCGCGGTGCCGATCTATCAGACGACGTCCTTCGTGTTCCGCGACGTGGACCATGCGGCCAGCCTGTTCAACCTGGAGGTCGGTGGCCACATCTACAGCCGTATCTCCAACCCGACCGTGTCGGTGTTCGAAGAGCGAGTAGCGGCGTTGGAGGAGGGATCGGGCGCGCTCGCCGTGTCGAGCGGCCAGGCCGCGCTGCACATCGCCATCGCCACGCTCATGGGCGCGGGCAGTCACATCGTCGCCTCGACATCGCTCTATGGCGGCACGCGCAACATGCTGGCATTGACGATGCCGCGCTTCGGCATCGAGACGAGTTTCGTCCATCCGCGCGACCATGAGGGCTTCCGCAGGGCCATCCGGCCCGAGACGCGGCTGGTCCTGGGCGAGACGATCGGCAATCCGGGCGGCGAGGTGCTCGACATTCCGGCCATCGCCGCGATCGCCCACGAGGCGAAGATCCCGCTGATGATCGACAATACCTTCGCCTCGCCGGTCCTGTGCAAGCCGCTGACCCTGGGCGCCGACATCGTCTTCCATTCGGCCACCAAGTTCATCGGCGGCCATGGCGTGGCCATCGGTGGCGTGATCGTCGAGTCCGGCCGCTTCGACTGGGAAGGGTCGGGCAAGTTCCCGACGCTCACCGAACCCTATGCCGGCTACCATGGCATCGACTTTGCCGAGGAGTTCGGTCCGCATGCCTTTGTGATGCGGGCCCGTTCCGAAGGCGTGCGCGACTTCGGCTGCTGCCTCTCGCCGCAGAATGCCTTCTATCTCATCCAGGGCCTCGAGACCTTGCCGCTGAGGGTATCGCGTCATGGAGAGAATGCCCGCAAGGTGATGGCCTTCCTGAAGACCAACCCGGCGGTCGAGCGCATCGCCTCGCCAGACATGCCCGATCATCCCGATCATGCGCTGGCCAAGAGGATGCTGCCCAAGGGCACGGGCTCGATCTTCAGCTTCGACATCAAGGGCGGTCGCGAGGCCGGCCGCCGGTTCATCGATCGGCTGAAGATCTTCTCGCATCTCGCCAATGTGGGCGACGCCAAGTCGCTGGTGATCCATCCCGCCTCGACGACGCACGCCCAGCTCGACGCGGCGGCGCTCAAGGAGGCGGGGATCGGCGAGGGCATGATCCGGCTTTCGGTCGGGCTCGAGGATGCCGAGGACCTGATCGACGATCTCGGACAGGCGCTGCGCGCCGCGCAGAAGGGCTGACCATGAAGCTCACAGTCGATGGCCGTACCGTCTTCGCGACGACCGGCGGCACCGCGTTCGATCCGGCCAAGCCCGCCGTCGTCTTCCTCCATGGCGCCGGCTTCGACCGCACCGCGTGGCGCCTGCAGACCCGCTGGTTCGCCAACCATGGACGCTCCGTCCTGGCCGTCGACTTTCCGGCGCACGGCTGGTCCGACGGACCTGTCCTCGACAGCATCCCGGCGATGGCCGACTGGACGGCGCGCCTGATCGAAGCGGCCGGCCTGAAGCAGGCGGCCCTCGTCGGTCATTCGATGGGCGCGCTGGTCGCTCTCGACTGCGCGTCACGCCACGGCGACAAGGTGCGGGCGCTGGGCCTGTGCGGCGTCGCCTCGGAGATGCCGGTGCATCCCGAGATGCTCGAATCGGCCAAAGCCGATACGGTGAAGGTCCAGGAACTCATGACCTTCTGGGGCATGGGCAATGCGCTTCACAAAGGCGGCATGGTCTCGCCCGGCCTGTGGCTGCGCCGCGAATCTCTCGCGGTGCTGGCGGGCAATGCGCCGGGTGTCATCCATAGCGATCTGGCGGCGTGCAACGCCTACAAGGACGCGCCCGCGCGCGCGGCGGCGGTCAAATGCCCGACCGTCTTCGTCCTGGGTGACGGCGATCTCATGACCCCGGCGCCCAAGGCCAAAGCGCTAGTGGCCGCCATTGCCGGCTCGATGTCCGTCACCATCCCGAACTGCGGGCACTTCATGATGGTGGAGCGGCCCGACGAGACGCTGGAGGCGTTGAGGGCCTGTGTCTGAGCGCGTCGCCCTCGTCACCGGTTCGACCTCCGGGATCGGCGCCGCCATCGCGCGCCGCCTCTCGCGCGACGGTTATGCAGTGGCCCTTCATTCGCGCAGCTCTGCCGAGGTGGGAAAGGCGATGGCCGCCGAGCTGCCGCGGGCGAGCTATCACCAGGCCGATCTCGGCGACGAGGCGGCGGCGCGCGGCCTCGTCGCGTCGGTGCTCGAGCGGCACGGCCGCCTCGACGCGCTGGTGAACAATGCCGGCCTGTCGATCCGCATCCCGCATGCCGACCTCAAGGCCGCGACGCCGGCGCTGTGGCGCCAGATGCTCGACGTGAACCTGATCGCGCCGTTCATGCTTGTTGCGGAGGCGGAAGCCGCGCTGCGCACGTCGGCCGCGGGCGGCCGTCCCGCCAGCATCGTCAACATCGGCACGCATGCCGGTGCGCGACCCAAGGGATCGTCGATCCCCTACGCGGCGTCGAAGGCAGCGCTGCATCACGTCACCAGGCTGCTGGCGCTGTCGCTGGGGCCGGACATCCGCGTCAATGCCGTGGCACCCGGACTGGTCGAGACGCCGATGACGGCAAACTGGCCGGACATGCTGGAGATGTGGAAAGCGAAGTCGCCGATGAAACGGCCTGCGAAGCCGGAGGACATCGCCGATCTGGTGGCCGCCCTGTGCGCCAACGACTACGTTACCGGAGAGATCGTCATCGCCGACGGTGGGCTGAACCTCACCTAGCCAGACACGGAGGAAACAACAATGAACGTCCAGACGCTGCCGCCGGGATACAAGACCGCCCCATGGACGCCGCCCGAGACCATCACCGGCGCCATGCTGGCCGAGGCGAGCAACAAGCTGATCGAGATCCTGCGCATCCGTACCCAGCCGATCGGCATGCGCCTGTTCGAGGATCCGGCCGAGATGGACAAGATCAAGGGCGTGCGCAAGCCGACCGAGGGCTTCAAGTTCACGATGTGCCAGATGGTGACGCAGTCGCGCTGGTACGGATTCACGCTGGGCATCACCGTCGACAACACCCGCGGCGGCAATTGCGGCGGCGTCGTCGGCCTCAACCATCCCGGCGAGGGCTTTCTCTCCGGCGATCACATGAATGGCGTCTGGTTCGGCAACAAGGAGGCCTCGGCCGCCCATCAGGCGCAGATGCCGCGCGTGCCCGACGGCAAGTACAACGGCCTCGTCGTGTCGCCGCTGCGCTCGGCACGCCTCGATCCGCCGGACATCTGCCTGTTCTACGGCACGCCCGGCCAGATGATCTATTTCATCAACGGGCTGCAGTATCACCGCTACCGCCGCTACGATTTCACCGTGACGGGCGAGAGCGCCTGCGCCGATTCGTGGGGAAGGGCGCTCGCGACCCGTCAGACCTCGCTGTCGCTGCCCTGTTTCGCCGAGCGCCGCTACGGCGGCGTCGCCGACGACGAGCTGCTGATGGCCTGCCCGCCGGATGAGCTGCTGCGTGCGATCGAGGGCATGGGCCATCTCGGCAAGAACGGCCTGCGCTATCCGTTCCCGCCCTACGGTGCGGTGATGGACCCTGCGGCGGGCATGGCCAAGAGCTACAGCTGACGTGCTCTATGTCGTGGCTTGGCCGCTGCTGGGCGAGGCCGACGACACGGCGCTGCGCCGGTTGCGGGCGCAGTATCACCCGCAGGAAGCGGAGCTGATCGGCCCGCACTTCACCCTCGTGTTCGGCGCTGCGGACGATCGCGAGGCCGAACTGCGCGCGGCGGTGGAGAGCGTAAGATGCCGCCCCTTCTGGTTCCAGATCGACCGCATCGCTCGATCCGACCTGTACCTGTATGCCGAACCGTCGGATCGCGGCCGATCTGTCGGCGCTCCACGACATCCTGAACCCGATCGCCGGCAGCGAGCCGTTCGAGCCGCACATCACGCTTGGCCGGTTCGGCAGCGCTGCCGAGGCTGAGCAGGTGGCCCGCATCGTCGGGCGCCAGAACCTGCCAATGACTGGACGGGTCGAGGAGCTGGCGCTGCTGCGCCGAACGGGCGGCAGGCTCGAAACGGTGGCCGACGTCCGCCTGGGCGCATGAAGGTCGGTCGTCGGGGGCCTCGATGAACGGCGCTAGCGCCAGAGCGGCGGCAGGGGCGGCAGGCGGACGTTGCCGGGGCGCGTAGCCACGCCGAAATTCGCCAGCAGCTCGCGCACTTCACGCGGCATCGCCAGGTTCGGCGACGCCGTCACGCCCGCCAGCTTGAAGAGGCGATCGATGAAGCGCTGCAGTCGGTCTGCCTCGTCGGGATAGCGTCGGATTTCGACCTTGCGGCCCTCACCGATGCCGGCCTTGGCCTTGGCGATGTTGAGGGCAAGTTGCAAGCCGCCCAGTTCGTCGATCAGTCCGGCGCGCTTGGCGTCGATGCCGCTGAACACGCGTCCGCGCGCGGCCGCGTCGATGCGATCGGCGTCGAGGTTGCGCGACTCCGCCACCTGGGCGGTGAAGGCCGCGTAGATGACGTCGAGCTCACGATTGATGGCGGCGCGCTGGGCCGGTGTCGGCGGCTGAAAGGTCGAATGCATGCCGGCATTGCGCCCGACCGACACGCGCTCGACGTTCACGCCGAGCGACGTCAGCAGCTCCTGGGCCATCGGCCAGATGCTGAACACGCCGATCGAGGCGGTGATGGTGGTGGGCTGGGCGACGATCACCTCGCCGCGCACCGCGGCCAGGTAGCCGCCCGACGCCGCGATGTCGCCCATGGACACGATCACCGGCTTGCCGGCGGCACGTGCGCGACCGACCGCATCGGCAATCGCATCGGCGGCAGGGTAGGTGCCGCCGGGCGAATCGATACGCAGCACGATGGCCCGCACGTCCTTCGCCTGCGCCGCATTCTCCAGTGCCTCGACGACGTCCTCGGAATTGGCCATGGCTTCGTCCTCGAGCGGGCTGCCATTGCCGGTGCCGGAGGCGATTGCGCCGCTGGCGCGCACCAGGGCGATGATCTCGCCGGTGGTCTTGGGCGCCGCCTCGTCGCCGGCATATTCCGCGAGCGTCACGAGATCGCGCTTGCCATTGGCCCGCTGATAGACATCCTCGAGCGCATCGGTGCGATAGCCGATCTTGTCGACCAGGCCGTCCCGACGGGCCTGCTCCGATTCGTGCGGCGCGGTGTCGATCAGGCGGCGAAGGTGGCCAGCTTCCAACTTGCGGTCGCGGGCCACGTCGGCGATGAACTGGTCGAACAGGCTGTCGATGAGCTGCTGCAGGTTCTCACGTGCAGGGCGGGTATAACCGGTCTCGGTGAACGAATCGGGCGCGCTCTTATACTCGTAGCGCTTACCGCCCTCGACTTTCACCCCGAGCTTATCGAGACCGCCTTTGAGGAAGGGCGTTTCGACGGCGATGCCGGTGACGCCGAAGCCGCCGCTCGGCTGCAGCCAGATCTGCTCCAGCGCGGCGGCGAGATAGTAGTCGGCGACATGGTTGCCGCCGCTGCCGAGGGACTCCGCGAATCCCACCGCGAACTTTCCCTTGCCGCGGAAGTGGCTGATCGCCTGACGCAGCTCCTGCACGCGAGCGAGGCCGCCCGCTTCGTCCCCGATCTCGACATACAGGCCGATGACGCGTGGGTCGTCGGCCGCCTGCCACAGTAGCTGCACGGTTTCGACGATGTCGCGCGAGCTGCCGAACAGGCCGCCGCTCAGCAGGCCGGTCGATGTCGTCTCCGGCGGCAGGGTGCGAAGGTCCAGTGACAGCACCATCTGCTGCGGCAGCGGTTTGGGCGAGAAGGGGCCCGAAGCGAAGAAGGCCACGCCGGCGGCGACTGCCAGCAAGACGAGGGTGCCAATGGTCGCAAGAAAGCCGACGATGAACCGCCGCATGCGAGAGTTTCCCTCTGATGATGGATGCTGTTCAGGAACGGACGAGATTCGGCCGGAATGCCTTCACCGCGTCAAGCATGGCCATGGCGTTCGCATCGAGCCCGTTGTCGCGGACCACGACGGCCGCCGGTACGCCGCGGATCGGGCGCAGGCTGTCATCGACGTTGAACTGCGAAAGGCGCAGATTCGCTGCAAGGAAGGCTTGGGGTTCGACTCCGATCTGGAGCTGGGCACGCATCGCGAGGCGGCGCAGCCGCACCCACTCGATGTCGTCCCAAGCGATACGGGCATTGCGGCCGAAACCCAGCGCTATGCCCTCGTGGTCGATCACGACCTGCGGTCTTCTATCCAGATATCGACCGACGCCGACGAAGATGTAGTAGACCATGATCAACGCCAGGAGGGCGAACATCACGAAGCGCGGGTCTTTTAGCGACAGGGTGGGCGCATTGGCCGATTCGCCCGACGCGAAATGCGCGATCGCCGAGGCGATCATCAGCAGCGAGACGGCGGCCATCCCGAGATTGTGAAGGGTGCCGTAGCGCACCTGCAGGGTCTGCCGAGCCGCCACGCGGAGCGCTAGACGGCCTGGGCGCGATGGCGCAGCAGATGGTCCGCAAGGACGCACGCCACCATCGCTTCGGCCACCGGTGTGCCGCGGATTCCCACGCAGGGGTCGTGCCGGCCCTTGGTGCGTAATTCGATCTCGCGGCCGGTGCGGTCGATGCTTCGAACCGGCGTCAGGATCGAGCTGGTGGGCTTGACCGCGAGCCGGCAGACGATGTCCTGGCCGGTCGAAATGCCGCCCAGGATGCCGCCGGCATGGTTGCTCAGGAAGGCGGGATGACCGTTCTGCATCCGCATTTCGTCGGCATTCTCCTCGCCGCTCATCGCCGCAGCGGCGAAACCGTCGCCTATCTCCACGCCCTTCACCGCGTTGATGCTCATCAGTGCCTTGGCGAGGTCGGCATCGAGCTTGTCGTAGACCGGGTCGCCCAGTCCCACGGGCACTCCCGAGGCCACAACCTCGATGACCGCGCCGCATGAGCTGCCGCGCTTGCGCACATCGTCCAGGTAGCCTTCCCAATTCTGCGCCGCCTGGCGGTCGGGGCACCAGAAGGGATTGTCGCCGGTCGCGTCCCAGTCCCAGTTGGTGCGGTCGATCTTCTGTGTGCCGATCTGGACCACGGCGCCGCGGATGGTGACGCCATCTCCCAGGATTTTCCGCGCGATGGCGCCGGCGGCGACGCGCACGGCGGTCTCGCGGGCCGACTGGCGGCCGCCGCCGCGATAGTCGCGCACGCCGTACTTCATTTGATAGGTGTAGTCGGCGTGGGACGGGCGGAACTGGTCCTTGATCTCGCCGTAGTCGCGGCTGCGCTGGTCGACATTGTCGATGTGCAGCCCGATCGGCGTGCCGGTCGTGACGCCCTCGAACACGCCGGACAGGATCTTCACCGTGTCCGGCTCCTGGCGCTGGGTGACGAAGCGCGACTGGCCCGGGCGGCGCTTGTCCATCCACACCTGGATGTCGGCCTCGCTGAGGGGGATGCGCGACGGCGCGCCGTCGACGACGCAGCCGATCGCCGGCCCGTGGCTTTCGCCCCAGCTGGTGAACCTGAAAAGGGTACCGAAACTGCTGCCGGCCATGGCCTGCCGGCCTCCGCTCTACTCGCCTTCGAAGTTGCCGAGCAAGTCGGCGATCTGCTTCGCAGACGAGGTGTTGATCATGCCGACGACATGGTAGCCGGCATCGACGTGCATCACTTCACCGGTCACGCCGGTGCCGAGGTCGGACAGGAGATAGAGGCCGGCATTGCCGACTTCCTCGGTCGTCACGTTGCGCTTCAGCGGCGAGTTGAGCTCGTTCCACTTCAGGATATAGCGGCCGTCGTTGATGCCGGCGAAGGCCAGCGTCTTGATCGGGCCGGCGGAGATCGCGTTGACGCGGATCTTCTGCTGACCGAGGTCCGCCGCCAGATAGCGGACGCTCGCCTCCAGGGCGGCTTTGGCCACGCCCATGACGTTGTAGTGCGGGATCACCCGCTCGGCACCGTAGTAGGTGAGCGTGAGCAGGCTCCCGCCATCCTTCATCAGCGGCACGGCGCGCTGCGCCACGGCTGTGAAGGAGTAGACGCTGACATTCATGGTAAGATTGAAGTTGTCGGACGTCGTGTCGAGGTAGCGGCCACGCAGCTCGTCCTTGTTGGAGAAGGCGATGGCATGGACCACGAAGTCCAGCTTGCCCCATTCCTTCTCCAGCTTGGCGAAGACGGCGTCGATGCTGGCGGCGTTGGTCACGTCGCACGGCTCGATGATCTTGGCGCCGATCGAGTTGGCCAGCGGTCGCACACGCTTTTCCAGGGCCTCGCCCTGGAAGGTGAAGGCCACCTCCGCGCCCTGGTCGTGGCAGGCCTTGGCGATCCCCCAGGCGATCGAGCGTTCGTTCGCGACGCCCATGACGAGGCCCTTCTTACCGGCCATCAATTGTGCAGCAGAGGTCATGGTGTGGTTCTAGCTGGGGACGGCTATTGGGACAAGATGCCGGTGGTGGAACGCGGCGGGCCCCCTCATATTGTGGTCATGATCAGGGAAACCACCGATCCGCTGGAGCTTTTCGCCGCCTGGTACGGCGAAGCCGGCGCTTCCGAGCCGAACGACCCCTCCGCCATGGCCCTGGCCACGGTCGGTCCGGACGGCACGCCCGCGGTGCGCATGGTGCTGTTGAAGGACTATGACGCCGACGGCTTCGTGTTTTACACAAACTATGAAAGCCGGAAGGGCAACCACCTCCTGGCTCATCCCAAGGCGGCCCTTCTTTTCCACTGGAAGTCGCTGCGGCGCCAGGTCCGCCTGGAGGGGCCCGTCAGCCCGACGACCGCGGCCGAGGCCGACGCCTATTTCGCGACCCGGGCGCGGGGGAGTCAGGTCGGCGCCTGGGCCTCGGAACAGTCGCGGCCGCTCGAAAGCCGGTTCGCGCTGGAGAAGCGGGTGGCGGAATACGGCGCCCGGTACGTGATCGGCACGGTGCCACGTCCGCCGCACTGGTCGGGCTTCCGCCTGCAGCCGACCCTGATCGAGTTCTGGCAGGACGGCGCCTTCCGCCTGCACGACCGGCTGGAATATCGCCGCGGGTCTGCGGCGGAGCCGTGGACCACGCGAACGCTTTACCCCTGAGGGCGTGATGGCAATGGAGCCCCAGCGTCTGATGCGCTTGGCGACCATCGCCTCGATGGCGACGGCCTTGATCCTGATCGTCGCCAAATTCGTGGCCTGGCGGCTCACCGATTCGGTCAGCATGCTGTCCTCGCTGGTCGATACCTCGCTCGACCTCGTGAGCTCGATGGTGACCTTCCTGGCGGTAAGACAGGCCCTGGTACCGGCCGACGACGACCATCGCTTCGGCCATGGCAAGGCCGAGGGCTTGGCGGGCCTCATCCAGGCCGGCTTCATTGCAGCGTCGGGGTGCGCGCTGCTGGTCGCAATCGTCGAGCGGCTGGGCAATCCGAAGCAGGTGCGCGAGGAGGAGGTCGGCCTGCTCGTCAGCTTGCTGGCGGTGGGCGTCACGCTGTGCCTCGTCGCCTTTCAGAGGTTCGTCGTGCGTCGCAGCGGCTCGCTCGCCATCAGTGCCGACATGGCGCACTACGGCACCGATCTGGTGACGACGCTGGTGACCGGCGCCGGCGTCTTCCTGTCGGGCCTGCTGGACCAGCCCCTCATCGATACCGGCGTAGCGACCCTGGCGGCTCTCTACCTGCTCCATGGCGGCTGGACAGTGGCGCGCGAATCGCTGGACGTGCTGATGGACCACGAGCTGCCTGCCGAGGACGGGCGGAAGATCGAGGCGATCGCGCGGGCGCATCCCGGTGTGACGGACGTGCATGACCTGAAAACCCGGTCGAGCGGGCTGACCAAGTTCATTCAGCTTCATATCGAGGTCGATCGCGATCTCACGGTCGTGCTGGGCCATGCGATCGGCCTCGAGGTGCAGGCCGAAATCGCCAAGGCCTTTCCCGGGGCGGAGATCATCATTCACGTCGATCCGTCGCCAGCCTCATGACGGACAAGCCTTCCTTCGTGGTCGAGGACCAGTCGGAGACGATCGCCTTCCTCGACGCCGAGCTGAAACCAGAGCGTCGGATCGACACCCACGGCGCGGTCGTCTTCCTATGCCGCGAGCGCGCGTACAAGCTGAAGCGCGCGGTGAAGTTCCCCTACATGGACTTCTCGACGGAGGCCCGGCGCGCGGCGATGTGCGCCGCCGAGATCGAGGTGAACCGGCGATCGGCGCCGGAAATCTATATCGGCGTAGCACCGGTGCTGCGGTGCGACGGCGGGCTGGCACTGGGCGAGGTCGGTGAGACGGCCGGCGAAGTGGTCGATTGGCTGGTCGTGATGCGCCGATTCGACGAGGAAGGGCTGCTGGATCGGATGGCGGCGCGAGGCGCGCTGACTCCCGAACTCATGGCGGCACTGGGTGCGCGGGTTGCCAGATTCCATGACGGGTTGCCCGCCATAGCCGCGGGCTTCTGTTCGCCCGCCGACTATCGTCACTCGGTCGAGGCGGATGTCCGCCAGATGCGCGAGGCGGGCGACCGTCTCGACCCGCCGACCAGCGAGGCGCTGGCCGAGGCGATGCCCCGATCACTCGAACCCTTCGTCGATCTGGTGGCGCGGCGCGTCGCGGCCGGCGCGATCCGCCGCTGCCATGGCGATCTGCACCTGCGCAACATCGTGACGCTGAACGGCCAGCCTGTTCCCTTCGACGCCATCGAATTTTCCGACAAGATCGCCAACATCGACGTGCTCTACGATCTCGCCTTCGCGCTGATGGATCTGGCGCGGCAGGGGCTGGGGGCGCTGGCCAACCGCCTGCTGAACGAATGGTTGTGGCGGGTCGGGGAGGTGGAAGGCGCCCCGCATGAGGAGGCGCTGGCGCTGCTGCCGATGTTCCTCGCCCGGCGGGCGGCGATCCGCGCCTACGTCGATTCGGCGGTCACGGCCGTCAGCGGCGCCGACAATGCGCCGGCGCGTGCCTACCAGACGGCAGCACTCGCCTTCCTACAGCCGGCTCCGCCGCGCCTGGTCGCGATCGGTGGCCTGTCAGGCAGCGGCAAGACCACGCTGGCTTTGAGGCTGGCGCCGGAAATCGGCCGCACGCCGGGCGCCGTCGTGGTGCGGACCGACGTCGAGCGCAAGCGACAGGCCGGCATCCCCCTGGAAGAGCGCATGCCGGCCGGCAGCTATTCGCCCGAGGCGTCGGCTCGCATCTACGCCGCCTGCCTGGCGCGCGCGGAACGCGTTCTGCGGGCCGGGCACAGCGTCGTGCTCGATGCCGTCTTCGCGCGTCCCGACGAGCGGGACGCGGTCGAGGCGCTGGCTCGAAAGGTCGGCGTGCCGTTCCAGGGAATCTGGCTCGACGTGCCGAAGGACGTGGCCCAGCAGCGCGTGACGGACCGTAAAGGCGACGCCTCCGACGCGACCGCCTCCGTTGTCGAACGGCAGTTTGGCTATGATCTGGGGGTCATCGATTGGGAGCGTCGCTGAGCAGGGCTTGACCTGTCTTTTGTGAGTGATTAATCACTCAGTAATGAGATCGATTACGTTTGTCGATGTGCGGGATGGCGGGCCCGATGGGCACCTCCGGCAGCGGGAGTCCGAAGCGCTGGCCGTTCGCGACGCCTGCCTCGGGTGGCTGCCGCTGGGGGGCTACTGGCGCGCATCGCGGACCCGATCGTTCGGGCCTGGATGAAGCGGGCCGGGACGGTCTACGCCGCCGAGATCGACAGCGTCGCCCGCACCCTCAAGAAGCCGGGCATCTGGCTGCTGCACGGCGCCTACCTCTTTGGATGCACCGCGCTTGCGGACGAGGGCGCGGAGGGGCCGCGTCTCCGCCGCACGCTCGACTGGCCGTTTCCCGGTCTCGGCCGCCTCGTCGAGGTGAGGCGCCAGAGCGGATCGACGGGGGAGTTCCTGAACGTCACATGGCCGGGCTTCGTCGGCGTGCTGACCGCGGTGGCGGCGGGCCGCTTCGCCGCCTCGATCAACCAGGCGCCTATGCGTCGCCGCTGGCGGACGCCGCTCCTGTTATGGCTCGACTATGTGCTGAATGCGCTCAAGGGCCTTCGCAGCAGCGGTCGCCTGCCGCCCGAACATCTGCTGCGCCATGTCTTCGAGACCTGCGTGAGCTTCGACGAAGCGCGCCGGCTGCTCGAAACCGCGCCGGTCGCACGACCGGTGCTGTTCCTGCTGGTCGGTACGAAGCCCGGCGAGCGGATCGTCATCGAGCGTGAGGAGACCAGCGCGCGGACCCATCGCGACGACACGGTCTTCGCCAACGACTGGCGCGAACGCCATCCGAATTGGCGGCCCCGCGCCTGCGGCGACGGCGCACCGGTCGAGAACAACATCCGCCGCCGCAGCGCGCTCGCGGCCTGGACCGGGCGCGACGCGGACGAATTCGCCTGGGTGGCGGCCCCCGTCCTCAACGCCTGCACGCGCCTTTCGGTCGAGATGTTTCCGGCGAGCGGTCGAGTCGTCGTCGCGGGCTGGGAAGCCGATGGACGCGGGGGCGCAGAACGCGCCACCGCCGTCTCGATGTTCTAAGCCCGCTTCTTGGCCGTCGAACTGCGCGGCAGGAGCCGCGCGAGGTACTGGCCCGTATAGCTCTCCGGCACCTTCACCACCGCTTCCGGCGGACCCTCGGCGACCAGGCGGCCGCCGCCCGATCCGCCATCGGGGCCCATGTCGAGAATCCAGTCAGCGGTCTTGATGACTTCGAGATTGTGCTCGATCACCAGCACCGTGTTCCCGGTCTCGACCAGGCGATGCAGCACTTCCAGCAGCTTGCGCACGTCCTCGAAATGCAGGCCGGTGGTGGGCTCGTCGAGGATGTAGAGCGTGCGGCCGGTGGCCCGTCGTGAAAGCTCCTTCGCGAGCTTGACCCGCTGGGCTTCGCCGCCCGACAAGGTCGTCGCCTGCTGGCCGATATGGATGTAACCCAACCCGACCTGCTGCAGGGTCAGCAGCTTGTCGCGAATGACCGGCACCGCCTTGAAGAACTCGCAGCCCTCGTCGACCGTCATGTCGAGAACGTCGGCGATCGACTTACCGCGGAAGGTGATCTCGAGAGTCTCGCGGTTGTAACGCTTGCCCTTGCAGACGTCGCATTCGACATAGACGTCAGGCAGGAAGTGCATCTCGATCTTGATGACGCCGTCGCCCTGGCAGGCCTCGCAGCGTCCGCCCTTCACGTTGAACGAGAAGCGCCCCGGCTTGTAGCCGCGCTCGGTCGATTCCGGCAGCTGGGAGAACCAGTCGCGGATCGGCGAGAAGGCGCCGGTATAGGTCGCGGGATTGGAGCGCGGCGTGCGGCCGATCGGCGACTGGTCGATATCCACGATCTTGTCGAGATGGTTCACGCCCTCGAGTGCGGCATGCGTGCCGGCATGCTCGCGGGCATTGTTGAGGCGCTTGGCCAGTGCCTTGTAGAGGGTCTCCACGATCAGCGTGCTCTTGCCGCTTCCCGACACGCCGGTGACGCAGGTGAAGGTGCCAAGCGGGATGCTGGCCGTCACGTTCTGGAGATTGTTCTCCCTGGCGCCTTTCAGGGTCAGCCAGCGCCCGTTCTTCGGCGGCGGCTCGCGCCGCACCTTGGGGATGGGAACCTGACGGAAGCCGGAGAGATACTGGCCGGTGAGGCTCGCGCTGTTGCCCATCACCTCGTCGGGCGTGCCTTGGGCGATCACAGTGCCGCCATGGGCGCCGGCGCCGGGGCCCATGTCGACCAGGTAGTCGGCGGCGCGGATCGCGTCCTCGTCATGCTCGACCACCAGCACCGTGTTGCCGAGGTCGCGCAGGCGGGTCAGCGTCTTCAGCAGCCGGTCGTTGTCGCGCTGGTGCAGGCCGATCGAGGGCTCGTCGAGCACGTAGAGCACGCCAGTCAGGCCGGAGCCGATCTGGGAGGCGAGGCGGATGCGCTGGCTCTCGCCGCCGGACAGCGTGCCCGAAGTTCGATTGAGGGTCAGGTAGGACAGGCCGACATTGTCGAGGAAGCCCAGCCGCTCGTTGATCTCCTTCAGGATTCGGGCGGCGATTTCCCGCTGCTTGGGCGTCAGCTTGGCATCGAGGGCCAGGAACCAGTTCACCGCCTCGCCGATCGAGAACTCGGTCGTCTGGCTGATGTTGAGACCGGCGATCTTGACTGCGAGCGCCTCGGGCTTGAGGCGGGCACCGTTGCAGGCCTCACACTTGCTCTCGTGCTGATAGCGCTCCAAATCCTCACGCACCCAGGAGGAATCGGTCTCCTTCCAGCGGCGGTCGAGATTGGGGATCACGCCCTCGAACGGCTTGGTCGTCTGGTACTGGCGGATGCCGTCGTCGTAGCGCATGGCGATCGACTCGCTGCCGCTGCCATAGAGGATCGCGTCGCGCACCTTCTTCGGCAGGTCGCGCCACGGCACCGAGGTCTTGACCTTGAAGTGCCTGGCGATGCTCTCGAGCGTCTGCATGTAATACTGGCCCGACGAATCGGCCCATGGCGCGACGACGCCTTCCGAGAGCGAGAGCCGGTCGTCCGGCACCACCATTTCCGGGTCGAAGAACATCTTCACGCCGAGCCCGTCACAGGACGGGCAGGCCCCCTGCGGCGCGTTGAAGGAGAAGAGCCGCGGCTCGATCTCCTCTATGGTGAAGCCCGAGACCGGGCAGGCGAAGCGCGCCGAGAAGACCGTGCGTTCGCCATTGTCGGCGTTCTCGGCAATGGCCAGGCCCTCGGCCAGGGTGAGCGCGGTCTCAAGCGAATCGGCGAGACGGTTGCCGAGGTCGGGCTTCACGACGATGCGGTCCACGACCACGTCGATGTCGTGCTTGAACTTCTTATCGAGTGCCGGGGCTTCGGCGATCTCGTGGAGCGTGCCGTCGATCTTGACCCTCTGGAAGCCCTTGCGCTGCAGTTCCTGCAGTTCCTTGCGGTACTCGCCCTTCCGGCCGCGCACGATCGGCGCCATCAGGTAGAGCCGCGTGCCCTCCGGCATCGTCCTGATGCGGTCGACCATCTGCGACACGGTCTGGCTCTCGATCGGCAGTCCGGTCGCAGGCGAGTAGGGCACGCCGACGCGCGCGAACAGCAGGCGCAGATAGTCGTAAATCTCGGTGACAGTGCCGACCGTCGAGCGCGGATTGCGCGAGGTCGTCTTCTGCTCGATCGAGATCGCCGGCGACAGGCCCTCGATCGAATCGACGTCGGGCTTCTGCATCAATTCGAGGAACTGGCGGGCATAGGCCGAAAGGCTCTCGACGTAGCGGCGCTGGCCCTCGGCGTAGATCGTGTCGAAGGCGAGGGACGACTTGCCGGAGCCGGAGAGGCCGGTGATCACCACCAGCCGGTCGCGCGGCAGGTCGACGTCGACGTTCTTGAGATTGTGCTCGCGCGCTCCCCGGACGGAGATGAAGCGATGCGGCTCGGCAGCTTGTAAGCGGGACTTGGCCATCAGGACCGGAACAATAAGGTAAGCGCGGGATCAGCGCATATGGCGATTATCCCCCGGCTCCGCCAGTGCCCTACGTCACGCTGGCGATGCCTGCGCTGCCAGCACCCGCGCGGTCGGACGGTCGTTCATCAAAAGCTGCGCGGTGCCCGCGATCAACCCGATCAGAACGCCGATCTTCCAGGCGACGTCGTATGACCCCATCAGGTCGAACAGATACCCGCCGCCCCAGGCGCCGAGGAAGGATCCGGCCTGGTGGCTGAGGAAGGCGATGCCGGTGAGGGTCGAGAGGAAGCGCAGGCCGAAGATCTGGACCACCAGTCCGTTGACCAGCGGGATGACGCCCAGCCACAACGTGCCCATGGCCGCGCCGAAGAGAATTACGGAGAGCGGCGTCGGCGGGAACAGGAAGAACAGCGCCACGGTCAGCGAGCGCAGCAGGTAGATCCCGCCCAGCAGCAGGCGCTTGGGGTACTTGTCACCCAGCCAACCGAACAGCCACGAACTCAGGATGTTGAAGCCGCCGATCAGCATCAGCGCCACTGCGCTGTAGGATGGGTCCATGCCGCACTGGGCGAGATATGTCGGCAGGTGGGTGGTGATGAAGACGAGCTGCAGGCCGCAGACGAAGAAGGCCAGTGCCATCACGACGTAGCCGGTGTGGCGACGCGCCTCGTCGAGGGCGCCCATCAATGTGAGATTGCGGTCGGTCGACAGCGTATTGGGCAGCTTGTCGGCGCGGCTGCCGATCCAGGCGGCCGGCAGCATGGCGAGGGCCAGGATCACGAAGGCCCACACCGCTGCGCGCCAGCCATCCGTATTGAGAAGGTAGGCCGCTATGGGGGCCGTTACCATGGTGCCGACGGAGCCCGCGGCCGAGACGATGCCGAAGGCCAGTGTCCGGCGGCCCGGCTCGACGACGCGGGCGGCGATGTTGGCGGTAATACCCGAGGTCGTGCAGGCCAGCGCCACGCCGATCAGGACGCCGGCGCCCAGGATGATGGGCAGGACGCCCTGCGCCGTGGCGGTCAGCCAGATGCCGAGGATGAACAGGGCGCTGCCGATCATCGCCACCCAACGCGTGCCGTACTTGTCGGCGAAGATGCCGGCAATCGGCTGGCTGACGCCCCAGGCGACCTGCTGGACAGAGATCGCCAGCGCGAAATCCGAGATGGCGATCCCGAGTTCCTTGGAAGCCGGCGCCTGGAAGAGGCCGAGATTCTGACGGATGCCCATGGCGAGGGTCATCATCAGCGCCGCCCCGCCCAGCATGGCGTAGGCCTGGCCGGTCGAAACCTGAGGAACATGGAAGGATTTGCTCATGGCCGGGGAAGATACGGGAGACTTTGCCGGCACAACCAATGAATTGTCGGAGGGGGGTCATGAGCAGACCTAACTTCACAACCGTAATTTGGTGGCTGCCCACAGGCGGCCGGGGCTAGGTTGCCCGCCGTGAGGTAGGCGCCGCGTCCCGCGGCGCCGGGAAAGCTCAGGGAGGCCCCCATGGCGGGCAGCGTCAACAAGGTCATTCTGGTCGGCAATCTCGGCCGCGACCCCGAAGTGAAGTCGATGCAGGACGGCCGTTCGCTGGTGAACATGTCGGTTGCGACGTCGGAGACCTGGCGCGACCGCAACAGCGGCGAGCGCAAGGAGCGCACCGAGTGGCACCGTGTCGTGATCTTCAACGACAAGCTGGCCGAGGTGGCGCAGAAATTCCTGAAGAAGGGCGCGAAGGTCTATCTCGAAGGCCAGCTCACCACCCGCAAGTGGACCGACCAGAGCGGCCAGGAGCGCTACACGACCGAAGTGGTCATTCCGCGTTTCGGCGGCTCGCTCACCATGCTCGACGGCCGCAGCGGTGGCGGTGGTGGTGACGGCGGCGGCATGGACGACGATTACGGCGGCGGCGGCATGTCCGGCGGTGGTGGAATGTCGAGCGGCGGCGGGGCCGGCCGGGCGGCCCCGCGCGGCAAGGCCGAACTCGACGACGACATTCCGTTCTAGGCGTGCGGACGCTCGTCCTGGGTGGGACGGGCGTCTTTGGCAGCCGGCTGTGCCGCCTGCTGGCGAACGATCCTCTCATCGATCTCACGATCGGCGCGCGCGATCGCGCCCGGGGCGAGGCGCTGGCCGCTGAACTGGGCATTGCCAGCCAGGCGCTCGATTGGCGGAGCGACCTCGATCGGCTGCTGGCTTCCCGGCAGTTCGACGTCGTCGTCCACGTGGCTGGACCCTTCCAGGGCCAGGACTATTCGGTGGCGGAGGCCTGCATCCGCCATGGCGTCCACTATCTCGACCTTTCGGACGATCGCGCCTTCGTCTGCGGCATCGACCGCCTGGACGCGGCCGCCAGAGCCGCAGGTGTGTTCGTTTGCTCGGGGGCGAGTACTGCACCTGCGCTCACCGGCGCCGTCCTCCAGCAAGTGTTGCAAGAGGGGATGGCGGTCGACCGCGTGTTTTTCGGCATTGTGCCGGGCAATGACGCGCCGCGCGGCCGCGCGTTGATCGAGGCCATCCTGTCGGGCGCCGGCAAGCCCATTCCGGATCAGCCGGGTCGGCACGTCTGGGGCAGCCTTCGACGCTTCGCCGTCCCCGGACTGGGCCGCCGCTGGGCGGCGTCCTGCGACCTGCCGGAGCCTGCCCTGTTTCGCCGGCGTTTCGGCATCGCGGAGACCTATGCCGGCGCGGGGCTGGAACTCTCGGTCCTGCATCTCGGGCTTTGGCTGCTGGCCGCGCCCGTCCGGCTGGGGTTGCTTCGCTCGCTCAGCCCGGCGGCGACGCCCCTGGCCTGGATCGCCGACCGGCTGCGCATCTTCGGCACTGACAAGGGAGGGCTGCGCATCGATTTCGAGGCGGCGGGTGGTCCGCGCACCTGGTCACTCGTGGCCGAGGGCGGCGATGGTCCCTTCATCCCCGCCACGCCTGCCGCGGCGCTGATTCGCAAGCTGGCGCGAGGGGAGGTGGCCCACCGGGGCGCCATGCCCTGCATCGGCCTCCTGTCCCTGGCCGAGATCGAGACCGAGTGGCTGCGGGCGTCCCTACGCATCGCCTGCGGCTGGGGCGAGGACGGCGCCTCTTTCCGACCGTCGCTCTATCGCCGCGTCCTGGGTCGTGCCTACAGCGTCCTGTCCGCAGCCGGGCAAAGGCTCCATGACGGTGCGGGCGGAAACTGGAGCGGCCGATGCTCGGTCGAGGGACCCACCAACCTCGCCGGGCAGCTTGTCGCCCGACTGTTTGCACTGCCGCCCGCGACGGCGGATGCCCCCATCGAAGTCGACTTTGTCGTGCGCGGCGGTCGCGAGACCTGGATCCGGCGGGTCGGGGGCCGCACCATGCGGTCCGAGCAGTATATCGGCCTGCGCCGGCCCGGCGGCTGGATCGTCGAGCGGTTCGGGCCTTTCGCCTTCGATCTCGCGGTGCCGGCAAAGGACGGCCGGCTCGAACTGGTGATGGCGGGCATACGTTTCGCCGGAATGCCGCTGCCGCGCTTCTGCTGGCCATTCATCAAGGCGGTCGAGACCGAGGACGAGGAGGGTCGTTTCCGGTTCGATGTCGAGATCGGCCTGCCGTGGATAGGCCGGCTGGTGCGCTATCGCGGTTTCCTCACAGGTCGATGAAGCGGTCCCGCGTCCGTGGCGACGGCACGAGGCAGGAATCGAGCCGGCCGAACCAGCGGATTCGGTTGCGCGCAACGACGTCGTAGATCGGATCCCGCAAGACCTTCGGGACCAGGATCAGCGGATAGAGCCAGCGTGCCGGGCTTCGCAGATGGCGCAGCGCCCGCAGCGCCGCGGTCGAGCGCGTGTAGAGCCTGTGGTCCTCGATCAGCAGGATCGTCTGATCCAGCGTGTCGTCGGGCAGGTCGAGGGCCTGCAGGACACGTGCTCCCAACGCCGACTGGGCGCTGGCGAACTTGAGACGTCCGTCCGGGTCGCGCTTCAGGCAGAAGGCGACGAAGCGGCTGCACAGGACGCATTGGCCATCGAAGAAGTAGAGCGGTTGCGGCAGGTCTGCCAGGGCCGCCGGTAGCCTCACGCCGGGAAGCCCAAGGCTCGCAGTTCAGCTCTCGTCTGGTCCGCCGAGCAGTGATGTATGCCCCTCATGCCGGTGGTTCGTGCTCCCTCGACGTTCGCCAGGACGTCGTCGATGAACACGGCGTCCTCGGGACGGAAGCCGCCGGAGCGGCAGGTCAGTTCGAAGATCGCGGCATCCGGCTTCCAGCATCCGACATGTCCGGACACGATGAAGTCGCGGAAGCGGCCGACGAACGGGTGTTTTGCCTGTGCCGGCCCGCGCAGCCAGGCGTCGAGGAAGCCGGGGGCGTTGGAGAGCAGGTAGAGCGGCACGCCCCCGTCGCCCAGACGCTCGACCAGATCGACCATCGCGGGAAAGGAGTGGTCGAGCATTTCGTCGAAGCGGTCGTAATAGGCCCCGATCAGGGCCTCCTTGCCCGGATGGAGTGCCTGCAGCTCACGCGTGGCGGCTGCTGGATCGCCGTCGTAGTCCTGCCGCATGTGCCATTCGCGCGTGGTCACGTTGGCCAGAAAGTGCTCCATCTCCGCTTCCTGCGGGATGAGCTTCCGGTAGAGGTGCCGCGGATTGTAGTCGATCAGCACCCCGCCCATGTCGAAGACAACGACGGAGGGGCGGGACGGGGCATTTTCTGGGGGCAATTGACTGCCTTTCCGGGAGCTATTTTCGACTGGAATTTAGTCAACAAATTCAACGCATTAAAGGGTGGTCTGGCAGGCGATTTTTGTTGGTCTTCCGGGGCCGGTTTGCTAGGTTGCGCGATACCCCTGCCGGAGTCTCCGGGCAGGCTGCAAGAACGAGAAAAATCCCAGGTCTCCGTGAGCGACGATACGACCCTTCCGCCGGCGCCGCCGCCCCCCGACGCGCCTCCGCCACAGCCCTCGCCGCACGATATCGCCCCGATCACGATCGAAGAGGAGATGCGCCGCTCCTACCTCGATTATGCCATGAGCGTGATCGTGTCGCGCGCGCTGCCCGATGCGCGCGACGGCCTGAAGCCGGTGCAGCGCCGCATCCTCTACGCGATGAAGGAGGGCGGCTACGACTCCACTCGGCCCTTCCGCAAGTCGGCGCGCATCGTCGGCGACGTGATGGGCAAGTATCACCCGCACGGCGACAGCGCGATCTACGACGCCATGGTGCGCATGGCGCAGGACTTCTCGATGCGCCTGCCGCTGATCTCGGGGCAGGGCAACTTCGGCTCGATGGACGGCGACCCACCGGCGGCGATGCGTTACACGGAGGCGCGGCTCGCCACGGTCGCCGAGACGCTGCTCGAGGACATCAACAAGGACACCGTCGAGTTCCAGCCGAACTACGACGAGCGTGAAAGCGAGCCCACCGTCCTGCCGGCAGCCTATCCGAACCTGCTGGCCAACGGCGCCGGCGGAATCGCGGTGGGCATGGCGACCAACATCCCGCCGCACAATCTCGGCGAGCTGATCGATGCCTGCCTGGCGCTGATCGCCAATCCGGAGCTGACGGTGTCGCAGCTCATGGAATACGTGCCGGGCCCGGATTTCCCGACCGGCGGCATCATCCTCGGCCGCAACGGCATCCGCGCCGCCTTCGAGCTCGGTCGCGGCTCGATGATGATGCGGGCCAAGACCGCCATCGAGCAGAAATCCGGTGGTCGCGAGTCGATCGTCGTCACCGAGATTCCGTACCAGGAGAACAAGGCCCGGCTGCACGAGCGCATCGCCGAGGTGGTGCGCGACAAGAAGGTCGAGGGTATCTCCGAGATCCGCGACGAGAGCGACAGGGACGGCGTGCGGCTGGTCATCGACCTGAAGCGCGACGCCATGTCCGACGTCGTGCTCAACCAGCTCTATCGATTCACTCCGTTGCAGACGAGCTTCAGTGTCAACGCCCTGGCGCTCGACGGTGGCCGCCCGAAGCTGATGAGCCTCAAGGAGCTGCTCGAGGCCTTCATTCGTTTCCGGGCGGAAGTGCTCACGCGGCGCACCCGCTTCGAGCTCAACCACGCGCGCGACCGGGCCCATGTGCTGGTTGGTCTCGCGATCGCCGTCGCCAACATCGACGAAGTGATCGAGATGATCCGCCGCTCGCCCGACCCGAATGTGGCGCGCGAGCGGTTGATGGCCAAGGATTGGCCGGCCGCCGACGTGAAGCCGCTGATCGACCTGATCGCGGAGCCGGGCCGCGAGGTGTCGGTCGAGGGAACCTACCGGCTCTCCGAGGTTCAGGCCCGCGCCATCCTGGAATTGCGCTTGCAGCGCCTCACCGGCCTGGAGCGCGACAAGATCGCCGAGGAGCTGACCGAGGTCGCAAAGCTGATCGAGCGCTATCTCGAACTGCTGGGCGATCGCGACAAGCTGTTCGCGCTGATGGGTGAGGAGCTGCGCGAGATCAGGGAGAAGTACGCCACGCCGCGGCGCACCCAGATCGTCGACAACGAGTTCGAGCAGGATGTCGAGGATCTGATCCAGCGCGAGGACATGGTCGTCACGGTGACCCATGGCGGCTACGTCAAGCGCGTGCCGGTGTCGGCCTATCGTGCCCAGCGCCGTGGCGGCAAGGGCCGCTCGGGCATGGCCACGCGCGAGGACGATTTCGTGTCGAGCCTGTTCGTGGCCAACACCCATACGCCGGTGCTTTTCTTCTCCAGCCGCGGCATCGTCTACAAGCTCAAGGTCTGGCGGCTGCCACTGGGCGCGCCGCAGGCGCGTGGCAAGGCGTTCGTGAACCTGCTGCCGCTCAGCGAGGGCGAGACGATCAGCGCCGTCATGCCGATGCCGGAGGACGAGGCGAGCTGGTCGACTCTCAACGTGATGTTCGCGACGGCGCGGGGCGGTGTGCGCCGCAACGAACTCAGCGACTTCACCAGCGTCAACCAGGGCGGCAAGATCGCCATGAAGTTCGAGGGTGAGGATGCGGGCGATCGTCTGATCGGGGTCGGTGTTTGCTCCGAAGAGCAGGACGTGCTGCTGGCGACCCGGCAGGGGCGCGCCATGCGCTTTCCGGTTTCGACCGTGCGTGTCTTCGCCAGTCGCAATTCGACCGGCGTTCGCGGCATCGCGCTGGCCGAGGGCGACGAGGTGATCTCGATGTCGCTGGTCGACGGCGGCAAGGGGATTCCGACCGAGGATCGCGACGCCTACCTGCGCCAGTCGCGGGCCCTGCGTCAGGCCGAGAACGCGGCCGACACGGCGGAGGAGGAACCCTCCACCGGTGAGGAGGCGGTCGTGTCGGCTGCCACACTTTCGCCGGAGCGCTTTGCCGAGCTGCAGGCCAAGGAGGAGTTCGTCCTCACCGTGGCCTCGTCTGGCTTCGGCAAGCGCACTTCGGCCTACGAATATCGGGTGACCGGTCGCGGCGGCAAGGGTGTCGAGCTCATGAGCCTCGCCAAGGGCGGCGAGATCGTCGCGGCGCTTCCCGTCGGGGATACCGACGAGATCATGCTGGTCACGGACGGCGGTACGCTGATCCGCTGCCCGGTGGATGGAATTCGCATCGCAGGCCGGGCAACGCGCGGTGTCCGCATCGTCAACGTGAGCGAGGGCGAACGCGTCGTCTCCGCCGTTCGGATCGGCGACAACGATGCCGGCGCCAGTGGAAACGGTGACTCCCAGGCGGAGCCGGGTACGGGAACAGACCAGGACTCCAGTTCCGAAACAAACGGTGGATAAGGATTGGTCGTGTCGCTAAGACTTCGCCGTCGCAGTCTGCGCACAAGGGGGAGACATGGCCGCAGAACGCACCGGGGTTTATCCGGGCACGTTCGATCCCATCACGAGCGGGCACATGGAAGTCGTGCGGCGCTCGCTGCGCCTCGTCGACAGGCTGGTGATCGGCCCGCACATCAACGTGGGCAAGGGGCCGCTGTTCTCGCTCGAGGAGCGGATCGACATCATCAACGAGGACATCGCGGATTTTCCACAGGCGGACCGCGATCGTATCGAGGTGGTGCCGTTCGAAGGGTTGCTGATCCATTTCGCGCGGGACGTGAAGGCGTCGGTCATCATCCGCGGGCTGCGGGCCGTCTCGGACTTCGAGTACGAGATCCAGATGGCGAACATGAATGCGCGCATGGAGCCTGCAATAGAGACAATTTTCCTTATGGCGTCGGATCGGCACCAGTTCATCGCGTCCTCGTTGGTCAAGGATATCGCCCGCCTGGGGGGAGACACGTCGCAATTCGTCTCGAAAAAGGTATTCGAGCGCCTGAA
>VFQN01002868.1_pt1 | contig 25757 bp, 47 predicted proteins | sample 3512371 | NCBI WGS metagenome assembly VFQN01 (sample SAMN10412370, study PRJNA504923) | tailings metagenome | isolation source: Replicate 2 from Balatoc abandoned mine | place: Philippines: Itogon, Benguet | collected 2017-08-28 | reverse complement strand
ACCCACACGCCTCGCAGCTGGTCGAGCACGCCGCTGGAGGATACAATGCCTTTCACGCCATACCTCGTCAAGGAATGAAGCAAGGGCCATCGGGGGTGCCTCCATCATGATAGAACGCATACCCCGCTCCTTAAACCGGAGGTCACTCTCATACCGGTCTCTAATAGACTCGTAAGCAGGGCACTCACACAGCACATGCAGCTCATCTTCCACGGCTTACGCTTGACCGGTGCTCCTGCCGACCGTTTGTGCCGCGGCGTGTTGCAGAAAGCGTACCAGGGGCCCTGCGACAACCTGAGTGTTGTGTGGTCGCTGCATCAGGGGAAGCGCGGCCGAACGGTGAAGGGTTGTTGGCACCAGAGTACCAGGCTCCCTTGGTTGGCACGTGGCGAAACGGTTGCTCCAGAACCGCTTGGTTTCAACTCGTGGTGCGGCAAGCCGAAGCCGCTTGTCCACAACGCTGAGCACTTAATATATGGTCTCGTGTAGGTGCACTATAGCCTGCACTATAACTAGTTAGTACTGGCCCAGGCGATTCAAGGCCTTTTAACATCTTACACCAACCTTAAGGGGCTGGTCAAGATTTCCGAAGCGTCTCAAGGTACGGATATGACCAGCAACTCTGTTCTGTCGCGGCAGTCGTTTACAGCCGGTGCCTGTGACGTTATTCGCGGCCTCATGGTGGTGGGCGGCCTTCGCAAGACGGGCTTGGGAACAGGCTCCACCCATATGTGTCAGTCGACTGCTACGCCAGCTGTATACGTAATTGCACACTCAGGAGCCTGCCAGCGCCGGGCCGCAAGGGGGCTGAGCCAGCACTGAGCACAACGTCAACGCCGCAATGCTTTAAGTGCCGATCCTGTATACTGAAACTTTGAAAAAAAATATAAGGATTGTATGGAACCAACTGCAAGCTGCTCAACCTTGCTACTACCATGGCCCTTGGCCTGCGCAGTTCCTCGAACCAGGGCTCAACCTCGCGTAGCATCGTCAGCGCGTCTTACGTAACGACATATTCAATGTCGCGACATCTAGCGGGCGTTGCCCTGCTGATTCTCGGGGCCGCCCTGGCAGTGACCATGGCTCCAGTTGCCCAGGCCCAAGGGACGGCCCAGGGTCCCATTGCCGTGTACGTCGGTGCTGACCCAAGCAGCCGTCAAGACAAAGCACGCAAGGACCTCATCCTGAAGTCTGCCAAGGTTAGCAGAAGGGAACACGCAATCAGGTCCGCAGCGCATGGCAGCCTGGGGTTCTGGTTGCAGGTTGGGCCCCTGTCAGGCCTCCTAGCTCCTACGTTGCCTGACCCATGCTGGATTGCTGAGCGGTCAAGTACCCCTTGCTCGGATGCAGATCGCATTCCCCAGCCCCAGACCTAGAATGCTAGCACCTCCACTGCGTGTCGCTCTCCGTGCCATTGTACATGCATATGTAGACCTACACGTTCCCACTGGTGGCGCCTCCCGCATCCCCTGCCTTGAATCCTTGTGCGGTGTTGCCACAGCCCAGCCACGTTGAATCCTTAACCGCTTCTGCATTGCCTCCCGTGTAGTTCAAGCAAACAGTAACGGCGGTTAAGGCCTTCCCGCCCCGGCTCAGTGCCGACGCCAACACACACGTCATGCTGGTCACCACCTTCGGGCAGCTCCCGCCGGTGGGTTAACCAGGACGACCTGCCTGACAGGTGGCATTTTGCTACCTGATGATAATTGCCGTCTCCGTCGCCACAGTGTAACCCACTCCTTTCCACTGCGGCCAAAGCAGCCCGCGCTGTTAAAACGCCTGCGCCTGCTCGTACACGCGCAATCGCGTCGGACAGTGCCCTCAGATCCTCACATCCTCCCACTGTCTCCTGCTGTCTCCATCATATTCGCACACATGGTGTAGCTGCTTCCTACTCCAAGCAGGAGGACCAGTCCGCACTGTTGGCACGCATGGGCCAACGCTCACGTAGCATCATGTTCACACTAACCACCTTGTTGGATCCCGCTACGCTGCCCATGTGCCGCAGGCGGACCAGTCCGCCCTGGTGGCACGTGTCGACCGGCCCGGGGGTCTGCTGGTGCTGCTGGCCGACCCGCTGGCGCCTTCCCCTGACTACAACGGCGTCATCGGCCGCTTCACAGGGGCCTCCCCTGCATGCACCTCGGTAAGCTGCCGTACTCCGCGTCTGCAAGAACCAGTGTGGTGGGCGCCCGTGCGGGGGCCATTGAGGACCAGGGCTGAAAGCAAGACGCAATGCGAACGAGCGGCGAACGCCGCTCCCCGGTGGTTCCCTTAGCAGCTGTTGCCTTCCGGCTCGTCGTACAACAACCAACCGGCCACCGCTCTCACCGCAAGGTGACGGCCGGCCGCGTGAACGGCCTGCTGCTGAGAGAGTATAGCTCCCCGGTGACTCCCTTGGCATCTGTTGCCTTTCGGCTCGGCGTATAATTAAACAGCATCTGCTTTATTTCACTGCAGGCGACCGCCGGCCGCGTGAACGGCCTGTTGCTCAAGGACTTCCGCCGTCAGGTCCCGGAGCAGCTGGCTGCCGGCGGCGGCGTGTTGTCGTTCGACTGCACTGCAGGTGCGTGCGTTGGAAGGAGCGAAGGACAAATTGCACCCTTGCACATGTTCCGTGCTTGCAACTGGCGGCCTGCGTGGCAGGATAGCACCACCATGTCATAATAGGTGCAGCTGGCATCCCCTCAGCATGTAGGTGCTGCTGCTGCTGCTGGGGCCACCTGGTATGTGGGCGCCGTTGTGGGTAAAGGAAAGGACAACAAACGGACGCGCTGTGCTGCTGCCACGGGCCATGCGGGTCCATGCCCCTTGCAGCCCCGCAGCCCTGAATGACCTGCCTCCTTCCCCTACCCTTAATCCCTGTGTCTCCCCAGGCCTGCAGCTGTACCAGGAGCAGGCCACAGAGTCCGGAGCCGTGTATCTGTTCTTCACGCCCCGCGGCGGATGGGTCAAGCTGCTCGGCTACGACTTCTCAGGTGCGTGCTGTACTGCAGCGAGGCACCCGCTGCCTATGTCCCTTTCAGTCATTCCTCCTACCGTACCTCCCGTATCACGCATTCTCCCGTCAGGGCCTGGCCTGAGCCACGCCCCTCTGTAGCCCACCGTACACCGCGCCCTGCAGCGCGTTACTACGCACGTTCCCTGTCACCTTGATTACTCCCTCACGCACTGGCTGCACCCGCGCCTCCCTTGGTCTGTTCCCCCGCCCCTGAACCCATGCCGCCTTATGCCGTACACCCCCGCACCCACAGCCGCCGGCCGCGCCAAGCAGTGGCGCAGCCTGCTGTACTTCCTGCCGCCCAGCCCGCCCGTGCTGGCGCCGCCGTCGCCCCCTCTCAGCCCCTCGCCGCCGCCCTCCCCGTCGCTGCCTGCACCACCGTCACCCCTGCCGCCGTCGCCGGCCCCTCCTCCCAACCAGAGTGAGTCGCACCTTACTTGCGCTCTCCGTTAATGATCCCATATGCAGCCCTCCAGTCACGGTCCATGCATGCGCACGTGTGCTCCTTTACTGGCCTGCCTGGCAGGCTAACCATAGCATAACAGAACCGCTATGCCTCCCTGTCGTCCCTGATACACCGTATTAACTTGCATGCACGCTGCTTGCATTGCCCCTATTGGCCTGGTTTCCTCCACTTCCTTGCTTCCACTTGCACACGCGCTTTCCTACCTACCTACCCCACACAGCTCCCGAGGCCAAAGTGGTGTTTGTGGTGGAGGACACCTCCGGTAACCCGCGCCCCGACGTTCAGCGCAAGAACGCCCTGACCGCCGGCCTGCTGCTGCTGCTCGGCGAGCAGCCGCTCGCGGTGCCACGTGCCGGCATAGCGCCCGCACACGTGGTGTACGACAACACGTGGGCCAAGCTGCCGGCCGACCAGCGCACGGTAGGTGTCGTGCAATGGGACGTGCGACGGTTCGCTGAAGTGGCACGCTATCGCCTGTTGCCGAGGCCACTGCGCGTACCTTGCGCTGCACACCGCCGCATACCTTGCGCTGCTGTACAGACCAGCCAACGAGTAACTGTGTGTTTCTGCTACCATGCAGGCCCTCTCCACGGCTGTGCGCCAGGGCCGCACGGTGCTGTCGGTGGTGCTGACGGACCTGCCCAACGCGGAGCTCAACACAGTGCTGCAGCAGCTGACCGGCATCCCAGAGCTCACCTGCACCAAGGTAGGCATATGAGGCCGAGTCATCCGGTAGCAAAGCACGGGCGAGAACGACGGCATGATTTGTGATGGCGGCTGCACCAGAGGTGCCACTGTGCCAGCGGCAAGGCCCAGCGCAAGACTGCAGTGCGAGATTTGTAGGCGACATGGCATGCCAATATCGTTACTGACCTTCCCTTGCTTGCCCGTCTAGCAACCACGCAGCGCGACGCGACCGCCGGCAGCCTCACCGTCGCCGCCACCGCCATTTACGCCGCCTTCAACGTGCCGTACTTTGACCCCAGCTTCCAGGTACGACAGTGTACGACGACGTACCCAGCTGCACGACCTCTTTGCTTTGTATCGATTAACTTCCGAACTGCGGCGCCAAGCGCGAGTGTCTGCCGTGCACGGCAGCCCAGCCCATGTTGTAGCTTGCCACATCTGCCGTACTGGGGGAATAATGTATTGTCCAAGCACCTGTGCCCCGGCGGTGAGCCTCATTGGACACACTGTCAACAGTTGCTGGTCCCTCGCCCTGCTGCCCTCAGGCTGCCCGCACCACCACCGCCGTGGCGTGCAACCGCGGCGGGTCGGTTGTGACGGTTGACGGCGGCAGCGGTGATGCCGCTCTGTGGGAGATTGTGGTGGAGCAGGGCATTGTACGCCTGGTGAGTGCACTAGGTCAAAGTGGTGTGTATTATGAAAGCCTTTCCAGCAAACGGCAACTCCCGGAGCCTAGCAAGCAAACATGCCGTGGGCGAGTGCGGCCCAGCGGCTTAGCATGTTGGACCTGCCTGCTTACGGTTGCATGATAGAACGTTGCAAGGCTGTGGTGTCCAGCATAAGTGCACGAGCGTCTCATCAGGATCGGCACGATTCGCCATCTCACAGACTTCTACCAGGTACCGCGTAGCCTTTACCATCTACCTGAGCCGCTCTGTGCGTCTCGCTGACTGACGTTGCTCTTACTGTCGCTTGCGCGCTTTTGCTGCCATGCGCAGATCGGGTACGACTTTGCGGCCCGCGGCTACCCCGGCCCAGCCCAGGCCGCCAGCCAACCGTGGGCAACAGTCGCAACCGTCGCGGCCGCCTTCCCCGGACCCATGCGCACTGGCAACCAGCGCCCGCCCAGGTCAGTATGTGCAAATTCCCTGCACGCACATTACAGGTACCTGCCTTTGACACGAAGGCGCAGCGTGGAACACATGCACACATGGCGCCAACTGCGGCCAAACCAGCCTAATTACCGTACCCAACACGGAGCACGCTGCCTTCCATGGTGGATGCCATGCATCAACCAACACAAGCAGTTGAGGACCTCGCGATGGCGAACAGCGTCTCAAACTCATTCCGTACCCCATGCCACATCCCGCACCATCCAGGCCCCTCTCCCCGCCGCCCCGGCCGCTGCCGCCCTCGCCCGTCGTGCTCCGCTCGCCGTCCCCCCCTGCCCAGTCCCCGGCGCCCCCGCCCCTCATCGTGAACCGTGTGGTGTTCCTCACCGACCCCACACCCCTGGAGGACAAGGACAAGAAGGATATTGCGCAGGTGCGACAGCCAGGCATTGTAGTGAGCCACTTTGCTACGCATACCGGATGTGAGCGGAATGCCTTTGCAGCGCAGGCCAGAGGAAGGGAGAATCACTGTAGCAGGCTGTGGCAGAGCTAACAGGGCGACCGGGCTTCACACGCATGGGCAGGCAGCGTTGCAGAACAAGGGGTATTAGCTGTGTGTCTGCATTAAACAGTTCATTAATCGTAATCGGCGTTGGTTTGTTTTGCTTCCATCAGGATGGGCTGGTCAACGTCGGTCTCCGGCCCACGCTGTCGGCTGTGCCGCTGGAGGGCGCCCTGGTGCACGTGGCGTACGACACCACGCTGGTCAACCTGCCGCCCGCCAGCCTGGATGCCGTACGACGCCTGGTCAACGCCAAGGTAGGACAATCACCTTGTCAGTGGGGAGCGTGGAACGCAGGTGAGGGGCATAGCATGGGTACATACTGTCACGGCGCGGGCATGCTTATGCTGCGTCTTGTTGCTGTCCTGTCACAGGCTTGTGCACACCTGCAAAGGCCAGTTTCCCTTCTCCGGCGAACGGCCGTATGGCCTTAGTTGTGCACAACCGGCTGCTACCATTATGTATGGGTGTCGTGCGTGTGCCGTGCCCCGTGTCCCCCTGTCCCTTGGAGTTCCCCATCACTTTGCCATCTCTGCCCTCTTCGCCTTCATTGCCCTTCCCATGAGCGCAGTCCACCATCCTGACCATCGTCTTCACAGCCAACGTCACTGATGCGGCCCTGAACTCCATCCTATCGAACGTGACGAACACCACGACCGCCTGTGTTACGGTAGGTTTTGAGCAATCTTTTCGCTGAGCAAGCAGGTCTTGCGTTGACTGAAGCTAGCCATAGTACCCATCCAATGCAGCTATCATAACTGGCTCCCATGCTCTTCCAAGACCATGCGTACCCCTTATGCGCACCGCTTACCTGTGCCGACCTATGCAGACACCGCTGGCAGCTGACAGTACGGCACGGTGTAGTACGACATAGGGCGACGCGACACTATTACACATGCACCCCAGAGATTTGCTTCTCCTTTCCTTTGCACTCTTGCAGACGCCGCTGGCAGCCGACAGTACGGCGCGTGTCGTACGGCTGATCGACATCGCCGGCGATCTCCGCTCCGACGGTTGGCGGCCGCTGGCCAACACCCGCACCGTCACCTGCGGCGCAGCCGGCACGCCCGTCTTTGCGCTGGGCACCGCTAAGACACAGGCGGTGGTGCTAGAGATCAAGACCTCAGGTGAGAGCCTGTGATTGTGAGGAAGCCTGGGTATGGGAGCTGGGTGCATAGGAAGGGCGGGTGTGCAGAGCCGGCGCTTGTGGTGCTGATGCTGGTGTTGAAGGCCGCATGTGGGGACTTGAGGGGAACGGGGCCGGGGTAGTAGCTGGTGGCCGCAGGGCAGGGCCGCGCGCGGTGGGCGGGGTTCCAGGGGTAGGGCGTCGGGGAGGAAGGGGAGGACAGGATATGCCACCATGCCACTATGAACTGCGCGGCATTTGTGGTTGCGTTACTGGTCCTGTGCATACGCTCAAAACTGCACATGACATGCCTTCCCAACGCGACGCTTGTGTTGCTTGCTCCCTCAGCCGGCGGCACCATTCGCCTCGTGGGCTACGACTTCACATCTGGTGGCCGCGGCGACAACCGCAAGCCTCTGGCGGCGCTGGCGGGCTTCATCACGCCGCTGGTGGCTTAGGGCGTTCGCGTCGCCCTGTGACACGTGTCAGCCTGACACGTGTCAGCCCCTGGCGGCGCTGGCGGGCTTCATCACGCCTCGGATGGCCTAGCAGGCACGTGTGTTACGGTGACACGTGTCACTGTCGCCACCCTTGTGCATCCACCCAGCCGATTCCGTCACGTGGGAAGCACCTGGTGGGGAGACTCCGTGAGCAACGAGGGTGCAACCGCGCTGAACGCCAGGTTATGGAACGCGCACGCAGCAGCTTATACTAGTAGTCGATTGATTGCCGAGTGCTTGTGTGCGCGCTAGTAAAAGCCCTTTTGTGACAAGGAATACACTTGCACGTTATTGACTGTGTCATAATTGATTGTGATCGATACGTCCATTCATGCTGTGCGGAATGTGATAGCCGATTGGACCGCATACAAGCCCATAACTCTAACCTTTAGGATTAGCACCACATTGACTGTGCCGACTGTTGTGTACTAGCTGTGCGGTAGAGCGCAATGGCGCACGTGGGCGGGGGGCTAATTGTTGCACCCGCTTTGCTAGCTTGCGTGTTAGCAGGATGTGCCGAAGTGCACATGCGGTACGGGCCCGCTACGCCGCTAGGGCGCCAGCAGGGTGAGGGTTGAGTGCCACCTGATTGGCACCTGAGTGGCACCGCACCGCGCCAGTAGGTTCGCTGGCCGCTGCGTGCTGTTGACAGGCGTGCTGGGTGCTTGGGTTTGCCCTGGTGTTAACGGTCGAGTGAGGTGGAGGCGTGCGTGTGTCTAAGCGCACTGCGGTGCTGGTAGCTTTGGCTCGCATTCAAAGGCCTGCTTGCCTGCACGCGTGCAGTTGTACCTTGTACGGTACTGAGTCATTGCATTACAAGGTGTGGGCCGATGCGGTATGTTGTTAATGTTGCGTGCTTGCGTCCACCCTGAGGCGCTGAAGGTGGTACGGGGTGGGTGCACGCAGTGGCTGCGCTGTGCGGTCGCCGCTGCCGTGACACCCCCAACACACGCAAGTAACAGTGTTCAACGGGTCGAGTGAAAGGACAGTGTTCCACTCTTGCCTGCCCTTAAGCTAATTCGACTACGGTACCAAGTACGTACGCAAATCCGCCTTTGGGGCACAGATTATGTGGGTAAATGGTGGTAGCAGGGCGCTGAGGCAGGGCCCAGTAGTCGACATCGGGGCAGCTCTGGGCAGCTGCGGCCGACTCGTTCCGGCTCACAGGCTGTTATGGAGCCTAAGCCGTCCTGAGGACACCCTGGGGCAGCCGAGGCGTGGTCAAGATCTGGCACGGCCGGCAGCCTGTTTGGCCGTCAACCCAGCGTACCGGTACAAGCAACTGCAGCAAGGAGGCTATTGCGCCCATTCACTGGCGTCACACGTGTCGATACACGCGCGCCCCATGCACACAGGCACACACGATGTCACCAACACATGTTAGTATACACATGGTTTCATGCCCCAGGCCAGCAACACACAGGTGGAGCGCTGGTCCTTAAAAAGGCTGCCAGCTGCGCCAGCTCGTGTGCATTCCACGGCCGTGTTCCGGAGGACGTGGGGCGTGTGCTCGCATGGTGGGCTACAGACACCCACAAGGCTGCTTCACCGAGCTGTACAAGACCGAAGATCTTGTCATACGGGACTACGCAACACTGCCCTTCTTGGCCCCTTGCCCCTTGCCCTGGGCCCGAGATCTCAGGGAGCAGGGACAGAGCGACTGGTTGGTCGCCTGAGCTGCTGCCTCACGCTGCAATCAACGGATGGCGGCAGCAATTGTCAAGCTGCTGCAAGCGCTGTGCCAAACTGCGTGGGCATAGCATTCGTTCGATGGACTTCCATTTACACAAGCAGAGTGACCAGTGACGCGCATGTCAGCCCTGACATGGTCCAGCTGTAACCGCGCAGGCGTGGGAGACACTAGCAGGTTGATGGGCGTGCGAGAGGTGTATGCAGGTTACATGCAGTCGTGGTACGCTCGACAAAGTGCTGCGGCAGTCAAGCGCTGCGCTTGGCCTCGCAAAGCGGGCTCTGGGCTGGCAGGCCCGTAGAGGGGAGGAGAACGGAAGCGGCGCAGCGTAGCTGTCAACCCATTGAATTGCAACGAGTGACTAAGTTACCGTAGCTCTCCGCTTGAAATATGTATTTCCATACCCTGCTTGGACTGCTTGTTCTATTCGCGCGGTTGTACGAGTTCCGCCCACCGCCGCGACATGTTGCCATGTGCAATGGAGCGCTGCCGCTCGCTAGCGCGGCCATAGCACCCAGCACTTATTCTGGTTTCTGGCAAAGCTTACATGTGGGTCTACTGCAACCAAGGGGGCCTGCACGCGTGAGCCATCGATTTGGGTTTAGCATTGCTTTGGCCGGGGCGCTATCTTAAGTAGCCATCCTGAATTATCCAACATCTTTATTCCCGCTTAAGACTTGCAACTGCTAAGAGGTGAGTCGCTGTGGACTTACCTTTGCACGCCATATGTGGGCTGTCCGCATACTACTGCTGCAGACGCACCTAAGCCCACCAACAACAAGAAAAGTACTTGCTCTTAGAGTCTCATGTACGCACGACTCCTTGTTTCTCACATAGCGTCCTGACAATCCTGACTTTGCGTGGGCTTGTGGCGCGTGGGTAGACCATGGCGCATGCCCCAACGGCAGTGTCACCGACGTGCCCGTCCTTAACCAGCACTCCAGCAGTCACATGGGTGGAACTCGATGCGCATGCGCCATCGACACACAACTCTCCAACTTCGCAGGGTGTATCCCACGCTCCGGCGTGCAGGCGCCTCGTGGGGCTGGGCCCCACCGTCCTGACCTCACGGCCACAGTCACGCGAGCGTACCGGCAGACACAGTTCCGACACCATTCCGGCGGTTGAAGGAGGCAGCTATAGAGTCTTCGCCAGCAGCTGGCGGCTAACACCATGGGGCGACGACCAGTCGCCTTGCTGGCTCTGGCGCTAGGGACCGTGCTGCTGGCCCTAGCCCCTGGCTGCTTTGCGCAGTCGTGGGCCCAGGGCCCCCTCGCCATCTACAACGACGGCAACCCGGCAGCGGCTGATAACACAGACCTGACGCGGAAGAAGGCTTTCGTCAACTCCTTGACGGTCAGTGCGCTGGAGATCAGGGTGTAGGAATCAAGCTGGAAGCAACGCCATGCCATGAATTGGATAGGAGGTCGTTGGGACCCCCGGGCAAGTATGAGCGGCGTACCATACCGTCACGCGGGACCGACACCTGTCACAAGCACACGCACACGCACTCGGGCACGGGCACGCAGGCACCAGCGGCACATTCAGTGGTCACATTGACGCGAGACGAAGCTGCGCTGCAGCTGCATGGGCAGCAGCTTACAGGGGCGCAGCAGCAGGGCGTGGCGGTGCCAGCTATGGGCCCCAGAAGGGAAGCGTATGCCACTGCTAAACAGGGTCTTCTTGCATGGCTGTGGGTTGCGCTTCACCCTCCACTTAAGCAACTTCGTGGCGGTGTGTGCACGTCGCCTAGCGCACATGTCGTAGAGACGCTGGTAGCAGCTAAGCACCAAGGGATCTAGGAGCCGGGATTGAGGTTACCAGCCGCACGGGACCAGCCGCACGCAGTCCCATGCCCGCAGAGCATTCACTGACCCTCAACAGCTGCCCTCTGACAGCTGCGTTCCTTGCATTAATTTTTGACTGCCCATCGCAGACCGCAGCTAACGCGCGTGATATTGAGCGCATCCTGTCCACCGCCCGCCCATCGGTGCCGATGGCGGCGGGTCGGAGCCACGCGCTGATGGCCAACACCTTGCAGACCATGAGCCCGGTGGGTGTACGGCATACAGTGGGTGTACGGCATGCAGTGGGTGTACGGCATGTAGTGTACGGCAGCAGGATGACATATGATGTGAGTGCAGTGAACCCACGACCACACTACGTCCTTGGCGGGTTGATCCTGCGTTTTGTTGATCAGGGTGCCTGGAGGCTGCCTGGTGGCAAGGCGCCAGCAACGTACCGGCAAGCCCCACACCGCGCCATATGTGATAATCCAGATCGCCGCAGGGGTCAGCAGTCCTACCTGGCTTGCCCACGTCCTTAGCTCCTTATGACCGCTCACCAAGGACCCGTCAACACCGCCTTACCCGTCCGCCCCTGTCCGCCCTACCTTACTTGCTGCTACCCCATTGCCAATTTGCTTGCTTTCTGTCCCCCTCTCTCCAGTCCAACCTGGCCACTCTGCGTGGGCTGGTGGACCGCACCGGGGGGCTGCTGGTGCTGGCGGCCACGTGGGACAGCGGCGCGGACTACAACGTGCTGCTGGGCGGCTTCCTGGGCGTCAGCCCAGGGTGCTCGTGGGTAAGCGGTGTGACTTGACACGTGGGGGACCAACGGGCGGGCACGAGAGAGGCGATGTACTGGACGCGGCCATGTGCTCAATGGAAAGCTTGTGCTGGTGGGGGGGTCCAGCGGGCGGCACGTGTGTCGGTCCGCTTATTCTGACACGCGGGGCAGCAGCGCAAAGTGCAAAGTTCTTACCCGCATGTACCATGGGCGGCTTCCTGGGTACGAGCGCAGGGGTAACCAGCAACGCAACCGGTACAGGAGGTACGATGCAGGCTCCCTAGGCTAGTGCTATTGAGCTGGCCCTTGAAAACGGTGTGTTGGGAAAAGCTCCACGAGAAGGACCCGTGGGTCTTTGTGCGGACAGTGGTGCGTCCACGGCCAAGCGCAGCCTTTGGGTGATCTGATCTTGGGCTCAATTGTTGACATACTCGTCATGTTTGCACACCGCCTCACCAGCTGCAACGAGCCTGACTGCAAGGCCTTCCACCCTCGCTCAAACCTCCAGGTGCAATCCACGGCCAATAACCTGAAGCAGTACAATGGCCCGGGCTTCCCCTCTGTGCTGCTCACCGGCAGCAACAAGTACATCGCCTTCACCTGCGCGACGGGTGAGTCGGTCGGTGTCTTGCCTGGCGCTGCCACACGCGGCTTAGCCTAGAATGCTAGGTGGCGCCTTGGGAACGGGACAAGTCGTGCACAGGAGCAGCTCTCGGCGTGCGGCATTTACGTCGCACAGGCTTCAACGGCGTATCCGTACCCAGCACTGACCGTGCGCCGCAGGCGTTCCGTAGTAGCCTCAGGCGCTACCCTCAGGCGCTACCCTCAAGGCCTACCTCCTACCTCTTCCCCCCTACCAATCACATCGCCGCTCTCCTTTTGCGCTGCGCACATCAGGCGTTCCGTGGTACACGGAGAACGGGCGGAGCGGCGTAGTGTACGTGTTCCAGACGCCCAATGGCGGGTTCATCAAGCTCCTTGGGTACGACTTCTCAGGTGGGACCGCCAGCGGGAGGCGTGCCGTACAGTCATGTAGTTGTACAGCACGCTCATGACCGCATGCAGAGTGTGCACTGCATGGCATGGCAGGCGCGCTGCGGAGGGCTAGGCATCCACGCACAGCAACGGCTGGCTGCAAGAGCCTTGCTACACAGCCACACGACACCGCCAAAACTCGCGTGACGGCGACCTTCATGTTGGCCATACCAGCCACCTGCTGCCCCGCTCACCTCTCCGCACAGCATCCAGCCTGGTCCAGCCGCAACAAGGACTGGCGCGCTGTTGCTCTGTGCACCGGCCGCTGCCCACGTCCCAACTTTGTCCCCCCGTTGCCCTACCGCTTAACTCCCGTTGCCCCATTTCTCCATGCTCTGTGACCCGCAGCGTCCAGTCGCAACCGGGACTGGCATGACGTGGCTCTGCACCCGGTACCCACGTCCCACACGTGTCCCTCCGTTGCCCCTTTCCTGCCCATGACCCTACAGCGTCAACCCGCAACCGGGACTGGCGTGACGTGGCGCTGTACGTGCCCGGCGCCGCACAGATGACCCCGCAGCCCAGCCCGCCGCCCGCATCGCCGCCGCCGCCCAACCCGGTCACCGTCAGTGAGTCGTCGGCCCACCTCGCGCGATTCGCTCCCGCTTTTCTCACGCCTGCCTGGTGACTGCCCTGTGCCGCAAGCCCCGGCCTAAGCATGCCTGTCGAGAACTGTTAGTTTGGCAGCATGTACGGTATCGCTGTGGGAGGAAACCCACGCAGAGCAATTCACCAGTTGCCATGTGACCAGCTACGCAACGTTACCCCTGGTTCTCACGCGCTCATGTACACATACTTTGCCTGCCGGCAGCCAGCAGCGTCATTTTGCACGGCGAGGGCGAGCGCCGCGAACATCATTGCCCTTGTCCACATACCTGACATGATAATGCCGTGCACACCCGCAGCCAGCAGCGTCGTCCTGCTGGGTGAGGGCGCGGTGAAGCTGCCCGACCAGGACTGCAAGACGCAGACGTCGTGTAACCCTGATCCTTTCACACTGAAGTACCGTACACACGCCCTTTGTGCCCGCAGCCAGCAGCGTCATCCTGCTGGGTGAGGGCGCGGTGCAGCTGCCCGACCAAGACCGCAAGACGCAGCTGCAGGCGGCGCTGCTGCTGCTGCTGGGCATGAACAGCGTGCTGCCCAGGACCGCCCCCGGCCAGGCGCCCCTGCACGTGGCGTACGTCAACACCTACCTGGCGCTGGGGCCAAACCAGAAGCAGGTGCGTGCAAGCTTACCCCTGCAGCACAGGTGCTGGTACGTGCAGCACCGGTACGTTGTTGGTTGCACCGGTACGTTGTTGGTGGGAGTGCGTGCTGGCCTTGGCAAACCAGGAGCAGGTGCGTGCAGGCTGCAGGCATTAACACGTGCCGCACGTGTGGCTAGAGTGTGTGTTAACTGGCGTTGGCGTGCACCCCGCCCTGCCTGAGCCAACACTCTCATGCCTGCCCCTGCTGCCTGTCCCCGGCGGATACCAACCGCTACCCTCCCACAGAACCTCCGGAACCAGATCCAGGACGGCCGTACGTCAATCTCCATTGTCATTTCCCCTGAGACCTCTGCGGCCGACATCGCTGCGCTGTTGGAGACCATCGCCCCGGGGGCGGGCATCGCCTGCACACCGGTGCGTACGTTGCTGCCTCCCAGACCCATGGGTCGTCATGGGGCCTTAGCAGTATATGTGTCCTCATGTGACAAGTTGCCGCCTTCAAAGCTCATCTTGTATCGTCAAGATACATGAGCTCGCGCGCCCGCCCTGTACATAACGCATTGTGCAGCACCTAGCCAAATCACGACAAGGGGCTGCACCGCGCCACGTGGCACTGCACACGTTCCTGCCTCGGCACGCAGCGTCACCGGGTGCTGCCCACGCGTGCTTCTCCGTACAGGGTTGTATAAGCTGCTGCACAAGCTACTTCCTTCTGTCCTCACCCGCTCGTCTCCGCGCTGCACCCCACCCCGTTACCCCCAGTCCACGCTGGCCCCGGGCGCCAGCCTGACGGCCATGCAGGCCTCGCAGTACGCGGGAACGGCGCTAGGAGTGCCGGACTTCCCCCGCAAGATGACGGTAGGTCCGTTTACCACAACCGCGTGTGCCTGCCACAGCTTGTGCTCTTTGCACGCGGGGCACGAGAGCTGTGAGACCGTGCGAACCTGAACCGCACCACCCACTTACGAACTGCTACCAACAAGAAATGCTACCAACAAAACCACATGTTTGGCAATGAGTAAAAACGCCACTGCGTTGATGTATCTGCAGGCTGTTGCCCAGACCGTGGCTCTGGCCTGCAACGGCGGGCGCAGCGTTGTGGCTGTGGATGGGGCAGAGAATGCCGGCCAGGCGGCGCTGGTGGAGATACCCGTGGGCAAAGGCTTCCTGCGCCTGGTGAGTAGCAATGCGTCTGCTGTGTTAAGGGGAACAGGGCGGAATGCTGGTCAGCATGCGCGTTGACAAGGTACCCTACCTGCCTGCGTCTTGCCGTACCTGTGGGTAACGGCTCCTTGCGCCTAACGCGCCGTTTTGGGCTGTGCACCGGGCAGCCCGCACTGACATAGCTACTTTTGGTAGTGTTTGAAAGACGGTTGCACGTAACTTCTGGGCTTACACATTTGGCTTTATGCCAGTCGACTGGCTGTGCAGTGGCGCCGGGGCCCGCAGCTAGCAGGACCTCACAGCTGTACGTATGCGCCTTCCCTGCTTTGGTATGCACACCCGGCACCCTTTGCTCCGGCTCGACCCGCTAACCAGGAAACCTACTGGTTGTGCCTATTACCCTGACGAATTCTAGTGCAAACACGCTTCTGTTCTCCTAGGTTGGTTACGACTTTACGTCCGGCGGCTACTCAGACCCTGACGAGGTGACAACCGCCCAGCGCTGGCCCGTGGCCGCCACAGTGGCGTGCGCGCTGCCGGGCAACATGGCCCCATTGGGCGCAAAAGTCCCGTGAGTTGGATCTAGCTTTTACTTACATACCGGTAGTACGGTGTGCGTACGGTTGTGGGGCGCCTCACGGTGCACAGGTCCGCAGCGTACCGATATGCGAGCCCCAGCACGCAGTGTTCCGTCGACCGGTTGAAGATCTGCTGAGCCACGAATCGTGTCACCAGCGCGCGGGTAGCTTGAAAGCAGGGCAAGCCTCGCCTCCATTGTCTCGACCGCCTGGCGCAATGCCAGCAGGGATCGCCTGCTTAAGCACCGGGTTTGGACTTTTCAAGTGCCCGTCCGTAACACTGTATCTGTGTCCTCACCTCGCAGGCCGTCGCCACCGCGCGCCGCACGGTCGCCCTCGCCGCCGCCCCGCCCGCCCTTCCCGCCACCGGACGCCTTCGGCGGCAAGCTGCCCACTTACCTGCTGCTCACGGACACCCCGCCCCTGGCTGACCAGGCTGCAAAGGACATGTTCAGGGTGAGGGGGCTTGCCTTTACCTGGCGTCAGCGGTACCACTGCACTGCTGCCCTACAATTGGTGCGGGGTGTTCCAGCGTCTGGACTTCCCTAAACACGCGTGCATTGCAGACAGGCATCATATGTACAGTATTACCGTAAAAGAGAGACGTTTGCTCATGCTCGTGCACTGCAGGATGGTATTGCGGCCATTTCCACCGCCCCAAGCCTGTACCCCACACCCTACCCTGGAGCTCTGGTACACCTTGGTTTCGACACCACGTGAGTGTTGAGGACCCGACCAGCCGGTCCGCTGCGCTTCTTGTGATGTCTTACACCGCCATCCAAAGCATCCGCTTGGTCTTTTCATGAATCATGTAGCAACAATTGCTAGCACGCACACCGGCACTGTCCCGTCCACGCTGCTTGCCCTCGCCCTCCTGCAGCTTCCCACCACACACGTGCCGGACCACTGCCGCGTCCTATCACCCCCAACCTGACAGTGCGCTTCACTCCTGCCACCACCCTTTCCCGATCACCCTACCCTCCCAACAGCTACGTTCGCCTGAGCCCCGCCGATATCAATGTGCTCAAGGGCGAGATCAACAAGAGGGCCACTATCGCCACAATCGTGGCCACCGCCGCCGTCATGGACGCCCAGCTCAACACACTGCTGCTCAACCTCACCAGCCTCCCCGGCATCCGCTGTGTATCGGTGAGTGTAGTATCAATCATTACATACGGGTCACGCAGGGGTTGCTTGTCCCCTGGAAGGACGCCCGCGTGTGGCAAGCCTGGCACCCTGCCACACACGCATCGCCGATTCCCGTCCATATCCACGCCCGCCACTGCGGGCATGCCCAAGCGCACCCACCGCCCAGGTCCACCCAACGACTGCCCTTGAACCGAGCATCGACCCAAAACGCATCCGTGGTGCACGCAGCACAACCACAGCACAGCCACGAACGAACGCGTGCTCACTGTTGGATCGCGATATCCACACAGGCCCCCGTGGACGTGGGCCAGCGCATCGCCCGCCAGATGACGGTCAACGGCGACGTACGGTCCGACGGCTGGCGGGCGCAGGCCAACACGCGCGCCCACCGCTGCAACGCGGGCCAGGTGGTGTACGCCCTCGGCACCAGCACCGAGTTCAGCGTCATCCGCGAATTCACTACACCCGGTGGGTCTGGTATCATATTCCGGTAGTACACATGCTGTACTGAATCCTTAGCGTGGCGGCTTGCCGTCGGCACCAACCCCGAGCCCGGTGTCATTTGCGAGCTCACCGTACCGGTGGGCGGGCCTGTGGAGCCAGGAACACAGGTCGTGCACATGTGCTGCATTCCTCCTTCCAAGTACCCCTGACTGCCTGACTGACGCGCACGTTCCATCCGTGCGACCCCACAGCATGGCACGCCTATGCCGGGCACATGCTGCCTATTGAGATGTGATCGCACACCTTGCCCACGTCCAATCACCAACCACCAACCGCAACCTGCCCTATCGCCTCCGCCCCGTACCCGCAGCCGGCGGCACCGTGCGCCTGGTCGGCTACGACTTCACCTCTGGAGGCAAGGGAAGCGACCGCAAGCCCGTCTCGGCTCTGTCCATCTTCATTGCCCCAGTGGTGGCACCGAAGCAGGACACCCTGCCGCTCAAGCCCCTGGACGCCCGCCCGCCTCCGCCGCCGCCACGCATGTCGCCTCCGCCCGCCGTCAAGGAGCCCCCTCGCCCGCCGCCGTACGTCCGCTCGCCGCGCCCGCCGGCGGGCGCCGTGCCGCCACGGCCCGTCCGCCAACCGCCTCCGCCTGTCGGTGGGTGCCAAGCCTTACTGGCATGCTCACTCAGCATTGACAGTTGCGCAGCCTTGCACTGCGACGCGACGCGCACCTTCAGCGCCTTTTCAGTGGCTGGGCGTCCTGGCTGGCTACCCTGGTTACCCTGGTCACCCTTCGTAAAAAGATTCGAGTGCAACGCTGGGATACCGCACTAACACGTCACCCTCACCTCCGCCACGCACTACCTGCTGCTGCGCGTCCCCAAGCCCGCATTTAACATGTTGTGACTTCTTACAAGCAAATGTTTCACCCGTCATGATGGCAAACCCAGGCGAGGAGTTTGACGTGATCATTCTGGTCGATACCTCCAAGCCCAACAACACGGACGCCGCCCGCAAGGACAACCTGGCCGCCGGCCTGAAGGACCTGGTGCGCCGAGTGGGCACCGCCACCCGCCCTGGCAACGCACCCGTGCACGTGGTAGGTCCGTGTCAGGGACACCCTGCTGCTCCGGAGTGTTGTGTGAGTTGGACTGCTCGTGGCGCGGGCACCGCAATCCGCCCCGGAATCGCGCCCGTGCACATGGTGGTTTACCCGGCTGGTACGGAGTACTGTGTGGGCTGGGCTAGTCATGCCACGTGCCACCCACCTTTGACTCTAGTACCGGTACCTCAGGACGAATTTAGATCTTGCATTCCCAATGCAGGTGTTCGACAACACCTACATGCGCATGGACCCGCTGGTGAAGGAGGACATCCTCACGCGGGTGCTGAACTACGAGACCACCCTCGTCATCCTGGCAACCCCACAGGTAGGTTTGGGCACATGCCGTTCTAGGCGGTTGGGGAGCGGGTCATGTGATGCCACTAGAAACACAGTTGCCGCACCGGTACTGAGCCCAGCGTTGCAGGGCTTTATGAGTGGGCCGGGTTAGCGAGGCGGGGGTCGTGTTGTGACGCGACGGGTGTGGGTAGTGGGTTACAGGGAACCGGAGGCCGTTACCCGGGGGAGCCGGGCTTGACTGGTGTGGCGTGGAGCGACCCAAGTTACACGATCTGGGATCTGAAGCACGTGCGCTTGCGTGGTCAGGTAGTCTTCCTTCCTGTTGGAAAGGCAGTACGGCACAGCGGCTTCCGCTGCCTGCGACCCAAGCATTGCCCCTGCCTTTTCCCTCGCAGACAACGGCCAACAACCTGACCAACTACGCCCGCACAGCCACCGGCCTGTCCAACATCCAGTGCTTCAAGGTGTGAGGTGCAGCGTGCGCTGACGACGCAAGCGTGCGTCCAGCCCAACCGGCACTTGCAACACATGTCGGCACGGGTGCTCGTGCTCTTCCACGGATGTTGCAGGCAGCAGGCCCATAACAACTACCACTTCCGTACCGGCAGCTACTGACCAACCAACACGACACTACGGTACACCCCACGCCAGACACTCTCCCCAACCGCAATCCTCCCTGCGCACACACACAGGAGAAGATCAACCCCGGCACCACGCTGGTCCCCTCGCTGGGCATCCAGCGCGACATTGTGGGCTCGGGGTGGCGGTCCCTGGGCGGCACCAGCTCGGTGTTCTGCTACCAGTCCATGGCGGTGTACGAGAGCCTGGCGCTGTCCAAGCCCATCGCCATTGAGTTCTGGCTGCCGGGTGAGTCGTTCCCTGCAGGGCGTTGCTTGGAGCAGCGGTCTGGGCTGCACGTGCGGTGGGCGTTCGGTACCGCACTGGCGGACGGACTGGCGGACGTAACAGTGGTGAAGAGCACGCGCAACAGGGAAACGATACGAAAACATAAACAGAGAATGGAGGGAGGCGCATGCGCCGGAGCGTCTGGAACGCACTGAGTGTTGACTGCTAGGCAAGTTGCCAGGTGGCCAGGCATGCCGTACTATGGCGGCGACATGATTGTGCCTTTGGACGAGGCAACAGTCCAGTCCGTAGGGCGCTCAGAACCGGGCAACATGCATCACATTTGGAGAGTCCATCTCCCCTGCTTGACGCTGACCACCAACGCTAGCCATTCGCATATGCCCTGCACACAATCGCAGGCGGCGGTACGGTGCGAATCATCGGGTACGACATGTCGTTCGGCGCACGTGGCACCAACGGCCGTACGGGCGTCACGCGCTTCGTTGCAGCGCCCGACCACTGTGGCCCGCTGCCGCGGCCCTCGCCGCCACCCAACCCGCCGCCCCGGCCGCCCTCGCCCCGGCCCCCGTCGGTGAGCAGAGCTCCGTCCTGAATACCCGCATGCACACGCGGCTCCACTCCGCACGGCGCCAACCGTTAGTACCTGCTGGTCCTTACCCTGCCTCCTACGCCCGACAATGTGAACCAGCGGCGCATCTCAAAACTGCTGCACCACGCACGAGACATGACCCCTTTTGTTGCCCACAATACAAGGTGCGACGTGCCTGCCCTACCTTAAACCCGTGTCCTTGACTGCCTGCACGCAACAGGGCGCTGGTGGCGAGGACGCCAGGCCCCCGCCCCCCGCGCCCCCCCTGACGGAGGGGGTCATCCTGGCCGCCATCATCACAGACAACACCAACCCGACGGCCGGCGCGGACGCGGAGCGCAAGCGCACCATGCGCCAGGGTGAGATTAGACCACACCCCAGGCTCTGCTTCCACGCCGTGTGCATGTGAACTACTCTCTGCGATGCAGTACCTCGAAAGGATGGCTGCACAGTGCACACTTGCGTGTCTCCGTCTTGGGTGCATCAGCTTGGTGCCAGCCTTGACGCCCAGCTCGACAGCTGCTTACGTGGCTCGTCCCACTCAACTTCCGTTTTGGCCAAATCCGGCTATCTTGCTCTCCTCTCCACCCTTTCAACACTGCCCCGAACGCGGCTGCCCCGCCCCTCCCCTCCTCTCAGCTGTTGACGCCTACCTGGGCGGCTCTGCGCTGGTGGGCAAGGTCACCGCCGGCAACTTTGTGGGCTCGGAGTTGGCAGGGGCATCCACCCTGATCGCGTTCGACAACACGCTCATGAACGCCAACCAGTGGAGCGCGGACGCCATGACCACCCTGGCCACCTCGGTAGGTGCAGGTCACCGTTGACCGCAGACACATGGCGTGTTGCACGCTTTTACCTGTGATCGGTGCGTGCTCATTTGCTGCATACCAGTACGCCCTTAGCCACGCCGCTCGACGAACACGCTGGGTACCACAGTGACTGGAAATCCAGACTTTTAATAGGCTCGGTTGCTGCGCTCTGCTGATTATATGCGTGATCAAGCGGGGGTGGGGCTGGATGCTAGGGTGCATACAGGAAGCGGGATGGTGCTCGCTACACTGTACCTGCGAGGAGCAGTTGGGCCGCCCGGGCAGGTTGACAGGGTGCCATGCGAAGCCAGGCTAATCTGTCATCCAAAGAGGGGAATCCCCGGTCAACGGTGTGGCCTTTTTTCCCTGCGCAGGTGGACATTGGCCAGACGCTGCTGTCGCTTGTGCTAGTGCCCCCCGCGTTCTACACCAACAACCAGTTCTCTGCACTGCTGCGGGCGCTTAGTGGCTACGGGGACGTGGCCTGCACCAAGGTGCGTACGGCACAGTCTGCTCACAGTCTCTACCTCCTCTCCTGCCCGGCCTGAACCATCCGTTCTGATTCCTCTCTCCCGCCCTCACCCGCACATAACTCCCCTCCCCCTTGTCCCACCTGTTGCAGTCCGTGTTTGCCACCTCCAACGCCACCACGGTCTACACGCTGAACGCCGTCAACCACGACCCCCTGGCCGAGCCCATGCCACCTACGCTGTCGCACAGCGGCGCCGCTGCCTCCCTCACCTGCACTGGCTTCCCCGCCGGCACCTTCAACCCAATCTACACCTACCAGGACAGGTGCGCGCGCACGCACCTACCTGCACGTGTGCGCCGTACGGTTGTACTACACGGAAGGTTGTACCGTACGAGCCACATGGAGAGCGCGATGCTTGCAACACCGTGCGCTTGCAACACCGTGCGCTTCGGCCACATGGGCAAGAAGGCAGTATAGTGGTGGAAGTGTTGGTGCATGCTGCACGCACCAGCCAAGGAGAGTACCGGTACGGTGTGGGGCTCGCGGGCCGTTTGGGGCCTTGCTTGTTCCCGCTACCAGTAGTGGCCCGTTACCAGTACGGTACGGTACCACCCTACCACACAGCCTTGAGCACGTGAACATACAGTAACATCCAACCGTGGCCCGTCCTGACGAGAAGCTGCTGAAGCTTGTTGGTTCCCCCTATGTATCACCCGCCGCCACTCCTACAGAACGGCCGTGGCGGAGGTTCGCACGCCCAACTTCGTGGTCATCCCCTGTGTCCTATTACAATAATCAATTTTTTAGAATAATTGAGGTAAACTTTTCATACAATAATGGATTGCACGGTCCTCCCGGTTCCCTGCAGGACGGTCGTGGCGGAGGTCATCACGCCCAACTTCGGGGTCATCCGGGTGGTGGCCTTTGACTTCTACCGCACCACCATGCCCCAGAGCTGGGCGCAGCTGCTGTCGTACAGCTTCCGAATCTCGGCGGGCGCGCCGCGGGAGCGGTAGATCAGTAACAGTACGGCTGGCTACTGCAGCAGGGGGTGGCCCGCTGGCTGGCTGGGTTGCTGCTTGACTCTGTGCCGTGCAGAGGTCCGGTGATGGGCTGCACGGTGCATGCTGCACTCTGCACTCAAATGCGGGCCCGGTGTAGGTGAAACGGCCATACGTAGCTGCGTGCTTAGCAGAGAAGTGCCGGTCGCTCGGACGTGTGTTAAAGGTAGCACCTCGCATCCCTGACTCGCAAGGAGTCATGCGCGCATGACCGCAGGAATAGTCGTGCCGGTGGCGGGTGCATTCATGTTGACAATATTCTTTGACGGAGTTGGTGTTGATGAATGATAACAGCAGTTTACGCGGTGTACGTACCGTTTGCTAGGACAGGCTTCCTGGCCTGCCACGGCAGCTTGTCACACTGCAGGACAGCAGCAAGCGCTGCTCAGTCTGCCCCTAGTACCCCTCTTGAGTTTCTACTGAAACCTTATAGCTTATACCACGCCTTTTGGTGGAACTTTTTTTGAGTCAAACTGGTGTGTTGCCGCGCGAGTAGAAGTCGTGAAAAGAGAGCAGCCTGTGTGACGCACGACAGGAGAGGGTGGCTGATGATGAATAGCTGTCCCCAAGGCTTGTGTGCTCCCCGGACTGTCTCCAGACGCAGCACTACACACTAGTGGATTCTTGTTATGACTGCTTCGCTACGCCAGCTCATACGGTACACACATTTCAGAAAACAACGTGATACAGGATTACACTGCTACACCGCTCCGCCGAGCTGGCAGGCCCTCTTAGATAGAGGCCTTAGGCTTGGGAGCGGCCCCCAAAAGGGCACCCTGCCTAACGCACTGCCCCCTCGCAAGGGTGAAGGGCCTCTCGGAAGACAGCACAAGCGAGGCTGCACGCCCACATACACCAACCCATGCGAAGGCCACGGCCTGGACTAAACAGGAGCTAAAAAAAAGGAAACACCAACAGGAAACCCTGACCTAGAACAAGTTGCCCAACCCCGCCCCTGCCGGGGTCGATAACACGCACAAACAAAACGGCGCCTCATGAACAGCAAGTCTGGCAGCCCCCAGACAAAGGCCCCGCCAGCGCACCCCACCCGGACTGTCACGGGTCCAAACGCGACAATAGCGGTGTAGTGTAGACATTCGAGCGCAACGGTCTTCGCCTTAAAAGTCACTAAAGAGTACACCATGTGCCCTGGACACACTGGTAACAAACGGTACCATATGTTGCCGCTAGATAGTGACAGCACGCAGATAGATGACGGATATGCAACACCAAGTCAGGTGGGTGGGTGTGCATAATGTGTATACGTATATGACGCATGCGTCACATAATGGCGACAGTGCTAAATGCCAAGTTCACACTCAATCTTTGTATTTTCGAACCATAACCATAACGCACGCGACTAATGATCTGTTACCGTGGCTGCCAGTCAATGCAACAGGGCTAAGGCTAGGCCAGGGGCAGGTGGGGTGCATGAACGAACCGCCATGCTTGCAATTGCTGCATGCTCCTAAAGCAGCTATAGCTGCAACACGTATCAAGGTAAATGTATACAAACGCACTCCTGCATTGCATCCGTCGCATCCACCTTCTATGGCTATAATAACCCGGCTAAACACAGAGTCAGTGCTATGGCTATATATGCACGCACTGTAACACCACTACGCTGTCGTGACGGGGCTGGTGGGGCAGCACTCCCGCTTCGCATCCACTGCAGCAAACACACACCGCCCTCCGTAGCACAGCTGGGCGGCGCTGGAGCAGGGCCCCTTGCGCTTCAGGTGGAAGCACACGGTGGCCAGGGGGGCGGGCCAGGAGCTGCTGCCACCATTGGTGGCGGTGGTGGCAGCGTCTGACTCAGCCGCAACAGCGGCCGCAGAGTGCGGGTTCTGGGAGTCTCCCCACACGCTGACGGACACAACGCCGTACTCCGTTCCCTTGTGGGTTCCCGTGCTGAAGGCGGGGGTGACTTTTGCCCCGTTGAAGGTGATGTCAGCCAGGGCCTTGGGGGAGGCACACATGGGGTCTGTGGGGAGGGCAGCGAACAACGGGTAACCGTTGGACTATACAGGAGGGGCAGGCACGAGGCAGGGGAGGTACAGGTGGTGCCTGTACCACTGTGTAGCACAATGCTTGTGGGGGACTTCAAGACGTTGCCCCTTGAAGTACAGAAGCGTCCCGGTCGAGCACTTACTGACAAGAAACTCAATGGTGTCCTTTTGCATGCTGCAGCAGCTGCCGCCGCTGCCTGACTTGGGGCCACCCTTGCCGCCCTTGCCGCCGCCCTTGCCGCCGCCCTTGCGACCGCCGAGGTAGCCACCATTGCCATCGCCAGCGCCGCTGCCGCTACTGCTGCTGCTCGTGGTAAGCGCACGGCGGCCACCACACGTGCTCTTGTCAACCTGTTGGAAGGGCGCAGGACAGGCACGATCGTGCAACCACGTCATTTCCGCTTTCTGATGATGCTTTCAACTCAACGCCGTTCTCTGACTGTGTCAGGTGACCAGCTGACCGCATGCCACGCACTGCTGCACGCTCCGCATGTATGCATGTGTATTAGGTACCGACAGGCACAACGCAGCCTCCCACGCACACCGTGCTGCCCAGCCATACGCATGCACCCATGTGCACACACATTCATTGTGGCCGCACCCCGGCTCCTAACTTCGCTTGCCTGTACCAATCGCGGACTCACGCAGGTGTGCCTGCATCCCGCACCATACCACATCCGCTACACAACTGATGTGGCTGCAAATAAAAGTGGCCCACCCTCCCGACCGTACATATCGGTGGCTGAGGCTACCCACAATACGCAACACTGCACCGCCGTGCAGGTTCCCATGCATGCCTTGGGCATCTTCTCAATGCACAACATTATTGCTGCACACCGGTCCCATACTTGCCTTGAAGCAGACCTTCCTCCTCCCATCCATAAAGGGTCCAGACAACGCATAGGGAGACTGGGACATATCCCGCTTGGGGCACTTCGTTAGAGGGAACAGCTTGTGAAGATCGAATCGGGGTGGGGGGGAAGGGGCTGTAGGAGCAGGGGAGGGAGGCTGTTGGGTAGACCGGGGCCGGCGGCGACGGGGTTTTGGAAGCGGTGGGGAGGTGACGGGCTCTGGTGGTGATGGTGTGGGGAGCTGGGGGGCGGTTGGTAAGGGGCTGGCAGGAGGTGGGGTGACGGGGCCAGGAGGAGTTGGGCTAAAGGGTGGCGTGAAAGTGGAGAGGTCTCGGGGCGGGTTGGAGGGAGAGGGGCTTGGGGTGAAGGGTGCAGGCGGATTTGGGTGCGTAGGAGACGGG
>VFQN01002867.1_pt1 | contig 25760 bp, 30 predicted proteins | sample 3512371 | NCBI WGS metagenome assembly VFQN01 (sample SAMN10412370, study PRJNA504923) | tailings metagenome | isolation source: Replicate 2 from Balatoc abandoned mine | place: Philippines: Itogon, Benguet | collected 2017-08-28 | reverse complement strand
AATACAACATGGACACTTCCCAGGAAGGACTCAATGCACATGCATTTTCCGTCCCACCTTGTTTTCCAGTGTTTTCCGTCCTTTGAGCTTGGCAAGTTGGAAGAGTGCTGGGTGGAGCACCCGCAGGCTCTCGTAATGGATGGGCCAATCTACGGTGAACTGTGCACCTGCCGCAACCCCGTATGGACAATCAAGAATCAACCCACACAGGCCTTGCTGTCCATGTTGCCACCCAAGAACCAGCATCATGGAAGTCTGCGCCTTGAGCTCATGTAGCTGCCACGTGCCAGTACCAAGCGCACCGCGGCTGCACCCAGTCCTACCGCACATGCCCAAGGCGCGCACCCCTGCGCACCCCTGTCGCCATGGACCTATTCAAACACGTGCTCTCGGCCCGCGTGTACAGGCATGCTTGGGTGTGCGACAGGACAAGTACAAAGCGGACCTCAGGGCCAAGCAGGGGGTGCTGCCCCATCAGCTCGCTCATTGTATAGATTACAGTACGCTGCCAGACCCCTCCATTGACCCAATCAAGGCCAGAGCCCCCCGCAGCCTCCGTGGCACACCCACACACGCCGAAACACGCTGCTTACCCCATGCTCCAATCCCAATACACCACCTGGCCTCTAGACCCCAATAGTAGATTCCCTGACGCCTTACACGGTTTCTCGCGTTTTACGCGTACCCCAATAGTACGGCCTTTGTCACAGGGGTCGCCGCAGGTCGCAGGATCTGCAACGCGCACAACGGCACAGGAACACCAAGGGCCGCCATGCACCCGCACCCGCGGTACAGCCCCGCTACCGCATTGTGCTGCCTGCTTGTACTGTACAGTACGGCAGCGCGCCCACAAATTCATCGTCAGCGTGCATGCATGGCCCTGCCGTATCTGCCAGCATGTAGTGGTCCCCTGGTCGAGTTGCCGATGCTTCTACACAAGTTCACGTGTGGCCATTGCCAGCAGTACCTGCGGGTACCCTTGCCGAATGGCCCTACACGTGGCCTACACGTGGCCCTGCCGCATCCGCCGCTATCATGCCGGCAAACTTCAATGGCACCCCAACCAAGTGACCCTGTCCCTAACTGCTATGCAACCAGACTCGCTACATGTGGCCCTGCCGTACCTGCCTGCCGTACCTGCCAGTACCCGCCGGTCAATGGTCTCTCACCGAACTGACCCTGCCTCCGCTACATGTGGCCCTTCCGTACAGCCTGTCCATGGCACTCCACCCAAGCGACCCTGCCCCCTTACATGTGTCCCTGCCCCCCTACATGTGTCCCTGCCCCCCTACATGTGTCCCTGCCGTATCTGCCTGTCCACCTCGTCCGCGTCCAGCTGCCCCGGCAGCCGCCTGACGCCCCGGTTAAAGATGGAGTAGGCGGACACCTCGCCCTCGCGCCTCCGGCCCAGGTTGCTGAAGATGAAGTACACCATGCCGCACAGCACGAACACGGGACCCAGGCCGATGCGCGATGAGATGACGCAGCCCGCCATGAACATTAGCAGCGCAAGCAGCTTGCTGGGCCGGATGAGGACCTGGGCGGGGCGACACGGGCACATGGAGTTGTGTAGATACCTATTAGTTCTTCACATGTCCAATTGTATCTTGAGGACGTGACGGGGAGGAGCGTGTGGTTTTGCGAGAGCGCGGTCACGCACCACAACGGGTGCGGTGTAAAGAAATTGCTGTGGTCGGGTTGAGATGCTTCACGTTGTGGCAATGCATGTGGGGCGAGCGCGGCGCCTTTGGTGGCCGCCACCATAAGAAGCCCAGAGGGACCCAAGCCACCCCGGTCCCGCAACCTCCACCTGCCCATCCTACACCCAGCCCCATTCAGTGTCCTCTCCGTCACCCCTTTCCACCACCCCACACAAGCGACCACCTGCGGTCCAGCCACCCACGCCCACGAATCCCACTCCTAGACAGTGAAGTGCACCACACACACACACACGCCCAAGCCCGCCCAAGCCGCGCCCAGCCCCGCTCACCACCCACTCCAGCACCCAGTCCGGGCAGCGCGCCCTGCTCCTTAGCAGCTCCACCACCGCCGCCTCCCAACGCGGGGCACCCGGCGGCAGCGCAATGCGCTCGTCGTCCTCATCATCATCCCCTGCCCCGCCGCCGGCCCCGGGACCCCTCGGGGCTGCCGCCCGGGTCACAGCTGCCACCAGCTCCGCGGGAGGGGCCTTGCGCTGCGGGGCGACCAATAGGTGGTCTGCGCAAGGGCCAAAGCACCAGAGATAGGCATTTATTGTGGCATGACCTGCCTGGTGTGGAAGTGTTCCGAGCGTGTGCGGTGGTGGTAGGTTATGGTTGTCCTAAGAGTGGTCCTGCGAATGGGCGTTGCAGCTGTTGCCGCTGCCTTGCTGGCTTAATGGGGCACAGCGTATCTCAGAACTGCATCAGCTACAGGAGATGTTGTTATATGGTGACGGAGCAATTGCAATGTACACTGTGCACGGGGCAGAGGGTGGGGGCCTGCAGGGGTTCGTTGTTGGTGGGATGGTTAGTTGTGCCCACGCTGGGGCCCAGCCGCCCAGGTACATCGTGTGCCACCGTCGTGCGTGCTGTATTTGCGTCGAACAGCCCGTGTGAATGTAACGGCGGATAGCATATCAAGCGTGGCACACCTCCTTCTTTCAACGCCACCAGTTGGGCGGGCTTGTCCAAGGGTAGGGCAGCTCCCCTGAGTACCACCCGTATGCCTTCAGCGGCCAGGGCCCCAAACGCCTCTTCAGCGGCCGTCGCTATCTCCTTGACCTAGACAGGTTATGCATTTAGCTGTCAGATTGATGTAGTGTTTCGCCGGGCCGCACTTGCCCTGACGCGTCTGGCAGTAGTCCTACCGAACAACGCGATGGCAGCTCGGTGGTGTGACGAGGACCAGCAATGAACTGCAGAGTGACTGTAACTGATGCCATCGATGCGACTCATGCTCAGTTGACGCTAACTACGACGAAGCGGGTTTCATGTGCTGGTGCTATTCACTACAGGCCTTTCGCTACAAATGGAAACGCGATTAGATTTCTACATTAGCTATATGCCAACCGACACAGTTGTAGGAACAGCCAGGATGAGCAACGCAGCGGCCTTCGACTGGCCCTGGCATGCAGTCGTGCACCAGCACTGTGCGTCGGCGCCCTTGGACCCCTCCACAGTGAGCCTCCACGGCCAGGGTAGCCCACCTTCACCTCAAGCAACTGCACCTGGAGCGGCATGCAGCCCTTTTGCGGTTGTACTTGAGGCTGGTAGCGTTGACTGTACGTATGCTGCTGTACCGTGGCCCGTCGGGCCACCCGCTCAGCGGCCCACGGTGGACGCGACGCTGGCGCCCCCCTACCCTGCGCTCACCAACCCCGCCCTCGTACCCCTTGAAGCCTACAATCAGCCCGCATTGTGCGCCCGCTGCAGCGCCTGCTGCTGCACCGGGCCACATCCTATCTGCCCCGCTCTTCGCCTCACTCTCCTGGAAATTCTGCTGCCCGTAGCCCACCTGCCCACAAAGCTACAGTTGACAGCCCCGGCAACGTACCCATGCCTCCCAATTCGGCAGCAACGGCATTCTTTCCCTTGCCTCACCCCTGCCCCTGTCCCTTGTCAAAACCTCGGGAGGCGCTGGCCCGGCCTTGAACGAGACACCACGCCAATAGCCCCAAGGCCCCACCCGACGTCGACGCGCCTCCTCCTTTCCCCCGGCTTCTGCCCGTACGCCGTTCCTGCTTCGCCCTCCGCCCCCTCGCCCGAGTGCTCTGCTCCTCCCAGCGGCTGCCTCAGCAAAGGCTTCGCGCTGGGCGTCAAGTAACTCGCGCTCACACAAACACCGCCCCACACGCCGGCGGCTCCCTCCCGCTCCCTCGACCTACTAGGACCTCGGCGCGCCAGCGCCCGACCACGTGCATGCCCATGACCATGCGTCCTACGCTGCACGGCCGGGGCCGAGATGCGCTCCGCAGGCTCGTAAAAGCCTGCGTTACAGCCAGTACAATCCTGCCGCACTGGCCGCACGGGGCAAAGAGCTAGGCCTGGACCCTGCTGGACCCTGGGGTAACTGCGGGCGGGAAATCGGTGCTGCTGGCTAGGAACAGGGGCCCTGTGTCCCCTGCGGTGGACGTGATCCTACTGCCCAAGGTACGACTTGCTGTGGCGCTGTGGGTGACATTTTTTGCAGGTGCTGTGGCATGCACCGTTGCACCCACAATGAGGATTAAGGGCCAGGTGGAGGTGGCGGCGGTGGCGTTGGAGAGGCTGGTGCGGAGGTGCAGCAGGTCCCAGGTGGAACTGGAAAGCTGTTGGGTGTAGGAGCATTGATGAGCTGAGGGAAGGCTGGGGGAAGCTCCCCGGGAGGGTGGGTAAGGGCCGGGGTTTGGACGGGGGCGCTGGACGGACCGTGGAAGTTACTGTGACGGGGAGCGGGGCCATGCCTGGGAGGCCAGGGTTGCTTGGGAGGGACTCGGGCGGATAGTGAGAGCTGCGCCCGAGCTTTTGACCAGCAATGTGTCAACGTGCTGCTGCCGCCGCTGCTGCTCCGTTTTCGCCTTTACTGTCCATGATTTGTAGGTGCCTTTACGCACCATCTGCGTCATCACCTACCGTATGTGTGTGTGCATAGGTGTGTGTCGAGTATGCCGTAGCACGAGTGGACCTTGACACGACACGGCTACGTAGCTCCCGGCGTGTGGAGAAGGCTGCAGACCCTGAACGTGGGCGGACCTGCCGGGGCAACACAACGCACCTGTGCTTTGCACTCAGGGACTGTACCACCTTGCAACTAGAGCTGCAGCTACCCTGACCAGTAGGTTGTTGACAACCGCTGTTTCTCAAGCCAACTGTCAGTGAAACGAAGTGGACTTGGGATTCCATAACCGCTTTGGGAAGGATGGCCGACCCATGGGTCACGCAAGGCGCAAGTAGAGAAGTTTGAAGGTCTGCAACTGCGCGCCAGGACCTTCATAATGATCTGATTTATTAACTATTAATCATCCTCTTCATGCATTCAGGCCACTTATCCGACTTAGGCACGATCTGAAATATTGGCGCCTTTCTCGTGGGCAGCGGCATCCCACCACCTTCGGCACAGGCACAAGGTCGCAAAACCTTCTTCAGCCATCCTGGGCATGCTTACTACTTAGCAAACTACTTAGAGGACGGAAAGAACATTATGTTGTCTAGGTCTAGCTGCTTACCTTTGGCCCCAGAAGGGTGCCGTTGGGCGTGCCGCGCCTTTCCCAGGTGCCTTCCCTTTGCGACCCGTTCACGGCCAGCAGCGGCAAGCGTATCTCACAAAACAGTTGGCGACGCAGAGGGGCGCAGGCCGCGCACGGCTTGTGAGGCTTTCTGGAATGCTGGCTCGCAAAAGCCTTCAGAAGACCAGGAGGGCCCGCAGCTGCTGAGCAGCTCCTTTGGTCAGAAGGAAACCGCTATGCCTGAGGAGCGGGGCTCACCGGTTGCCTCGGGGGCGCAGCTTGGGGACCTGGCGCTTATGACCTTCGCGCTTTTCCCCCTATTCTTCTCCAACGCGTTCTTCGCGCATCCCGCGCACAAGCTATCACATATTCTCATCATGGGTTACTTGATATGCACGCGCGTGTGGTCGCCGACAGCTGTGACACGGACCGTTGTCGCCCTCGCGCCGCTGTCCTTCGTGCGATACCTCCAAACTCAGCGAGCGCTGAACATCAACGCTGTAGTAGGGGATGACCAGGAGCATCAGCACACCGCTCTCATGGCGGCCTGCTTCACCGGCAACAACGAGCGCATCCGCGGCCTGCTGTCCCTCGGCGCCGGCCCCGATGTCGCTCCGGTGGGCCAGCCTCACCCCCTCTTCATCGCCTCCCACCTTGGCAACGCGGAGGCCGTTGAGGACCTCCTGCGAGCTGGTGCAAATGCCAACATCGTACCCGGTGAATGCAACTCACCGCTCGAGGCTGCGTGCATCGAGGGGCACGCGGGGGTTGTGAGGGCCCTGGCCAACGCTGGAGCGCTGGTCGACGCCCCCGTCGCATCAGCAGAGGGGTGCAACCTCACGCCCCTCATCATGGCAGTCGCAGAAGGCCACGTGGAGGTGGTGAGGGCGCTGCTGCAGGCAGGTGCCAGCCCGACGCGCACGGCAGTGCCTGGCAGGGGCCTGACACCCATCGGCATCGCGTGCGCAGCGGACGACACCCCGGGGCCGGTGCGCGCAGCAATCGTGCACCTCCTGCTGCAAGCTGGGGCTGACCCACGGGCCGTTAAAGGCTCACAGCCAGCGGAGTTCTCTCGTACCGGCTCAGCCGGGGCTGGTTACTCCAACGGCGGCAGCGGCGGTCCACGCGCCATCGACCTGGCCGCGCATTTCGGGGCAGCGGAGGTGATACCGGTGCTGGTGGCGGCGGGGGAGGACCCCGGGCGGGCGCCTGCCGACGTGTCGTACGAGGAGCTCGAGGCGGGCGTCCCCGCGCCGCTGCTAAGCATTGCGGCGGCGAAGGGGTACGTGGATGCCGTACTGGCGCTGGTGGCGGCGGGCGCGGACGTGGATGCGACCGTGGGTGGACGCGGGGCTAAGGGGAAGCTCTCGAGGTGGGTTGCGGGCAGCTGCGGCGGAACTAATGGCGGGGGCGGCGGCAGGGGCGGCGGTGGCGGGGGCGGCGGCAGGGGTGGCGGTGGCGTGACTGCGTTGTGTGCAGCGGTGCAGGAGGGGCACGTGGGCGTGGTGCGGGTGCTGGCGGCGGCGGGGGCGAGCACGCAGGTGCTGTGCGAGGACGGAAGGACTCCCCTGCAGGTGGCGCGGGATGAGGGCATGGTGGAGATGGAGGAGGTGCTGCTGGCGGCGGGGGCGGCGTAGAAGGCGGACCTGAGGGATGGAGGAGCCCATCGGGTTTAGGGTCAGGACTTGCACGGACTGGGTGCATACGGGGCAGGGGCAGGTGGTGATCCAGGGTGATGTGTTCCTGGGACCTTGGCAGGCACGCCTATACCGTACTAGGCAGACGTGGTTTCATAAGGTAGGCTACCTAGGTAGGTAGGCTAGCGTGAGGATGGATAACAGTATGTACGGTCAGGGGACGGTAGTGGGCGACCGTATACCGTAGTACGCGTGTGCAACAGGCAGTGATAACGCTCCAGGATGAGGAATCGGTCGTTGACAGCGTTTGGCGGTACCGGTAGGGACGGTCAGCGTGTGCGCAGCGTGATCGAGGTCGCCAGGTGGCTGCTCGCTTGTGACTTCCTGTTTGTGGGTCATACATGCAAAGCAGCATTTGCTACAGCACCAGGGATGCGAAATGGTTGCTGCCGGCACCGGTGTGCAACACCAGAGGGTGCCTGGAGGCAGGGGGGCGGTTGGGTGCACGGACGCAACAGGTTCATGAGTGCACAGTACCAAGATACATGAGCGTAGCAGACTGCACCAGCATCAGCTCAGTATGTTGAGGGCTCAAGGCGTGGCGAGCAGGTTCAGATGTCTTGTGTCCTTGCAAGGTGCAACATGTAAGTTCCGGTTAGACTTCTGCGCACCGTTAGCTTCAGTGCCGTAATGCGGTGTGCGCGCTGATGTAGGTGGACGGGTCGTGGCAGTTGTGTGTCTGCTGTGCTTTTCGGAACGGGGTTCCTTGTGCTTTGCCGGCAACGTGCACAGGGCAGGTGTGCGGACTAGTTTAGCAACGCCAGACTGAAGACTATACTCTCTAGGTCTGGATCAACCAACGTCCAGGGATAGGCGCCCTGGATGTGAGTCAATGTCCATGTTTCAGCTATGCCTTGGCCCCAGCTGTGGCATGTGGGTGTGGCACGTTCCAGCCGGGTGGTGGACGGTGGCACGTAGGATGCGTGGCGAGTCTGTCCCGCCGAAACGCTGTCGAAGGTAATCCCACAGATATGCTGACTGGCCCCACCGTTTCGGCAAAAAGCATCGCTTACCGCTGCATTTACAAAAATATATGCGAGAAGACCAACATCGTCAGCTACATCTGTCCCATGTGGTAGTTTGCAGCTGCACTGCCGGAACGCAACATCCATGGCTTCCATGGTACTGTTTAGTGTCTGCGACCGCACGACCATAAACTCCAAAAGCTTACGCGATTTCGCATTCGTTATGGATAGGGCAATGTCCGTGGGAGTGACTTGGCCCTGACGACGGGCGTGAGGTAGGTCCGGGCGCGAACCGCGAGGTGCCCCAAGGAACCCTTCTTTCCTCCATGGATGGTGCTTCTTTGCAGTTGTAGCAAGCTATACTGCTCAAGCGACACGACTCATCAGGGAACTAACCCAGGCAGGCTTCCAGAAGCAGGATGTAGCGTCAGCTCAGTCTTGTTCTGACATCAAATTCGTTTTATGATGTTCCTTTAATTTCAGGGCTCGAAGAGGGAGGAGTGTCACAGGAGAGCTGACTGAAGGCTGCCAATGGCCCCGCTAAGGGCAGCGCCGAACAGGAAGTACAACGCTCTTTATGACGCTGCAGCTGCATGCTCCAGTACACCGCTAACGCCGCAATGGGCGGGGGGCGTCCTGCGCGCCTTAACGTCCGCGTCATGGACCGACCCCACCTTCCTTGAAGAGCTCGCCGACAGCCGCCTCATCCTAAACATATGCCAGGTTAGTATGTCGCAGGTCCCACAAAAGCCAACCAGGAGCTGGCTGCGGCCCCTGCGGTCGTGCACCAGCCGTTGTGTACTAACCCGCGCCAACCCTTACGTCCGCAGCTGCACTCGTCCCTGAAGGCCGCCCAACTTGCGGCAAGCAGCGCGCCGGCCTCAGGCCACAGCGAGAGTAGCCCTGCTGCTGCTCCCGTCAACAACAGCAGTAACTCTAGCAGCAGCACCGGCCTGCAGGACCTCACGGATGTGGAGGAAGCTATGCGCAAAGTGCGCCACGAGCTGGGTCTGGTGGACAAGCGGGTGCCCAGTGGGGGCAGCCTGGGCGGCCCAGGCGGCTCCACATACTGCTCCTGGGACAGCATAGGGCACGTCTGCACGCTGATGCTGCAGGCGCTGCAGTGGGCCCCGCCGGTGCCACCTCCCCAGGGCCAGGGTGCAGCGGACGCTACATCCCCGTCCACTGCCGCCACAACCCCTGCCCGCTCCACCGCCCCCAACGCGAACGCCGCGGACACCCCACAGCCAGCGACAGGCAGCAATGCCGCCGGTGGGACCAGCGGGGAACCTGCCGGGAGCAGTGCTGCGGCGCAGGGTGCTGGCACGCCGGCAGCTGCAGCTGGTGACGCAGCTGCAAGCACGCCGCAACGGGGCGGCGGCGCAAGCGCCAGCGGCACTGGGGCTGCTGCTGCCGCGGCGGCCGTGGCTGCCGCGCTGGGCGGCCCCAGCGGCAGCGGGAGCAACACGCCAGGGCGGGGCGCGGGCAGCGGGACGGATAGCCCGGGTGGTGCGCGGGCGGGGGCTGGTGGCGTGGGGACCAGCATGCCCGCGCCACTGGCCACGGAGGCGGGGCTGGTGCGTGTCTTATCGCACAAGCACGTGGTGGCGCACGCCAAGAAGGTGCTGCGGGGGGTGCCGGAGGAGTACCGGGCGGCGCTGGGGAGGCTGCTGCTGGGGAAGCTGGCGCGGGAGATGCAGGTGGGTGCGGCCGAGGGGACGGGAGGCAATGAGGCAGTTGTTATGAGTTTGAGGTAGATCTGCTTGCCTACGGCACGGGCGTGTTGCGGCCTGCACAGCCATGCAAGCTGCTTGTCCAATGGCGGTGCAACAGCCTCAACGACGGGGAGCGCTTCAGATGGCTAGCGCTCAGTGCGGGTTTTGATCATGACCCAGATGGGCCTTGGGTGCCTTTGCACCCTCCCCCCTGCAGGCCACGCTGGCGGGTGTGCGCGCCATCCAGGAGGTGCTTCGGGGGGAGGTGGCCCCCGGCTCTCCTTCCCCGGTCCCCACCTCCCTCCCACGGGCGTGGTTCGCCACCGCCACCCTGGTCACCGCCTACTCGGACCTCCTGGAGACCCTGCAGTCAGCAGCAGCGAAGGAGGAGCAATCGGAGGAGGACGGGTTTACGGAAGGCGTTCAAGGTGGTAAGGCAGCCGTGACGGCTGCTGCTGCGACGGGCCGGGAGGAGAAGGAGGGGGAGGAAGGGGAAGGGGCAGAAGAGGCAGAGCCCGGCAAGGGAGCTGCCAATGGGAGCGGGTCATGCAGCGGCCCTGCAGCCGCAAGCGAGGCTGCCAACGGGCAGCAGGCGCAACACACGCACGGCAATGGTAGTGCCGGCGAGCAGGCGCACAGCGCTGCCAACGGTGATCTCCCCCAGGGCAACGGCCACACCGGACCCGCACCAAACAGCGACGCCAGCCCCGCCAGCCCAGCGGCAACCCACACGCCCGGCCGCCGCCCCAGCGGCACCCCGACCCCGTCCACACCAACTGCTGCCTCCCCCGCTGCCCTAGCCTCTGCCTCCGCATCCACCTCGAGCCCCACCGCTGATACCACGGGGCCTGTGACTAGCCCCCTGGAGGAGGTGCGGCAGCTGGCGTGCGAGTTTGCCACGTGCCTGTGCGACGCGGTGCGGGGCGCGCACGCCGCTGCCCGCATGGCGGTGCTGCTGCGGGGCGAGGCCACCGCCAAGTACCCCTCTGTGGCAGCATACATGCCCGCCGCGCTCACCATTAACGAGCTCATGGCCCAGGTGGGATCTTAGAGGCTACATTTTAGGGCATGAGCAGGAGTCTCAGGGGGTTCGTCTCAAACACCGAGCGCAGGCGTTGCGCCCGCAGTAGCATCGTCTGCACGTATGCCTCATGCTGCTGAAGCGAGAGGTTTAGCTATCTGCAAACCGCCGTACCAGCACAAACCTGCCCCGCGCGCAATCCTCCCTGTGCCCACCCCGCCCAACCGCCTCCCCAGGTGGACGCCCTGGTGTGCCTGGCGCTGTCGCTGGGCCCCTCCGTGGTTGCGGCCGTACGGCAGTCCCTGGGCGAGCTGTTGGCCTCCCCTGCCGTACGCGACCTGCTGGGCGCGGGCAAGGTGTACGTGGCCACCGTCATTGCGGCTGGCGCACTCACGCGGGACCTGGGGCTGGAGGCGGCGGTGCCCGCGTCGCTGCGGCAGGGCTACATGTCGGCGGTGCTGATGCCGCTGGACTCGGGTGAGAGCGGGGCGGTAATGGGGAACGGGCAACGGGCACATTGCCTTGTTGTGGTGCCGCTGGACTCGGGTGAGCGAGCTGTGGTAACGGGGAACGTGGCGGCGCTGTGGTTGCGATGAGGACAGTACAGATTGATGGCACTGGCGCAATAGGCCATGGCCAGAGCTGCCTGCCGCCTGCTGGATGTAAGCCGTGTGTGGCGTCCGTCGCGGGTCCCTTCTGCGGCTTTCTCACAGTACTTGTACCGTCGCGTTTCTCCCGCCCTCAGGCGCGCTACTGAACGAGCGGCGCGCTCCCCAGGTGCTGGCCTACCGCAGCAGCATCACCGACAGCAGTTACTACCAGGTCATGGAGGTGGACGCACTGCCGTACGGCGTCAACGTTAGGTACGGCACTGTACGGCATAGTGCAGAACTGCACAGGCCGTACCGGTGTGAGCTCTATGCACCTGCCCTTCCCGGCCAGAGTCCCTATCCTGACGCCCCTGTCCCCAATAAGACAAATGCCAGCCCAAATGTGCCAGTGCATCTCATCATATCCTGCACAGTTTGCTACGCAAAGGTCTCTGAGGCCTCTGAGGCCGCCTCATAAGACGCTATCACGCCATTTCCCTCCAGGTTTGAGGACGAGCAGGAGGCGGAGGGCGCAGGGGTGCTGCGCGAGTGGCTGTCCCAGATAGCCGCTGACCTGTTTTCCCCCGAGCGGGGGCTGTTCGTGCGGGGCGCGGAGGACGGCCGCATGGTCCACCCCGCGCCGCACCCGGGCCTAATGCCGCCGGCGGTGGCGTCGGGGGCGGGGGCCCGGGGCAAGGGGGCGGGGGCCGGCAAGCGCGGGGAGGAGGTGCAGGAGCACCTTGGCTACATGCGTTTCGCGGGGCGCATTGTGGGTGAGTGGGGAGCGCGGGTGGAAGGCAAGGCTGGGTCGGGCGCTGGCTTTGAGCCATGCGTTGAGGGCTGTAGCGGGCGGAGGGGTGCTAGTTGTGCGTATCTCGTGCCTGTTGGGCTGCCGCGTTGCTGTCCGTTGTGTACCATCAGCATGCGGGGAACCCGTGGCCCTGTGCGCGAGACCCTGGCACCGCTGTTGCCGCCAATCATGCACGATTTTCAAACCGTTATTCCCCGCGCGTGTTTCCCTCGTCCAGGCCTGGCCCTGCGCGCCAACATGCCTCTGGGCGTGGTGTTGAGCAGCGGGCTGTGGGCCCACATGACGGGCAGGAAGGCCACGCTGGCGGATCTGCGGCAGCTCGACCCGCAGGTGAGACAGGGAGGCGCGGCACACCAATGCACTGTGTTGTACAAAATACGCATTTGCAAACGCGTAGTAGGTTGTTTAGGTGTAAATAAGTTTCGCTACTGCTGCCTCTGACGCGATACCGCTGCCCCTGCCGGCCCTTCGTCTGACCTCGTGCCCCTTGCCGTCTCTGCCCGCAATGCATCCGCAGATGTACCACACCTGCCAGAACATCCTGTCCACGCCTGGTGCCGACGCGCTGGACCTGTACCACGTGTGGCACCACAACGACCGCCCCACAGCCACCAGCAACGACACAACCACCACCACGACCACCCCCTCTAGCTCAACCACCCCGGCGGCCGCGCCTGCAGCCGACCCCACCTCCACCTCCGCCTCCTCTGCCTCGCCGTCCACGCCCGGGCCAGGCCCGAGCACCTCCCCTGGCGTCCCCGTCCTGCCCGCAATCAACACGACTGCGGCCAGCACTGCTAACCACAGCGACAGCAGCACAGTTGTGGAGCTGGTCCCGGGCGGTGCCTCGCTGCGGGTTACGGACGACAACAAGGCCGCCTACGTGGAGCTGCTCGCACACCACCTGGTGATAGGGGCAGTGGAGGAGCAGGTGCGCACCTCCTGCCGTACACTGCACAAACGTACACACCGGCGTGCTGCCCCGACCATTCCTCCCCGCCATTATAGCCCAAACACGCGCAGTCCCCCCTGACGCTGCATGCTTTCGTTGTTTGCATAAACCCACAAGTTGCCGTTCCGCGCCTACCTGCCCGCACAAAATGCACATCCCGCAACTTCGACCCTTTATATCTCAACGCACTCCGCACCGCAACCGTTACTGTTTTTTATAGCTCCTTCAGGCATCAAAGGCAACTTATGTACTACCCCTTCTCCTCTACCCCCTTCCCCCCTTCTCCCGCCAGGCCTCCGCCTTCCTGTCCGGTGTGCAGGACACGGCGCACCACCTGCCCCTACGCTCCTGCAGGCACCACCTCTGCTTGCACTCCTCTAACTGCCGGCCCCATCCCTCCTCCCCTGGTTGCCCCAGGCCTCCGCCTTCCTGTCCGGCGTGCAGGACACGGCGCACCACCTGCCGGACGACCCCCGCCTCCGCCGCGCCTTCCTCACCCCCCTGCTGCTGGAGGACCTCAACAAGGTCACGGCGGGGGAGAGCAGCCTGGACCCCGCCGACTGGGCGGCGCACACAGACACGCACGGCTTCGACTCGCAGGAGGTGCGTGGACGCTGGGTTGGCGGGGTGCTGCCGTCCCCAAGGCGCTCTCGCTTGCTTTGGCTTGTGTACGGCGCGATAGGGCTTGGGGTGTTCGGGCGCATGAGGGAAGGTGCGGCTGTCCCCGCCGAGGCGTGCAGGCTGAAGCTGCTGTGGCCGGCAGACGAGGGTGTGGTTTGTGTCGTCATCTGCGGTACATGGTACTTGGTAATACCGTAACCTATCTCCGTCATTCGTCTTCCGTTGTGCAGGAGAGCTCCAGTTTATCTCAGTTCTGGCAGCTGGTGTCCGAGTACGGGCAGGAGGACCGGCAGCGGCTGCTGCAGTTCTGGACCGCCATGACGCACCTTCCCTCGGGCGGCTTCAAGGCGCTCAACCAGCGCCTGCAGGTCATGAAGCTGGGAGGCCCGGCAGCAGCAGCAGCAGCAGCTACCACGGCGGCAGCCAGAAACGCTGCGACCGCGGCCGCTGCTGCTGCTGCGGCAGCCACTCCCACGGCTGCTGCAAATGGGGCAGCAGCAGCTGCGGCAGGGTCTGCTGGTACACCTGCAGGCGGTGCAGGCGCAGGTGCTGGACCGGGTGCGGCCACAGAGGCGGCAGCGGGCCCTGTGGGCCGGCTGTCGGGTGGCGGGGCGGAGCAGCTGCACTCGCATGCGCTGGCGGATGGCGTAAATGAGGACGTGCTAGATGAGGAGGACCAGCAGGAGGGTGGGGGTTCAGGGGCAGGGGCAGGGTCACAGCCGGGGGCTGCAGGCAGCACAGGGACGGATGCCGCACCGGCAGCGGAGTCTGGCCTGACGGGCGGTGAGGATGAGGAGGGAGACGTGGAGGAGGAGGATGGCATTGAGGACGAGGACGAGGTTGAGGAGGGGGAGGAGGAGGAAGGGGAGTACGATGAGGAGGGGATGTACGAGGATGAGGCTGAGGACGGGCATGACGGGGGAATGCTGGATGAGGATGAGGAGGAGTTCCAGCGGCAGCTGCAGCTGGCGTTGGAGCTGTCGATGCAGGACATGGATGGTCCGGGCGAGGCGAGCGGAGGCGGCAGCGGGCAGCAGCAGCAAGCGCCGCAGCAGGAGCACGAGCCGCAGCACGAGCCGCAGCAGGAGCAGCAGCAGGAGCAGCAGCAGGAGCAGCAGCAGGAGCAGCAGGCCGCTCCGGAGGGTGAGGGTGAGGTTGCGGGGGCTAGCGGCAGCGGCAGTGGTAGTGGTAGTGCGGAGCAGGCGGGCGCTCCCGAGCAGGCGGAGGGCGCCGGGGACGCTGGGGACACGGCGGGTGGCACGGAGTTGAGCGCGTCCGCGGTGGCGGAGGGCGAGGGCCAGGGCTCAGGCAGCGCAGCGGCCGCCGGCAGCTCCAGAGCCGCGCAAGAGGAGGCGGCTGCACCGGCCGCGCAGCAGGAGGGCGAGGCGCCCGCTGCATTACACGATGCGGCTGCGCCGCCGCTGCCGCCACAGCAGCAGCAGGAGGAGGAGGAGGAGGAGGAGGAGGAGGAGGAGGAGCAGCGGGGCACGGCCGCAGCGCCAGCCCTGCCCAGCACGCCTGACCACAACACGCCGAGGACGAGCAGCCCTGCTGCTCCCCCCTCCACGGCGCCTTCGGCCGTGGCCACGGACGCGGCTGCAGGCAGCGGTACAGAGGCTGCCACACTCGCCACACCCGCCGCTGCTGCTGCTGCTGCTGCTGAGGAGCAGCAGCAGCAGGAGGAGGAGGAGGAGGGGCCTGCGGAGGGCGCCGCTGCCATGCCCGCGAAGGGTCGCGCCGGCAACTCTGCGCCGCTGCTGCCGCAGGCGCGCACGTGCTTCCTGCAGCTCAACCTGCCCGTGTACGGCAGCCTGGAGGAGATGCGCCGTGCGTTCGACATTGCGCTGGAGAACATGGCCTTTGGTATGCACTGAGGACGGCGAGCAGGAGGAGCAGGAGGGGCAGGCGTAGCAGTAGTGGTCGGGAGGAAGAAATGGATAGGATATTGATGGGAGGAGGCATTGTGGGGTGGTGGCTGTGGGGATGAGGGCGCTGAGGCTGTGTGGCTGGGCGCAACGGGAGGGTTGCGACGCTGCTGATGGGCAGCAGAGGTTGAGCTGGATCGGAGACGGTGTGAGAGCAGGGTGGAGTGGGTTTCGCGGGGTGGGTGGCACTTGCCGTTTGGGCGGGGGGATAACGTAGGGGGGCTGCGAGGACGGCAGTTGGCGGAGAATGCATGCATTTGGCCGTCGTTCACCTACCATGTAGCATATAGAAAATCAGCACTTTAGGCCCGCTGACATGCACCTATTAGAGCTCTGGTCATGCAACTGCTGCATGCAACTCAACACTGGGCGCCGTGGGCATAGCGTTTTTGATGTCCAGGGGCGCGTGGCAAAGGAGCAGTCCTAATGCTGTGAGGCAACTGTGGTTGGACATGGGGCAGGCGGTCTGACTTCCGTTCGCAAAGGCAGCCGTGTAGCGTGTACTCGTTTGTCGAGTCGGACTGGAGTAGTGAGCACTGAAACCCCGATCATCATGTGTTTGGTCACAATGCTGGTAACGACGACGAGAGGTGGGGGCGCGCGCACATGGGAATGTGCTGGTGGGTTGTGGGTGTTGTGCGTACGGTATCCATCCAGGTCCCACGTCTCCCCTGCGTGCTGCTGCCAAGTTGTGGCAGTTTGTAGCCACGTATTACAGCTTATGGACGGTGCCTGAGCTGTCCTCTCTATGCCAGACCGGAGTGCTGTGCACACCATCAGGCAGGCGATGTGCACCGCCCATGCTCATGACTGCCACCATGAAATCAGGGGAGTGCCCCCGAGCAAGAAGCACACATCTGGCATACCGAGCTGCCATCAAGGCTGTATGCCCTAATTAATATGCTTGCCACCAACATTCCCTCAGGTAAGCCCTGACGAGCTTTTCACGCCCCACGCGGAGGAAAGGACTTCGGCTAGTGCCGTGGTTGCGGTTGTGCGACATAGCGACCGAAGTGCACTAACAGTTTGGCGGCACACGACCATACATACAAGAGTTTTTCGTTGTAGGAGATCTCGCACGCGTTGTTTCAACTTCTAAGTCAACCTGACAGCGAAAAGCGGGCCAAGATACACGCATAAGCAGAGTACAGTTGCTATCATATGTGGACTGTAACAAGATTTTGAGCTACGGCTATGCCACTCGCAAGTCAACCGAAGCGATGCCCGCGGAAGTCCCAGGAAAAGTTGTCCCCCGTCAGGGCCATGGACTCGATGGCACTACTGACAGTAAGTCGGCATAGATGAGCGCTCCTCAGTTAGCGACCCACTTTGTTTGCGGGCCTTTGGGCTCGGTAGGAGCTATCGGGGCTGCCCTCCACTGGCGCCCTACCCCCACCCCTCCTTCCCCCTCCCCCCGCGTGCTGCCCGCTGCGCTGAGCGGAAGTGCACCCTCATCCCTTTATCCACCTACCGTGCACAAATTTCAGAAAACAACCGCACTGCTATGCTTCATGTAGTGCGGACGTCCGCTCGGCCGCAATGCTGCTGTCTCCCCGCTCGTGGACCACGGTGGCCGCTGACAGTGTGGCTGGCCCCTGCGCGTACCTTAGCCAGTATCTTATCCCCTATCACACTGCAAAACAAAACTCATGATGCCTGTTTCCCTGCAGGCCTGGCGATGGGGCGTGCCCAGCAGGTGGGGCGCTACCTGGACCCCAACGGCCCGCAGCAGATCACGTGGGTGCACAACCACTCCCTGGTGAGGGGCTGGAAGGTCATCCTCAACGTGTACGACATCCTGCCCAAGCGCGCGAACAGTAAGCATGTTCAATAGCAATTGGGTCACACTCAAGCTGTTCGGGCCACACGACAAACGCTATAACCGACCGCACATGTCGGCAGAGCACGCCTACGTACCTAGGATTGCTGCTGTGGGCGAGCCAGTGGCTCCGGGCTCCAAACCCCTCCCTACCTCCCCTCCCAGACCCCTTACGAAGCACATTTGACGCTTGACACCTGATCGCTGCTGACCTCTGCACAAGGGGGCCCGTACGAGTCCACGTACACGGGTCCCCTGCCCGCATGATGTGGTGCAGGCTGCCTGACGCCTCCTTCGCTCGGTGCTTCCCACCCCACTCCCACTTACATTTTCCGTCCTGCCAATATGCCTGTATGCTACAGCTAGAACACCACCAACAGCAGCCCCCCCGGCTTGTATGCATGGCGCAGGCTGCCTGACGCTGGTGGGGCTGGGCGGCGCTTACCACTCTGCGCTGGAGGTGGGCGGCCGCGAGTACGCGTTCGGGGGGCACTTCTCCGACAGCCTTGGCATCATGGGGCTGCAGCGGCCCCTGTTCCGCCTGAGGCAGGAGGCGGCGGAGGCGGTGCAGGCGGGGGAGGGTGAGCACGGGGGCGGCAAAGGGGTTGGAAGGGAAGGGCGGGAGGTATGGGGTGCAGGGCGGGTTGGCAACAGGGCGGAGGGGGTGAGGTGCGGGAGGGTGGAGGCGTCTGGGTGTATGCGGAGCCGAACAGTCTTGTAGTACACACTACAGGGTGAAATGGTGGCCGGAAGGCCTTGTAAACTCAGGTTTGCTTTTGCACCAAATAATCAAGCTGCTTTCAGCCCTTTTGGCTTTAAGACCGTTGGGGGAAGGGTAACTGGCGTGCATTCCGATTGTGCCTGCTGTCGCTCATGCCTCATACGTGATGCGTTGCCTAAAGCGCCGCTCACCACGCCACGTCGCTCAATGCACGTTAACCACGTGGCGCTCATGACACATGCTGCTCGTGCCACGTGCCCTGCGACACAGACGACGAGGCGGGCTCTGCCGCCGCGGCGCTGGCGTGGATGCCCACCCTGCGGTCGCGTGTGGTGGTGGGGTGGTGGATGGGGCCGGTGAGGGACTTCGAGGAGCTGATGAGGGACATGCAGGACAAGGTGGGGGTGAGGGTGGGGGTGGGGGTGGGGGCAGCTGTTGGAATGGGTGGGTTGGGTGCGTCATGAGGTGGTTGAAAGTGGGAGGAGGTCACGGCTGCTGGGTTTGCGCGTGAGCCATGGTGTAGCCTGACAGGTCAGGATGGATGGCAGAACGCGTGGTGCTTAGCAGTGGCGCCGCACGCGCGTTCGGAGGCTTCGCATCCGAGCCCATCGGCTTAGTGGGAAAACACAAGCGCGTACCTGCCATGTTGCGGCTCTGTTGGGCAGCCGCACGCTGCCACGATCCTGAAGGTCGAGGGCAGTACCACCGCAACGGCCAACCGCCGAAATCGGCAACAGGCCACTGGCGGAGCCTCTTCAGTTGAGCATCTCATCTCCTCATGTGCCATCTACCGTGCCGTGCCGCAGGGCTGGACCGGCCCCAGCTACCGGCTGCTGACCCGCAACTGCAACCACTTCGTGGTGGACCTGTGCGCGCTGCTGCTGGCCTCACCACGCTTCAAGCCTGCCCCCGGAAAGGGCTCCCTAGACCGCATGCTGCCGCGCCGCCTGACGGCACTCACCTCGTTTGCCGCGGCCTGCTGCAGCTGCGGGCCCTGCTGCTGCGTGCGCAAGCTCAACGCGTGAGTCCCCGCTGTCCCCCACTCCGCGCCACCACATGCTGCAAGATGCATCAAACGTCCCGCACATACGCGTATGCAGTTGCGTACTGAGGAAGCAAGACCGCACCCGGCCTGGTGCCCCTGCACCCGTTGAACCGGTCTACGCATCGGCGTAATCGTGGCAAGCCCTTATCTATCCACTAGGGATAACCAGCTGTCGCGGAGCTTTTAGGACACACTGTAATGACAGGACTCCGACGCTCTATCATCTCATGTACCGCACACGTCCCCGCAGGCCCATGCCGCTGGCCCCCTGGCCCTACCCTATCGCCCACCCTCACCCACCACGTGTACCGCTACCCCGTAAGCCCATACCCACTTGCTGCCCTGTCCTCTATCCCTCACGTGACCCGCAGGCCCATGCCTCTGGCCCCCTACCTGCTCAACGTGTTCCAGGGCCAGCCGCGGAGCATAGCTGAAGACTGGGGCTGGTGCCACCGCCGCCGCCGCCGCAGCGGTGAACAGCCCGCAGTTGCGCCGCCCCTCCGCATCCACGCTACAGCTGGGGGCGGGGGAGGTGGGCGTACGGTGATCCCTACCCTGGTGGTCACTGCTTCGCATGGGCCGAGGACGCTTGGTGGGCAAGCGGGGAGCACGGCGAGCACTGGTGATGGTGGTGGGGGCGAGGGCAGGGGCGATGGGGAGGATAGTGTTGATGGTTTAGGGAACAGCGTTGGGGGCTTGGGGAAGGGGCGGTGTGTGGGCAGGGGGACGGCGGGAGGGGTAGCGGGTGTTGTGGGGGTGGCGGAGGAGCTGGTGGTGGAGCAGGTAGATGGGGTAGGCGGTGTGGAGGGGGCATGTGGGTTAGCGGCGGTGGCGGCTGCAGCTCCGCATGTGCAGCACATGGTGAGGGGAGGGCTGCAGGCGGGCAGGGAGGGGGCACATGGGGCACGCGGGGGCGGCATTGAGGGAGCTAGTGATATGCAGAGAGAGGAGCAGGCGGGCCAGGTCACTTGTGCGAGTCTACCGGGGGAGCCCTTGGGTTCCGATGGGGACGGCAGCCTGGGCAAGGCAGCGCAGCGAAGTGCGGATGGGCCTGCGGGTGGGTTGGGGCGGTCCGAGGGGAGCGGGGGTGGCATGGGGGCAGGGACGGAGGTGGAGGCAGAGGAGGGTGCGGACGCGGAGTGGGGTCAGGGTAGGAGGATCCAGGAGTGGTTGGCCGTAGGGGCAGGCCCGGCAGGCGGCGGGGGCATCGGCAGCAGCCGGAGGAGCCTTGCTGTGGAGGTGCATGGGAGCTCGCGAGGTGACGGCAGGGGAGCTGGCGGGGGTGTGGCGGGTGGGGTGCAGGACGGTACGACACCGGCGCAGCAGCGTGTTGGCACAGCGGCGGTGGTGGATGGGCTCGGAGCCCAGCTGGTTGGGAGGTCCAGGAGGAGCCGCGAGCTGCAGCAGCAACAGCAGCAGCAGCTCGCACTGCCGCCCGCTGCAGCCAGTGTGGATGTGCTGTCACCACCGCGGCCGTTGGCCACGGGTGCAGGGCCCGCGGTGTCGGCGGCGTCCAGGCCGGGTAGCGCCGTTCTGCCCCAGCCGCCGATCCTGAGGGGCCTGGCAGGCAGCCGCAGCGGGCGGAGGGTGTTCCCGGACCCAACGGCAGCCCCGGCCGTGTCCTGGGATGGTGGCGGCAGCAGCGCGACAGGGGGTGCTGGTGGTGCGGTTGGCACTGCTGGTGGGGCGGTGGGGCTGGGTGGGGTACCTTCTGTGGAGACGAGCGGCGAGGCGAGTGTTTGGGTTGGCGCAACACGGGCGTCCGTGTCCAGCGGGCGGCTCAGTGCGGGTGGAGGACCGCAGCAGCACCTGCACTACGCACAGCAAAGCAGCGCAAGTCGTCACAGCCTCGACGCTGGCTCCACGCGCGGCCCACGGAACGACTTTCCCCAACAGCACCAGCAGCAACACCACCACCAGGACCACGGGCCTCCCGACGCAGCACTGCCTCCCAGGGCCAGCACCAGCCTCGCCCGCGGCCGGCCGCCCAAGATGCACCACCTGCCCCCGGGCCCCAACCGCCCCGCCACTTCCCTCGCTCCCCTGCCGCCCCCGCCCAACGCTGCGCGCGCCCCGGCGTCATCTTCCATGCCCCCTGTCGCCCGGGAGGCCCCTTACGCGCCGCTGCATGCGTTCCAGACTGTGGAAGGAAGTGACAAGGAGGCTGTGCACAATGGGGCCAAGGCAGGGCAGCAGGACGAAGGCGTGGTGAGGGGTGGTGCAGGGGAGGTCCTCGGCTGTCGCTCCAGCCAGACCACCCCGGAGCCGTTCAGCAGGCCGGAGCCGTACAGCGCTGGTCCGAGCGCTGGTCGCCATGTGGGGTTGCATTCGCAGCCCTAACGGGGGCGGCAGTAGCAGCAGCAGCAGCAGCAGCAGCAGGAACCATGGGGTGCGTGGGTTGTCATTTGGGGGAGGGTTAGGCCGGCAGAGGGCTTGGAGGGAGGGGAGATAGGGTTGGACGCAGGGCGATAAAGGGGACTTAAGCAGTACTTGGCGGGAGCAGCGTCTCTATTGCATGTTGCGGACACTATGGGATACAAATACTGCATCCGCCGTGGGCGGCCATCTTGAAGAATGCTTACGACACTTGTAGAGACATTGCCAATTACTAGCATAAAATGTATCTAGGTAGGACTTCTGGCAAGCATTACTGGTGACAAGGCTCCTGTACAGGGGAGCCTTGTCACCAGTAATGCTTGCCAGAGCCCCTGCTCCTGTATATCCAAGACAGCCCTGCCGTACGGTACTGTGAAGCAGCTGGTTGCTTAACCTGATATTGTTTGTCCGTACGTTTAGAGTAGTATTGATTGCGTCAGGTACGCATTTGCGTATCCACCCCCGTGTGCAAGGTGTGGTGTGGTGGAGTGGTGAACCTGAATGGACCTCACGGAAGGGCAGGGATCCGGCGAAGGCAGTGATAATGACAACCCCTGTGGCCATGTACCTAATACGTGCTAGTACCCGAGGCTTGCACGCCCTTGCATGCCACGTCCGGGCACAGGTGACTCTTATGCGGTGGTATGCAGGGGGTGGCATGCTTGTAGCTAGCCTGTCGTAGCTCAGTCCTGCGTAGTCAGGGCCACATTTCAACAGGTGGTGCAGTCGCTTGAATGATGACGTCTGAGCACACCAGGGAAGAGGGGGAGGGGCGAAGCGTCAGGGTGTGCTTTGCAGCATCGGTGGTGGCTGTGCTGCTGCTGCCCTGCCTGCGTGAGGCCGGGGTGTGGGGGTTCCCTGCCACTTTGGCATTTTGTTTACATTCCGGTTGATGTGGCCACACGATCCGCAAGCCATTCAAACTTTAGCTGCAGCAGCTTTGCATGCATGCATGTACGACGCCACTGTGTACCGTACTACCGTTCGTACCGTATCGTTCCTGGTAACCAGGAGGACGGCGTTGCGTGAGGTAGCGCGCGGCGTGGGGGTGTTGCGAACGGTATAGCTTGGCTGCCGTGGGCAACCCCTAGTGTGTGTCACGTGGCCAGCTGGGCAAGCGGGAGTGGCCTGGCGGGTTATTGGCTAAGGTATACAGGCAGTGCACCTTCCTCGTTGCTGTAACATATACGGTACATAGGTGGGAGAGTGTACAGCCAGTTCCCCAGGCTTGCACGCCCTTGCGTGTCACGTCCAGGTATTTTGGTGGACAGGTCAATGTCATGTAACGGTTACGGCAGCAGTCCTGGCCGGCCGTGGCTTCAACAGAAAGGGTAGGGGAGGCCGAAACACATTTGATGGCTTCCGTCGCCGTTCCATGGCCATCTAGTCGTGGGAGTATAGCTGCCTGCGTCCACCTCAGGTACCAACATGCGCGCAAAGGCACTGTGGCGAAACGCGGTTGACTGCGGTTGCGTCCCATGGGCTGGGTGCATGGCACTCCAGTAAGTCCGCCGTCCGCAACAGCCTAACCCGGAATGCAGGGAACGCAACCCTTCTGGAGGACGTGGTGTGTGGGCTATGCCCTAGCATAGGCACGCACGAGCCATCCGCTGCATGCGGCGGCAGCGATCCTGTGCGCAGGACACGCAGCGGGCCTCTGCTGGCTGGGGTTCCTAACCATTCGGCCCTGTACGGCTTGCAACGAAATCGACCGGTTTCGGAGCGGGAAATGCGCACCTACGGCGTCCAGTGACTTGCGGTGACCCACCTCGGCGCATGGGCGCAGAAGGCGGCCCGGCTTTCTGACGGTTGTGTAGCAGTGAGGCGCTGAGGATGGTGGGCAAGGGCGGTAGGTAGGCGTGGCAGCGACGGCAGGTCTGGCGGTGCGTGGCTGGTTACGGCAAACAGCTTTACCGTTGAGCACCAATCACCAGCTGCGAGAGGATTGCGCCAGGACTGGCAAGAACTGGGGCTCTGCAATGTCTGGGCCAAACGTTGTTTGTTCTGTAGGCCACCCACCCCGGTGCCCACAACGCCTCAGTGCCTGCGGCCCTGTCCACAGCCCCAGCTGGGCGATAAAATGCTATGTAGTCGTACTCCATTCGGTTGCTGGTTGAACACCCAACTAGGCCCCCCCTGCCGCTGCAGTATGGGCGGTGCCAAGCACTACGCCGCTACAATACTGGTGGCGCATGTGCCCCTGCTGTATGTGCCCCGCGCGTGCACTGCGACGCCTGGGGCACGCACGGTCTGTGCAAGGTGACCGCACAAGCATTTTAGCCACATGAAATGCAGCATAATCCAATCATGCCAGTACCGTACCGCGCCTGGAGTATGGTACTCGTTCCCAACAGTCAACACCTTACAGGAGCTATCGCACCATCACATGATAAAAAGCAAACCCAGGGGACGTACCGTCATCAGCAACGAGGGGCGCACCCAGGACGCAGTGCGCGCTGCCACACCATCAACCGTGCATGACGTGCTAACGTTGGTGCGAGCAGCAATGTTATTATTGCCACTGCACACATGCCACAACCACCGGTCCTTGCAACAATGCGCGTTGGTTGGCGAGCTATATAGTATGCGCGATGGCCACTCTCCTCGTCTCCTGTATTGCCGTACGCAGTTGCAGCAGCACTGACGCTTACCACATGTACTCCAGCAAGGCGCAACGCCACTGTAGGCCACAGTTGTGCACGTGCCTGCGTAATGTACATGGAGCCTTTACCGCATGCCAACCCAGGTGTAACTTTCCCGTTGAAGCCTCGAGCAACCACATTTCGGCCACTCCCCTAGCAGCACTACATGACCGGTATGCGAGCAGACAATACGCCATGTCAAACATTGCAGTGCAGCGGTGGTCAACACACGACATTGCACCTCACACACGCCCATCTCAACGGCCACCATGCCAACATAGCAATAAGAATGCAGGAGTTGGTAGTCTTGACTTTGCGAACTCATCAGCGTCACAGGTACTTGCGCAACACACCTCCTGGCCTTTCAGTTGAACCAAAGTCATCACGAACAGGTGGGCAACAAGGCAGATAAGAAGGCCTTCAGCGCAATCCTGACCTGGCACCCCTGCAACTGGAGGCACAGCGTGCGGCGTCTGCTGCGTGCACCGAGCCGCGCCACACCACTTGCCACCGCACGTACGGCCACATGCACACTGCTTGAGCTACGTGTAAAGAAGAACCCAAACCCCTGCGCTCACGAGGATTGATTGCCTCCAACCCAGTCCCATGACAGGTTCAGTTTCTTTGGCACCCCAGGAAGATGCAATGTCCTCGTGCATCCACGCCGACCACCGCGCCCGCCACTGCGCCTCCAGCCCACCAGCCTTGCTCCCCTCCCAGCCCACACCATCGGCCGGCAGCAACTGGCGGCAGGTTAAGCGCCGTGGGCCAGCCCCGTCAGGAAAACAGGAAAGAACCAGACAACTCATTACCAACCGGCCATAACGTGCTACCGTACCCATAGCGGGAACAGCGTTGTTACTGTCATGCGCACATAACAACACTCAGTTCGGCAAATGTCGCTGTGTTGTACAAGGGCTGCTCAAATAACGATGCGCAAGGCCATAGCAGGCTACCTCTGGTGCACAAGCCCGCGGCGTAACGTACACGGAGTTCTGAGGCCCGACCAATTCCCCACTCAACCAACCCAGTACCTGGCCACTCGCCTTGTAGCTGCACTACCGGTATGTGAGCAAGCAGACAACCTGCCGGGCCCAACATTGCAATGCAGCGGGCGGACGACCATGCTGCTGCTGCTGACGACGGCAGGCGCCGGCGCCGCAGCTGCTGCTGCTGGAGCTGCTGGCAGCAGTGGGCCACGCCTGCCCTCCCTTCCAGTCCTTGCAGTCGGCACCGCACCGCACCGCACCGCACCGCACCGCACGGTGCCGATGTGTGCGGGCGCGTGTCCATGTGCCTGCGGGGCATTGGCCAAACGCAAGCCGGCAATCGCAGGAGTTGAGGCAAGCTGGGGCACATCCTCAGCAACAGTGCGCCACCGCCATGCTACTGCTGCTCGCCCATTGGCCCGTCAGCCAGAGGCCAGGCCCCACCCACCCACCCACCCACCCACCTGCACCCACCCACCCACCCAAACATCATTCATGCACGTGTGTGCACGTGTGTCAACCCACCTCACCCGCTTGGCAGCCAGGCCCGGCCCACTAGCTACGGGCGCAGCTAGTCCAGCCGCACACCCAGGTGCTCGGCGAGGCGCTTGCGCTTGACCGGGATGGCGCCGGAGGTGGACAGGCTGTAGGCCTGCAGCAGGGCCGTCACCTGGCGGCCCGGCATC
>VFQN01002866.1_pt1 | contig 25768 bp, 26 predicted proteins | sample 3512371 | NCBI WGS metagenome assembly VFQN01 (sample SAMN10412370, study PRJNA504923) | tailings metagenome | isolation source: Replicate 2 from Balatoc abandoned mine | place: Philippines: Itogon, Benguet | collected 2017-08-28 | reverse complement strand
ATGCCGCGCCACTTGCGCTGGCCCTTCGAGGGAATGTTGTGGACGAAGTGAGCGACCACGAAGCCAATGATCGCCTTGAAGATCACCGCCGTGATGGCGAACAGGCAGGATTGGTAGACGACCAGCCAGAACGTGTCGCGTCCGAACAGGAACTCGAAGTTCCCAAAGCCGACGAAGCGGGTCATGCCCTTGTTGAGCGTCGCAAGATAGACCGCATAGCCCGCCGGATAGGCGACCAGGATCGCGATCAGGAGGATCAGCGGCAACGCCATCAGGAAGGCAATGGTCGACTTGCGCTGCATGAGTTTGTGCAGGCCGCTGCGCTGCTGTGTCGGATGCCCGGCCGGATTGCGGGCGGCGATGTCTGCCATCGGGTACTCCAGGCCCTGCCGGGCCATGCGGGAAACGCCATGTGAAACGGAGCTACGAGAACAATGCGGACCCCGCCGCTGGGACGGGAGCGGCGGACTGCGCGCCCTTCCCGAGCCGGTCCTGGGGACCGATTCCGGGGACTATACGTAAGCGCCCGCCGACCCTCGCTCGAGGACCGACGGGCGGCTTACCATCAGTTGCGGCTGAAGCCTTCGAGCTCCTTGGCCGCCCAGTCGAGCGTCTTGTCCATGGCCTCGCCCTTGGCGTAGCGCACAACCATCTGGGTCTGGATGGCCTGGGTGTAGATCTGCTCGGCGATCTTGTGCGGCGCGGGCGCTGCGGCGATCGAGAGAGTCTGGTGGTTGTGGGGATTCGGATAGTGGTAGAGCGTGCCCTTGGGAGGCGACTCCTCCGCCCACACCTTGAAGGTGGTGAGCTTCTCGAACGATGGCAGGTCGTAGCCCTGCGAGGCGTTGGTCATCTTCTCGGCGGAGCTCGGCTGCGAGAGGAAGGTGATCAGGCTCTTGGCGGCCGACTGGTTCTTGCTGAAGTTCCAAACGCCCCAGAAGTACGGCAGGAACGGTGCGTAGCGGCCCTTCGGCCCGACCGGGAAGCCATGGGTCCAGAGCTGCTCGGCGACCTGCGGCGCATCGCGCTTGGCGACGGCCCAGGCGCTGGGCGGGTTCATGATCAGCGTGCCCTGGCCCGACACCAGGAACTTGTTGTTCGACGCGTCGTCCCAGGAGGGCACGTCGGTCGGCAGGAACTGCATCAGCTTCTTGTAGTAGTCGAGCACCTGGCGGACCTGGTCGTTCTTCACGACGATGTCGCCCTTGGCGTTGACGAGCTGAGCGCCGAAAGCATGGAACAGCGCGCCGGCGCTGTCGACACTGTCCGAGGTCGTGCCGAGCCCGATGCCGAACGGGTTTCCGCCCTTCTGGCAGGCTTCCGCCGCCTTCAGGAAGTTGTCGAGATTCCAGGCGTCGGCCTTGGGTGCCGCTCCGGCCGGGTACATCGCCTGGATGTCGATGCCGGCATGCTTCTTCAGCAGGTCGATGCGCGAGCACGGCCCCTTGATCTGGCTGCCCGAGGTGGCCGGTACGGCAAGCCACTTTCCGTTCACCTTGCCGAGATACTCGACGGTTCCGTTGACCGCACCGTTCTCCTTGATGAGCGGCTCCATGATGTCGTTCATCGGCACGAGCTGGTCGGCGTAGCGCGACGGCAGCCAGGTCGAGAAGGCGAGCACGTCGTGACCCGACTTGGCCTGCGATTCGGCGGCCGTGGTGAGCAGCAGCTTGTTGCCCTGCGAGGTGATGAAGTCCATCGAGACTTCGACCTTGTTCTTCTCGGACCACTCCTTAACGAGAGATTCGATCGCCTTGTTGGCGCCCGGCACCCAGTGATCCCAGAAACCGACCGAAAGCTTGCCGGCGGCGTTCGCGCTCCGAACGAACGGCGCCGCCACGAGTGCTGCGGACGCCGCAGCGGTACCGGCGACGAATCGACGACGATTGACCTTCATCGAGACCATGTTTCCTCCTCAGAGCCGATTTCGACCGGCAGATTGATCCCAGCCCGCGCTGACGCTTAGGGCACTGGCTCTCAAGCGGAGCCTTGCCGCGATGCTATGCACAAGACACCGGGCAAGCAACGCATTTTGACATGCGATTCGTATTGGAGCTGAATTTGACAGGCAGCAACGAGACTTGGATGCTCCGCCGCCCGACGCTGAGACGGGACCTGCAATTGACGCGGGAATTTTCTGTGAAATGCGTCCTGATCGAGTTCCACCGCCGGTTCTCCCGGCAGCAGATTTGAAAGAAGCGTCCGCCTCCTCATGAATACCGTTCCGATGACAAATCCCTGGCTCGCCGCCGTCGCCCCGTCGCCCATCGGCGAGACCAAGCGCTGGGTGCTGGGACGCACGTTTCCGGCAGACCGGCCGCTGATCGATCTCAGTCAGGCTGTGCCGGGCTACCCGCCGGCGCTCGAACTGCGCCAGCATCTGGGCGAGCTGCTGCTCGACCCCACGATGCATGGTTACACGCCGATCCTCGGCCTGCCGGTCCTGCGCGAGGCCTATGCGGGACATCTCTCGGAATTCTATGGCGCGCCGATCGCGTCCGGGGAAGTCGGCATCACGTCGGGATGCAACCAGGCCTTCTGTCTCGCCCTGATGAGCCTCGCCAAGGCGGGCGACCAGGTGATCGTGCCACGGCCGCACTACTTCAATCACGACATGTGGATGCGCATGCAGGGGGTCGAGCCGGTGCCGCTCGACTTCCGGCCGGGGTCCGGCGCCGTGCCGAGTGCGGAAGATGCCGAGAAGCTGATCGGACCGCGCACGCGAGCGATCATCCTGATCTCGCCCAACAATCCGACGGGCGCGGTCTATCCGCCCGAAACGATCCACGCCTTCTACGAACTCGCGAGGAAGCACGGGATCGCCCTGCTGCTCGACGAGACCTACAAGGATTTCCTACCCGACGGCGAGCGTCCGCACGATCTCTTCAGCCGGCCCGACTGGCGGGCCACACTGGTGCATCTCTACAGCTTCTCGAAGGTATTCGCGCTGACCGGCTACCGCGTCGGCGCCGTCACCGCCGGCACCGAACTGATGGCCGAGATCGAGAAGGCAATGGACTGCGTCTCCATCTGCCCGCCGCGGCTGGGCCAGGAAGCCGCACTCTACGGCCTGCGCAAGCTACTGCCCTGGGCGCGGACCAACACGGCCGGACTCAAGGCCCGGGCCGACCTGCTGGGGCGGGGCCTCGAACGCTCCAACCGCTGGCGCCTCGTCAGCATCGGCGCCTACTTCGCCTACGTGGAGCATCCTTTCGCCGGCACGGCTTCCACTGAGGTTTCCAAGCGCATGGCCGACGAGGAGAATCTGCTGACAATCCCCGGCGACATGTTCGGCGCCGGCCAGGAACGCTTCATTCGACTGGCCTTCGCCAACGTGGCCGACGACAAGATCCCGACGGTGCTGGAGCGCCTGGAACGGTTCGGCGTGTAAGGCGGATCCTGCGGGTCACTGCTTCCGCAGGATCTTCTCCATCGCCTTGCCTTTCGCCAGTTCGTCGATGAGTTTGTCGAGGTAGCGGATCTCGCGCATGATCGGCTCCTCGACCTCTTCGATACGCACACCGCAGACCACGCCCTTGATGAGGTCGCGGGACGGATTGGGCTTCGGGGCCTTGGCGAAAAAGGTTTCGAAGTCGGTCTTCTTTCTTATCTGCGTCTCCAGCGCCTTGGCGCTGTAGCCCGTCAGCCAGCCGATGATCTGGTCGACCTCTGCCTTGGTTCGCCCCTTCTTCTCCGCCTTAGTGACGTAGAGCGGGTAAACGCTCGCGAAGCTCGTCGTGTAGACGCGATGCTTTGCCATGAGGGCGATGCTAGCCTATCGGCCACTACTTTCAAGCTGATGAGGAGCAGCGCCATGCCGCACGCCACCACGCCCGACGGGGTGAATCTCTACTACGAGGAGGCCGGCAGCGGCACGCCGATCCTGTTCGTCCACGAATATTGCGGCGACTGGCGCGCCTGGGAGCCGCAGATGCGTTTCTTCTCGCGGCGCCATCGCTGCATCACCTACTCCTTCCGCGGCTACCCGGGCTCCGACGTGCCCGCGTCCGGCGACCTGTACGGCCAGCAATTCGCCGTCGACGACGCCAGGCACATGCTCGATCACCTCGGGATCGCGAAGGCGCATATCGTCGGGCTGTCGCAGGGCGCCTTCGCGACGGCGCATTTCGGCAGATTGTATGCCGACCGTGCTCTCTCGCTGACTCTCGCGGGAGTCGGTTCCGGCGCGGGCAGAGACGGACACGAGCAATTCAAGAAGGATGCCGTCACGACGGCCGCCCTCATCCGCAAGCACGGCATGGCGAAGTACGCCGAGAGCCTGGCGACCAATCCCACCCGCTCGCGCTTCAGGACGAAGGATGCGCGCGGCTTCGCCGAGTTCACGAAGCACCTCTCCGAACATCCCGACGTGGGTGCCGCCAACACAATGGAAAACTACCAGGGCAAGCGACCGTCGCTCTACGACTTCGAGGCGGAGTGGAAGACGCTCGGCGTGCCGACCCTGATCATCTGCGGCGACGAGGACGATCCCTGCCTGCAGCCCAGCCTCTACCTGAAGCGCGTGCTGCCCAATGCCGGCCTCGCGATGTTCGCCAAGACCGGTCATACCGTGAACCTCGAGGAGCCCGACGCCTTCAACCGCGAGCTCTGGAATTTCATCGTCCAGACCGAGGCCGGCAAATGGACCAGCCGACTGCCGGTCGCGGAGGGCGCCGGGCTTATTTGACCGTCACGGCGTGATTGAGCGGACCATGACCGCGTCCGAACCCTGGCGCGGTCTCGATGGCCCTGCGGACATAGTCACGCGCCCGCGCCACCGCGTCGCGCAAGGGCATCTTCTGGGCCAGCCCCGCCGCGATCGCCGACGCGAGCGTGCACCCCGTACCATGGGTGTTGCGGCTCACGATTCGCGAATCCTCGAAGCGGTCGAACCTGCCGTCATGGAACAGCAGGTCGACGACGCGATCACCCTCGAGATGGCCGCCCTTCATCAGCACGGCGCCGGCCCCCAGCGAGGCCAGCCTTTCGGCGGCGCGCTTCATGTCGGCCTCGATCCTCACCGGAAAGCCCACCAGCACTTCCGCCTCCGGCAGGTTGGGCGTGACCAGCGCCGCCATCGGCAGCAGCCTGTCGCGCAGCGCGGCCTCCGCCTCCGTCAGCAGCAGCCGGTGCCCGCCCTTGGCGACCATCACTGGATCGACGACCAACGGCACACCGGCCGCATGCCTTTCGATACCGGCGGCCACGACCTCGATCACCTCGGCGCTGTGCAGCATGCCGGTCTTCACGGCGTCGGCCCCAATGTCGCTCAGGACGACCTCGATCTGCCGGGCGATGAAGGCCGGCTCGATACCGACCACCCCATGCACGCCCTCGGTGTTCTGGGCGGTCAGCGCCGTGATGGCGGTGGCGGCGAAACCGTTCATCGCCGTGACGGCCTTGATGTCGGCCTGGATGCCCGCGCCGCCACCCGAATCCGAGCCGGCGACGATCAGCACGCGGCCGATCATGCCGCCTGCCGGGGGATCGCCTCGACGATCTGATCGACGACGCTGTGGACGAGGTCGCAATCGTCGCCCTCGGCCATCACCCGGATCAGCGGCTCGGTGCCCGACTTTCGCACCAGGATGCGCCCGCCCTTGCCGAGCCGGGCCTCGGCCGAGGCGATCGCCTTGACCACGGATGCAGCCTGCAGGGCCTGGGCGGCGTCGGCGACGCGCACGTTCTTCAGCAGCTGCGGCACGGGCTCGAAAGCCCGGAAGAGCTCGCTCGCCGGCCGACCGGTACGGATCAGGACGGACAGTGCCTGCAGCGCCGCCATCAGCCCGTCGCCGGTGGTGGCGTGGTCGGTCATGATGATGTGGCCGGACTGCTCGCCGCCCAGATTGTAGCCGTCGGCCCGCATGCGCTCGAGAACGTAGCGGTCGCCGACCTGCGTACGCACCAGCTTCAGCCGCCGCGCGTCGAGATAGCGCTCCAGCCCGAGATTGGACATGACCGTCGCCACGACGCCGCCACCCGACAGCAGGCCGTTCTGCGTCCACTGGTCGGCGATGGTCGCCATGAGCTGGTCGCCGTCGATGACCGCACCCGTCTCGTCGACGATGATGACGCGGTCGGCGTCGCCATCCAGTCCGACCCCGATATGGGCGTGATGCGCGACGACCTGCTCCTGCAGCACGCCGGGATGCGTCGAGCCGCAATTGCCGTTGATGTTGAAGCCGTCCGGAGAGACCCCGACCCGAATCACCTCGGCACCGAGCTCGGTGAGCACCGTCGGCGCGACCCTGTAGGCCGCGCCGTTGGCGCAATCAATCACCACCTTGAGATCGCTGAGGTCGAGACCGCGCGGCGCCGATGCCTTGACCGCCTCGATGTAGCGGCCCTGCACGTCGTCGAGCCGCTGTGCGCGGCCGATCGCGGCCGCATCGGCGAGAACGAGGTCCGAGGGCGACATCACCAGGGCCTGGATTTCGGTCTCGACCGTATCGGACAGCTTGAAGCCGTCCGGACCGAACAACTTGATCCCGTTGTCCTCGTAGGGATTGTGCGAGGCGGAGATCATGACGCCGACATCGGCGCGCATCGACCGCGTCAGGAAGCCGACCGCGGGCGTTGGAATCGGCCCCAGCAGGAACACATCGACCCCCACCGAGAGAAAGCCGGCCGTCAGCGCCTGCTCCAGCATATATCCCGACAGGCGTGTATCCTTGCCGATGACGGCGCGGTTGCGATGGGCGCCGCGGTGAAACACCTGTCCCGCGGCCATGCCGATGCGCATCGCGATTTCGGCGGTCATAGGGGCGGTATTCGCACGGCCGCGAACGCCGTCCGTGCCGAAAAGTGAACGAGCCATGATGGCGGTTTTACCGCATCGCCTCGAAGACCGCGAGAGCCTGCCGCGTGGCCACGACGTTGTGGACGCGCACGATCGAAGCCCCGCGCCTTACGGCTTCGACGGCCAGAAAAGCCGAGGCTGGATCGCGATCGGCGGGCCTCTCGACGCCCGTCAGGCGGCCGATGAAGCTCTTGCGCGAGCTACCGATCAAAACGGGGTACCCCGCCTGCGCCAGACGCTCAGTGCCCGCGATCAAGGCCAGTTCCTCGTCGACCGTCTTGCCGAAGCCGAGGCCGGGATCGAGGGCGATCTCCTGCCGTTCGATGCCGGCCGCCTGGCAGCCCGCGGCGCGATCGAGCAGGAAGTGCCGGACATCCTCGACGACGTCCTCGTAGGCCGGCCCCGCATATCGCTCCTCCGGTCTTCCCCGCCGGTGCATCAGGACGACCGCCGCCTTGCGCCGCGCCACCAGGGGAAGCATCGCCGGGTCGTCGCGCAGCGCCGACACGTCGTTCACGACCCGCGCGCCGGCCGACAAGCCCGCCTCGGCAACCAGAGCGCGACGTGTGTCGAGGGAGACGGTGGCGCCGTGCCGCACCAGGCCTTCGACGACGGGAAGTACCCGCCGGCATTCCTCCTCGGGAGTGACCGGGGCCGACCCCGGGCGCGTGGATTCGCCGCCGACATCGAGGATGTCGGCTCCTTCCGCCACGAAGCGCAGGCCATCGTCGATGGCCCGCGCCGGGTCGAGGCGTTCGCCGCCGTCGGAAAAAGAATCGGGCGTCACGTTCACGATCGCCATCACCAGAGGGCGATCGAGCGCGAGGCCCGCGAAGCGGGGTCTCAAACGCCCGGCTGAGGCTCTGGATTGGCGCCCGGAGCGGGGCCGGTGGTGGTCGGCACCGAGGCGCGGCGACGGCGATCGGACAAGCCGGCGCCGCCGGTGTCGTCGCGCACGACCTTCTCGCCGCGCAGGATCGTGCCGATCTCGTCGTTGCTCAGGGTCTCGTACTCGAGCAATGCCCTGGAAATCGTGTGCAGGTCCTCGAGATGCTCGGTCAGGATCGTGCGGGCACGGCCTTCGGCCTCCTCGATCAGGCGGCGGACCTCCTGGTCGATGAGCTGGGCCGTCGCCTCGGAGACGTTCTGCGTCTGCGTGACGGCGTGTCCCAGGAAGACCTCCTGCTCGTTCGCCTGGTAGCGCACGCGGCCGAGCTTCTCGGACATGCCGTAGGCGGTGATCATGCCGCGCGCCGTCTGGGTCGCGACCTGGATGTCGCTGGCGGCGCCCGTGGTCACGTTCTCCGGCCCGAACACCAGCTCCTCGGCGAGGCGGCCGCCAAACATGATGGCCAGCCGCGATTCGAGATACTGCTTGGTGTGGCTCAGGTGATCGCGCTCCGGCAGCTGCATGGTCACGCCCAGCGCACGACCGCGCGGGATGATCGTCACCTTGTGCAGCGGATCGCTCTTCGGAACATGCATGGCGACCAGCGCATGGCCCGCCTCATGGTAGGCCGTGAGCGTCTTCTCCTCGTCGGTCATCGCCATCGAGCGACGCTCGGTGCCCATCAGGACCTTGTCCTTGGCATATTCGAAGTCGCCCATGGTCACGAGGCGCTTGCCGACGCGCGCGGCGCGCAGGGCGGCCTCGTTCACCAGGTTGGCCAGATCGGCGCCGGAGAAGCCCGGTGTACCACGGGCCAGCACGCGCGGATCGACGTCCGGCGCCAGCGGCACCTTGCGCATGTGGACCTTGAGGATCTTCTCGCGGCCGCCGACGTCGGGGTTCGGCACCACGACCTGACGGTCGAAGCGGCCCGGACGCAGCAGCGCCGGGTCGAGCACGTCGGGCCGGTTGGTCGCGGCAATGAGGATGACGCCCTCGTTGGCCTCGAAGCCGTCCATCTCGACCAGCAGCTGGTTCAGCGTCTGCTCGCGCTCGTCGTTACCGCCGCCCAGACCGGCGCCACGGTGACGGCCGACGGCGTCGATTTCGTCGATGAACACGATGCAGGGCGCGTTCTTCTTGGCCTGCTCGAACATGTCGCGCACGCGGCTGGCGCCGACGCCCACGAACATCTCGACGAAGTCGGAACCCGAGATGGTGAAGAAGGGCACGTTGGCTTCGCCGGCGATGGCGCGCGCCAGCAGCGTCTTGCCGGTACCCGGAGGACCGACCAGAAGGCAGCCCTTGGGGATCTTGCCGCCCAGGCGCTGGAACTTCTGCGGGTCCTTCAGGAAGTCGACGATCTCTTCCAGTTCGGACTTGGCCTCGTCGATGCCGGCCACGTCCTCGAAGGTGACGCGGCCATGCTTCTCGGTCAGCAGCCGCGCCCGCGACTTGCCGAAGCCCATGGCGCGGCCGGTGCCGCTCTGCATTTGGCGCAGGAAGAAGATATAGACGCCGACAAGCACGAGGACGGGCAGCCAGCTCACGAAGATGCTGCCGAGATTGACGCCCTCTTCCGCCGGCCCGGCGTCGACGCGATCGACGTTCTTGATGAGCAGCGGCATCAGCTGATCGTCGGGCGGCGTGCTCGGCGCGTAGGTGGCGAACTTCTGCACGCCATTGCGCGGCTCGCGGAAGGTACCGCTGATCGTGTTGCCCTGGATGCGGACATCCTGCACCTGGCGCTGCTCGACGGCGCGCACGAAGTCGGAATAGGAGATTGTATTGCCGGCAGTCCGGGTCGCCCCACCCTGGAACACGCTGTAAAGCAGCGCGAGCAGCAACACGATGACGATCCAGAGGGCGGCGTTGCGATTGAACGGGTTCACTTTTGCCTTCCGCTAAGTGGGGCTTTTCTCAAGATGGGTTGCGTCGACGCTGCCGCAAGCAAAAAAAGCAGCAGGAATCAAAGGCTGCCTTCCCTTCCTGCCATTTTCAGGGCGGACAATCCACAACAGGCGGCGTCCGATTTCGGCCTGACGCAATGCAAATTGGCAGCCTGACAGCGTAAAATCCCCGCCCCGGCCCGATTTCCCGCGGCTCGACGGGCCCGACAGCCGCGCGACGGCGCGGGCGAGCCGGTCCTGCCGCGGCGGATGGTCTCCACCCCCGATCGCCTGGACGATGCGGCTGACCAGCCGGCGTTGCAGATCGACTGGGATTTGCACGAAACCCGCGCGGTCGAGGACGAGCGCCCGATCCCGGTCGAAATCCAGCAGCGCGACGGCAGCCTCGGCCATCTGCCGCTCCCCGGCTGCGCGCTGGCCCTCGATAACCGGACGGTCTGGCGGTACCGTGCCCGCCGCCCGCAGGCGCGCCCGCTCGAATCGCGGGTCCAGATTCGAAGGATCGTCGATCCAGGCAATGCCAAGCGCCTTCAGGGTTGCAGAAAGCCGGGAGCGCGGGACGCCGAGCAACGGCCGCAGCAGACGAAGTTCGGCCCATTCCAGGAGCGCCGCCATGCCGGCCAACCCGTCGCTGCCACTGCGGCGCGCGGCGCGCATGACCACCGTTTCGGCCTGGTCATCGGCCTGGTGCGCCACCAGCAGGTGAAGAAGGCCGCGCTGGCGGCAGGCGTCGCGCAGGAGACGGTAGCGTGCCTGGCGCGCGGCCTGTTGCACGCCGGTCGCGGGCTTCGGTCCCGTCCAGGTCAGCACGTGGGCCTCGATGCCCTGGCCTCGCAACAATTCGCATGTTTCACGCGCTTCGCGAGCCGCCTCGACCCGCAGGCCATGGTCGACGACGAAGGCGATGGCGCGGCCGCCCCGCTCATGCGCCCATCCGTTGGCCAGCAGCGCCAGGCAAAGGGAGTCTCGCCCGCCCGAGACGGCGACGGCCAGTTCGGGTCGCACCTCGAAGGGCGCGAAAGGCGCCATCAGGCGTTGGAACTCCTGAAGATCGAGCGGTGTTGCAGCGGCCTCGTCGATCACCCGCAGCCGTTCTTCTGGCGCTCCTGGTCGATCCGCCGCTTCTGCAGATCGGTGGCGCGCGGATAGTCCTGAGTGAAACGGGCAAACACCGCGCAAGCATCGGACTTGCGGTTGAGCGCCGCCATGGTGATGCCGAGCTTCAGCAGATTGTCCGGCCCCTTCTGGCTGGTCTTGTAGACCTTGTAGCCTTCGGCGAAAGCGGTCATCGCGTTCTGGTAGTCGCGGCGGGCATAGTAGGTTTCGCCCAGCCAGTACTGGGCGTTGCCTGCGAGCTTGTTCTGCGGGTTGCGCTGCACGAACGTCCTGAAGCCGCGCTCGGCGCCGGCGTAGTCGCCTTCCTGCAGCTTCTTGAAAGCCTCGTCGTAGAGCTGGTCGGCGGAACCGCCCCCCGCACCCGCCGACGGAGCGGGACTCGGCGCCGGCGCGGCGGCCTGGGCGCCGGGGCGCGGCGCCGGACGGCCGGCAGCACCGCCGCCGCCGCCCTTCTCGAGCTGCTCGATGCGGTACTCGTAGTCGGTCTGCATCTTCTCCATCTGCTGCTGCAGCTTCGCGTTGCGATTTTGCAGCTGCTCGATCTGGCCGGTGAGCATGGTGAGCGACTGCTGGAGCTGATTGAACCGGTCTTCGATGTAGACCGCGTCTCCCCCGCGCTGCGCCGCGGCCGCAGTGGGCAGGGCGAGGGCAGCGAGGAGGATGAGCCGGGATGGAAGGATCTTCATGGCCAGGGCTTTGTTCACATCAAACGCGGCCATTTTCAGGCATGGCCGCCCCGCCTCCAAATGAAAACGCCGGTCGCATGACGACCGGCGTTTCCCGCACTCGTCTCCTTCGCGACGATGCTACTCCAAGGCCGTCACGGCGCGGCGATTGCGCGCCCAGGCCGCCTCATCGGAGCCGACCGGATCGGGACGCTCCTTGCCGTAGCTGACCGTCTTGATGCGCGACGCGGGGATGCCCTGGGCGATCAGGTACTGGCGCGCGGCATTGGCGCGGCGTTCGCCCAGCGCCAGATTGTACTCGCGCGTGCCGCGCTCGTCGCAATGGCCTTCGATGGTGATCTGGTAGTTACCGTACTTCTTCAGCCACTCGGCCTGACGGTTCAGGGTCTGGCGGCCATCCTCGCGCACGGTGGAGGAGTCGGTGTCGAAGAAGACACGGTCGCCGACGTTCTGCCGGAAGTCGCCGACCGATCCGGGCGTCACGGTTGTGGTTGCGGCAGAGGCCGTCTGCGTGTCGTTGTTACTGCAGGCCGCGATGAGGAACATCGCCGCAAGGGCCGACAAAGCCTTGATCATGCTCATATCTAGATCCACTCCCTGACGGAATCGACCCGGGCGAGGGGTACGCGCGGGTCGACACAAAAGATCATATATTTCGCTACTGCGGAATCAAGGGCGACCAGGCCGGATCCGACGCATCCGTCGGCGTCGGCACCTGCCTCTCGAAGCGCCCGGTGATGTCGATCTGGTGCAGAGAGGCTGCACCGGCGCGGCCGCCCGAGCTGGGCTGCTGGCGGAAGAACATCAGGACGCGTCCGTTGGGCGCCCAGGTCGGGCCTTCCACGAGGAAGCCGCTCGCCAGCATGCGCTCGCCGCTGCCGTCCGAGCGCATTACGCCGATGCCGAAGCCGCCCGACCCGATCTTGGTGAAGGCGATGAAGTCGCCGCGCGGCGACCACACCGGCGTCGCGTAGCGTCCGTCACCGAAGCTGATGCGCCGCTCTCCGCCGCCGCCGGCGCTCATCACGTAGAGCTGCTGGGCGCCGCCGCGGTCGGAGTTGAACACGATCTGCGATCCGTCGGCGGAAAAGCACGGCGAGGTGTCGATGGCCGGCGAGTTGGTCAGGCGGCGGAGCTGCCGGCCACGCACGTCCATCTCGTAGATGTTGGTGCGGCCGTTCTCCGCGATGCTCATGACGACCTTGGTGCCGTCCGGCGAGAAGCGCGGCGCGAAGCTCATGCCCGGGAAGTTGCCGAGCAGCTCGCGGCGGCCGCTGTCGACGTTCTGGAGATACACCCGCGGCGGCCCGTTGTTCTCGCCATAGGCCATGTAGACGATCTCCTGCAGCGTCGGCGAGAAGCGCGGCGTGAGAGCGATGGTCTTGCCGTCGGTCAGGTAACGGTTGTTGGCGCCGTCCTGGTCCATGATGGCGATCCGCTTGGTCCGGTTGTTTCCCGGGCCGGTCTCGGAGACGTAGGCGACGCGGGTGTCGAAATACCCTTCCTCGCCGGTCACGCGCTTGTAGATCGCGTCGGAGATGATGTGCGCGAGGCGCCGCCAGTTGCTCGGCTGGCTGGTGAAGGACAGGCCGGTCGCCTGCTGGCTCGTGACGACGTCCCACAGCCGGAAGTCGACCTTGATGCTGCCGCCGACCGATGTGACCTGGCCGACGACGAGGCCGGCCGCACCGACGCTGCGCCAGTCCTGGAATCGCGGCGGCGAGGTGGCGTCGACGTCCTTCTGGATGTAGGCGCTGGACGGAATGACCCGGAACAGGCCACAGTTCTGCAGATTGTTGCGGATCACGCCCGCCATCTGGGCGCCCACCGGATCGCCCTTGAAGTCGACGATCGCGATCGGCACCGGCTCGAAGCTCGGCCGCGTCATGTCGATGGTGAGTTGGGCACGCGCCGTGCCCGCAACGCCGATGGTGGCGAGGGCTGCACCGCCCAGCAGGGTCGTCCGTCGGGGAAGCATCATTTCGGACCTCTTCATCTCAAGGCTTCTAATAGGGTGGAGGGGTCTCAGTAGTCACGTGGATCGAAATTGAAGGTGATGGTTCGCCAGCTCGCGAACTTCTCTGGCGAAAGCGGCCAGGGCTGGCAACGCGGATTCATGATGGCGCGGTGCGCCGCGTCCGCCGCGGCACGAAACACCGGGTCGCTGTTGTAGCGCCCGGTGTCGCGCAGCTCGGCCTTCACCGGTGTACCGTTCTGATTCATCTCGACGGTCAGCGTAATGATCATCGCTTGGTCACGGGATCCGCCCTGGGTGTTCCAGCACGGCCTGATCTTCTGGCGTACGCCTTCGATTTCGCTGGCCGTGACGACGGCGGCGAGGTTCGGCGCGGCCGGCGCCTGGCGCGTGACCTGCTGCACGGGCTTTGGTGCCTGCTCCGGCGTGTGGATCTTCTGCTGCGACTGCTTGTTCTTCAGGATGTCGTCGATCATCGAATCGACGCTCTGCTTGGGCGGCGCAGGCTTCGGCGGCGGCGGCTTGGGCGGCTCGGGCTTTTTCACCTCGGGCGCGGGCTTGGGCGGCTCCGGCGGCTTCTCGACCTTCGGTTTCTCCGGTTCCTTGGGCTTCATCGCCACGAGATCCTCGACCGGCTTGGCGGCCTCGGTCTTGGGTTTCTCCTCCGGCTTGGGCGGTGTCGGTGGCTTCGGGGGCTCGACGACTTCGGGCGGCTTCGGCGTGGGCGGCGACGGCGGCGGCTCGGCCGACTTCACCGGCGGCGCCTTGGTCGTCTCCTGGGCGATCGGCGCGTCCTTGGGTTGCGGCGGCAGGTTGGCCACCGTCGGCGCGCCCGCCTTCTTGTCGATCGCCTCGAACTCGACCATCACCGGCTCGGGTTCCATCGGCGGCGGCTTGCCGAAGAAGTCGAGATTGAGCACCGCCGCCCCCAGCACGAAGACGTGCACCATCGCCGACACGATGGCCGGTGTGCGCATCTCGATGCTGGCGGGGTGACGGCGAGCCATCGTCCTCTTCTTGTCCGTTGCCTCAGCGCCGGGGCGTCGGCGCCGCGGGCGGCTGCTGCGGTTGCGGAGCGCGGGGGGCGGTCTGCCCCGGCGTGGCGGGCGTGACGGTGCCGCCGCCTCGTCCGAGGGCCTGCGCCTGCTCGCCGAGCAGGCCGAGCTGGCGGAAGCCGCTGTCGATCACGACGCCCATGACCTCCATCATCTTCCCGTAGTCGACGCTCTTGTCGCCCCGCATGAAGACGCGCTGGTCCGGCTTCTCCTCATGCACGGCCTTCAACTTCGCGCCGAGTTCCGCGATGTCGTACTTGGTCTCTCCGAGGAACACCTCGCCCTGCGAGTTCACCGACACCACCATCGGTTCGTCCTTGCCCCCGACCTGCTGGGCGCTGGTCTTCGGCAGGTCGACCGGCACGCCCACCTGGAGCAGCGGCGCCGTCACCATGAAGATGATCAGCAACACCAGCATGACGTCGACCAGGGGCGTCACGTTGATGTCGGCGATCGGCGTGTAGCTTCGCCGCTTGAACTTGCTGCCGGACGAGTTGGCGCCCGGTGCCGGAATGACGCCCGACATCAGACCTGTTCCTCGAGCTGACGCGACAGGATGGTGATGAACTCACCGGCGAAGGCCTCGAGCTGCTGGGCGTAGCGCGAGACCTGGCCCGACAGGATGTTGTAGGCGGCCGCCGCGGGAATGGCCGCGACCAGGCCGATCGCGGTGGCGAACAGCGCCTCGGAGATGCCGGGGGCCACGACCGCCAGAGAGGTGTTCTTCGACTGCGCGATGTGGCTGAAGCTGTTCATGATGCCCCACACGGTACCGAACAGGCCGACGAAGGTGGCATTGGCGCCGACCGTGGCCAGGAAGCCCAGCCGCTTTTCGATCGCCTCCATCTCGCGCTGGATGGTGACGCCCATCACCTGCTCGATGCGCTGGCGGAGCGCCGCGCGCGCCGTGGCACTGGAGGCGAGACCCTTGGAGACAGACCGGCGCCATTCGCGCATGGCGGCCGAGAATATGCTCGACATCGGATCGTCGGGCTTGGCGCCGACGCGGTCGTAGAGGTCTTCCAGCGAGACGCCCGACCAGAAGGTATCCTCGAAAGCCTGGGCGCTGCGCTTCAGGGAACGAAGCCGGAGAACCTTCTCGAAGATGATGGCCCATGACCAGAAGGAGGCCAGCATGAGCAGGATCATGATGGCCTTCACGACCCAGTCGGCCTGCATGAACAGGCCGTATACGGACATGTCAATCGTCCCCGTGCCGCCGCCGAGGGGGGCTCCGGCGACCTGCGCTAGCGCGTCCATTTATGTTCTCCGTTGGTTCAAGAGGGTTGTATCCGAATATGGCGTGAGCGGGGCGATCCGCTCAGCGCTACCTGGGCCAGGGCAGTCCGCACGAGCGGCGGCAATCGGACAGGCCGACCGCCCTCGCCCATGCAGGCGACGACGAGTTCGGCTCGAACCAGGATCTCTTCATTGCGGCGCGCATGCTGAATCATGTCGAGCGACGCGCCGCGCAACTCGCCGCAGCCGGTGACGATCTCGATGGTGTCGTCCAGCCGCGCGGGCCTGAGGTAGTCGATGGCGCAGCGGCGCACCACCCAGTTGATGCCGCGCTCCTCGCGCAGTTCCGTATGCTGCTGTCCCAGCAGGCGCAGCAGCTCCGTCCGGCCGCGTTCGAGGAAACGCAACCAGTTTGCGTAGTAGACGATGCCCGCGGCATCGGTGTCCTCGTAGTAGACGCGCAGCGGCAACACGTGGCTGCCGTCGTGCAGGCGCCCCGAGGTCGGCGCCGTGCTCACGCATCCTCCGGCGGGTCACCCGCGGCCAGAAAGTCGAGCTGTTGCTTCTGCCCCTTGGGCATCGCCAGGCCGAGATGGCGGTACCCGCCCTCGGACAGCAGACGGCCGCGCGGCGTGCGCATCAAGAGACCGAGCTGCATCAGATAGGGCTCGATCACGTCCTCGATGACGTCGCGCTGTTCCGCCAGCGCCGCCGCAAGCGTCTCCGCCCCCACCGGGCCGCCGCCGTAGTTCTCGGCGATGCAAGCCAGGTAGCGGCGATCCATGGCGTCGAGCCCCCGCCCGTCGACCTCGAGCCGGTTGAGCGCGGCGTCGGCCACCCTTGCGTCGACGGCGGCATCGCCGGCGACCGCCGCGAAGTCGCGCACGCGTCGCAGCAGGCGGTTGGCCACGCGCGGCGTACCGCGCGAACGCTTGGCGATCTCCGAACTGCCGTCTGGCGCGAGCGTCATGTTCAGGACTCGGGCGGCGCGCTGCACGATCGTCTCCAGTTCGGCCGGCGTGTAGAAGATCATGCGCAAGGGGATCCCGAAGCGCTCGCGCAGCGGCCGCGTCATGAGACCGGATCGCGTCGTGGCGCCGACCAGGGTGAACGGCGGCAGCTCGATGCGCACCGAGCGCGCGGCCGGCCCCTCGCCGATCATCAGGTCGAGCTGGAAGTCCTCCATCGCGGGATAGAGAACCTCCTCGATTGCAGGATTGAGACGATGGATCTCGTCGATGAACAATACGTCGTGCGGCTGTAGATTGGTGAGCTGGGCGGCAAGGTCGCCCGCCTTCTGGATCACCGGACCCGAGGTCGCCCGGAAGCCCACGCCCATCTCGCGCGCCACGATCTGCGCCATCGTCGTCTTGCCGAGACCCGGCGGTCCATGCAGCAGGACATGATCGAGCGCCTCGCCGCGCCCCTTGGCGGCGGCGATGAAGATCTTCAGGTTCTCGCGAACCTGCTTCTGGCCGATGAAGTCGTCGAGCGTCTGTGGCCGCAACGCGAGCTCGGCGGCGTCTTCCTCGGCCCGCTTGGCCGCCACCAGTCGTTCGGGGGCGTCGCTCATCGCGCGAGCTCCTGCAGACCGGCGCGGATAACGGCATCGAGGGCGGCGCCGTCACCCAGCCGCTGGGTTGCGCGCGCCACGGCGCCGAAAGCCTCGACTCGCTTGTAGCCGAGGTTGACCAGGGCGGAGACCGCATCCTCGTTGATCGAACCTGCCGGGCTCGCCGGTTCGCCCGGCCTGCTGACCGCCACAGGGGATGGCGCCACCCCGAAGGCAGCGGCCTTGTCCTTGAGCTCGGTAGCCAGTCGCGCGGCGAGCTTGGGACCGACGCCGGGCGGACGGCTCAGGGTCGCTCGATCCTGCGCGGCGATGGCCCGGGCGATCTCGTCGGGCGACAGGGTCGACAGGATCGACAGCGCCACCCGCGCGCCGACGCCCTGCACGGTGGTCAGGATCCGGAACCAGTCGCGCTCCGCCGTCTGCAGAAAGCCGTAGAGCGCGATGGCGTCCTCGCGCACGATCGTCTCGACGAGCATGGTCGCCGCCCCCCCGACGGAAAGGTCGCGCAGGGTGCGGGCCGAGGCCGAGACGAGGTAGCCGACGCCGCCGACATCGATGACGGCGCTATCGGTGTCGACCGAGTCCACGAGGCCCTTCAGCTTGGCGATCACAGCGCGGCCTCGATGCGCCGGGCCGTGGCGCGGTGATGGGCGTGACAGATCGCGACCGCCAGTGCGTCGGCGGCGTCCTTCCGGGCGTCGACGCCCGGCAGCAGCCGACCGACCATCATGGCGATCTGGTTCTTGTCGGCATGGCCCGTCCCGACCACCGACTTCTTCACGAGGTTCGTCGCGTACTCGAACACAGGCAGGCCGGCCAGCGCCGGCGCCAGCATGACGACGCCGCGCGCCTGACCGAGCTTCAGGGTGGAACCCGGGTTGACGTTCACGAAGGTCTCCTCGACCGCAGCCTCGAGCGGCCGCTGCGCCTCGACGATGCACGCGACACCCTCGAACAGTTCCCTCAGCCGCTCCGCCAGCGTGCCCGCGGTCGCCACCTTGACGACCCCGTGGGCCACGTGGCGCAGCCGGTTGCCCTCGACCTCGATCACACCCCAGCCGGTCAATCGCAGACCGGGGTCGAGGCCGATCAGTCTCATTCCACCCGGCTCAGGCCGCGAACTTCGCGAGAGCGTCGTCCGACACCTCGAAATTGGCGTAGACGTTCTGGACGTCGTCGTTGTCTTCGAGCGCCGCGATCAGGTCGAGCAGGGTCTGCACTGTGTCGCCCTCGATCGGGGCGCCCGTCTTGGGCCGCCACGTCAGCTTGGCGACCGTCGGCTGGCCGAGCGACTTCTCCAGTGCCTCGCGCACCGAGCTGAAACTCTCCTGGGCGCAGTAGATCTCGTGGACCGCCCCTTCGCCCTCGCCGCTCACCACGTCGTCGGCGCCGGCGTCGATCGCCTTTTCCAGCACCTCGTCGGCCGAGCCGGCCGACAGCGGGAAACGGAACTCGCCCAGCCGGTCGAACATGAACGAGACGCTGTTGGACTCGCCCAGATTGCCGCCGTGCTTGGAGAAGATCGACCGCACTTCGCCCGCGGTGCGGTTGCGGTTGTTGGTCAGCGCCTCGACGATCAATGCGACCCCCGCCGGACCGTAGCCCTCGTAGCGCACCTCGTCGTAGTTCGCGTCGGCATCCGAGCCCGAGCCCCGCTTGATCGCCCGGTCGATCGTATCGCGCGTCATGTTGGCTTCGCGCGCCGCGATCATCGCGGCGCGCAATCGCGGATTGGACGCCGGGTCGGCTGCGCCCAGACGGGCGGCGGTCGTGATCTCTCGGATCAGCTTGGTAAAGATCTTGGCCCGCACGGCGTCCTGACGACCCTTGCGGTGCATGATGTTCTTGAATTGGGAATGGCCAGCCATCGCCCGACAACCAGATTAAGTGAGAATGAAGGCCCGGCTATACCACTTCTCGTGGGTTTTGGCAGGCTCGGGACCGATTTAGAGGGCTTCCGGGCAAAAAAAGGCGGGGGCCGAAGCCCCCGCTAAAAAACGTCGGAACCTAGATTCCGACGCCCCCTCTAACCTTGAAGACAGTTCGCCGTACTGGCGAAAAACCGTTTAACATCAAAAGGATGCCGGTTTTTCCCCAGGCCGTCAATGACCGTCTTCAAGACACCTCTAATAGCTATATGCGACATCTGTGAGATACAAGATGCTGCAGGCTACATGGTGGGAGCCAGCCGCCCTCCCAACCGTATCGGCCGTATGGATTTAGCCCGCCCGGTCCGGTCGTCGGTTTCGACCACCGCTGCGCACAAAGTGCCCTCGCCTTCGGCCGGCGCCAGCCTTTCGCCCGGCATTTTCCGGATGAACCGCTGGATGGCGATCTCCTTCTTCATGCCGATGACGCTGTCGTAGTCACCGCACATGCCGACATCGGTCTGGTAGGCCGTGCCGCCAGGCAATATCCAGCCGTCGGCCGTCGGGACATGACTGTGGGTGCCCAGCACCGCCGAGGCCCGTCCGTCGCAATAGTGACCGATCGACTGCTTCTCGCTGGTCGCCTCGCCGTGGACGTCGACCAGGATGAAGTGTGCGGTGCTGCCCAGCGAGTACTTCGCAAGCTCCGCCTCGACGGCGCGGAACGGATCGTCGAGCGCGTCCATGAACAGCCGGCACATCACGTTTACGACGACGACCTTTTGGCCGCGCAGCGTCTGGAACAGGTTGGCGCCCCAGCCCGGCGTGCCGGGCGGGAAGTTGATCGGGCGCAGCAGGCGCTTGTCCTGCGCGATATACGGAATGATCTCGCGCTGGTCCCAGGCGTGATTGCCGGTGGTAATGCAGTCGACGCCAACTTCGTGCATCTCGGCGCAGATCTTGGCGGTAATGCCGAAACCTGCCGCCGCGTTCTCGCCATTGACGACGACAAAATCGAGGCCCAGTTCGCGCCGCAGCCGCGGCACTTCCTTAAGAACGACATCGCGGCCGGCCCGACCGACAACATCGCCGCAAAACATGACTTTCATGACCTAGACAAACGCCGAAGCACGCCGGTCGGTCAACAGCCAATCGAGTCGCTGGTCGTCCGGCCCGTGCGGTACTTCGGGCAGGAGCTGCCCGTCGAACCCCACGCCGATGGCCGTGACCGGCCGCTTTCGGCGCAGTTCCTCGATCGTGCGATCGTAGAAGCCGCCGCCATAACCCAGACGCCAGCCTTCGCGATCGCAGGCCAGCAGCGGCACCAGAAGGGCATCGGGCTCGACGACCTCGCATCTTGACAATGGCTGGACCGTGCCGAACACGCCCGCTTCGAGGGCATCGCCCGGCCGCCAGACGCGAAACAGCAGGCGCCGCCCCCGCCCCTGCACGACAGGCAGCGCAAGCGTACAGCCCTCGGCGTGCAGCTCGGTCATCAGCGGCTCGATGTCGATCTCGTCCCTGATCGGCCAGAAGCCCGAGACGATCGAGGGCACCTCGAAGGGCTTCTCGGCGCGCAGCGTCGCGATCAAACCTTGCGCCGCAATACGACGCGCTTCGTCGTCGAGGCCGCGCCGCCAGGCCAGCATGGCCGCGCGCAGGGTCCGCTTGGCGTCGTTAAGGGTCATGCGGTGGAGGAAAGCAAGGTGGGGCGGCTCCACGATGGGCCGTGGCTCGTAGAACCTCCAAGGCCTGCAAAAGCAGGTGGGCGTCGTGTAGCCAAGACCACGGTCAAGGCCAGGAACAACTCCCAGGAGTTCTTATTGGCCCCGGGGTTTTAAGCGAACCACGCACCGCGCAGAAATCCGCCCCATCTCTAACTTAGGCATTCGGGGCGGCTGCCGCAATGTACGCACCTGCAACACAGGTGGCCGATCAGGCCGCGCCGCTGACCTTCTTCTGCATCTTGTCGACGCGCGCTGTGATCAGATCTTCGAGCGCGGTGGCAAGCGTCTCGGCGCTGTCGGTCGCCGTGGCGCGCGCGCTTTCGGCAGCTTTGGCGATGCCGCGCGCTTCGCGGCTCTCGTCGGCGAGCATCAGCGCGGCGAACACCAGCAGCTTCACCTCGGGAGCACCGGGCGGCAGCTGCAAACGAAGCTCGCACACCTTCTCGTCAACATAGGCGGCCAGTTCCTGGACGCGCGCTTCTTCGCCTTCACCACAGGCGAGCTCATAGGTACGACTGGCGATCTGGATCGAAACCAGCGGCATTTTCCGCGTCTCCTGTTTTTGCGCCGTATTCGGCGTCTGAGGGGACACGCACTTTGCCACGTCGCGTTCGGCAAAGCACCCCTACATATGGGGTTAGCAGGGGATCGTTACTGCTGGTCGGCTGCGAGCAGCGAGCGGATGTATTCCATTGCGCGTTCGAGACGGGCTTCGACTTCGAGCGCGACCTTCTTCAGCTCTTCATGCTGACGCTCGACCTTGTCCAAACGCTGCGCGAGTTCGTCAGCCCGCACGCGTTCGACGCGCAGCCGCTCGTCGACCATCGACTCGAGGCGGCTCAACGCGTCATCGACACGGTCCCGCGCGCTCGCTGTCCTGGACATCTCTCTCCCGCCAGCGGGTGGCAGTGATTCGCCCGGCTGCATCTGCTCCATCGTTCAAGGATAAGTGGTGCGCCTGTTAGCGGTCAACATCTTGGCCCAGTTGGCCTTAATCTCCCGCAATATGTTGGTTTCGCAGCCGGTTTTGCGCATTGACGCGCCATGGGGTGGTCGGCATGTTGCGCGCCATCCCAAAAGGCCTACGCAATTAAGGACAAAATGACCGAACAGACCGCCGCCTCGCGCGACATGGCGAATGCCATCAGGGCCCTGTCCATGGACGCCGTGCAGCAGGCCGACTCGGGACATCCCGGCATGCCGATGGGCATGGCCGATGTAGCGACGGTGCTGTTCACCAAGTTCCTGAAGTTCGATGCGTCGGAACCCAACTGGCCCGATCGCGATCGCTTCATCCTCTCGGCCGGCCACGGCTCGATGCTGCTCTACTCGCTGCTGTATCTCACCGGCTACGCCGACATGACGCTCGACGAGCTGAAGAAGTTTCGCCAGCTCGGCAGCCGCACCGCCGGCCATCCGGAGTACGGCCATGCCAGCGGCATCGAGACGACCACGGGTCCGCTCGGCCAGGGCCTCGGCAACTCGGTGGGCTTTGCCCTGGCCGAGCGGCTGCTCGAAGCGCGCTTCGGCCGCGACCTGGTCGATCACTTCACCTACGTGATTGCCGGCGACGGCTGCCTGATGGAAGGCATCGGCCAGGAAGCGATCACGCTGGCCGGCCATCTCGGCCTCGGCCGCCTGATCGTGCTGTTCGACGACAACGGCATCTCGATCGACGGGCCGACCTCCCTCTCGACCTCGGAAGATCACAAGAAGCGCTTCGCCGCCGCCGGCTGGCATGTGCTGTCGGTCGACGGCCACGACGCCGAGGCCGTCACGCGCGCCATCCGCAAGGCGCGTAACGTCACCGACAAGCCCTCGCTGATCGCCTGCAAGACGGTGATCGGCTATGGCGCGCCCACCAAGGCCGGCACCGCCGCCACGCACGGCTCGCCGCTCGGCAAGGACGAGATCGCCGGCGCCCGCGAGAAGCTCGGCTGGAGCCACGCTCCGTTCGACATTCCCGAGGCGGTGTTCAGCGCCTGGCGCAAGGTCGGCGCACGCGGCAAGACGGCCCGTCGCAAGTGGACCAAGCGCCATGCCGACATGCCGGCGGAGGACCGCGCCGAGTTCGACCGCCGCATGAAGGGCGACATCCCCGCCGCCGTCGGCGAGGCAATTGACGCCTTCAAGACCAAGATCGCTGCCGACAAGCCCGCCTGGGCCACGCGCAAGTCGAGCCAGGAAGTGCTCGAGGTCATCAACCCGGTGCTGCCCGACACGATCGGCGGCTCGGCCGACCTGACCGGCTCGAACAACACCAAGACGGCCACCCTGAAGGGGGCCTCGCGCGCCGACACCGCCGGCCGATACATCTATTACGGCATCCGCGAACATGCGATGGCGGCGGCCATGAACGGCATGGCGCTGCATGGCGGCGTCATCCCCTACGGCGGCACCTTCATGGTGTTCACCGACTATTGCCGGCCCTCGATCCGGCTCTCGGCGCTGATGGGCGTGCGGGTCATCTACGTGATGACGCACGATTCGATCGGCCTCGGCGAGGACGGCCCGACCCACCAGCCGGTCGAGCATCTCGCGGCGCTGCGCGCCATCCCCAACCTGCAGGTCCTGCGCCCGGCGGATGCCATCGAGACGGCGGAATGCTGGCAGATCGCGCTGGAATCCAGGCACACGCCGAGCGTCATCGCGCTCACGCGTCAGAACGTGCCGACGGTTCGCGAGGCCGGCGACGGGAACCTGTGCACCAAGGGCGCCTACGTCCTGGCGGGCGATGAAGCCGCGCCGATCCGCCTGATCGCGTCGGGCTCGGAGGTGCAACTCGCCCTCGCCGCGCGCGACCTGCTCGCCAAGGACGGGCTCGCCGCCACGGTCGTGTCGATGCCGTCGTGGGAGTTGTTCGCGGCGCAGGACGACACATATCGCAACAAGGTAATGGGCGGCGACGGCACGATCCGCGTCGCCTGCGAGGCGGCGACCGGTTTCGGCTGGGAACGGTGGCTCGGATCGAAGGGCGCCTTCGTCGGCATGAAGGGCTTCGGCGCGTCGGCCAAGGCTCCGGAACTCTACAAGCATTTCGGCATTACGGCCGAAGCGATCGCACAAGCGGCGCGCCGGCTGGCGCAATAACGGAGGGAAGAAGATGGCTGTTCGTGTTGCAATCAACGGCTTCGGCCGCATCGGCCGCAATGTGCTGCGCGCCATCATGGAATCGGGCCGCAAGGACATCGAGGTCGTGGCGATCAACGATCTCGGCCCGGTCGAGACCAATGCCCACCTGTTCCGCTTCGATTCGGTGCACGGCAAGTTCAACGGCGACGTGAAGGTCGCCGGCGACACGATCGACGTCGGCCGCGGCCCGATCAAGGTGACAGCCGAGCGCGATCCCTCGAAGCTGCCGCACAAGGCGATGGGCGTCGACATCGCGCTCGAGTGCACCGGCATCTTCACCGCGAAGGACAAGGCCTCCGCCCATCTGACCGCCGGCGCCAAGCGCGTGCTGGTTTCGGCCCCCGCCGACGGCGCGGACCTCACGGTCGTCTACGGTGTGAACCACGACAAGCTCACGAAGGATCATATCGTCGTCTCGAACGCCTCGTGCACGACGAACTGCCTGGCCCCGGTCGCCATGGTTCTGAACGACGCGGTCGGCATCGACCACGGCTTCATGACCACGATCCACGCCTACACCGGCGACCAGCCGACGCTCGACACCATGCACAAGGACCTCTATCGCGGCCGCGCCGCGGCTCTCTCGATGGTTCCGACATCAACCGGCGCCGCGAGGGCGATCGGTCTTGTATTGCCAGAACTCAAGGGCAAGCTTGACGGCGTGGCGATCCGCGTGCCGACGCCGAACGTCTCGGTGGTCGATCTCAAGGTGATCGCCAAGAAGGAGACCACCACGAACGAAATCAACGAGGCGATGAAGCGGGCTGCATCACAGGAGCTGAAGGGCATCCTCGGCACCACGGACCAGCCCAATGTCTCGAGCGACTTCAACCACGATTCGCACTCCTCGACGCTCCACATCGACCAGACCAAAGTGCAGAACGGTACGCTGGTGCGCGTGTTGTCGTGGTACGACAACGAATGGGGCTTCTCCAACCGCATGACCGACACCGCCGTAGCAATGGCGAAGCTGATCTGAGACCACGTGTCCGGGCGCATCGCGGCGCAAGCGCCGCGATGCGGAACCGGCACCGTTCAATACCGCAACTTTTCCTGCGTGGCGGTCCCGGTTCGCGGCGTACCGTTGACGCGGCACCGTGTTCGGGACATCCAGACCATGACAAATTCCTTCCGCACTCTCGATGACGTTGACGTTAGAGGAAAGCGCGTCCTGCTACGCGTCGACCTCAACGTCCCCATGGAGCAGGGGCGCGTTACCGACACCACGCGGTTGGAGCGGGTGGCGCCGACGATCACGGAAATCGCGGACAAGGGCGGCAAAGCGATCCTGCTGGCGCACTTCGGCCGGCCCAAGGGTCCAGATCCCCAAAACTCGTTGCGGCCGGTCGCAGCGGAACTTGCCAAAGTACTCGGCAAACCGGTCGCGTTCGCCGACGACTGCGTCGGCGAGCCGGCACAACAGGCGATCTCCGCGATGAAGGATGGCGACATCCTGTGCCTGGAAAATACCCGCTTCCACAAGGAAGAGGAAAAGAACGATCCGGCGTTCGTCGCCGAACTCGCCAAGCTCGGCGATATCTGGGTCAATGACGCCTTCTCAGCCGCTCATCGCGCCCACGTCTCGACCGAAGGTCTCGGCCACAAGCTGCCAGGTTATGCCGGACGCACCATGCAGGCCGAGCTTGAAGCGCTCAACAAAGCGCTCGAAGCACCGACCAAACCCGTCATCGCCGTGATCGGCGGCGCAAAGGTCTCGACTAAAATCGACCTCCTGGAAAACCTCGTCAGCAAGGTCGATGCGCTGGTGATCGGCGGCGGCATGGCCAACACCTTCCTGC
>VFQN01002865.1_pt1 | contig 25769 bp, 44 predicted proteins | sample 3512371 | NCBI WGS metagenome assembly VFQN01 (sample SAMN10412370, study PRJNA504923) | tailings metagenome | isolation source: Replicate 2 from Balatoc abandoned mine | place: Philippines: Itogon, Benguet | collected 2017-08-28 | reverse complement strand
CAGCGGAGCCTGTTTAAGCGGCAGGTGGGGCAGGATAGCGCTGGGTGATGTGTTGGGTGTGGGCTTTGGCGTACAGACGGCACTGCCCACGTGCCGGTAGCAAGCCGCCGAACCGCTGGACTGGTTGGGGACATAGTGCTGGGCCTGTGAGAGGCGGCCGTGAGCTTAAGATTACAGTGCTGGTGAGGTGGGATTCTTTCCAACGTGTCGCCTTGCCTGGGGCCTGCAACGACCTGACAGTTCCTCGGTCCTCTGTGCCACCCATGCGCCTCCTCTAGCGGCAAGCACCATGCGCCCGCCCGCCCGCACCTGCCCCCCCAAGTGCCAAGCATGGAGCATGGAGGACGCCCGCATCCCAAACCCGTCCTTTGCCCACGCGCCGGCTTTGCCACTCACCCGCGTCTGCCTCCCCAGGTGCTGTTCCTTGAAGACACCCGCATCTCGGACTCACGCGTTGCCTGCCAATACGCCCTCCCTTACGCACCTGCCCCCCCAGGTGCTGTCCCTGGAGGAGGCCTCCCTGTGCGGCTGGGCCACGGTGCTGCTGCTGCGCCGCCTGCCCCGCCTCGCCAAGCTGTACCTGTCAGGCAACCCGCTCATCACCACAGTCACCTACCCCGCATCACCACCAGCACAAACGGCAGCAGCACCTCAAGGGGCGCAAGGCTCGGGCCCACAGGCTCCTGAGCAACAGCAGCAGGGGCAGGATCAGCAGCAGGGGGCGCCACACGGCGCTGCAGGGGCGGCGGGCGCAGGGGCAGGGGCGGCAGGAGCGGGTGCGGTGGCCGAGGAGGCGGGGGCGGCGGGGGCAGCGGCAGCGGGGGCGGGGGCGGAGGCCGCTGCCCCGTTCGCCTGCCTGCAGGGGCTGTACCTGGGCAGCTGTGGCATCAGCGACTGGGCCTCGGTCAACGAGCTGGACAGATTCCCGGCGCTGCGGGTGTGCGGGTTGATGGATGAGGGGCCTAGGATGCCGGGGTGTTTGCATGACGCCGCGCAGCCTTGCCCTGCCCTGCCTGCTGTTGACCCGCACCGCCCTGCCCTTTGCGGCAATGGACTGCACAAGTTTGGCGTGCTTGCTGTACGCTGCACATAGCAAGGATGCCTGAGGCGGGCTAACGCTTTAATGACCCGTTCCGCAGCCATTGCCAACCGCCCAACCGCTGCCCCCGCCCCCTCCGCCCCCTCGCGTTTACCTTATAACGCGTGCCCCCTCCGCCCAACGCCCTACAGGAGCTGCGCCTGAGCGGCAACCCGCTGCTGGCCACCTCGTCCAGCGGCGGAAGGTTCGAGGTAGGTGACACACACCGTAGTACGTACATTGCAACAGTCACGCGACGGGCATGACTGTCTGTTGGGAGGATGGACGCGTGGCCGGCTCATGGTGCAGGAGAGGCGTGGCCGTGGCGGCCTGCCATGACGGTGATGAACCTAACGGTCGTGCTGCTAAATCGCAGCTGACAATCTACAACCAGCTCGCCCGCCCATCTCGTCCCCCGCCCCATCTCCGGTATCGACGTCCCCGTACCGGTATCTCCCTGACGCCGTACCCTGTTTCCGCGCGCTCCATCACGTGTACACCCCCGCTCCCCTGCAGATCATCGCCCGCGTGTCCCGCCTGGCGCACCTCAACGGCGCCGACGTGCGGCCACGGGAGCGGCGCGACAGCGAGCTGCGCTACCTGGGGCACGTGGCGGCGGAGATGGAGGCGGCTGCCAGGGCGGGGGGAGAGGAGGCCAAGACGGAGGTGCGGCGGCGGCACCCGCGGCTGCGGGCGCTGATGGAGCTGCACGGGGCCGTGCTGTGAGTGGGGTTGGGAGTGTGGTCAGGATAGGAGGATGGGAGGGGGCATGGGGGACGCAGGGGCAGGAGGGTGGGCAGCTGCGGTGGTTGTGTCGGTCGAGGAAGGTGCATGTTCGAGGGTTGGGGGTCTCAGTAAGCCGCCATGGGCGGTGGTACACGGCTGCACGAGCCTGTGGGGTGGGGCGGGTATTGGGAGAGGGGAGGTGGGCAGGACTGTGGGATGTGGGCTGCAGGGTACGGAGTGCAAGAGCGTGCGGGCGTTGTGCGCCTGGCCTGTGGACTGCAGTGGGTACGGCGCGCAGGCGGCGAGGGCACGGTGCGGTGCGGTGGGCATGGGTCGACGCTGTCGCTCCAGCCTGCGCTGGTGCCTACTTCCCTGGGCCGCACCAACCAGCCTGCTGTTGCCGCTGCCGCTGCCACTAGCTCATGCACTTCCACGCCTCCACCCCTCCCTTCGGCCCATCCGCACTGCGCGTGCTCGCAGCGCCACGGCGGCCCGCGGCGGCGACGGCGGCGGCAGCCTGGCCTCCCGCATGGTGGAGCTCAAGCTCACGTGCGTGGCGGCGGCGGCGCACGCCAAGATGGGCACGCAGGTGGGCGGCATGGGCGTGGGCAACGCACAGTACTCGGGAAACGTGAGGAAGCGGGGGTAGTAGGGGAAAGGCGGCGGAAACAAGTGATAATGAGGAAGGATGTGTTGGCCAGGCCCTGTGGCGGGCGGGCAGCTGGGGTTTAGCCTCGGGCCAGCGGGTTCTACCGCCAAACGCGGCTGCCTCTGGCTGCGGGTGTGGATGTGGCAGTGGTCGGGGGCTGAGGATGCGGGTGTGGGTGAGGCTGAGGTTACGTGCACAAGGCGGCGTGCAGTGCGGCGTCGCCAGTGTGCGTTGAGCGCCCGGCGGGCACAGGCTACAGACCGTCCTGCGGTACGCACATGCCAGCCCCATGCCAGCTTTGGCTGTTCACTTGCTCGCGCAGCAAGATTGCGTGCCGATATGCAGGTTAACAAGCTGCCCTGCAGCACCACCACCCTTTGCTTGCTTGCTTGCTCGTGCAGCTAATACACGTGGCCCCTGCACGCAGGTGAAGAAGCTCCCGCGCAGCACCACCATCTCTGCGCTGCGGCTGCTGTGCGAGCGGCTGTTCAAGGTGGGCGCGAGTGGGGCCAGGGCGTGTGCCCTCCTTGGCCGTGCGGGATTCCGGCCATATTGCCTGATACAGGCACAGGCATACAAGATTAGGAGACAGGGTGTGGCGAGGCAAAGCAAGTGGGTGGCAAGTCGGTGGCTGTGATCGCTGTGGGGACAGGGTGTATGTGCTCCTTGGTGGTGCGGCCAAGGGTGGGGGCAGTGATGCGTGCACACGTTGTGCCGAGAGGGTTGAGGTACGCCGGGGTCGGTGCGCTGGGGCCAACACGTGGCGCTCTCAACGCAACGCGTTGCAGGCCACCGGGCTCCCGGCCTCTGACTTCCCACGAGTCCACTAAACAATGAACTCCTATGCGCTTTGTCACTCTTGTGCCGCATCCCAACCCCAGGTGCCTGCCGACCGCATGGCGCTGTTCCTTCGCGCCCCCGGAGAGCCCCTGCCGGAGGCGGTGGGCGGCCAGGGCCAGGACGACAGCGACCGGCCGCTGTCGTTCTTCGGGGTGCAGGTGGGCGGCTGTGTGGGGTGGAGGGCGCCCACAGAAAGACGGGACTTGCCGGGATATACTTGCAATGGGGCGTTCCGTTCACGTGTCACAGGCATGACACTGCTACTGCTGCTGCTGCTGTTGCCGCTCTTGCTGCTGCTCTTGCTCCGTCTCTGTCTGCTGGCTTTGTTGTCCTGTTGCGTGTTCGGCACCGCAGGACGGCACCGAGGAGCTGGTGGACCGTGTTGACCCCAAGGGGCTGCTGCCACAGCCAGCCGTGTGTTAACGTGCCCCTGCTGCCCCTCCACCCACACCCACACATGCACCACAGGACGGCAGCGAGGTGCTGGTGGACGAGGTAGACCCCGAGGAGCAGCGCCGTACGGATGAGGACAGCAGGGCGGCGGCGGCGGCGGCGCACGAGGCGCGGCTGGCAGAGCAGCTGAGGGCGGCGGAGCGGCTGCAGGTGGGCCGTGGGGTGTTGTTGTATATGCAGATGCGGGGACGGGGTGCATAGAATCCCTAATAAGCAGACACATAGGGAAGTATCATTCATGGCAGTGGGCCGTGGGGTTTGTTGCGGTGTGAACGGGCTTGTGGGGCGCACATAGCTGGTTTCCGCTTAGGGCTGGGAGATAAAGCTTGGGGCGTGGAGAGGACGGTATATGGTGTGCAGTGCCTGGGTGGGTGGCACATGTGCTGCTGCTGTGTGCCTGTCAGACATGTGCTGGGGCCAGGTGGTGCTGCTGGTGGTGGCACAGCGCATGGTGTCACCCGCGGCCAGACTGCAAATCATGACCCCTTGCCCGCCCTCCCGCCCACCTGCCCGCTTGCGTGCTGTGTGCAGGCTGAGTTTGCTAAGAGCATGGGGCTGCAGCAGCAGCAGCCGCAGGGGCAGTAGCGGGCTGGACAGCAAGGAGGGCACCCAGTGGGTTGTGGAGGCGTGAGTGCCGCTGTCGGCGGCGGCGGCAGCAGTCCCGGCAGCAGGCGCGGCGGTGGTTGCCGTGGTGCTTCACGAAGGCAGGAGCTATGTCTGCTTGGTCTGGAGGGGACATTGGAGGGCTGCGGCGGCGGTGGCTCTGATGGTCAAGGGGCCATACGGCTGGCGGTCGGATGTGACCGAATGGATGAAGGCTCGTGTGGTGATGCCTGGAGTGCGTGCATGTGCGTTTGCAATCCTTACCGTGTTAGGCGGGAGGCAGCAGGCAGGGGCTGGGTTGCGAGGGGCTGGAGGCTAGGGACGATGTGCGGGCTGCTAGCGGCTAGGGTTGGCTTCGCCTGATGCCTCCTGCTTGCAGCTGCCCTGGTGTAAGCTGCTGTGTTTCAGCTCACCAGGGAGCGCCTTTCACACGGGGGGAGGTGGTTGTCTCCTGAGACGCACGGTGCACCGGTATTGTTAACTGGATGCCTGAGCGTTGTGTCGAGGAGTGGTCTGTTGGTGTAGCTCTGGTAATGGGGTCACGGTCGGGTTGGGAGGCAGGCGGAATGACGGTGGCCTGGGAACAGGGCACGGGCCCGTCGATCCCAGGCGAAGGGCCACGGCCTTCATCGCAGGCGCGCGTGGCTGCAAACGCAGACCGCCGAGGCTTAGGCACATTCCTGTAATAGCAACATTCGTATTCTCTTGTTCGCGTTGCACAGGAGACTGGGCCTTGCTGATCTGTCGGAGCTGCCGGACACCACGGCCTGCGCGCACCCATTGCGCAGGTTCACCGTCGCGAGTCGACCTGCACAATTGAGCGTTAGTGGAGTGGTAATAGGTAGCGCCCTTGACGTGGGCATAGCATTTTGTGGGTAGCCGAGCGAACTGCCTGTTTTACCCTGATCAAGTGCTCAGCACAATTACCAGTGCTTGACGGCTTTTATTCTATTACTTGACGCGAGGAAGAATGGCGGATTCGTGGGAAGATATCCCTCAGCCTCCCCCGCCTCCTCCACCAGCGGCACCCAAGCTGAACCCGAACAGCATGGTTTTCATCCCTGGAAGGGGCATGGTTTCTATTGCTGCTCCACCGCCCCCGCCTCCTCCTCCTCCCGCGCCGCCGGCTCCGGCTCCCGCTGCCGAGCCTGCTCCCGCGGCGAGCGATGCTCCCAAGCCAGCACCGGAGCCTGAGCCAGCACCGCCTACAGAGGCTATGTCAAACCTGGCAGTTGAAGGTAAAGTCATCAATGCGGACCTCTTAGTGAAGCGAGATCTTCGCCGGTCATTGCTTCATGGAACGCTCCGTTGGCTTTCGCAGAGCCCGCTCCTGCCCCAGAGCCTGCTGCACCTGCAGCGGCACCCGCGGCGCCCGCAGCACCCGCGGCTCCCGCGCCAGCGGCACCCGCGGCGCCAGCGGAGGAGCCGGCGAAGGAGGCCCCGCAGCCTGCTATCGTGGAGGAGGTCGTCACCATCGACGAGGCCGCAATTAAGCAGGCCTTCCAGGAGTCCCTGGGCGAGGAGCCCAGGTAGGGGGTGGTCATGCTGGGCAGCAGGGGGGAGTGTGCGCCTGGGCACCGCCTGAAGCCAGTGGTTTGCTGCCGCAGGGACCACCTGAACATCGTGTTCATCGGCCACATCGACGCCGGCAAGTCCACGCTCGCGGGCCAGATCCTGTTCCTGACAGGGGGAGTGGACAAGCGTACCATCGAGAAGTACGAGCGGTAAGTCGGGGGCGGGGGCCACGCCTGGGTGCGAGCGGGGTCTCCGGTTGGAGGAACGTACGGCGTGGGGCCCACAAACCGTCCGAAAACCGCCCACGCTCATCCCGCTCCTCATAACCTTCCCGCACCTTTTCTGCACCTTTCCAGCGAGGCCAAGGAGAAGAACCGCGAGGGCTGGTACATGGCGTACATCATGGACACCAACGAGGAGGAGCGCGTGAAGGGTATCACCGTGGAGGTGAGCGGTGGCTTGGTGCCGGGGTCACACTAGCCTGCTCGCACCGGGCAGATGGGGGCCCAGGGTTGGGGGGGGGATTGGGGGTGCGTTGAGAGTACTGCTGTATGGCGGTGGAGCAGGGAAGCACCAAATACCCGTGGGGGTTGTTGTTATGAGGGGGCCTGCTAGGGGCCGTTTGCCCCGTGCGCTGTGAGGCGGGGATGCTTAGTCGGGATGGGACCGACACTGTGGACAAGGGGGGTGCCCCCTTGACAGGCCACGCCGTACTCGCAAGCAACCGAGCGGGCTTATCCTGATAGGGGCACGGTCGCACGGACGTACCCATACGGGTGCTGAGAGAGCACCTTCGCGTGTCGTGCATGTGACACTGTATGTTTGTGCACTAACCCACAGGTCGGGCGGGCGCACTTCGAGACGGAGAAGAAGCGGTACACCATCCTGGACGCGCCAGGTGGGGCGGTTGCGGGGGAGGCAGGGGTTACAGGAGGGAATGGGTCGAGCTGTTGGGGGTGGGGGATGGATGCGCGGCAGAATGGGGAAGCTGGGGTTACGGGGTGGGGATGCGTTGAGGTTTGGGGTGGCTGCATCGGCTACCCGGGGTGGCTTGTGGCTGGTGCTGATGTGGAGGGAGGGCACAGGATGTGCAGCGAAGGGCGGTGGGCAATGGTTCCGAAAAGGTGAGGGTCAGGACCAGGCGGGGAGAAGGCTACTGGCAGCAGGCCAGGAGGCGGCTGACGGCAAGGGCGGTGTGGGTGTGATCGCGTCAGCCACTGGAGCACCTACCTGATGCAGGTGGTGTTAGTGGCGGCGCCAGGGGTGCAGCAGGGCACAGGCGGCACGGCAGCAGCAGCAGCAGCAGCAGCAGCAAAGCTCGCGGCCGCTTCAGTGTTGGCGGCCCATAGTTGGTGCGGCAGGCGCGGGGGAGGGGGGGACCCTGGAGTAGGGGGCCCGCTGGCACTGCCGGGCGCGCTGCCCAGGCCGCAGCACCAAACCGGCAGGGACACAGGTAGTCCGGGGCTTGTGTTAAAAGGCGGAATCCCACGGTACCTTCTCAGGTAGCAGCAGCTGCGGCGCCGGGCGCTTAAAACACTGCACTGCGAAGCGAGCGGAGCTTTGCTGCGTGGCACAGCTGTACACACTCGCCGTGGCCGCAGTGGCCTTGCCTTGCTGGACATCTGGGCCAGAGCGTTAATCAGCGACGGAGTTTCCAGCAGCGGCAGACCGGTAGCCGCGGTGCACAGCAACTGGGAGGAGGAGGGGCGGTGAGGCAGCAAGGCGTAGCTGCTCGGGCCGCCGGCATGGCCTCCAGGGGTGCAGGGGCGAAGGCGCAGAGGCGGGGAGGCGGGAGGCGGGGGGCGGGCGGGGGCCCTTGCCGGCACCAGCACGGCACCCTGGGCGCTGGGGTTGGCCATGCAGCGGCAGGGGCAGGGCCTGGGCAGCAGCGCCGGCTGCCTGGGGCCTGAACGCTTGGCGGAGCCCCGGGGTTATGGAGGGCTTATGGAGGGCTGTCGGGGTTGCGGGCAGGCAGGGGCGGCCGCGACCATGCTGCCAGCTTCTAGGCCACCGGCTGGCATAGCCAGCCAGTGGGTTGCTGTGGTTGCGGCGAACAGGCCGGGTGCGCTAGGTAGTGATGTCTCATCTATTACTTGCCCCCTCCTGACCTTGCCTGCACCAACTCCACGCCCTCCGCTTCCCCCAGGCCACAAGAACTACGTCCCCAACATGATCCAGGTGGGTGAAGGGGTGTGGGGGGAAGGGGGAAGGGGGAGGGGGCGACAACGTACTAGTGACACGGCGAAGAGGGGGCCGGGTGGATGGGCGGTCGGGCAGCGCGTGGGGGTTAGGCAGCGCATCAGCTTGTCTGTGTCTATGCTGCACAGCGAGTAAGCATGGGCGGCAGCGCGGCATGATGGAGGGGGGTCGCGGAGGGTTACAGTAGGCGAGGGGTCATGTCGTCGCCACGCCGGCCTCCGCGTGGGGAGACACAACAGCAGCAGGGGCAGGGGCAGGAGTAGCGGCGCGCCTTGGGTTGCTTGGCGGACAGCGCTCGAACCTACAGGAGACTCGCCTGGGGTGAGGCCGGACCTGGTGCCTGTGGGCTGTGGGGTGGCCGGCTGCTGTTTCTGCTGGTGCAGCGGCAGGACGGCAGCAGCAGCAGCAAGAGCGGCAGAAGTCGTAGTTTTGCACTGGCGCGGCTGGCGGGAAGGGCGGGCACATGTGGGTCACGCAGGGTGCGGCAGCGGCAGCGGCAGCAGCAGCAGCAGCAGCAAGCGGACTGGAGACGGTCCGGCGGGTCCGGCGCCGCTGTTCCCGGTAGCGTACGGCAGCTGGATCGCGCGGGCTGGACCGCGGCGGCAGCGGTGGCCAGACGACCGGGGGTTGCATGAGAGCTGGGGGGCAAGGACGTACCCCGCAGCGGGGAAGCTGGAGCAGGAAGCTGTCGTCTGGCGGCAGTGGGGCGACGGCGGGGGCGGCGGCACGGGGTCCGCAGCAGGCCTTGGGAGCGGCGAAGTGAGCCGGGCGGTCCTGCCGCCTGGACAGCCGGATCAGGGGGAGGGGTGGGCTTGGCGGCTGTTGGCTGGTGGCTACGGACCCACCCCTGGACAGCCGGATCAGGGGGCCCATTGCCTGGCAGCGGTGGGCCGAGGGGCACAGGGGCAGCGGAGTGGGGCTGGGGGCGGCGGAGTGGGGGGATGGTGCCCCGGCTTGTGCACGTGCAGGGGCCGGGCTGGGCAGGGCGGCTGGTGGCACGGACCTCGCGGGGCAGAGGGTGTTGCCACAGCGGTCGCCGGGGAGCAGTCAAACCCCAGGAGGGAAGGCGCTGGGCCGTGCACCCTCAGGCTGCGAAGCTCGCTGTGCAGGGGCGCCAGGACAGCGTGGGAGTTGCCGCCAGCACTGCTGGCGCCAGCAGTGCGTCGCCCCATTCACTAAGCAGTGCCTCAGTGCAGAGTGCGGCAGCAAGGGGGTGCAGCCTGCGGCGCGGAATGACTGCGGATGGGGGACGGCGGGGGCGCGTGGGCGCCTCACGCGATAACGGGCTCCAGGGCGTGGCAGCCCGGGCCGTGGCGAGGCCGGAAGGAGGAGAGCGGGGGCCGGCGAGGGCACCCCGGAGGGCACTTTAAAAGCCGTCTCCGGCGTGGCAGCACCTTGGCTAGAGGCTGGTTGTGACATATTGTGCTGCTGCCTGCTGTTTGCAGGGCTGCGTAGACCCGGGGCACTGACGCACTGCGCGTGCCTCCAACCCAACCCCACAGGGCGCGTGCCAAGCGGACGTGGCCATTCTCGTCATCTCGGCGCGCAAGGTGGGGTCGAGGGGTGTTGGGTCGGAGGGGCGGGAGGAAGTGAGGCCGGAGGGGAGCTTAGCAGGGGGCGTTGCTGGCAAGGGACTGGCGGCGGACGAAGACCCTCGCCTGGTCTCACGGTCGGTGCGGGGCGGCTGGGAGACGCGGAGGGAAGTGAGGCGGTGCTGGCGGAGCATGCGGACTGTTTCGCTGCTGAGCCAGAGACCCAGCGGCGCACGCCCCACAAGGCAACGTGCCCACCTGTGCTACCTGTTCTGTGGAACACCAGACGCCCTGTCGCTTGCCGCCTTTGCGCAACTGTGATCTAAGCGCGGAGAAAGCAGTCATGAACACACGAGTGCGACGCGTTGGCCGCTGCCGCGCTGCCCTCCCCAGGGCGAGTTCGAGACCGGCTTCGAGCCAGCCCGGGTTTGCACATGTACTATCTTGACTGAAAATTTATATCTTTTATAAAATCTTCCCCAGGGCGAGTTCGAGACCGGCTTCGAGCGCGGCGGCCAGACTCGCGAGCACGCGCAGCTGGCCAAGACGCTGGGCGTGTCCAAGCTCATCATCGTGGTCAACAAGCTGGACTGCCCGTCGGTGGCGCTGGAGGGGGGTGAGCAATTTTGATGGAGGGGGAGGGGGTCGAAGCGGTTGGAAGTTGATGGGGGGTGAGCTGCAAGGGGTACGGGTGGGCTAGGGGTGGTGCGCAAGGCTGGGAGGCGTGTTGGGCTGCCCCCGGGTAGCGCTTTTCGTAGAGGGGGCTGCGTGCTGGGGAGGGAGGTGTGCTGCCGTGGAAGGTGGTGCTGTGGATGGGGCAAGGCAGGGGAGTAGGGTGAGGGGAAGGGCACACGGCGCGAGCAGGACGCCGAACGGCTGGACGGACGCCCCCTCTGGGCGGTTTGGGGTCATGTACGACACATGATGGCAGTGCGAACTTTACCGCGACATACAACACACAGCACTGCTTGGGCACGGCACCTCATGCCCGTTTGCGTTGTGTTTGTTTTTTGCTCACACAGGGAAATGGGACAAGGCGCGTTTCGACCAGATCGTGAACGGGCTGACGCCCTTCCTGAAGCAGTGCGGCTACAACCTGAAGAAGGAGGTGACGTTCCTGCCGCTGGCGGCGCTGTACGGACACAACATCCGGGACCCGGTGGGCAAGGAGCAGTGCGACGGGTACGAGGGAGGCACCCTGTTCCAGGTGGGCAGGGGGCGGGGGGGGGTCAGGGGAGGCAACAGGGGCCGGGTGGTGCAGCACAGAGTGACAGACGTGTAGTAGTGCGCGGGGGTCTGGTCAGGGCTGGGTGGGGCGGGGCGCAGCGGAGGGAAGGGCGTGCTAGCGTTGTGATGGTGTGAAGGGAGTCTCAGGGAGGCCGTGCGGGTGGGTTTGGGCGGGTTGGGGCGGGAATGGGAGCGGGGCAGAGGGGGGCTTGGAGGGCGGGTGCTGCTGGTTCGAGGGAGGCACGCTGGTGGAGGTGCGGGCAGGGGGGGTGGGAGGGGGAATGGGCGGGGTAAGGCCCCAGGGAACGGGGGAACACGGGATGGATACACGAAAAGGGGAACGGTGTGGCTCGGCAGGAGTTGGATGGGCCGGGGCGGAGCGGAGCAGAGTTGGAAATGGGGCAGAGGGGGCCTTGGAGCAGGGTGCTGCTTGTACGAGGGAGGCACGCTGTGGCGGGTGGGCCTGGGGCGTGGGCTGCGTGGCGTTGGAGGGAAGAGGAGTGGGGGTGGGGGTTTCGTGGTGGGGGGAGATGGGGGTGGGGCTGCGGGGGCCGGGGGGGGGGTGGACCAGGAGGGAGAGGAGGAAGCTGCACCGGGGACAGCTGACAGGAGTACAGGACACTGGGACTAGGCGCCCTTGCGCAGGCTGCCCATGATGTACATTAGGGGTTGGGCTCAGCAGTGAACTTGTGGGTGATGCGAGATAAAGCAGGGCGCCGACATCTGTGGCCCTGCCCCCCAGGTACTTGACGATACAGAGCGCCTGGAGCGCAACCTGCTGTTTTCCTTACCTTCACCACCCACGCGCCACCTAAAACACAACCCTTTAATACACTCCCTTTCCCTCCCCTCCATGCCCCTCCAGGTGCTCGACGACATGGAGCCCCTGGAGCGCAACCCGCTGGCCCCCTTCCGCATGCCCATCGTGGACAAGTGGAAGGACATGGGCACCATCGTCATGGGCAAGAGCGAGGCGGGCTTCGTGCGCGTGGGCGACGTGCTGCAGCTCATGCCAAACAAGTGAGTGAGGACGGAAAAGATGCGACTCGATACCACACAAACACTGTCCTGCTTTGGCTGCTGAATGCATAGCTCTTCTACTGGCCTAGTAGAGCACACGAGGTCGCTGGCAGTCGCCAGCTGCGTGTTGCACCGGCGGTCGGTCCGACAGCTACAGCCGCAATTGCACGACAGCGTCGCACGAAGCTGCAGCTTTCGCTGCGGCTGCTGCCCTCGCACTCTGCACGCGCCCCGCACCTCCCTCCCGCCCTTCCCCATGCGCCGCCCTCTCGCTAAGGCTGCGCGTCGAGGTGGAGGGCGTGCACCTGGACGCGAAGGATCCTGTCTGACACACGTGGACTGCTTAATACCACATTTACATGGTTATGAACTTGCACTGTGATCTCCCTCCCCCAGGCTGCGCGTCAAGGTTGAGGTTGTGCACCGGGACGAGAGGATCCTGCCTAGTACGTGTTCCTTACACTATACCAACATTCGTTGTGATAATCTGCTCCCCTACCCCAGGCTGCGCGTCAAGGTGGAGGCCGTGTACCGGGACGAGAAGGAGGCCACGTGCGCCCGCAGCGGGGAGAACCTGCGGCTGCGGCTCAGCGGGGCGGAGGACACGGACGTCAGCCCCGGCTTCGTGCTGTCCAGCATTAAGAGTGGGTCGGGAGGGCGCCAGCACTCTTTGGAATAGCTATATGAACATTTCATAGGTAGGAATATCACCTTAGCGCCAGATTATGATCTTTGCGCCGGGTGTGCGTCCCGCCAACTACCGTACCCTCCGTCCTTTTACCGGCGTCTCACGGGTGACCCTGCCCCCCTTCGCCTTCGCTTGGCCCCCACCTCCCCTGCCCCCTGCAGACCCGGTGCCCGTCGTGACGCAATTCGAGGCGCAACTGGTGGGCGTGGGCGTGGGCGTGGGCGCGCTGTTTGGTACTTACAGCGCAACACACGGTATTTTCTTTATCACGCTGTGACACCCGGACAGCGTTATGTACCGTGCTTGTGCCCCCGCGCCGATACCTACCCGCGCATACCGTACGCCCACCGCTGCCGTACACACGCCCGCCCGCCCGCCCGTCGCCCGCCGGTTGCACCTCCAGGTGATCATCGAGCTGCTGGAGCACAACCCCATCTTCACGGTGGGCTACAAGTCGGTGCTGCACATCCACACCACGTGCGAGGAGTGCGAGGTGGGTAAGGAGCCCTCTGCGTGTGGGTGTTTGATGTATGCGAATGGGGAAAATGAAGATCAATGGTTATAGAACCTGTGGTGCTGGTACCTGGCGGCCTGTGGAGTGCCACGTGCTGCGTGCGTTGGGGGCGTCGGGGCCAGAAGGAAACGAGGCGGAACGAAGCGAGGCGTTGCCAACCGGGCCTGGCTGCGGATTGGTGTATGCGTGTCTAGTGTTGAGGGCTGAGCAAGCCAGTAGCGACGCTCCCGCTTGTAACCCACCGCCACGGGTGTCGTTCCTGGGGCACCGCCCCTGGACGCTGTGGACCCTGGGGGTATGATAGGCCCCGGCGGGCACGTTGTTCGCAGTAGCGACCGCACTGAAGTTGAGACCTGACGCTACCTAAGTCCAATTAAGCTTATGCGCATATAATTGGACTTAGGAGCGTCAGGTCTCAACTTGAGTGCGGTCGGTACTGGGAACAACGTGCCCACCGGGGCCTCTTATACCCCCAGCGTGCCGTACAACTAACCGCTCGGGGTGCTGCTCTGCCGCTGGCCATACCTGCGGGGCCTGGCGCTGACTTGCACCACACGCAGCAACACCCAACTTGCCTCGGCCCCCTACTTACTGGCGCCCTACTTGCTGCCGTGCTGTGTGCAGGTGTCCAAGCTGGTGTGCGAGATCGACATGAAGACCAAGGAGCAGAAGAAGGCCAAGTACATCAAGCAGGTCAGGCCGTACCCCCATGTCACCACGCAATGCCGTACCTCGATAGGAGCAACCTTTGTTGATTGGCCCTAGGATCGCTGGTGCGGCAGCTGCAGCGGCTGCTCGCGCCCTCATGTGTGCCGTTGCGCGCCGTATCCCTCTCGGCGTGGCTTGTTGCGCTCGCTGCTAACGCTTTGCATCAAACACGGTAGTGCAGCAACAACAACGTTGTCCCTGTGCCCATGCTTGGTACGCCATCGTGCTGCCCCTTACCGCCAGCTGTCGACCGCAAATTCGGTGTCGAAGTTTCAACACACACAGCACCCTATACGGAACGCACACGCAGGGCGGCATCTGCATCTACCGCATCACGGTGGACAAGCTCCAACCCAACAGTCCGGTCTATCCTAACACACAACGCCCTAACACACAACGAGCTAACACACATGCCTCAACACGCAGGGCGGCATCTGCATCTGCCGCATCACGGTGGACAAGCCCATCTGCATCGAGTCCTTCACCGACGTGCCCTCCCTGGGCCGCTTCACGCTGCGCGACGAGGGGCGCACCATCGCCATCGGCAAGGTCACCAAGCTCCCCAAGGCAAGGGCGTGCAGGGCCTGCATATGTTTAAAGAGCACGAAAGGTTTGACATATTGCATCAAAACATAAAGCAGCCACGCTGGGCATTGTCATCGGCAAGGTGACAAAGGTGCGGGCATACAGGGCCTGCATGGTGGACAAGGCTAGGGTAAAGAAAGTGGCGGTTGTCCCGGCAAGCATTCAACTTGACTGCCCAAGTGGCCGCGACCATGGAATGCACATTGACTCCCCAACGTTACAACACTTACCGGTACATAACTCTGGTGCAAATCTTACGTCCAACCCTGCAGGTGCACTAAACGGCCTGCGGCGCAGCAGCGGCTTCAGTGGTGTGAGTGTGGGTGGCTGCGGAAACGGAGTTCGGGGGAGTTCCACCTCGGGGCCAGGCAGACATGACAAGAGCACGTGGAGAGCGCTGCCGCCACTTGTGGGCGGCGGGGCACAGAGCAGCAAGGATCTGATGGCTACAGCCCCGCCCCCGCCTTCGCACAAGAACGTCACCACCGTCAGTACCGCGTTCGACGCACCTTTCTGCAGTGTTGGCACTTGTCGTTGAAGGGGCAGCAACAACAGCAGCAGCAGGAAACACGTGGTGTAGCGATGCAGTTGCATGGTAACATCTGCAAGTTGGAAAGCAGGTTTTAGATAAGGTGGTGTGGAGACGTGGTGCAGGTTGTACAGGGAAAGAGCACTGGAGGACTCTCACCAGACACGACTAAGGCACTAAGGCTCTGAGGGTCAGCGTAGGCCGCACTCCCGTTCACTGATGGTTTGGAGAGTGGGCATACTGTAGCAGCATGTTGCTCACAGCACGAGCCGCTGTGGTTGTGTGGTGTGGGCACGTGTTGTCTAGGTGTGTGCAATGTTCATGGTATGCAGAGGCGCAGCTGGCTCGACAGGGGTACACGTAACACGGTACCGTGGCTTGACTGCCTTGACTCTGCTTGACAGGGTGTGTCGCATGTGTGTCAGTGTGTGCCCGGGTGCAGGAGTGTTGGCACCAGCTGGCACCAGTGACCCACCGGTTTGAGACGAGGGGCGCAACAATGGACACTGTCATACCGGTAGGCTAGGGCACTCCTTAGGCTGCTCGTGACCTTGCTATTGCCAACCGAGCGCGGGTTGTTGCGTGGCAAGCAGGGGAGGTGCCAAGGGTGGTGGCCATGTATCGGGCCTGGGCAGGGGAGCTGGGGATGGGACTCGGGTGAAGTAATGCCTGTCCTGGGTATACTGCTCGTGCGCCGTGGTCAGTGTGTCCGTGCTGCTTGGCAGGGATGTACAAACCCAAGGCGCCGTAGGCAAGGAATGGGTTCACGTCCAGGCAATCTCGACTGCATGTAATCTTGGACGTAGATGTCACATGCTCGTGGCATGCTTGGAGTGGCTTGTTTGGCTGGCTTTATTTGGGCCAAAACCAGGCAGTGCCCCGTGTTGAAGTAGCTCTTGTCAATGACAGACACCGCCCCGCCGTAAGACCGTCAGGACGCACCAGAGCACAGATCAGGGCATCCACACGCGCATATCAACCATAGTATGAGTTCAAGGGGCCTGCCTGGCCTCTTTGCAGAGGTTGACTCGGGTGCACTTTCGCGCAACCCATTGCCTCAAATCTCCAGCCGATCTGCAACCCAAGTGATGCTGACACCCAAAGATACCAAACGAAACTGTACAAGCGTAACTGCGTAAGCCACTCCAGTGCGTGCCCAGGCACTCAACATGTACCTGCATGTACCTGCATGTCCCTAGTCGTGCGTTGCTTGGCTCGTTGCGTGCTACCCCAGGATTCAGGGTCGCACCCAAAATCGGGCCCACGGTACCCGCTTGCCTGCACGTGCCCCCCTCCTGCCTAGTCCTCCTGTTGCTTCTCGTGCTGCTGCAACCCCCTGCTGTGGCCCCTGCCCCACCTCCTGCGTCCCCTGCACCTGCACCTGCACCTGCAGGCTGCCCTCAACCGTGTCGCCCGCGCTCGTATCATATCAGCTGCTGCAGCTGCAGCGACCTGGTGGGATGGCAGCTGGTTCGTTAAGCCAGGGGGCGCAGCTGGTCCTGGCCTCCGGCGCTTTGAGGCCCCACCGCCCGCCTCGCCTCCCTTCCCGCCATCCAGCTCTGGCAGCCGTGTCTATGAAGGGGAGGGGAAACAGAAGGTAGGTGTCAACGAGAGGGAGCGGTGCGTGACAGTACCACATAGACCATGTATCTTACAACGTAAAGCATCGAATGTGCAAACATGGTCATACTATGTAGCCTATGACGCGATGAGCTTGCCGAAAGAGTGAGAGCATGTGGTCTCAGTCTCCCGCAACTGGCACACCGTCAGGGGCTCGATCTACGCCGCCTGCTCCCCTGTAGCCGCTTCAGGTCAGCCTCCGCAGTCTTCGCCCGGGCTTGCCACACCTCAAGCTCTTAACGCTGCACATTAGACCCAGACGGCTGCACCTCCCCAGCCTGCTGCAGAACAGGAGGACAGTCCCAGCCGCACCAAATTATGACGGGGGCAGCAACGACGGTCTCGGGAGCACAGCAGGATGGAGCCGGCCAAGAACGTGCATGTACCGTGTACTGTGTGAATGGCATCCTGAGCGTTGGCGCAGGCCGCAGGGTGACGTTGTCCGAGGTCCCTGGGCTGTCAAGATCAAGCCTTGAAGCCACCTCGCTCAACGGCTGCACGCAAAGTGGCCCAGAATGCAGCCGCTGACGTGCGTGTGGTGATGAAGGCAGGTGAAGGCCTTGCCACCTGCCATCATTTGTGATTTTGCGTGCTCTTTCCGAAGCCTGTGCGTACAGCTGCGGTTTCCAGCTCTACAAGCACTCACTGTAGCACTCAAGAGCTGACTGCGTGTGCCATCCACGCACCCAACGTTTGGGTGCAAGGGCCGCTGAAAACGTGAAGAGCGGTCCAGAGCAGACGAGGCTGTCGCTTGCTTGTGTTGAATTATGCATACCGGTATGGGATGTTCTTTCCTCCCGTAATTGGTGCATTCCTGTCTCCTCGGAAGAGGGTGAACACCATCCTGTTGCTCGGTCAGCCTTAGCAGCTGATCTGCTGTCCCAGTATCACATGGCTCACAAGCGCCTCTTCAACCAAGGGTTCGGTCATTGTAGGCTTCTCCAAAGCTGACACCCCTTAATGCCAAATGGTACCCAGGCGGTACCTCAGACATTCAGGAAACACAAAAACACAGGTATGGAAGGCAACCAGTTCAATTTCAGGCCAACGCACAACGGCAATGAGACGCGTGCTTTCTTAGGCATGCGCCCGCACTCCAATTGAACCCTGTCAGCCACCACGGCTGCCTATCATTACTGGTCCACCGCAGCTGCGGCCGGCTCCTGCCCACCCGCCGCCCCTAGGTCTTGCTTTCCTCCCCCGCCTACACTCGCCCCTGGCGACGCATCCGGCGAGCCCCCGCCCGCCGCCACCCCGCCTGCCGCCGCCGCCGCCGCCCTCGCCGCCGCCGACATCTGCGCCGCCTTCCGCAGCACCGCCGCCGCCGCCGGGTGCACCTTGGGCCTCCCCACCTGCTTCCTCGCCGCACCCGCGCCCCCTCCCTCCGCCCCCTTCCCCTCCCCGTCCTCCGCTGCCACCGGCGCAATCGCCGCCTCCACCCCCGCCTCCCCCAACACCGCCGCCACCAGGTGCAAGCAATACACAGCCGCCAGCGGCACAGCCCGCAGCCCTCCCCCTGCTCCCGAACCCGCCGCCACCCCACCCCCGGCCGCCGCCTCACCCCCCCTCGCAACGTACCCCGACGTGAACGCCATGGCCCCCTGCGGCACGTGCCTCTCATGCCACGTCATCACCGCCTGTACGGCCTTCAACGCCCAGCCAGTCTCCCTAGGCTCCCCCGCGGGCGCAAGCCGCATCACCGCATGCCAGCCGATCAGGCTGAACGCGCCTGGGCCGGCGCCGTTGACAGCAGCGAAGATGTTGCCCGCGGCCGCCGCCGCGGCGGCGGGGCTGGCGCCACCAGCGCCGGCGGGCGGTACGGCGGGCGCCGCCGCCGCTGGCGGCGGTGGCGGCGTCATGATGGCCGCCTGGTACGCCGCCAGGGCGTCGGGCTCGTGGTGCAGGCGCTCTGCCAGCAGGGCGCGACGCAGCCAGTCCAGGGCGGGGACGGAGGGGAGGATGGGGGGCCGGGGGAGCGGGGCGCCGTCCGCGGGGGCGGGGCTGCCGTCGGGGCCGGGGGCTGCGAGGGTAGAGAGGGCAAGAAGGTGGGGTGTAGGTCGGTGCATGGGACAGCCTGAGGTTGTCGGCACGTACACAGCGTCAGCGAGCCCTGTAAGGCATGCACGGGCGTATGAGCACCGCAGCATGGGCCTGTCCCGAGCCCGTTGCGTCTGCTGTAAAGTCATACCTCCCACAGCAATTGCGTGCTCCGGTGCTACTCTACCACTCCGCGCAAGGGTTAACCAGCGAGGGGGCACCATAGCAGGACCACACTGTAGCTGCAAGCACCATAACGCACCTGGCGCCTTGGGCCGCGCATAGTCCACCGCTGTGGGCGAGGGCGCCAGCCCTGCCACAATCTCCGCATGGGTGCCGAAGCCTGCGTGAGGGGGCATGGGGCAGGCAGGAAAGCCCGACACGCTGAGCATGCACCGTTGCAGTGGCCCATGACACGGCCGGGTGCAAGCCGGAGGGTGACACGGCTGCCCCCACGCTTGCAAAGACTAAACGGCTGCCAGGGGTGCCCACCCGTTGCCGCCTGGTTGGAACCCCAAGTACTTGGCGAGTAGCTGGTAAGGCCACGGCCCCAAACAGCCCGTGCCTCCTTTGGAGGTGCTTCCGCCTACCAGCGTCTCGCCAGCTTGGCGTCGTCCGCCGTGGCCCACACACGCTAGTTTAAAACGGCAAGCCGTGTTGTATCTCGGCGAAGAACCTTGCCCACCACATGCCACTTTCCCCAGCTTCCCCTCCTAGCCCCCAGCCCCCATGCCCCACCTGCGTCCGCCAGCTCCGTGTCCAGCGCCTTCCAGTCCAGGAAGGACTGCAGGTCGTGCCACAGCGCCACGATCAGCTCGTCAAGCCACCTGCAACAGGGGAAGCAGCAGCATGATGATGGCAACGCCATACACGTCCCTGTGGGGAAGGGGAGAGCAGCAACAGACCGTGCTCCATGCCCCGCAATTCCTGGGGAACAACAGCACGGCCGCAAGAGCCCTCTTGCGGATTGCGGCATGTGGCAGCAACGAAGGGCAACTCAAGTACGACGTCGACACACTCCCGCACTCCTGGCACTAACCCACCACTCACCTAACACACAGCCGCTTGGCGCCCAGCTCCCCCACGTCCATGCCCTGCAGCAGCAGCTGCCGGTCCGCATCCGGGTCCTGGAGCAGCAGCGGGAAGCCGCCGGCAGCTGCACCCGACGCCGAGAGACGGCCAGGGGGCCCGGCCTCGCCCGCAGACCCGGACGCAGCCGCAGCCGCATTCGCAGCAGAGCCGGCAGCAGCGGCAGCGTGCGTGCCGTCCGGCGCACCCGACGCTGACAAGCGCGGCACCTCCGCTGCTGCCGCAGCGTCGGGGGTCGGCCGCGTGCCGTCCGCGGCCTCTGCCACGGCGCCGGCAGCCCTTGCGAACCCATCCCGTCTGAGGCTGCACCCGTGCAGCAGGGCCCCTGCAGCTGCGTAGTAACCCACACGCAGCCGCCGCGCCACCGCCCCTCGCCGCCTCCCTCCGCGCAGTGCAGTCCGCAGCCGCAGCAGCAACCGTTTGCCGCGCCCAGCCCGCCCCGGCGCCCCTCCTTCCCCCCTTACCCCTCTCCTCTCGCTGCCTCTCCCGCAGGCCCTGGAGCTCAGGTGCACCCTCAACTTTCCTTCCCCAGCTGGGACCCACCACACGTCCTCCGTACTCCCATCCTCAGCCCCCTCCCCACAACTATGCCACCCTTGCTGCACAGCCGCGTCGCCGGTGCAGCCCACCCGCACCTCCTGCGCCCCCCCCTGCTGGGCCGCCCCGCAGCAGCCGTACACCCCGGGGCCGGTCACCACAGCCGGGGGCAGAGCCGGCAGCAGTACCTGCCTCCCCGCGGCCCCTGCTGCCTCCTGCCCTCCATCCCTAGCCACAAGCTGCTCCGCTGCATGCGGACCGCATGGCGACCAGCAGCTCTCTTCCACACCCTGCTCCTGCCCCCGGCCCTGCCCCTGCCGCCGCCTGGCCTCCAGGAGCGCGCAGCACAGAGCCCCTAGCGACACGCCCCTCCCGCGGCTCCGCTGGTGCCTCCCGCCCCACCCCCCTGTCAGCCGCTGCAGCAGCGCCTGAAGTAGCAGCTGCTGATCCTGCTCCCCCGGCAAGACCGCGTGCGCAGGCGCCCCGCACGCCTGCTGGCCCTGCAGCTGCTGCTGCTGCTCCTCCCCGACTTCGCTCCGGGCGCCTGGGCAGCGCACAGCCAGCCCACACTCCGCCTGCCCCACACCGGGTGACCCCACGCATGCCGCAGGAGCACGCAGCACTCCAGCACCCTGCCAGCGCTGCTGCATCTCCTGCGCCTGCAACTCGGTCGCTCCTTCGCAGGCATGCTGTAGGACGGCACACGCCCCCTCGCAGCCCTCCCCCAACGGCCCCGGCTCCCTAGCACGCACCTGCTGCCCGCCCACGGCGTCCCCGCCTCCGCCCCCTCCTCCGAACAACACGCCCCACCACCCAGACGACGCAGACACCGGCGCCTTCTCCTGCGCCTGCTGCAACGCCCCAGCCGCCGGCAGCGCCTTATCCTGACCTCCACCCTCACCCTTCCGCGCCCCCTGCAGCTCCCCCTGCCGCTGCCCCTGCTCCACCATCCCCTCCTCCTCCGGCGGCGACCTCCCGCCTGCCACCTCGTCCTCCTCTGCCCCAGGCAGCCCCAGCGCCGAGTTCTTGCGCCCGCGCCTGCCCCGCCCCGATGCCGCCCTCCTGCCCCGCCTCCCCGGCGTGCCCCTGCCCCCCGCCTCCCTGTCACCCTCGCCCTCCCCAGACCCCGATTCGTCCCACTCGTCGTCGGCGCACCCGCCGTCCGCCGCCTCCAGCGCCGCCTGCCGCTCTGCGATCTCCCGCAGGTGGCGGCGGTGGGCCTCACGGGCTGCCGCCACCTGGGCAGGGTCGTAGCCCTGAGGGGCCAAGAATACGCAACACGCACTTGCGTTCAGATAGAACGCTCATACGAGGTGTAGCAGCAGGTATGTTTTAGGGGCCCGTGCCCAGGCCCAACCCTGAGGGTGGTGGGGAGTGTATAATGCCAGCGGTGCCAATGTGGCAAACACGAGCTGAAGGTGCAGTTGGGACCACAGGAGGAGCAAGTTGCACAGGCCATCCTTCCTCGAGCCGCCCTACGCAAGCGTTCTTGCTGATCACACGGTATACATGTTCCGCCTTCCAGCCCCTCCATACAGCGCTCGGAGGCACACAGCCGCACGCCCCACGTTCTTCCTGGTGCGCGCCCGCTGCCCTAGTGCTCCGCCCCCTGCCCCCGACTCCGCGACGCCCCGCCCCGCCCGCCCCCCGCCCTGCACCCACCGCCACCTCCTCCAGGTGCTCCGGGTAGTCCGACAGTCCCATGGCCACAGCCTCGTCCAGCGCGTACTCGAAGTCCGTGCCTGGAACGGGGGCACGATAATCGCAAGACAATGACATACTATAAAGCAGATTTGAAGGATGGGATCAAAAACATTTTTTAGGGAGCAGCTGCTTTGCACAGCAGGCCCAGGAGAGAAAGCTGGGGGCCCCACGCTGGCATCCGACGGCCAAATGTTACCCCGCTACACCCCGTTCAGCCCTCGGCATGCTGCCCCGTTGCATCCCGTTGAGCCCCCTGCAGTGCGGCGCCCTGGGCCTCGGCCTCAGGCCCCGTAGCCCCTCACCCTCTGGCGGCGGGCGGCGGTCCATGGGAAGCGGCCCCCCGGGCGCCACCGCCGCCGCCGCAGCAGCTGCTGCTGCCGCCAGGCGCTGCGGCGAGGGCGGCAGTGTGGCAGACAACTGGCGGTGCAGCAGCCGCAGCTGCACCTCGCGCTCATCAGCCTCCTGTGAGCGGAAAGATGTACAACGCACCATACGGTATGTGTAAGAGCACCATACGGATAAAGCTTGTTGGGGGCCATGGCGTGGAGTGATACGGGGCGCATGGATTACGGGTTGTAACGTAGGGGAGGAAAGCGGCCACTGAGCGTTGTGTGGAGCGGTTGCGGCCTGTCTGCTCGCCAGTGCCTCCAGACGTTGTGTGGCTTCAGGCCCCGTTGCTCCCCCTCCCTGCCGCCCGCCCTCCCTGCTGTCCTCATCCTTGCTAGCCCCGCGGTGGTCGAGGACGATTACCATGCCTTGCTCGAGTGCCCTGCCTGTGCTGATTTGCGGGTTGCTGCAGAGTTTCGTGAAGGTGCCACTGTGCGTGATATTATGATGGAAGGTAACCAGGCAAAGCTAGCAGAGTTACTGTCGAAAATTCTTGGTATCAAGTTTGTCGGCCCTTGAGCCTCCGGCTCGTACATGGGTCGTTGCACTTGCGGAGGGGAGAACCCTGGCCGTGTATCACTGACTGACTAACCCCGCCCCTACCTGCTGCTACCACCGCAGCACCTCGCTGTCGGCGGCTGTGTTGCGGCCTGCCTACTGGGCGGTCTCAGCTCAGTTGCCCCCGCCTCTTCCTGCTCCGTTCCCAACCGCGTCCCCACCTGCTGCTGCTGCCGCAGCACCTCGCTGTCGGCGTGCATGACGAACACGGTACTGCGCAGCGACAGGAAGCCGTCCCAGCCGGACACAGCGACCAGCTCCTGCAGGGAGCAAGGAACCAAGGAGGCGACGAGCTCAACGGGCGCCACGGCTGGAGTCGTCAACCGTCCTCAAGCTTTGCATGCATCACCGATCCACTAACAGCAGTTTACCAAGCAAACTCCTCCGTGACATCCACCGCATGGCGTTTTCCGGTGTTCCAGCTTCGTCGTCAAAGACTTCTCACCCCACCTGCAGCACGACCTCTACTACTTTGCGGCCCTGCTGCCACCCCACCTGCAGCACGGTGTACACCGCCGCGAAGACCGCCTTGGTGATGCGGTCGGGGGAGGTGTCTGGCGCCAGCGCGGCGTCCGCGGGCTCGCGGTGCACCAGGGGAGCCCCCGGCAGGCAGGACAGCGCGGCGGGGCGGGAGCCGGGCGCGGGGAGCGAGGAGGCGGCGCTGCCGGGGACCACGGGGTGCAGCACGGCCTGGGGATGGGGGTGGTGCAGTCGGGGCACACGTAAAACGCGAGGAAACGGGTTCAGGCATGAGGGAATCACAGCAACGCTGGTGTCTGCACGCGAAGAGGGCGGGGAGGTGTGGCAGGAGCTTGGCGTTGAAGACAACAAGGCAGACGGAGTGTGGGCGGGGGGATGGGAAGAGATGTTTAAAACGTTCCGTCGGGTTGACTACTTGACTTGCTGTGGAACGTGGGGAGCGAGAGGGGAGGGGAGGGAGGGACGAAATTGAGGCCGAACGGTTTGGGTAGCGCCCAGCCCGCACGAGGACCGGGAGTTGCCGCACGCAAGAGGCGGTCGACGCGCCGCGTGCCTGGGATGGCCCCGCGCCGCCGTGCGGCCGACCCCTCCACCCTTTACCCACCTACGTCCCTCACCTCCTCCTGCCCTATCTGCTCTGCGATTCCCCCACCCTCTGTGTCCTCCTACCTCCTCCTGCAGTATCTGGCGTGCCGCCGCCAGGTCCAGGTCGTACGGCGGCACGGTGGGCCGCGTCACCGCCTTGGGCTCGGGGGCGGGGGTCACCTGCAGGGCGGGGTGTTGGTGCAGGGAGGAAGCCTTCGTTTAGTACGCATGGGGTCCACCTGGAGGGTCGGCTGCAAGGCGGAGTCGGTGGTCCACTAAGGAAGTCCCCCGCCGAGTACGTTTGTAGTACATGCGCCGCGAAATCGTACCAAGACGGGCGGCAGCCCGCATGCGTCGAACGAATGCCAGGCTGAGCCAGGCAGCACGCAGCACTCGCACTCGCCACCAGCCGTGGAGCCTAACCACCATGCGGCAACCGCCAATCCGCACGCATGCAACAGAAACCCCACCACTCCATCCGCCATGCAGAGGCATCGCCCAACGCCCCCCTGCAAGCCCCTCCCCACCCAGCCCCATGCACGCACATGCAGCATGGACTCGTTGGTCCCCGGCGCTGGCGGCGGCGGCACCAGGTTGAGCACCACCATGGCCGCGCCCCCTGCGCCCAGCCGCACGAAGGCGCGGGCCAGGGCCAGCCACGCCGGCCGCAGCCCCGGGCGCACGCGGCAGGCGCGTGTGGCGGCCTGCAGGGAGGCTTCCAGCTGCGCGTACGCGGCAAGGATTGCGCAGAGTAACACAGAGCAGCACGAGGTGGTGCACGAGGTGGTGCAGCACGAGGTGGTGCGTCAAGGGGAGTACGTCACAGGCATGGTCGAAAGGTAGCACAGGAGTGTAGGTCAAAGGGAAGGGTTGGAATAGGGCACGTGGCAGGGAGGAGCAGCACGGAAAGGGCAGCAGCAGCAGGCACGTCACAGTCCTCCGTGCCCCGCACGGCCGGCTTTGGCCGTGTAGTTAACAGGGCCTGTCCTGAAGCGGGTCTACCCTTAGTACGCCCGCCGAATAGCCGCCACCCTCTGCCCCCCTCCCACCACTGGCAATGTAATTCCCTCCTTCCGCTTCCGCTTTACTTTTTGCAAGCGCGTTTACTTGATCACTTGCCGACCCACCTGCTCTGCGTACAGCGCCTCCGTGGCCAGCCCCGTGAGCAGCAGCGGGTCGTCGGGGTACGCCTCAGCTGCCTGGGGGTAGTGAGCAGGGTACGGACAAGGCAGGCCGTGAGCCCCTTGGTAGCTACAGCAAGCAGGCAATCACATGTCTGCGGTTTATTACCGTACCACCCCAGGTTGTACACCGAGTTGTCGTCGAGCGTGCATCAGCAGCCATGGGCCCCAGGCGGCAACAGAGCCACCAGTGGTGGCCCGTGTGGCTTTGCGTGGTCTTGGTTCTGAGGGCGACTAACCGCGTGTACTCTCTGTAAGCGTCCTGGTTGGTACGTACCTTGCACCCTGTGCATCGCGCCCACACGGCACCCTCAGGTTTACCCTGGTTGCCACCCCCTGCTCAAAACACACCTGCACCGCATGCCACAGCACAGCGAACTCTTCCTGTGTTCTCCACCACCCATTGCTCCACACCTCAGCATGCACACATACCCTGCGCCCACCTGCTGCAGCGTGCCCAGCGCCTCCTCGTACAGCCCGCACTCCCATAGCCCAGCCCATGTGTTAACCCACACCTTAACCCACACCCTCGCCCCGTGCTCACCTGCTGCAGCGTGCCCAGCGCCTCTTCGTACAGCCCGCACTCCCATAGCCCAGCCCATGTGTTAACCCACACCCTCGCCCCCTGCTCACCTGCTGCAGCGTGCCCAGCGCCTCCTTGTACAGCCCACACTCCCATAGCCCAGCCCATGTGTTAACCCACACCTTAACCCACACCCTCGCCC
>VFQN01002864.1_pt1 | contig 25772 bp, 39 predicted proteins | sample 3512371 | NCBI WGS metagenome assembly VFQN01 (sample SAMN10412370, study PRJNA504923) | tailings metagenome | isolation source: Replicate 2 from Balatoc abandoned mine | place: Philippines: Itogon, Benguet | collected 2017-08-28 | reverse complement strand
ATGTGGTCTTTGAATGTGCTGCTTACAACGACCTTCGGTCTAGCAGTGGACTTTGGCCGCGGCTGCGGCGGTGCCCGCTGCAGAACCAATCCTTGTATAGGTGGTCAAGGAGCCCTTTGTGACCGGGCGCATGTAGGAGCATGGAGGCATAAACGGTGGCGTGCGGTGAGCGTGGCGGCATCGTGATTTGGGCATGGGTTCGTGACAGCGTGTGCGGGGGTGCGAGACTGGGGATAGTGGGGCTGCCCTGCATTGCGGCCGGGCGCATGCAGAAGCATTGGCCAAGGATGACGCGCTGCACGTGGCCGTGGTTCACTGCCCGGACACCTACCGGCGGTGTACCGTATAGGTTGAGGCAGGTGACACGTGTGGGTGAGATGCCCTGGGCGACCGGAAGCGTGGAGAGGCGTCAGTCCATACCTTGTGCTGCTGCTGAGTAACAAATGGGAGCGAGTGTTGCTGAGTTACAAATGGGAACGGGATGGACTTGTATGGCCTTGCGGGTGGTGTGTGGCGGGGCCGGGCGGGGAACGCTGGCGCAATGGGTGTTCGTGGGGTCTGGGGAAAGTGGGGCTCTGCGGCAAGCCCTCTACTTACAGTTCCCAGGTGCTGCGTTGAGCTTGCGGGCTCACTGAGACTGCCTCTGGCGTGAGCAGGTTACCTGCATTACTTATGTAAACTTGTGTCACCACACACAGGAAGGTGCCTACCCAGTGCAGCAGCGGCAGTGTATGGCAGGCCCATGGAGCCAGCCAAACTCCGGAGCACAAACATTTTCAGACGCGCACTGCAGATACTTACCGTCTGCGTCCAGCTTGTTGTTTGCCGCTGATATGAGGGTACTGAGCTGCACGCAGTGACCTTGCGCTTGCCCTTCGACTGTCGCTCGCATCGCGCCAGCAATAGATGCCAACCTACTAAGTAGACAGCTTTGTATACTACTTGTTGATACATAGCCACGGCGCCTCGCTGCTATCGCCAAGGCATAGGGCCGCTCGCGAGTAAACCTTGCTGCTTGCTTCCGGAGTACCAGACATAGTAGAGAGCAGACACCCTGTTGATCAAGGTGCGCATTACAAATGCCTTGAGGCTGTATGGGCGACCAATGCCATCGGGTAAATTGTGGCCTAAAGCCAACCTCAGACACTGGAGCACCTGGTTGGACGCACGGGGCAGGTTGGGGCATCACTTTCGCAGGCCTTTTGCTAGCTATCCTTAAGGATTACCTCCACGTGCTGCTCTTTGCATGCTATACTTTCGACAGACAGGTGCTGAAGATGGAGGGGCCTGACGCTGTCAACAGCCTGCTGCCGCAGCTGCCCCCCGCCCTCCAGCTGCACATCCTGTCCTTCCTGCCTCCCGACGAGGTAGCCCTCAGCGGTCGCCTGGTGTCCCCAGACCTACGAGATGCCCTTCGCGACCCCCAGAGCTGCACAGCAGTGTTCTTCCAGCCGCTGCCGCCCCACGCCGTGCCTTTTGCCCAAGAGGCAGGGCAGCAGCACGTGCGGCAGCTGCCCTTCCGGCACAAGCTGCAGCTGCTGTGCACGGCCGCCGCAAGCGGCAGTGAGGCAAAGACCGACATGGTGCTGACCTGCCTGCAGCCGAGCATCTTCCCCGAGATGCTGCAGTCTTGGCAGGCGTACGACGGCCCCGACCCAGGCGTGGCGGCGGTGAAGGCGGGCCACCGGCAGCTGCTGGGCTGGCTGCTTCACCGCTGCCCAGCACTAGTAGACCCAGGCCGTGTGCTAGCGGCTGCAGCACGGCACTGCGACCTGGCGGGGCTGCAGGCGACGTGGGAGGTGCTGCAGGTCGGGCTCAGCGGCGGCAGCGGGTGCCGGAGCCCTGTCCTGAGCCAGAGGGTCTTGGATGCAGCTGCCAGGTCCGCCACCCCGGACGCCGTGGACAAGATGCAGTGGATCCTCGCTGAGAGCTCGGACGCCACGTGCTGCCTGCAGGGGAGCACCGCTGCGGCCGCCGCCCGCTCGGGGGGCCTGGCCAGGCTGCGGTGGCTTGACCTGTACGGCTGCCCCGTGGCCAGGCGTGGGGCAGGTGTGCTGCGTGCGGCCCTGAAGCACGCCGACCTGGCCGTGGCGCAGTGGCTGGTGGACGAGGCGGGGTGCAAGCTGCCGAGTAGTACGGCATCTGGGCGCTGGGGGCCCTTGTGTGCAGCGGCGGCAAAGGGCAAGGGGTTTGAGGCCAAGCTGCAGTGGCTGGAGGCACGAAGAGGGGCGCCGCTGAGTGCAAGCCTGCTGCGCGTTGCGGCGGCGGCAGCGATAGAGAACGGGCGGCTGGAGGTGGTGCAGCACCTGCAATCGCTTCCGCAAATGGAGGGATCCGTGGGGCGGGGTGTGCTGCAGCGGGCGTTGGACACGGAGGTGGCCACCTGCACCTTGCCCATGCTGCAGCTGCTGCACCAGCGGGCCGGGGTGGTGCTAAGCCACACCGCCTACATGGCAGCTGCCAGGGCGGGCAGTGTGGCCGCGGTCCGGTGGCTGGCGTGCGAGGCTAGTGTGGCCACCAACGGGCTGCTCCTAGGCACGTTTGTGGCCTCTTGGCCCCGTGACACCCCCGCCCACAGCCGGGACCTGCTGCAGGCAGTGCAGCTGCTGGTGGGCGAGGCGGGGCCGCACCGCGACTGGCACGCCAGCATCGTTCTGTCCAAGGCGGCAGCGCGTGGCGAGCTGCCCATGGTGCAGTTCCTGCTGCGCCAGCGGCCGGGCCTCCGGCCGGACTGGGAGGACGTGGCCGATGCCGTGGAGGGCGGCTGTCCAGGGGTATTGGAGTGCCTGGCGGCGAGGCGAGGGCCGGGGGTCGACCTGCCCCGCCGATCGCACTACCTGACCGCAGCCAAGGCTGGGGACCGGGCGATGCTGGAGGCGCTGAGGCGGCTGGGCGAGCCGTGGGATGTGGAGGTGGTGCAGGCGGCGAGGGAGGGGTGCGAGGTGGCGGTGTTGCGGTGGATGGTGGAGCAGGGCGCGCCGATGGGGAGCGAGCGGGTGTTGCATCAGGAGGTGGGGAGGAAGCTGCGGCAGCTCGGGGCCAGTGGGTTAGTTGGAGCGGCGCAGGGCAGGGCGCTGTGCGGTGGGGTGGTGGCGCGGCTGAGGGGGGTGGGGGGCCGGTCGTGGCACGGGTGGGAGAGGTCGTGGGCGTGCTTCTGGTGGGGAGCGGTGTGCCTGTGGGTCGTGGTATTGGTGTGCGGCGTTGGGGTATTGGCGGGGCACCTGGTGCGCTGGGCGGGATGGGCGCTGGGGCCCATGCCGCGGGTGTGAGGGTCGGGTGTGGGTTGGCGAGGCGTGAAGCCATGTAGGGGCACTCAGTCAGCGGGTGTGAGGGCCGGTTGCGGGAGGTCCCTCTGCACTGCTCTGCAGCACTGCGAGGCGTGAGTCAGCACGACGGAGCGACAGGGTACCTGGCGAGGTTGGTCAAAACGCATCACTGCCGTACCGAAGTGCCAAAGCTCGATGGCGTGACAGCCGTGAACTTGCGGCCCTGCATGTCGTGCCCTCATGTCTACCAGTACAGTGTCCTGGCGGAGGCTGGCGGAAAGGCGGTGTGCCTGGGCCCAGTGTCCCGGTTTTCAGGATTATCATGATTTTGGCGGCCATTTTGGCTGCCTGTCAGGATTTGTTTAGGCATAATCCTGACCAAATCAGGATTTTCAAGAGGATTTCCCCCCAGGATCTGCCCAGAAATCCTGGAAAATGTACGATTGTCAGAATTTCCAGACCCGAAGGCACCGAAATTATGAGCGGTCAGAATTATTTTGCAAATAAGACCGGAACACTGCCTGGGCCCAACCATGTGGGCAGGGCTGCTCAAGAGCTGGTTACTGTTTGTTTACTGCAAAGCCTGATAAAGTTGGCAGACGATGGGTCCACGCAGCCCTAGGTGAGCACGCAGCAAGGCTATCATGCAAGCCGGAGGGCAACGGGTGGCCATTTGGATGTCCTGCAACGAAAGGTCATTTGCATTCCGCTGCTGCGCTGTGCGGCGGCCCCGCTGCCTTGGCCCACTGGTGGCCCTTGCAAGGGCCTAACCAGGCCTTGGTGACTGACCAACATATAGCTGTTACCCCACCACCATTACCAGGCAGCAATGTACAAGATGCAAGTACCGTACGGCTCCTGCCACTGATCATGCCTTCGTATTCAGCGTTTGCCTTCTCTGCACGTCTGCAGACGGACAAGGCTAGCTAGCCAGACCACCACAAGGGTACCGGTACAGCACTACGGCTGCATGTAGCTTACACTGGGGTACGCTTCGGGTCCCAACTCCCAAGCCAGTCGTCACAAGGAGCCATGTGGCTGCGTGACCGTACTTCTCTGCGGAGTCGGGCCCGCGGCCGGAGCCCCTCATCACTCCTAAGCCATCAAGACAGTGCAAGCTTTCAGAGCGAACGGGGGCGTCGGTGCAGTGGAGCCACGAACGACTGGAGGCGGGATGACACGCGCAGGAACGAAGGCTTGAAGTATGCAAGGCGTGTACGGTGCGTGCCCATGCGAGCCATGCTCCAACATCCAACGCTAGCTGCATTGACGACAACAATGGCCATGGGCGGCCATCGCCACCCAGCCCGGCATGGTCCAGGTTTCCAGTTGTGAATCTCCTGTTGCCCCTTGCCCCGACCCACGAAGGGCGCAGCATAGCCCTCATCAGCCCACTCCGCAAAACCCCGCCGCCGGCTCCTCCGTTGCCTGCTCCACTTGCCCTACTGCCCCCTCTCCCGCCCCCGGCCCTCCCGCCTAGCTCCCCTCCGCCGGCCCCTCCCCCCGCGCCATCATGCTGCCAAAGCCCTGCAGCACCGCCGCCCGGTGCGCCGCCAGGTCCGCCGCGCTGGGCTTGCTGCCACCTCCTCCTGCTGCTCCGCCCGCGGCCGCCCCCGTTGCTTCCGGCAGCCCCGCCGCGCGCGCCGCGTGTGGGTCGACACGTGGCAGCAGCACGGCGCGCAGGTTGGCGGCGGTCATGTGGCGGCCCACCACCAGCAGCGGGATGCCGCTGTTGGCGGCGGTGCGCTCAGCCTTGAGAAAGGTACCAGGGGGGGAGGAAGTCTCTAAGTAAAGCGTCAATAATGTTCGTTTTACCGCGAATGGCGGCGGCGCGCTCCTGGTTGTTCGTGTGGATGTGTGGGAGGGGGAGGGTTGGGGGCACCCAGAGTACCGTGGGCGGGGGAGCAGATGATAGAAGCGGCCAGGCATTCTGTGCTGTGCATTGAGCGAGGTTATGTGCCTTGTGTAGACACGCTGTGCCTTGCGCTGCTTGGCTTGGCGGGTTGCGTGTGATGTGTGCACCACCGGGCTGAGCACGACAGTTACAATCGTTCCGGGCGCTTGCGTCGCCTGACGCCTGCCCCTCCAGAGCCCCGCCGGGCACGAAAAACCACCTGCAAGCCGTGCTCGACGTGGCCTTATGGCCTTTGCACGGTACGGGACAGTCCCACGTGCCACACAGGACGTCCCGCCCTCCGCTCCTCCTACGTCAGGCTGACACGCCAACCGCTTCCTACACAGCTAGCTGCAAAGCAGATGCGCTTCCCTTTGCTACTACCGGTAAGCCTTCCAAAGACGACCAGTTTCATACATGGGTCACGCCTTCTCGTTTAGCTCAGTCCCAGACACCATGGCCAGCGCCCCCACCTGCGCGAGGTTGGCGTGCTTGCCTCCCTTTGTGAGCTTGGCCGCCACGATGGCGTCCGCCCCCCGCAGCTCCGCCGCCACCACCACGCGGTCCGCCAGGCCCAGCTGCGACAGCAGCGAGGTGACCTGGGGAAGCGGCAGGTGCACAAGGGTATGTGTGTTGCAGCCACATGCGCAACTCAGGACGTACGCACAAGCGAACCTGTCAGCAGCCCGACGACAGGCCCAGATGCAAGTGCGACTGCCAGCCGCGTGCCCCTGCCCAACCAGCCCCCCGCAGCGCATTGGCCATCTGATGCCAGCATAATACCCAATCACACGCAGCGTGGCACCTTCCCTGTTGAGGCCACCTGCCGTTGGCACCGTATGCACGCCTCCAGCCTCGGTGTCACTTGGCCTTGGCACGCGACCAACGCTGAGCCGCCCAGAACACCCAAAGGCACAGCCGTCGCCCGCCTCAAGTGTCGGCCCCAGGGGATAAGCCGCGCTCCCGGCCCCAACCCCCGTCGCCGCCCCCGGACTTCTTAACTCCACCCGTGCTGCGGTCACATCGCCTGCCCACGCCCACGTGCCCGACCTGCCCGACTTGGGTAACGCACAGCCTACTAACCCACCCGCGCTACCTCCGCGTTGTGCCAGGACAACACAGGCCAGTCCCGGCCTCAGCCCCATCCGCCCAGCCCCACCGTCGGGACCGCAGTAAGTACCCGGCTCAACCGCTTCGCTCGCTCGCCGGAACGGGTCAAACGCAGCCAGCCCTACACCGTATCACCACACCCGTTCCCATGCGCAATACACCATTTTGATGTGTCGCCGCTGTACACCAGCCGCCGTATCCATCACCTTGTAGTACACCATGACCCACATCGCCGTGTCATTGCAGCGCCCCATTACTACCCACCCCGCACCCCCACCTGCGCCGCCTCCGCATTGAACAGGAACAGCCGCAGCGGGGCGGAGCGGCTGGGCAGCCGCCCCTGGCCTGACGCTGGGGCTGATGATGACGACGAGGGCTGTCCGGACGAAGATGAGGAGGAGGGCGAGGAAGGGGACGCCGACCCGCCCCTGCCGCCGCTGGGCACCGCCGCCGCCGCTGCACCCGCTGCTGCTGCTGCTGCTGCCCCCGCTGCTGCCGCCGCCCCCGCTGCCCCTGCTGCTGCATCTTTATTTGTCGATGCCGATGTCGAGGTCGGCGCTGGCGAGCCGAAGCCCCTGAAGCCGGAGGAGTTCAGCACCCGCTGCGCCCCAGTGGGAGGGGGCGGCAGGGAAGGGGACAGGGGCGCCGAGCCGTCCCGTGCGCTGGCGGGGGCGCTGCGCCGCTTGGCGGGGGCCCCTAGGCTGCTGCTTGAGCTGCTGCTGCTGGTGCTGGGGCCCAGGTCCGAGCCGTCGTCTTCCCCCACCGCCGCGCTGATGTCCCGCCACACTGCGTCCCGAACATCCTCGCTGATGCCCGCAAACAGGGCGTCATCGTCACCGCCTTTAGAAGGTTTGGTAGCAGTGGGGGGAGATGAAGGTGCTTGAACTGGTCTGGAGGTTGTGGTAGGGCTGGTGGAGGAGCGTGCGGGCTTGGCTTTGGACGGGGTAGGCGCAGCACGAGCGGTGGGTGCAGGGGAGGCCTTCCCGCCGTGCGTGGCTGGGGACGGCTGGTCCTCCGCAGCAGGCTGGGGGCCTTTTCGCTTGGCGTCCAAAACCGGATGCGCCCTTAGTCGGTTTTTGCTTGCTGCAGATGTTAGCACGCGTTCCAGCGCGAGTTCCTCTGGGCTTTTCTGTGGAACCGGCGGCGAGGGTGCAGCTGGCTTTCCTGGTTTTGATGATGGTTTCAAGTTTGGTTTTGCATTCTTTCTGACTGATAGCGAAAAGCGGCGTTGCATTGTGATTTGGGTAAGTGACTGAAGGTAGAGCCCTTGAAAACCCTAAAGCAAAATGTCTTGCAGAATTGCTTTGAAACCAGATGAAGTGAAGGACTGCAGCTGGTTGTGCTGTTACCGGCTGGGCTGACGTAGGCTTCCCATGCCGCATTGCCATAAGGGCGTCCAACCGACTCCTTATGCATCAGCACCCCTTAGCACTCGTGCACCAACTCAATTGTCATAAACAGCCCAAAGCAGCACTGTTATACTGTTGCCTGTTTGATCAAGTCATTACATATTAGAACCCATTTGTTTCGCAACTTCTGGCGGCAACGCAAGAGCGGGCAGCTTTAGCAGACATGGACACCGGTATGAACCTTGCAGCTGGGCGACTAGCAGTGCTGTCTCGGCAGCTGGCAAACAACCCAGCTGCGGAGCGAAACGACACTGCTGCGGAGGAGGAGACGCGCCCAGCGCCAGGCGGGGGCCGCGGCACGCTAACAGTCGTCGATAACCGCACAGGGAAGAAGTATACGGTGAGGATTGCGTGGGACCCAAGGGCTGGCATGGGGGGCGACACCTGTTGCGCAGACCCGTTAGTCCACTCCGACAACCGTCACGCCGCAGCAGCCGAGTCACCCCGCCCTTTGCCTTGCTGACCCGCAGCTGGAGATAACCGATAGCGGCACCATCAACGCCCAGGCTCTCAAGCAGATTAAAGCAGGGGGTGATGGCGTTGGCCTTCGCACCTACGACCCAGGGCAAGTCACGATGCCATGTGGCCCTGGATTGTGCCTCCATAAAAGCCTTGGAGGGTTGTTCGACAATGTTTTCGCTATGTTGTCTCTACTACATGGATCAGTTTCTCTGACTCACGCCGTCTCGACTATGCGGCGCAGGTACACGAACACCGCTGCAGTCATCTCGCGCATCTCGTTCATCGACGGCGACAAGGGCATCCTGCGCTACCGCGGCTACCCCATCGAGGAGCTGGCGGCCAGGTCCAACATGATGGAGGTGGCCTACCTGGTCATCTACGGCAGCCTGCCCACGCAGTCGCAGCTGTCGACGTTCCGCGAGGTGAGCGCCTCGGGCCGTTGCCACGTGTGCGGCCGGCAGCTCTGCACGCCCGCCTAGACGCCCCCAGGCTCAGGTTAGCTTGTCCACGCACTCTAACAGCCTGGGCCACCAGCCCTCATCTGTGCACCGCCCATGCCCCAGCACCTATACCACCTCCGAACACCCTCCCCGTCCTACCTGCTCCTGCCCTCCCTGCATGTCACCGCTAACCGCTGCTTCTCTACCCCTTCTTCCTTTTCGTGTTGCTCACAACCCCACAAGGCCCCAGGTGCTCCCGTCCCGCTGCCGCTGTCCTCGACCCACTTCGCCGCAACACCCGGCACGAGTGCCGCATGCGTGTCCCTTCACACCTGCACTTTTCCCAACCTCTGCACCTCCATGCGCCCTCCATAGGCCGTCCATGTTGCCACGCCGCACCGTCCCACACCCCTCCCGCATCCCTCCCCTCTCCACCGCATCCATTGACATTCAATCGCTCCCCCACCCATCTCCCTTCCCACGTGTCCACCTCAACAGGCCGCGATGCCCCACACGGCGACGACCACGCACGCAATGAGCTTTACTCGTGCCGCGACCACACCAGCTGACTCAATACGTTTGTTCCCCACCCCACCCCAGGCTGTCATGCGCCACACGGCACTGCCCACCGAGGTGGAGGCGGTGGTGGCCGCCATGCCGCACGACGCGCACCCCATGGGCGTGCTCATGACGGGCATCTGCGCGCTGTCCACGCTGCACCCGGAGGCCAACCCCGCGCTGGCGGGAGGCGGCGTGTACAAGACGCGGGAGGCGCAGGACAAGCAGATCGTGCGACTGCTGGGCAAGGTGCGTGCATTGACGTGTGTCCTGGAGTATGGGCAGAAGTAGCGTGCGTTGAAGCTGCATTGGGACGTTAAAGAGCGGTGAGGGGCAGGACAAGCAGATCGTGCGGCTGTTGGACAAAGTGGGGTTGGACTCAACACTCATGCGCTAGATAGAGGTGAACCTATTGCGTGAGACGGGGGAAGCGCAGGACTTAGGCGGCGCTGCTGCTCCTGGGCAAGTAAGAGCGCAGGATAGCCGATTGCGCGCAACACTCTAGTGCCTGATGAAGTGCTTTGTCGCTGGAACGTGACGGACTAGAAGAGGACCGCATAGGGAAGCTAGAAAGCTGGCAGGGGTCGAAGTCGCGCCTTCCGCCCCACCCCTGAACCCCCTTGCATGCGCTGACCCACGCCCCAACCCCCACTGCCACCTCCCAGGTGCCCACGCTTGCCGCCCTGGCGTACCACAAGTGCACCGGCCGCCACGCCGCGCCGCCCAACCAGCGCCTGGACTACAGGTGGGGGCACGAACAGCGTTTGGGTCGGGGCGGGGTTGGGAGGGTGTGTTGGGGGGTCGACGAGGGGGCGACGAGCAGGGGCCGGGGGAACCAGCGCCTGGACTACAGGTAGGGGGAGGGTGTGCTGGGGGCGGGGGCGGCGAAAGGATGGCAGGGCGAGGTGCGTGGGGGCCGGCAAGGGCGGGGCGAGGGGGCCGGGGGCGGCAAAAGGGTGGCGGAGCGAGCAAGGGGGCCCCCCTCAATGCATTCTGCCCAAAAGCCGTTCACAAGGTACTGCGGCTGCCCAAATTGGCCTTGGCTACGTGCGACTAAGCGCAGCAGCAAGAGCATCCTGCATGGGCAGGGCAGCAAGGCAAGGCAGTGCCGGATACGGGCCCGACCTGGCCTGACCTGGCCCGACCTCAACGCGGTGTACGTAATCATAAGCAGATACAACAATGCCGGCCCTTTTTCTTCCGTTGCAGCGAGAACTTCCTGTACATGCTTGACGGCGCCGGCAACCCCGGCTACCGGCCCAACCCCAAGCTGGCCCGCGCGCTGGACGTCATGTTCCTGCTGCACGCCGAGCACGAGATGAACTGCAGCACCGCCGCCGTGCGCCACCTGGCCTCCAGCGGCGTGGACGTGTTCACGGCGGTGGCGGGCGCGGTGGGCGCGCTGTACGGCCCGCTGCACGGGGGGGCCAACGAGGCGGTGCTGCGCATGCTGGCGCGCATCGGATCGGTAAGTATTGGATAGTGGCAGTATCTTCCCTATGCATGGGGAGGTGGCCGCAGAAGGGGGTGATGCGGCCGGCGGGCATGTGCTGCGCCACCTGTAAAAGTGGGCACTAGTACGCTGTCTGTACGTGGGTCGGGCACTGCACAGGGTGCTGCAAGGGAGGGGGCACGGAAGCGGTGCTGCATGTTTCAGCAAGGGGCAGGGCTATGGACAGGGGCGCACGTTCGCGTGCACGCAATTACAGTATGCTGATTTGGGTCAGGGTGCATCGGCGTTGTAGCGAGCCCGTATGCGACATGCGCCGTCCGCACCCTTGCTGCACACCCACCGCCTGACCCCGCTGACCCCCGTCCCCTGTCCCCACGTCGTTCCGGAACCCCATTCACTTGCCAGGTGGAGTCCAGACAGCATCTTCGCCGTGCACAGCCAAGCCTCCGCCCTCCGTCTGACCCAGTCGCCTCTTTCCCCTCCAACGCAGTCCCTTCATCGCCCTTACTGCTCTGACCCAGTCACCTATTCCCCGCCGTGCCTTGTCCCCTTTCTCTCCGCCAGGTTGAGGCCATCCCCGCGTTCATCGCGGGCGTCAAGAACAAGAAGGAGAAGCTGTTTGGCTTCGGCCACCGCGTGTACCGCAACTTCGACCCGCGGGCCACCATCATCAAGCGCGTGGCGGAGGAGGAGGTGTTCCCGCTGGTGGGCGTGGACCCGCTGATCGAGATCGCAAAGGCGCTGCAGGTGGGTGTGTGTAATAGCAAGGGGTGTGTTAAGGGGGTTGCGTGGCGGGGGAGGAGGTGTTCCCGCTGGTGGGTGTGGACCCGCTGATCGAGATCGCACAGGCGCTGCAGGTGGGTGTGTATTAGCAAGGGGTGTGTGTTAAGGGGGGTGCGTGGCGGAGGAGGAGGTGTTCCCGCTGGTGGGTGTGGACCCGCTGATCGAGATCGCAAAGGCCCTGCAGGTGGGTGTGTGTATTATCAAGGGGTGTGTTAAGGGGGTTGCGTGGCAGAGGAGGAGTGTTCCCGCTGGTGGGCGTGGACCCGCTGATGGAGATCGCAAAGGCGCTGCAGGTTGGCGCGGGCTGCGTGGGGGCATCCGGGGTTGGGAGCATGTGGTTTTGCAAGTGTGCAGGGCTTTGGTAGCGCTAGGGTGCTATGCTGCTGGTGGGCGGTATCCGTGGCCATGCCTACATGCTGGCTGCCCATTGTGCACCCACCCTCCCCAGGACGCTGCGCTGTCGGACGAGTATTTCGTGTCCTGCAAGCTGTACCACCCCAACCCATGTGGCTATGTCACAGCGCCTTGCCCTGCTCACACACACACGCCCTGCTCTGCCCTCTAACCCCCACTGTAGGACGCTGCGCTGTCGGACGAGTACTTTGTGTCCCGCAAGCTGTACCCCAACGTGGACTTCTACAGCGGCCTGGTGTACCGCGCGCTGGGCTTCCCGCCGCAGTTCTTCACCGTGCTCTTCGCCATCCCGCGGTGAGCTGCGATGTCGTGTGTGGCCGGAAGCGATGATAGTCTTGGAAAAGTACAAAGCCAGCTGGTCCTGCCACCATAATCTATCATCGTGCTCTCCGTGTCTTGCGGTGAGAGCAGCAAGCAACGGCGTTTGAACGAGGGAAGGGGGGCTCAAATGGAGGTGTTCCTCCCCTTCGCCGCCCTACCCCGCAGCATCGTGGGCTACTGCGCGCACTGGCGCGAGTCCCTGGCCGACCCCGACACCAAGATCATCCGCCCGCAGCAGGACTACAAGGGCGTGTGGCTGAGGCACTACGCCGACGTCAACGCGCGCACAGCAGAGGGTGAGCGGAGACAGGAGACAGAATACCGTGTGTATGGTTGGCAGCTGATATTAATGGGCGTGGGCACAGGATGAAAGGGCGTGTGGCTGAGGCACTACGCGGGCGTCAACGCGCGCGCAGCAGAGGTTGAGAGTGCCGAGGATTCAGTAGTGTGCCGTACGCCTCTGGGGCAGTACGGTGCTGTACCGTATGGGGCATGTGTCGGAGCCACTATGCGGACGTGAATGCGCGCGCCGTCGAGGGTTGGTTCAGTCAGTCGACATGCTTGTCCGCCGATGAGGTTGCGGTGCGGATGTGGGTGTTGGCAACCGCGCCGCCAGAGGGGCGCGGGCTGCAGTGCGGCATGCCGTACGCTGGCTTGCCGCTCCTCGTAGCCTATCACCACCCTCCTCGTGCAACCTTGACCATCCCTCCCTTCCCCCACACCTCCAACCACAGGCTCCGACACGCCCGCGCGGCTGCCTCCCTCCAACGCCTACAACCGCCGTGTGGCGGGAGAGAACTGGCAGTGAGCGGCCTTCCCCGAGCAGGGGGAGGGGCAGGAGCAGGAGCAGGAGGAGGAGGAGGAGGAGGAGGAGGAGGGGCTTGGCTGTGCTCCGGCTCCCCTGCGAGGACTGGCAGTGAGGGGAGGCGCGGGGCAGCAGCAGCAGGGGCAGGCGGGGCTGCGCCGTGCCCCGTGCCCCAGCCAGCAGTGGCACTGGAGGGGGCAGACAGCGGGAGGGAGAGGGCTCTGCCGTGTCCCGGAACCAAATGGGGGCAGGCAGCAGCACTGGCGGCAGCAGGAGCAGGATGAGGGGCTGGGCCGTGCCTCGGGCCTCCTGGGAGGATTGGCACACATGGGGGCAGGAGCAGGAGGGCGGGTGGGTGCGGGACCCTTGAAAGCTGGTCTCCTGCCGCGCCTTCGCCTGCGGTCGGCTGCCGCCTGTGGCCCTCGACCGCCGTGGACTGGCTGGTGGTGTGGGAGGGGTGTATTTCTGGGGTGGAGGCGGGAGCCTTCGGACGGCGGGCACACGGGTGACTAGAGAGGAGGGGTGGCGGACAAGGGCATGGGCCCACGCGTAAAGGATGTGACTGCGAAACGGTGGTAAGTGTGACAGCCCTCGGGCCCGATTGGAGGAAGGGCCAGGGAAGGCGGGTGGTTCGACAACGTTTACTCAACTGACACCGCGCTGTGGTGCTTACTATGACGAGCTGATTGCCGAGCCGATTATCAGATGTCCCGGGATGGTTGCGTCGTGGATGATAGAGGGTTCGGCAGTAGCAGGCATTGGGGGCATGGGTGCGACGTGCATGCCCCCGTGGACCTTGCGCCATGGATACATGACAAGGTGCAGGGCAGGAGGTCATCGCCGTGCGGCTGCTTGTCGTGTCGGACGGGGCAAAGGGTCTGCAGGACTGTGTACGGTATCATGCGTGTGCTCGTGCTGTATTATGGTGATCTAAGCGCTGTGTTCGGCGCGGATGTGCTGCGCAATGCGAACGCAGGATAGGCTGGAAGGCGGGCTCTGCACCTGCCCCTGCACCCGGATACTGGACATACAAGCATGCGCACTTCCCGTCGCTCATAACAATAAAAGGCGTTGATTGGCAGCAATGTTATGGATATAGTTTGCAACCCAGGGCTTTCCTGGTGCAATCCAGATGCCATGCACGCACCTATACATGCGGCCTGCACGGCTGGCAAGTTGCCAGTGGCAACGGACCACATCAATTATTCTTTGGTTGTGGCGCTGCGCACGTGCTCCTTGTGCTTCCGCGTAACGCTTTTGGCCACTTTTGGGGGCTGAGAGGCTCCTTTCTTTTCGGCGGGGAGTCTGTGTAATGAGCCCGGAGAACTCTTGCTGCCACGTGCCAGGGCGGAGGGTACCGTACTTCACGTAGTGCGAAGCGCTGCACAAGGGGACAGTTAGAGGGGAGTTGTAGGGCCTCCCCTGTCGCCCGCTCTAGTCCTGCTGCGGTGAGCGACATATCGCTGAGCTGTAGTAGCACTGTTACAGGCTTATGGTGATCCTTGGCGAGCAGTGTTGGCCAGGCCTCCGAGTAACAGACGTTAGCTTTTCCGACGCAGTACCGGTAGTACGAAAGCGCTGCGACGTACCTCACCCTGTCACCCAAGAGCCAGCCCTTACAGACCCACATTGTCTTGCTGAATTGTTATCGTATAGCTGCGAGTATGCATGCTCAAAGAATCGCCGCAGCTGCCCAATACAACTGGCTCATTGCACTGGCTAGGTAGGATGCTTCAGCTCCCCACAGGGCAGGACGATCCCCTGTAGTCCTGCATTGCATACTGTACTGCTATAACAAAGTTGACACACGATGACGCCTCGTGGCAGGAGAGCTGTCGCTCCTGCTCTTTTTGCTTATGCCGCGACCGTATGCCTTTTACTTACAACATGCAAAGTCAAAGTGGTAGCAGAGGACTCGTGTGCAGCGCCTCAAATAGACATGAGCAAAAAGCCGGGGGAATGTCAGGTCCTGTCGCAAGTTTGCGTCGACCATGGCTCCCTCCTCATTACGCACGACGACAAGTACGCGGTGGAGAATCTTCGTCGTGAGGGCACTCCATCCTTCCCGGCCATGAAGTGGAGCCTGCCCCTGCGCGGCGAAAGTGGGTTTCTCCCGGCCGTGCCACACGCACGCCCAGGACTTTGGCCCCGCTTCCACCGCCCTCTTAACAGCCGGCCGGAGAGGCTCACTCCATAACCCTCAATAGGAGCGTGCCTGTACATACCGGGTATAATCACCCTACCTTCTCCCTCCTTGCCCCCTATCTTCTCCCTCTCGCCCCAATAGCACGTGTCCCCGGGCCCACCCCCAACACGGCCCCCTGTCCCACACCCAACCGCCACCCTTGCGCCCCCCTCACCCCCACCCTTGCACCCTACCACACCCGACCCCCCTCCTGTCCCCCCTCCTTGACCTCGCACCCGTGTCAGACCTCCCTAACGCGCTGTCGGGCGGGCAGCCTGAGTTCGCAGTGCTTATGCAGCCGGTGTCCAGAGTGGAGCCCACTACGGTACCCCTTTCCTATCCACGTCCTTGCCTTCCCCGCTCCAACGCCTTGCACGAGCTGGCCGGAGGCCACCCGAACGTAGCATGCAGCCTACAGCACCCGCGTCTAGTACTTCATTCCCCTTTCTGTCCCTCCTGTCTTCCACCCACCAGACCTCCCTGACGCGCTGGCGGGTGGGCAGCCCGAGTTCGCGGTGCGCGTGCGGCCCGTGTCCAAGGTGGAGCCCACGCCCCCGCTGCGCAAGCCCTCCTGGTCGGCCTGCACGCTGCCGGTGGTGCTCATGGCGGACTACCCCTACAACATACGGTGGGCGAGTGTGGCGAGTGTGTTTTAAGGGCTGTGTGCGCGGGTTAATACACACGACGTCGTCGGCCTGCACGCGTTGCTGTCAGCCCCCATCAGCACGTGTGCGGTGCCGGTGCGGGCGCAGGCCCCGTCCATCCCGTCTACACCTCCCCTGTCCACCTCCTGGTTGCTTTCTTCACCCTCGGCCCCCTGGCGAGTCTCTGCTCGCCGCACTCGTGGCTCCCTTACCCTGCTATCGTGCACAGGCCAGGCTTTGCTACAACGAAAGTACATCGCACCCAGTGCAACTTGTCCATGCCGCCCCTCCTCTCACGCCGCCCACCTCCAGGACGTTCATCGCCCAGCTGCTGACGGGCGCCCACCGTGTGGACGGCCTCTGAATGCCCCAGTAGATGGGTCATTGCTCTTCATTGTAGTGTATGTATTTATTATTGTTTGTTGCCCCCCGTCTCCCTACTCGCAGGACGTTCATCGCCCAGCTGCTGACGGACGCCCACCGTGTGCTGCGGGAGGACAGGTTCCTCATGGGTGGGTCATGGGCGGGGAGGGAGAAATAGGGGACATGGGATATGGGATATGGGGCGTGATACCATGTGTGGGCGGAACCGCGTGTGACTATTGCTCAAGAAGCGAGCATGTGCTGCTGAGCATTGTGCGGACAGGAAGCGGAATGTGGGAGAACGCTAGCAGCATGTCAGGGCGCCCTCCCCTGGATCAGACCGCGGTGGGGGGCAAGGGGGGGAGGAGGGCTGGCGTGGGGACAGGTTCCTCATGGGTGGGTCATGGAGCGAGACGTGGGCGTGTGGCGTGTGAGGAACCCCCGTGGAGCTATTCCTGCTCAGCTGGAAACGAGGCGACCGGGAGCGCTGCGTTCAGCGACAGCTGCGGTGATCGCAGCAAGCGGTGCGCTGGCGTGAGCGGTGGCAGCAGACCCGCGGGGCGCCCCTCTTCTAGACCAGTCCGCGATATCGGGGTCAGGGGGAGTTGGGCGGGAGAGGGAGGGGTGTGCGGCCGCCTGCCGTGTCAAGGCCAGTCGCTGTCTGTTCTGTAGCTTATACCGCTTCTGCTCATGTTCGTCATGTCTCCCCAGACCGGCTGGCCACCATCGTGCTCGCCACCCCCTCCGGCCTGGCCCTGGAGCCGTGGCACGGGCTGCTGCTGGGCCCCCTGCTGTCCGACCGGCCGCTCATCAGCCTGGGGGAGCTGGGCAGGAGGGGCGCGGACGGGGAGCGGGCGGGCTGGGCGGGGGAGGGCGTGCGGCAGCAGTGCTTCAGCAAGGTAAGAGGGGACGGGTGTGTGAGTGGGTGGGGAGGGGTGGGGGCGGCGTGGGCGGGTGGGTGTGTGGAAGCGGCGGGTGGGCGGGGGTTGATGTGGTGGGGGCGGCAGCAGTGACGTAGACATACGTTGGGTCAGAAGTCAGTATTTCCCTCAAGGCCCCCTACGGGGGCCAACATCCCCCTTGGCGGCCCGCAGCCCCCGCCGCTACCACACCCGCACCCAACACCCACCCCACCACCCTACTGTATCCTCCCGAACACAGACCATGGTAAACAATTACACCAGCAGCCACCTGCCAGTTTGTGCCTCTTAAGTAGACTGCACACCCCTGCAATCGTACCAACCCAACCCCTGTATGTTGTGCAGATTGTGGTGTGCAAGTTCACCGGCAACCGCGGCGGCTCCCCGCCCGCCGCCGCCGCCGCCGCCCTGGCCGCGCTGTCCGCGCCGCCCGCCTCGCTGTCGCTGCCGCCCGACCCGCTGCGCTTCGCGGCCTCCCCGGGGGCTCCCCTGCCGCCGCTGGGCTCCGAGACCACGCTGCGGGTGGCGATCGAGGTCCGCAGGGGGGCGTGGAGGACGATGAGGAACGCGGAGGTTCTTGTGGCTGCGTGCGAGGCGGCCAATGCTGCAGGTGAAGTCGTTCTTGGGAGCACCCACTGGCATGTCACGTCGTTGCTGCTTACCAGCTCGGGTAGGGGGTAGGCAGGTGTGTGCGCGGTAGGTGTGGGTGGATGGAGGGAGGGACGTGGAGGACGCTTAAGAATCCGGAGGCTCTGATTGCTGCGTGCGAGGCGACGAATGCTGCAGGTTCGTTTTTGTTTGTGGGAGCACCCAGAAGCGTGTATCGTCGTGGTGAGTACAGGTAGGCCTTATACACGCCTTGGGGAGGCTGAGGGGACTAGGGGTGTTGGGGACAGTGAGACGCGTGGAGGCGCCGATGGCTGAATGCTGTGTGCATTGGCACCCCACTGATCTGACCCGCTTTCCCCACATGCGTCTGCCCTTCTCACCGTTCCCCTCTCGCCTTTGACTTCTTACCGCCCAACCCCCATTCGCCCCCAGGCTTCTCCGCCGGCCGCTTCACCAAGCTGGCCTGTCGCGCCCTGCACGTGGGCCCTGACACACACCCGCCCGCTCCTGGAGCCATCGACCTGAGGGTGAGGGGGGCAGGAAGGGAGAGGAGGAGCTATGTACGGTGTAAGGGGATGGTGCATGACGTATGACGAGAGGTCTGCCGGTGGGCCCTGGCTGAGGGAAAGGGCAGCGTTGAGGGCGTGGGGTGAAAGGGGGAAAACAGAGTACTAGTAACGCGAGTTGGTGGTAGTGGTAGGAGTAGTAATAGCAGTACGGTCGGGAGGAAGTCGAGGGGTGAGGGGTGATGGGGGGGGGGCTTACGGTACGGTGCAACTTACTAGGGATGGGCGACGCTTGTGCTGCCTGGCACGCACCCGCCTGCGCCCAGGGCCGTCGGCCTGAGGGCGATCGGGCTGGGGGGGTGGGGGAGCAGGGGTGGGGCAATTGGGGTGGGTGCGGGGGGCGGTTCGCAGTGCAAGGCATTGCCCGTACGACAGGACGGTTCAGGGCCTGGGGTTTGAGGGATAGGAGTGGCGAGCAATGACGCCGCGGTTGGGAGGACCACAATGTGGCGAGTCTGTCAGCGCGTCCATGTCTCCCGACGCTCCATGTTGCCCTGTGCCACAAGTTGGCCTCAAACTCAAACCCCCTTCTTTCCCTCCTCTCCCCCCCCCCCCCCACACGCCCCCAGGGCCCCGGTGCCATCCCTTCCTCACAACCGCATTGTGCTTGCCACTGCAAACCGTGTTACCGACGGCGCTGGTCCCCCTTGTGCCCCCTTCCCTGACCCATCCCCACCGCTGTCCCTGCTGTCTCCGTGTGTAGTTGCACGCGACTTAGCAAGGAAACGCATATATTGTCATTACCAGCATCACATGTTGATGTTTGACGGATGGCTCCCCGAACCCTGCCTTCTCCCACCCAAAACAGCAACGCGGACGCCGTCGCAGTGGGTCCATTTTTTATTGCGACACGTGGAGCTTTTCAGTACTGTTTACTTTAGTATCTTCTTTGCCCCCCAGGGCCCGGGCGCCACCTCGTTCCTCACCACGCTGTCAGCAGTGCGCTCAGCCCACCTGCTGGTGGCGGTGCCGGGGTCAACCGCCGCACACGCGCTGTTCATGGTGAGGGTGCATGTGTATTAGCACACATGTGTATTAGCGTGTTCCCCCTGCGGGTGTGGGACTGGCCCACTCACGGTGGCGGTGCGCTGCCGCATTCGCGCGTTTCGTATTATCTCACCGGGGGACGATTGTTGCTAGAAACGTGTGGGATGCGATAGTATGTGGTGGACCCTGTGCGCGGACTGGTGCTGCGGCAGGGCCCAGTTGCAGCGCCCTCGGGGGCCTCACGCCCTCTCACTCCATTCTGCATCCATTCCCTCCGCAGGACACCTCCGGCGCTGCCACCGGCGGTGCGCTGCCCGGCCTGCTGGAGGTGCGCGGCTGCGGCTGGGGCACGGGGCAGGCGGCGGCAGCCAACGACGCCCAGGACGCCATGGCAGCGTTGCTGGGGAGGGGAGGAGGTGGGTGGGGACGTGTATGTGGGGGGGTGGGTGTGGCTTACGATGCGGGTGTGCGGGGCGCCCAGCAGCGGCAGCTAAGGACGCACAGGATGCCATGGCAGCCCTACTGGGCAGGGGAGGAGGTGGGTGGGGGTGGGGTCTGCAGAGTGGACAGGGCGGGGTAATAGCCTGGTCCCCTGGTGGTGGCATCCAGCATCCAGCAGCCGGCGGCTGCCAATGTCGCACAGGTTGCGATGCCATGGGGGCACTGCTGGGCAGGGAAGGACGTGGGCGGGGTGGGTAATGTTGTGACAGTGGTACACGTGTGGGGCAAGACACCCTGACCATGGTAACCGCGGTTGCCTGGGTGGGCAAACGGTGGTAGGGAGTGAGGGGCGCAGGATGGCAGCCAGGTTAGTCCCTCGCCCCCCCTCCCTTCCCCCCTCCTGATCCCCTTTCACCAGACGCCGGTCCGCTATCCTTTTGCTTTCAACGCGTAAGACCTCGCGCAATGCTCGCTGCCTCTTATTGTTGCTGTGCCTGCATCTTGTTCACTCCTATCTGATTGTTTCCATATGCCTGCATCTTGTTCACTCCTATCCCCCTTCCCCCAGACACCGGTCCGCTGTTCTTTGCGCTCAACGTGGAGGACCCGTCGCAGTGCTCCCCGCCCGACTACGAGGCGGAGCTGGGCGCAGCAGCAGCAGCAGCAGCAGCTAATACACAGCAGCAGCAGGGCAAGGAGCAGCAGCAGCCGCAGGCGCCCAAGGGCCGGCTGGACAGGGCCACGGCCGCCGTGAGGGACCAGCACGTGACGCTACGACCAGCGTCCCTCATTGCGATGATCAAGCAGGTGCGCATGTATCTGTATCCGTCTTGGCAATACGCTTTGTGTGTACACTACTGGTGGAAGCGTGTGCATGTTGGGAGAGGGACCACGGCCGCCGTGAGGGACCAGCACGTGCCGTTGAGGCCCGCAGAACTTGTGGCAAAGTATGCAAGACACCCTCTGTCGTGTTCTCCTTATATGACCCCTTCGGCCCCTTGAGGCTCCTCCCCAAGCCTTTGGCCAATAGACCAAAACCATTGCTCGCCTGTCTTTCGTGTACTGGTATGTAGGATGGTGGTCCGGCGCCCGTGCTCGTGTCCCTGTGCGCACCTGGTCAGCCCGCCAAGCTGGCCCTTAGCACACCCACGCATCCATGCCCCGCGTCCGCTGTCGCCCTTCAACCCCCCAACTCCCCGCCGGTTTGCTGCTGGGACAGGGTGGCCTCTGGGCACTGCTGTACCACTACTGCGTTCAGCTGTGTGCAAGGGTTCCCCACTCGCAACCCCTCCGCCGTTTCTCCTTTCCCCCAGGTTGCCCCCTACCTGCACGACCGGGGGGCGTACAACCGGGCCAGGACGGAGGGCGGCACGCACGGCTACGTGACCGCGGAGGGCGTGGTGGTGGGGCCCCCAGGGGTGGCGGATATGGCAGCGTTCGCGGCGGGCAAGCCCGTGCTTAAATGATGGAATGCATGATGCAGCAGGAGGGCTAGGCAGGAGGGTGGTCAGCGATCCCCTGGGAGTGGTGCTGACGGAGAAGACGGACAGCTGGTGTGCACAGGGGGGCCTAGCGCTTGAGCATTGGTGACACTGTATGTGCTGTTGGGGCAAGCGAGGGTGCTGTACCTGAAGGTCGCTGGGTTCGGTGCGTGCTGTGATGCGGTGGTGGTGCCCGTGCGCCAGGCGTGATCGTCGTGCCCGGGAGCACGTGGGGCACGGCACATGGCACGTGGCACGTGTCTCCAACGCAGGGGCTGAGTTGGCCAGGGGCCCTCCCCTGGTCGCACCGGTCATGGTTCCGCGAGCAAACGTGAAGCCCTTTAAGGAGGACGCTGAACAGTTACAGACAGTGACAGGCTTACGTTACACCAGGCTACACAGGCGGGCCTCTGCATGACTGCAGCTACCTTGCCACCGCCCTGCAGACGAAGTGCACAACACAGCCCCTTGGGTACCGCACGCTGTCTGCGTGGGCCAGGGCGTTGACAACACGAAAGCTACGGTAGCCTACAAGAATTTGTCATCCTGCATGTCTGCAGTGTCTCCCAGCAGTACGTGCAGCCTGCCACGCAATCATATTCTGCCCAAGCAGGCCAAGCAACGCAATACAAGCCAGCCAGTCGAAAGGCCACACCGCCAATTAAGCCAGCGTTTCTCAGCGGTGGCTGACACACAAAGAATCCCGCAAATAATACGGCAGCATAAGGCAGCAGGCCATCCTTGGCCGTACGGCTGTGTGGGTAAGGAAGTCCCAAATAAGCATGGGCAGTGACACAGTGTCAAGTAACGCATCCTGTTAGCAAGCAAAACCTTCTTAAATGCACCATATATACCGATACTGCAAAGTCCAACGTCTGGTGCAACTGGGCGTCACACGGCTCCACCGTTATTGAGTACGGCAGTACGGCATCCCGTATGCCAAGTCCACGCGAACGGCCCTTCGCAGGGCAATAAGCTGTTGGCGACATACGAACCGTCGCATACCGCCATAGAGCCGGGCATTGCGCCTTCCCACCTTGCCACTAGCGAACATCGCCCACCTTGCCATTCGTGCACATGATTGATTACTTTCAGCCACGCAGGCCCCCAGTCACTTCGGTGCATACCCTCTGTTCCGGCACCCGGCCGCCACAAAGCTGCTGTCCTCCGTACTCCTTCTAGTTGCCGTACTTCTTATCGTACTCGTGGGGGTACTTGAGCGAGTTGAGGATGACGGCGCCGGTGTTCTCGTTGTAGGTGGACCAGCCCTGATGAGGTCGGGAGATGCACGGATGACGCAGCAGTGCTTTGAGCAGGATTTCAGGTCGTGGTGGGACACTTCCTGCCCTGTTAAGGTTGGACGTTTCATTGTTGCTGTACAGCAGCGACGCAACGCCACATGATAATAATTCCTGATAGGTGTGGTCGGGACCAGTAAGGATCGTGTGGCCACACCACCTGGAATGTAACATAAAATGTCAAAAAAAATGTCAAAGCAGTGAGGCATGCGGGTCCAAGCTAGCTCACGTGCACGAGGTGACGGTATTTCTCAATGATCCATAAGCCACGAATTCGCCGTATGGACCGTTTCACAAACACGGGTCGCCTGCGGAAGCGGGAATCCCAATCTGCCATCCCACCATGCCGTGTGCCAGTCATGGCCCGTCATGCCCGGTCCCTGCCCCACACCACCCACACCCCTAACGACCAGCCAGCAGCCACCAGGCGCCCAATGCCACTGTCGTCCACCTCAGCACCGCCATGCAAGTGTCCCTACTGTGCACGCCTAGCTGCCACACCTGCTGCTAATACACAACCTCCCACACCTGCACCCACCTGCGCCACCAGCAGGCCGTCACCGCTGATGTCCACCGCCTCGCTGATGTCACCACCGGAGCACGGTCCCGCAAACACACACAGCCCACTAATACACATGCCCCACACGTGCACCCACCTGGGCCACCACCAGGCCGTCACCGCTGATGTCCACCGCCTCACTGATGTCATCACGGTTCACCTTGCGGCCGGTGGGCGGGTACACCAGTTGCTGCGGGCGGGAATGGGGACGGGTACGGGGACCGGGTGCTGGTGGTGAAGGCATGTGTGGGTCGGTGGGGAAACAGCATGCTGGTCACTTGGCTCCATGCACGCACCTGGCGACCGGCAGGGGATAGTGGATCCCGCCGGGAGGCTGCCGACTGTGAGGCGGACTGGAACAGCCAGACGGGCGGCTGGGGTCCCCAACCATAGTCCCAAACCGTCCCACGTGCCCAACCGCGAAGCCATCCTGGCCCCTTTTCCGTACTCGTCCTTGTGGCCCTCTGGCTCTCCGGACGTACCCCATTGGGGTCTGCAACTCTAACTGTAACTGTAACCGTATTAAAGCTGACCACCTAACCTAGCCCCTCTGCACCCCCTGTCCCCTGGCCCCTCACCGCCACGGGCTTCTTGGGGCACCTGCCACGTGCCAGGTCGGAGTGCTTGAAGTCGTACACGATGGCGCCGTACCCAGCGAAACCGCCCACCACGCGCTGGACACCGTCCATGTCGGCCATGGCGCCGCCTGGAGAGGAGGGGAGAAGGGGGTGGAGCGCCGGGCGCAGAGTTTACAGCACTTGGGCTGCTGTAAGGCGCTGGGGTACTGACATTGCCTTACGGAAATGTCAGCCGTGGTGCCGCCTGGGGGGTCGCTGTATGGGCACCAAGCGAACCCCGCCTTTCCAAACACCCTTGGAGCTAAGCACACAGTTTCTGTGACTGATCCCACCGTCTGCGTCCTTGACGGGCTGGCCAGGTGAGGTTCTTGATGGGAACCGTAACCATATCAGTGACAGCAACTGCAGATGCCGACCGTAACCCACCGTCTGCGTCCTTGACGGGCTGGCCGGTGGTGTTCTTGATGGGGAACAGGTCACACGCCAGCGTGTACGCGCCGTTGGGGATGGGCGGCGGCTGGTCGTTGTTCGCGGGGTCGGAGCCCAGGTCAAAGCCGCGCACGTACATGCGGATGCCGCCAGCGTCCTGGGTGTGTGTGAGTGGGGTGAGTGGTTGCGGCGCCAAGACTTGGTTTAAAAGCACACATCATCATTACCAGTGCATAGTATTTGGGGGCATGGTGTCAGTCATGCTAGCACCCGCACATGTGCATACGCCATGGCCGTGCCCTGCGTGGGGTGAAAAGACGTGGTCACACAGTCGTACACCCCTCCCTGGTAACCCGGGTCGGGCCCCCGCATCCCCACACCTGCCCACACACCCCAGACGTGCCCAGAACGCACCCCAGCAGCAGCTACAAACCCGTCTGCAGCGGGTCCGTGCTGTTGTCCTCTGTCCAGGCCACACTGGCTCTAACGCGCACGCGCCCCATGTAACGCAAATGCCGCGCCCAACCGCCAATTCACCAACCCACCTGCAGCGGGTCCGTGCTGTTGTCCTCCGCCGCCTGGTAGTTGCCGTACACGTACGACAGGTACTCGCCGTGGTACGACAGCATGAGGTGCTCCATCTGGCCGCGGGTCTCGTTGTCGACAACGGGGATGGCGTTGGGGATAACCTGCACAGGTCGGGTGAAAGGGACGAGGGGGTGTAGGACAGCTTTGACGGCTTGACCAAGCGTGAGCTCGCTCCACACTCTGCACGTGCACCAACCCGTGCGTGCCTTGCTCCCGCGAGCCACCGCGGTGAGCCGCAACCCAGTTCATAGCCCCGCACCCGCGCAGATCCGTACTGCTGTACGCCGTACGCACCTGCTCCAGCTTGTACGACCTCCTGTACCGCTGGTACACGTACACGGCGGCGGTCTTGTCGTCCGACGCGGCGATCAGCTGGCCGTCTCCGCTGATGGCGATGTTGCGGCCGAAGGTGGCGTTGACGGCGTCAAACACTGTGTGTGAGGCAGGGAAGGAAAGCTTGAAGTCAATGGGGGCGGGGTGGGGGTGGGGGGCGGGGCCGAGAGATGCGCATAGCGTGTGCGGTGGCAGGGTGCTTGTTGCGGGGTGCAGGTCGCAAGGTGCAGGGCTAGCCTCACCCTCCGCCGGCGGTTCAATGGTGTCAAACAGCCAACATGAGGATGTCAAGCAACGTGTCAACGAAAGTTGAACACAAACGGAAAGCTCTTGCCAGTAGCCTCACCCTCCGCCGGCGGCTCAATGGTGTCAAACAGATCGTAGTTGCGTCCCGTGAATACGCTGATGGATCCGGGCAGGTCCAGCTGGGCCGTGGCGTTGGCGTCGGGGATGTTGGGGTCCTCGTACTTGAGCTGGCCGATGTAGCTGCACGGGTCAGGAGGGCAACAGGGGGTAACCGTGTGGGTCAACAGCGTTGTGTATTAGCTGTAACAACAGATGGCGCTGTGCACAGAGCACGTTGGGGTCCTAGTACTTGAGCTGGCCGATGTAGCTGCATGGGGAGGGAGTGTGGGTTGATGGACGTGCGTGTGTACTGGCTGTGCAGCGTGGGCTTCAGCACTGAAGCAGTGGGCACAATGCGTTGGGGAGCGGCATGGGGCAGGGATGCGGCTTAGCAAGGGTGTGTATTAACCATTGGCGTAGGCGCTAACAGCAGCAGGCGCGGCCGATACAGTACGCTACAGGGGGGCTGCTTGTGCTCTGTGGATGCGTCTTGGCGAGAAGCTATGTAGGGGTGGGACCAGGCTGTGGTAG
>VFQN01002863.1_pt1 | contig 25777 bp, 39 predicted proteins | sample 3512371 | NCBI WGS metagenome assembly VFQN01 (sample SAMN10412370, study PRJNA504923) | tailings metagenome | isolation source: Replicate 2 from Balatoc abandoned mine | place: Philippines: Itogon, Benguet | collected 2017-08-28 | reverse complement strand
ATGTGGTGTGCGCTGCGGCGCCCTGGACCCTAGGAGCTCCCATGCCTGGACCTGCTTACAATTCTTGCGGCTGCCTTGGAGGGACTGTCTGAGTACCGGTTACAATTTCTACGGGAAACTGCATAGAAATCCTAATTTCGCTTACAATTTGGCCCCAAAAAATCCTAAGAACCGGCCTGGACGGCCGGAAAATCCGTAATATTGTGTAAGACCGGAACACTGGCCAGGCTACAGGGTTTAGCTCAGCTCGGTGGCTGAAGTACTCGCACACTGTATCGTAAATGTAACTTACACTTGCTACCTGGAAACCCTCTATGTTCTGCTGCATGCAAGATCAATGTTCTATGTATGACGGAGAGCCTGCTGGCACACATGACGGCCAATGACGGAGGGGCCAGCAGTACAGTGAGGGCAGTCTAGGCTGGGGCAACCAACCAGGAGTGCAACCAGGAGTACCGTACCGGTAGCGTGCTCGGGCGTTCAATTGTATGGAGAATTTGTTTACAAGGCCAGGACTCCAACACTTATTTACACGAAGCAGGTGCTTCTCTGGTGCATGGCAGACAGGACCAGGGAGGACCAGGTGTGGAAGCAGCACTCCGCACAGGCTGGTCATTGGGTCCTGCATGCGCAAAAGAACGGAAAACATGAAGCCTGGCGAGTTACCAAGGCTGGCACTGCTTGTGTCCTTCGTAACCTGGTGGGGTTTCGCGCTTCGCGCTTGCACCGCCGAGGTCGGCAGTCGGCAGTCGCCCCACATCAATCAGTATTCAGCATCGTGGTGCAACATGATGGGGAGAGTAATGATTCCACTTGCTCGCCTTACTTTGCAATTGTGGCTTTCTAGACCCGTGTGCGCCCGTGTTTGTTGCTCCGAAACCCTAGATCGGCTCTTCTGCCTGGCCGGGGTACCTTTACTGCGCAACGGCAGCGCTTTTGCTCTGTTGAAAGGTGCATGGGCAGGGCTGTACGGTGATGTCGATTGCTCAACTTGCACATCAAAAGTGCAGCAATCCTTTACATAGTTGGTCGCCACATGGCCTGGTTCACTAACTTGAACATTTGACTATACGGCACTATGCTGCAAATTAAATGGTGTAGCCTCGTGAGGGTAACGGAGGGCTCCGTGGTCTGGCGCCGTGAGGCGTGAGGCACGGTCCCTCCATTTAGCAATAGCAGCTGCGATCTACAACCGCGGCAGCTGGTTTCACCCCAATCATGGCACCTGGAGCAAAGTATAAGACTTCGCTGTGTCGCAACTTCGCTGCTGGCTCTTGTGCTCTGGGTGACCGATGTCAGTTTGCCCACGGGGAGGCGGAGCTCCGGAGGGTGCCTGGCCTGCCGGCCCTGCCAGGCGCAGCAGCCCCGCACAAAAAGCGAACGTGTGTATATTTCATCCAAGGAAGCTGCCGCCACGGCGACAGCTGCACCTTCTATCACCCGGGTGTGGACCCCGAACCACCTGGGGGAGCACAGGTGGGGATATGACGCATGCCGCCAGGCATGGGCGCCGCTGCAATCCGGCCTACCATCACATAGGCATGGACTGTAGTGAACCTGCTTCACGTGGTGCATTGCGTCTTTCCGCATATCGGCTATGCTCAGCTTCCTTGCCGCCGTCCTCCCCTTTCCGTTCCCATGTGCTACCACAGCCACCAGCAGTACCGGCGGCCCTGTCCCCGCTCAAGCCACCGCAGCCGGCCGCTTCAACCCCATATGCAGCCGCGCCCGCAACCGGGCCTCCGTTTAGCGCCCTGCCCACGAACTTGTTTTCCTTCCAGCAACCTCCACCCCCACCGCCACCCCCAAAGCTGTCCGCCCCGGACACGCAGCCCCCGCCCGGCCCAGCGCCTCCTCCAGCCCCAAAGCCCCCACCAGCGTCGAAATTCCCTGGCCTGGTCGCGGCTGCAGAGAAGCACATGCGCACCAGCTCCGACGTGGCGGGGGGTCTGGAGAAGCTGTCGGTGCTGGCGCTGGCGCGCGGGCGGCTGACCCGGGAGCAGCTCACCGAGCTGCTCTTCGCCGCGGCCGTCAACGCCCTCAACCGTCGCCTGCTGCAGGTGCGCGGCGGGTGCTATATCTGGGCTGCTGGGCTGTGCGTTACCGGTAGCGGTCTGCGTTTGGTCTTGGCGCGTAAGCTGGCATGGGTAGAACGAGCTTGGCTGCAAACGCTTGGGCCGACTGCTCTGGGGACGGAAGCACGTCTTGAACAATGTGCTTTTAGGCACCAATCAGTACTACCAATAACCTGCGAAATTCTGCCTCTGTCCCAGGGGGTGATTGAGCTGGTGGATCCCGAGAAGCATGGCGACTGGACGCTGCTGGGCTGGTGGCCGGAGCATGAGGTGGAGTCCGACGAAGACGAGTACGAGGAGGCGAGCGACGGGGAGGGGGCGGGCGGGGACGGCGGCTTCCGGCGCGTCATGTACCGCCGCTACGTTTGCACCCCGCTGCTGCATATGGTCGGGGAGGAGACGGCGGAGGCGTTTGAGGCGGGGGACCGCGAGCGCGGGATGGACGGACTGCAGGTGCTGTCAGCAATTTGCGCAAAGCGCCCGTCGGCGGTGTTGGACCTGTAAGTTTACTCATGGGGAGCTCCCGCATGCGCGCGCGATGTGGTTAGACCTTCAAGTGACTGCAAACACCTGCCAAGACGCACGCTATGCTGAGCATGCCCACGCCTCCGTGCTCACTCCAAGCGCAGTATGCCTCGCAGCAGCATTTGCATGGCACGCGCGGCATCACATGCCGTTATGCGCTTGTCCCTCAGCCTGAATCCCCCACGCCCTGCCCCGTAGCAGGAAGTGGCATGTAAGGGAATGGCTGGCATGCTTGTGTGGTGCAGGAAGGAGGAGGAGGCGCTGTACACGCCCCTAGAGCACGTGCTGCTCAAGCGGCGCTGCGAGCCGGTCGCCCGTCCAGTGCTGGAGCTGCTGGCGCCCCTCACCTGGCTGCACACCCCTGGGGGCAGGGCGGGCCAGGAGCGCGCGCTGCAGCTGCTCCGGCGGCTGTGCGATCCCAAGCACCAGGGGCGCAGGACGGCCACGCAGGTGGCCACCCTGAAGGACCTGGCCAGCGCCCTCAGCGCACAGTAAGTTGGCGACCAAGGGCCACACTGGGAAACTGACAGTAATCAATCGCAATACGGAATCTCGTTAGGGCTTCAGTGTTTCAGCAGGTCTCGTATCAAACGAGCAGGTCCCACTGATCCGAACGCCACTCCAACTCCATTGCATATGCTGTGCTTAAATGCACGCTTCATTGATCACACGTTATCAGATGCTCCGCAAAATAGGCATGCTTGAACTGACTGTTTACCCGTATACTATGTGCTGTTGCAGGCGCGACAGGCACCCCGTGCCGGCATTGGTAGGTGGCGGCAGCGACTGCGGCCCGCTTGCATGGCCCGGGGAGGCCCTGCCGCCCCCCGCACGCGGCCTCATCATGCTGCCCGAGCTGCCGCCGCCCTCCAAGGACTACGAGCCAGTGGCCAGGCCCAAACCCAAGCTGACCCAGTTGCCGGGTTACTTGTGCCTCACCAAGTTTGACCCCGACGTGGACGCGCGCATTGACGACATGTCCGACCTGAACGCAATAATGAGCATATCCGCATTGTACATGTTCGACGACCTCCCAGCAAGCCACGAGGAGCTGCGATGGGGCGCGCAGCTGGAGCAGGAGCGGATCCGCAGGGAGCAGGAGGCGGAGCGGGTGAGGGAGGAGCAGCGGCGGCGAGAGTTGGCCGCGGCGGCGGCGGCGAGGCTGAAGAAGGAGGCGGAGGCGAAGGCGGCCAAAGCAGCGGCTGCGGCGGCCAAGCAGGCGGCATCTGCGGCGGCGTCAGCTGCTGCAGCAGGCTCCAAGCCCGGCACCGCCGGCATGGGCATCTTCAAGGGCATCTTCGCAGGCGGGGGTGCTGCCGACGGCAAGGGAGCACCGCAGGGCGCCCCTGCGCAAGCCAGCGCGGGCCCAAGCACCGGTGCTGCTAAGGGCGCGGCCGCCGCCGGGACCCCTAAGGCCCAAGGTTCTGCGGGGACGGCAGGGGTGGCCGCGCAGGAGCAACGGCAGCAGCAGCAGGAGCAGCAGCGGCAGCAGCAGGAGCAGCAGCGCAAGCAGCAGGAGCAGGCAGCGGAAGCCGCAACGGCGAGGCTTCGCAAGGTCTTGGCGGACCTCAAGGGGGCGCTTAGGGGCATTCTGCAGTACGGTGAACAGAACGCAGCACTGGGGGTCCTGCAGCCTTTATTGCTGCAGCTGTCCCACCCCAACATGCAGGCCGTGTACACATGCAACCTGGAGGAAGCGGGCGCTGTCATGGGGAACGAGTACTCGCCGTACGTGGCCATGGATAAGGCAATGAAGGGCAAGAAGGGGGGCGCAGGCGGCAGCGCAGCAGGCGGCAGCGCCAAGGCGTCAACGACGGAGGGGCAGCGCATGGCCGAGGTGGCGCAGGCTGTCCGTGAGGCCATGTGGATGGTGGCCATGGAGCACCAGCACGCTGGCATCGCCGTGCAGTTGCTGGACAAGATGTCGAACATGAACCTGTGGGTATGGGGCAGCGTGCACCTGGCCAGCGGGGCTTGAGACATGTTTTTCGTGTATGTCGCACCGCCTTCTTCTCACCGCCAGAGGCGCCTTCCTCTCAAGAATTGCCTGGCTGCAGCCTTCTGCAACAGACGTCTGACAAACGGTGTGCCCTGCCTATCACGACCGCAGGCCCTGGGGCTACCGGATTGGCTGGGAGACCATCGTCGACCCGCACGCTTCAGCAGGTGGCTCGGGTGCTGGCTCCACCCTGCCCTTGTGGATGCGGCTCATGGAGCAGGCTGCGGAGCTGGACAGCATGCCGGTTTCGGCGGCCCCCCGCAGTGCGGACACGGCGTGGACGCTGGCTTGCTACGCGGTGCAGGGCAAGCCCGAGATCGTGTCCTCGGGGCCAAGGTGCGCAGCTGTATGGTTATCCTCTGCCCCCTTACCTGAAGGTGTTTGACACCCTGCACTTGAGTCCATGCCGAAGGGTAACCTCTCCCTGGTATGAACAACTGGGTGGGCACAAATGGGTGTACCCGTATTGTGCCTGAGCAGCCAAGCAGCCCTGTGTGGTCATGCCTTCCCTTGCTCCTCGTCCGCAGGAACCCCCTGGCTTTCGCGGCCAAGCTCAGCGCGCCCGAAAGAGTGATGCTCCTGACCACCCGTGCGTGCCAACGTTCACGTCCCAACGCGGTACACGGCGAGCCGCTTGAGGGCTACACGGCCCTGGGCTGGATCGTCAAGCGGAAGCGCTGGATGGAGCTGCAAAGGGTCAGTACACAGGCACGCACACCGCGAATATGGGTCGCGTCTGTCCTCCGCTGCACAGCATGTTAGAGTTCACGCTCTGCTGACCTCCGCCCCAGTACCTGTGACATGCAGATTAAAATATGCGTGCTGAGTGCGAAGCGTTCTGAGCGTACGCCCTTTCCCTTTGTGCCCCTGGTTGGACCCCGAAATGCCTTTAGTGGTGCACCGTGGTGCTGCAGTTCTCCGACGTGGTGCTCCAGATGTTCGACGTCAAGGACCTGCTCCTCCCGGCGATGGACGACCTGCCGCCGCTGCACTACGCGGTGCGGAACAAGGACGAGGAAACGGCGGTGCAGCTGCTTTATATTTTGGAGACCATGCGGGGGCCTGGGCAGCAGACGCGCGTCGACATGGTCAACCAGTTGCACCAAGGCGTCACGCCTCTGTACAGGTGAGACCACAACGCACCGCCAAGATGTTGCAACCTTTGCGATACCCACGTTCCTACGCACAGGTTGCTAAGCTGCGATCAACAATCCCCACTTCATACTTTGGCCTCACCGACGCGTACGTGATGGACGCACAGTGGCACCCAGTGCATTCCCACAGCACTAGCTATGCGCACGTCCAACAAGGCTTCCCGCTGAATGCACCCATTTCCTGCAAACACTCCGGGGCAGGGCGGTGGGCGCCGTGTCGCCGCAGCAGCGGTCCGAGGCCCTGGCGGCGCTGCTGGTCAGCCGCGACGCCAACCCGCTGGCGCTCTCCTACACGGCGGCGGGCTTCCAGGACACGCCGCTGCACGCCGCGGTGGCCGCCGACGACGCGGCCATGGTGCGGCTGCTGTTGCGGCTGGACGCGCGGGCGGGCGGGGCAGCGGAGGGCGCCTTCCGGACAGAGGACTACGTGGAGCTGGACGGCGGCGAGGAGGAGGAGGTGGGTCATTTCGAGTGGCCGTTTGTAGGTTTTCATCTGCTCATTATGCGTAGGAGCGTGGCTGCACAACGTAGTACTCTTTCACCCGCTGCATGTCTGACAGTGTGAATGAGCTGCTGCTGCTGCGCAACATGCACGGTTGCGATGTCCCTTTGCCCCGAACTGCAACGCCGTCGCACCGTAACCAGCACTGTGGGCCAAATCCTCCACCAAGGCCCACGCAGCACCACCTCGGCTCCCTGTTATGCGTTGCTCGGTTCAGCCTGCAACTCGCTACCCCGTGTACGCAGGCGCCAGCGTTTCGCAAAGCCCAGCGGGGCAAGGCCGACGCCTTCTTCACCCAGGCAAAGCAGGTCAGCAGGGCGTCGGACGCAGAGGGCCTCACACCCCTCATGCTGGCGGCCAAGGTATCGGCCCTAGCGGCCATGCGGGTGCTGCTTGAGGCGCGCGCCGACCCCACTGTGCTGAGGGCGCTACCCGCTGCCGGGGCCGGTGGTGCCGCTGGCGGGTCCAAGGGTGGCAAGAAGGCCAAGAGCTCAGGTGGGTGGGTGGTGCATTGCTCCTGTGTGCGCTTGTGTGATCAACTCTAGCGTAGGGCGTACTGCAGAAACTATAGGCGTACACTCGGTGTCCTGGGCGTGCGGACGCAGGTGTCTCGATGCGTGGCTTGGCCAGATATGGGGGCTGGTGTGGGCTTTCAGGACTGGTCTGCGATGCACATGTTCACTGACGTAAGCCGTGGCTCCTGTTGCTGGAACAGATGCCATCCCAAACGTACCTGAACTGCTGTGCACCTGTCCTTTCCCTCTCCGGTAGGGCTCAGCACAGCCCAGATGGTGCGACCACGGGCGAACGGGGCTGCCGCACCCGCCAACAAGCCCCCCAGTGGCGTACCCAAGGGCTCGCACGACTCGCTGCTGAGCCGTGTGCTGTGCGCGGGCGAGGACGGCTCTGACGAGGTCCCAGACAAGGTAGGGACATGGCACCCGAGTGCGAAAAACTGAGTTACTACCTGTAGCCACTAGCACGGCACTAGGCCTATCTTTGGACCTACCTTAACAAGGCGCATGCCTGGCGGCTGCACAAACAATAGCCCTACCCGTACAAACAATAGCCCTACCCGTACCAATATGTACATGTTCCCGACGCCCCTGCTGCCGCACGGTGTCCATGCAGAGGGCCGTCCTGGAGCTGCTGCTGGGATGTTGGAGGCCCCAGTGGAGCGGCACGGCCATGCAGAGGGAGCTGGGCGGGGCCTGCTGCCGGCTGATGCGCGAGTGGATGCTGCAGCACGCGGACACCACCCTGTGGCCCGCGGTCAAGGTGCGTAATGTGCCCGACCCTGGAAGTCGATGGGACGGGGGCCGCATGCCGAATCTCCAAAGGGTCGAGGCGGGTGTGAACGGTCGCGTCCACTGGCTATGCCCAGTTAGTGCGCAAGCTGATAGATCATCAGTGTACAAGCATGGGTTCCCTTCTGAGGTCCTGCTTCGTCGCGCCTCGTCGTGGCACTGCACCAACTGTTTGCACCGTAACGGTGTGCTTACCGCCCCCCGGTGCATGCAGGACCTGACCCAGAAGGCCAGCGCCTCCCCGCGCGGCGTTGCGTGCGCGCGCTGGCTGAGCGCCCCCCTGCTGGAGCTGCTGGTTCAGCTGTGCACCAAGGCCGGCGGAGACACCTGGTGCGCAGCAGGCGAGGACGCCGCTCCTTGGAGCGGCCCGCCCGGCACGCAGCCCCTGCCGCGCGTCAGCGTCTGGCACCTCATCAGCGCCTTCGCCCAGGCCACCGACGCCCAGCCGGCCCCAGCTCCGGGCTCGGCTTCCTGGATGCCGCCCGCCTCCCTGTCGCCGTCCATGACTCAAGAGCTGCTGCGGCGCGGCATCATGTCCGCGAGCGAGCGGGCGCCCGGCACCGGCACGGGGCCCACCAGACAGGCCAACACGAGCAGCCTCCTGCACAAGGTCCGTCTCTTGGGCTTGGCTCTGCTGCCAACATGCTTTGTGATGTGGTGCCGCACACACACTGCTACTTGCACTGTAAGGGCATGCGCGCACCTAGAATGAGAGGTGTGGGATAGTAGCTCAGGCACGGATTGCGTTTGGCGTATTGTTGCCCCTTCCGCAGGCCTGCCAGCTGGGCGACGTGGGGCTGGTGGGCGAGCTGCTGAGCGCGGGCGCGGACCCTGTGGCCCGCGACGCGGACGGCAACACGCCGCTGCACGTGGCGGTCAACACGGCGCACCCCGAGGCCACCTCTTTGGCGCTGCTCAAAAAGCTTCTGGGCGGGGAGTGCATTCCCAGCCAACAGCAACAGCAGCAGCAGGCAGGCACGGAGGGCGCTGACGGCGAGCAGCAGCAGGATCGCCAGCAGGCACGAGCGTCCGGCCAGGGTGACAGCGGCGCCGCAGGTGCGGCGGCGGCGGCGGCGCACGAGGTGGCGGTGCTGACGGCACGGCTGGAGGCGGCCAAGGCGTGCAACAAGCAGGGGCTCAAGCCGGAGTTCTTTGTGCACCACAAGAAGCTGCGCAAGACGCTGAACGAGACGGTGACGTGAGTCCTGCGCACAGGGCTGGTGTCCACGCGAGGTTGGCATCGACGAGGGATGGGTTCGGGGTATGCCCTTGCTCTAGTGTATTACCAGAGCGCTTTACTCCACGCTGCAGGCCAACCTACTGAGGGATTGCACGTCGTGATGTCACAGGGCTCTGCAGAAGCTGAAGAGCGCGAAGGAGCAGGCTCTGCAGAAGGCCACCACGGCGGGCAAGGGGGCGGGCGGCAGCTCTGTGACCGATGAGGCTCCGGAAGCGAGTGTGGCCAAGAAGGGGGGCAAGGGTGGCAAGGCCACTGCCACGGAGGCGGAGACCGCTGGTGCCGCGGCCGACGGGGAGCAGCAGAACGAGGAGGCGGCACAGCAGCAGCCCGAGGAGGTAGCGCAGCACAAGCAGCCACGGCGAGTGCTGACGGCCCAGGACGCGTCCCTCCCTGACGCGGAGCTTGGCTCGCTGCAGCTGTGCGAGCTGGCCACGTGCCCCGAGTCCATCGCGCTGGGCATGGCCGTGCGCCTAGCCACGGTGAGTTGCAGGGGCCTCTTGCAGTGCGGCATACGGACTACACTTGCGGCATACGGACTACCTTTGGGAAATTCAAGAAGGCTGCCCAGATGCCCTGCACCAAGCGTGTTCCGAGCGTCCTTGCAAAGGTTTGAACTAGTGCCATACTAATTGTCCATGTGCCTCATCCCTTGCACACAGATGCTCCCAGCCAGCGCGCTTCGCGCTACGGCCGTGGCAGCCGGAGGCGCCTCACAGGGCGCAGCGGGCGGCGCCGACGGCTCGGGCGCCGCCGAGGGCGCGGACAGCGCTGCCGCCAACGCGGCCACCAACCGCGAGCTGCAGCGCATTGTGGAGGAGATGCGCCTGGGCGGCGAGGAGGAGGACGGCGCTGGTGGCGGCGAAGGCGAAGGCGGCGAAGGTACGAACGTTGGTCACAGTTCACGTCTGCTCCAGGCTCTATGTTTCCCTGTGTTACCGGTACTTCATTGGGCGTCCTCATCAACTGTTACATTACGCCGTGCTGTTTGCCGCTCATCAGGTGGCGACGCGGCGGCGGTGGCTTACAGCGACGACGATGAGCCTCCTCCAGGGGAGTCCATCGTGGAGGACGAGGACGTACTGCGCCAGGAGCTGGGGGCGTCGCCGGGGCAGCAGGGGGCGGCCGAGGCTGCGGCGGCGGCAAGCACGGGCAGCAGCAGCGGCGCCACTGCCGCGCCCGCCCCTACTGCCGCTCCCGCGCTGGAGGACTCGGAACTGGTGGAGCTGCTGCGGCGGCTGCCGTGGCGGTTTGTGATCACGCGCCAGGCATACGAGGCGTGGGGCCGTCTGCCCGACCGGTGGAGGTGAGAAGGGACAGATCGTGAAGGAATCGGACCGTGTACGGAGCGAACCATGGGGTTACCAGAGCCTGGCCTAGGATCGATGTATGGCCTCTACTGTAACCCACGTGAAAGCTGCTCAGCGTAGCAACGACTGTGCTTGTCTCATCGCTAATGGCTTCTCTCCCAGGCGGCTGGTGCTCACGCGGCTTGCTGTCATCGGCAAGGGCTTCTGGCCGCGCTGCCGGGGAGCAAAGAAGCTGTCCGCGGACGACCCGACGCTCATGCAGCAGGTACGCTTCCTTGCATTCGTGTGTCTTGAGTGCAGGACTTGCAAGGTTAGGGGCTCTGCAAGGCCGTAGCAAGCTGGGATTGTTAGCAAGCTGCTCATGCCAAGAAGTTGGTGTATGACGCTGCAGGAGCTGTGGCGGCTCAAGATCACGCGCGCGGGCCGCATCCTGTTCGAGGTGGCGGTGGAGTACGACGAGGAGAGCCGCACCTGGGCCGAAATGATACGGCTCTGGGTAGGTGGCTTCCCAATGGCTGGCCCTGTGCTTTCGGACAATGCTAGTGAAGCGAGGTCAGCGAGTGTACTTACCTCGTGGTGCGCGGTGTGACAGTGCACTGCCGGTGTTGCTGTATGCTCACCGGGGTATCTTACGCACTTGCCTTCTTCCCGCACCTACATACCAGTTCGTGACGCTGGACCACAAGGCGTACGAGGCCATGATCGGCCTGGTGCGCGCCTCCTTCCGCCGCACGCTGGCCATGCGCGAGCGCCTGCAGCTGCAGCCCGTGGCGGACGACACGTGTGCGGCCGGGGGCAAGGCCGGCAGCAAGGCGGCGGGCGGGAAGGGCCCGGCAACGCCCAAGCCCGCCGCGGCGGGCGGCTCCCGCGACACGCAGCGGCTGCCCCGCCACTACAAGGAGGCGGACCCGAGCGTGGCGCGGGAGTGGCGGAAGCAGCAGCAGCTGCAGCAGCAAGAGCAGCAAGTGCCGCAGCAGCCGGGCGGGGCCGAGGCTACCCCAGGGTCGACCGTGTCCCTGCGGGAGCAGTTCCCTCCTGCTTCGTGGGCAGACGACTCCTACACGCTCATGAAGGCAAGCTGGGCAGGGTCAAGCTGTACCAACCACTTTACGGCATTACCAGCCAGGCCTTAGATTTGCTGCCGCTGGGTCCTACATGTTGGCCTTGCACTGGTAACCAAGTATTCTACCCTTTCGACACCCCGCAGTTCTACAACCTGGACAAGGTGCTGGTGGCGGCCGTGCTGCAAGGCCTCAAGGAGGCGCAGGTAGGTGGCTGCGTCCAAGCCACACGCGTAGGGTTGAATAGGAGTAGGGCATCCGAGTTGACCTGTGGACTTATGGGCTGGGTAATCATATGAAGGCGGAGCAACCACGGTTGTGTGCTACCAACCTTCGCTTGCTGTGCCTCATCTACCCTGCAGGTGGAGTTCCCCTTCAAGCTGTCCCCACGCGAGTACGAATTGATCACGCTGGTGCCGAACCCGCCCTCCTCCATCATTCTGCTGGGGAGGTCAGGCACCGGCAAGACCACCTGCGCGGTGAGAGCGACACGGCCGGACTGCTTCTTTCCGAGTTGCCGGGCACCATCACAACCGAGCACTTCAGCCAAATCGGTCACGGCCCGATGTGCCGTAGTGCTCACGTTCAAGCTCAAGTAACGACTGCAGATGCCGTACCTGCAACGCCCCCTCGGTCAAGTGGCGTCTGCGTTGCTGTGCCCTCCTGTCTGTCCTGCACCGCTGTTCCAGGTGTACCGGCTGTGGGGCAGCTGGCTTGCGCACCACACCAACCCCATCGGCGTGGACCCCGTGCACTCGGTGTTCGTGACCGCCTCCGCCACGCTGCGAGAGCAGGTGGCGCGCGCCTTCCGCCGCCTGCAGAGCGCCGTGCTGCGGCCCGAGCAGTGGGCGCGCGTGCAGGCGGCGTCCAACGCCACCTACCACACCTTCCGCGACGTGCCGGACGAGGCCTTCCCGCTGTTCCTGTCCTCCAAGGCCTACCTGCGCATGCTGGACGGCACCACCTCGCGCCCCTTCTTCCCGAGGACGGCCAACGGAGCCATCATTCAGGTGGGAGCAAAGGGCCAGGACAACACCTTTCGCCAAGTCATACGCCATTCTGCCGCAACAGCAAGCTGCTACCTGCTGACCTACACCACGTCCGGTCCCTCACGATCCCTCACAGTGTGGGTGCGAAGCCATCTTGTACTGCACGTCCACCCACAACCAGCACCTGCGTGCTTGTGCCATCCCATTATGTGCAGCGCCCCGACGACACGGATGACCCCGACCCCGACGGCGCCGCCATGGTGGTGGCGCTGGACGAGGACGCGTCGGAGGACGAGGAGGACGAGCCGGACGAGCAGCAGCAGGGCGAGGAGGGGGAGCAGGGGGACGGGCAGGAGGGCGGGCAGGCAGGCGGGGACGACCAGGGAGGCGTGGTGGCGCTGGAGGAGGAGGTAGCGGCGGCGGCGGCCGCGAGGGCAGCAGAGGCGGCGCGGGCGGGGCTGCTGCAGGAGCTGGGCGCGGCGGCGGGGGCGGTGGCGGTGGCGGATGACGGCTACGGGCTGGGCGTGGCGGGGCGCGCGTGGCTGAACCGCGAGGTCACGTACCAGTACTTCGTGAGCCACATGTGGAAACAGATCACCAGTGAGTGTGCGGGGCGCGGGTACGCAGGAAGCTGCTAGCGGCTGTGCATGGGCACGCAGTAAAGTGCCGTGGTATCATCCGTTTGGCACGCCACTGGTGTTTGCCTAGCTCACGCTCTGTCCAGCCTTTAAGCGGATGGAGCAGCCGATGCGGTCTGGCACGGCACGTTCAACAGCCTACGGTGCAACTGGCAACTCCTTCTCATGTACCACCCACCCTTGACCCTACACTGCAGCGCCGGAGCAGCGCAACAGCGTGGCCCCCGCCCTGGTGTACCAGGAGATCGTTAGCTACATCAAGGGCAGCGCAGAAGCTATCGCAAGGTAACCCTTCACCCTTTCGTTGCAGCCTAGGCGCTTGTGCACATACGGGCACCGTTCAACGGCACTGCGTAATCCACTGCTGCCGCTCGTTTGCCGCATCCCCCACGCACTGCGTAGTAGATCGTCGGAGATAACACGCCTTCCGCTCTTCCGTCCGCCCCCCGCCTCGCAGCCCCACCGGCCACATTAGCCTGGACGGCTACCTGTCGCTGGGCAGGAAGCGCGCCGTCAACTTCGGCGTGGACCAGCGCTGCAACCTGGTGTGGCCCATCTTCGAGCGCTACGAGCGGCTCAAGCGGCAGGAGTGGCGCTACGACCTGCTGGACCTGGTGGGGCACGTGTTCCGGCAGGTGGCGGGCGACAGCGGCGGCGCGCCTGGGGAGGCCTACGCGGGCACGCCGCTGCACGTGCTGTACCGTGACGAGGTAAGGAGGCGGCGGCGGGTTGAGGCCATGACCTCGGGCCTAGCGCACTCCATGCAGGTCTTGTTGCATGTGTCCCTTCCTGTTGCACTTGTACTCATTGAGATACGTGTATGACTAAGATCCTGTACGCTGGCTGCTTGATCCGTCCCGCAGGTCCAGGACTTCACGCAGGGCGAGCTGCTGCTGGACCTGGCCGTCACCTCCGACCCCAACGCGCTCTTCTACTGCGGCGACACCGCGCAGACCATTGCGCGCGGCATCGGCTTCCGCTTCAAGGACATCCAGACGCTGTTCTACGACGAGAACACGCGGCGCAGGGCCCGCGAGAGGGAGCGGCTGGCGGCGCTGGGAGCGGCGGGGCGCAGCGGCCACGGCGTAGAGATCGCTGTGCCAGAGCTGCGGCAGCTTACCACCAACTACCGGTAAGGCCGACTCTCAGCAGCGCCTTTAGCGCGGTGTGTTCTATTGGCAAGGAAGTACTTACGAGGCCGGAATGCCGGCTGGGATGCCTCACGTATGCTGGCTGGCGCTGACACTACTGCCGTACCTCCATGCCGTACCTTGTCCCCGTGCTTTCTTCGCACCCGCAGCACGCACCAGGGCATCCTGGACGTGGCTGCGCTGGTGGTGGACGTGCTGCGGCGCTACTTCCCGCTGCAGCTGGACCGCATGGACCGCGAGAAGGCGCTGTTCCCCGGGCCGCACCCGCTGTTGCTGGGCGGCATCAGCGCCGACGACCTGGCCATCCTGCTCAGTGGCAGCGACCGCAACACCTCGCAGGTGGAGTTCGGCGCGCACCAGGTCATCCTGGTGCGCAGCATGGAGGCGGCGGAGAAGCTGCCGGAGGACATCCGGGAATCCAACGCCATCATCATGGTGGGGCGGTGGGGAGGGCGGGGACCTGGGCGGGGAGGCGAAAAGGGTTACGAGGTGCCTACAACACGCAGCTTGGTAGCGGGAATGCCATGTCTGCTTCGCGATGCGCACGTGCGCTCGCTCTTGAGTTTTCCTTCCGTGGCCCCTTGCTTAAATGAAGGTATGTTCCTTTTCGTTTAACTGCAGACAGTGCCGCAAGCCAAGGGCCTGGAGTTCGACGACGTAAGTCTGGGGTCCTGGCTTCGGGGTTCGCAGCATAAGCTGCTGCTATCGACTTCATGTATGCACCTCCACACCATGCTGCATTGCACCCCCAAAGAACGCAAAACCGCCACGCCGTACAGGCGGATGCATGCCCCTATGTAACGCAAGACATTTGTAGGGACAGGCGCCCCGCCCTCTGCGTTGTCCACGCAGGTGTTCATCGTGGACTTCTTCGCGGACTCCCCCGCCGCCTCCGAGTGGCGCCTGCTGGCGGCCTACCTGGCGGACCTGGCGCAGGCGGACGGCCTGTCGGGCGACGGCCACGTGTACACCCTGCAGCAGGTGACGCCGCCTGACCCCGGCGCCGTGCGGCCGCTGGCGTTCGACCCCGACGGCGGCCACGTGCTGCTGGCCGAGGAGCTCAAGCACCTGTACACAGCCATCACCAGGGCCAAGAACAACGTGCGTGGGATGAGGGTCGAGGGATGCACTGCACCTGTCTGCAATTCTTGCTGCCGCTGACGGCCCATGCGGCCCTGCGTCTCGTGCTATACAAAGCGCAACCAGTTCTATGCTACGGTACTCGGTTAAACCTGCTTCGCTGACTGTCTCGCCCTGCCCTGTGCGCTGCCCTCATTCGCAGGTGGTCATTTTTGACTCCAACACGGCCAAGCGCGCACCGTTCTACCACCTGCTGCAGAGCCTGGGTCTGGCGCGCACCGTGCACAAGTGGGTTATGAGCAATCCATACCATGACTGCCTGTCTGCACGTGCTCACGCCTGTCCAAGGATGAGGCTCAGCCCCTCTCACGCGCGCTATTGTCCTTTCCGTACAGGTCCCTGCTGGAGGACGGCCAGGATGCGGTGCGGTACGGGCTGACGCAGCAGGCCACCAGCAGCCGCGCCGAGTGGGCCAAGCGCGCGCGCAACCTGCTGGACAACCGCAACTACGCCATGGCGCGCAAGGCCTTCGGCCAGGCGGCGGACCCGGTAGGGCTACGGGGGGGCCGGGCAATGCGCTGAAGGGGCTGGGTTAAAATTGATACGATGATAAGCTACACTTGTCTGCATAAGCACGATACTCTTTGCTCCTGTACGGCATGTGGCAACGTAGTTGTGTGTAAACGCCAATCTGCATCTGCTCACGCTGTGCTGGTCAGGTATGCAAGCCCCGGTTTTTCTGAGTCGACCCTGTGCACTCGAATTCCATGTCCCAAGGTTCGGATGGAGGTGGCTGACGCGTACTTGAAGCGCCAGCGCGCCCAGACGGAGGACTCCCCGGCGGAGAAGAAGCGGCTGCTGGCGGCCGCCGCCATGCGGCTGCTGTCCGCCGCCATGTGCGCCGCCGAGTCGCCCGACCCCGTGGAGCCGCCCGAGCGCCGCCGCTGGGTGGCGCTGGCAGCCAAGTTCCTGCAGGTAGGCCCACGCAGTCTGCCTTCCTAGCAGGGGTTCTGTTGCCAATTACAGCCGGCTTGGTCATTATTCTATGTTAGGCCATTTTGCACGCACGGCACATGCTTGCCGTTCACCCCTTAATTACTGTCTCCCTGCGTCCCTGCAGGCGTGTGGCGAGGCGACCGCCGCCTCCCGGCTGCTGTTCAAGCTGGGCAGCCTCCGCCACCGCCAGGAGGCCCTGCGCGTGCTGGCCGAGGGCAAGCAGCACCGCGCGGCTGCCGAGTGCTGCATCGAGGCCGCCTCCGTGGCCGCCAGCCATGCCGAAGCCGCAGCCAAGGGCGAGCTGGGCCTGGGTCTGGGCCTGCTGGCTCCACAGCAGCAGCGGGCGCAGCGGCAGGCCCTCAAGGCGGCGCGCGAGAAGCACGTGCTGCCGTGGCTTGCAAAGGCGGTCGAGCAGTACTCCTTTGCCGGAGACGGGGCCGCCATGGTGGCGCTGCTGGCGCCGCCGGGGGCGCTGGTGGAGGCTGTGCGGCAGAGCAGCCGCAACAGCAGCAGCGCGGAGGACGCTTGGAGCGACGACGACGAGGCCCTGCAGGAGGGCGAGCAGGGGGCGGTGACGCTGCATCCGCAACTGAGTGCGTTTGCGGACCTGGCTCCCGCGCTGCACGACATGCTGCGGCGGCGCTGGCTCGGCAGCTACGGCCGCGCGCTGCAGCGGGTGGCGGTGTCCTGCCGCATGGCGGGGCGCCACGGTGCGGCGCGGGCGCTGGTGCGGCTGCTGCCCGGGGGCTCGGAGGAGCAGGACGCGCTGCTCATGACCCTGGGCTACGAGAGGGAGCGGGCGCGCATGAAACGGTGCGCCGGGATGGCCTTGGCTATGAGTACTGCTGACCCATCAGCCGCTTTATGTTGGCATGCTTGTTGTTCGCTTCCTCACCGGCGGTACCCTTGAATTGGAGGCACCGTGGCAATACTAACGAAGTGGTGCATGCCGTAAGGAAACGGGCTTGGGTGTTTGCGTTGCGATCTCCCACAGGTCGTTCGACTCGTTGGGCGCTGCTGAGCTGCTGCTGGCGGCCGGCGACTCGCGGCGAGCGGCGCGCCTGGTGGCCACCCACATCGCCCGGCGGGTGGAGCAGCAGCAGGAGGGGCAGGAGCGGCAGGCGGAGGCGGGTGCTGCCTCGGCTGCAGGGCCCAGGCCAGCCGCAGAGGTGCAGGTGGAGGAACGCGCATGGGAGCTGCTACACAAGTGCATAGCAGCGCAGACGGACGCACAGAGCGCGTCGCTGCTCCGGAAGCAGCTGGAGCCCCAGGGCAAGCTGGCAGCTGCGCTTGCAAACAGCGGCAGCTCGGCGGCGAAGCGGCTGCTGGTGTACCGCGGCCAGGCAATGCTGCTGGAGGCCCGGCTGGTGCTGCAGCCTTGGGTGGCAGCACCCCGAAGCACCGGCGGCAAGGGAGCTGCCCCGGCCTCCAAGGCGGGAGCTAGCGCAGCGGGCAGCGCCCCGGCCCCCGCCTCCTGGGAAAGCAGAGCAGAGAGCGCGGAAGCAAAGGAGGGAGCTGCCGGCGCTCAGGTGCCGCAGCAAGGATGGGTGGAGGCGGAGGCGCTGCTTCGGGAGGCGGCTGCGTGCTTTGCCCGCGGTGGTAACCAGTACGGGCTGCTCGAGGGCCTGGCGCTGGGATGCGTGGCGTCCCTGGAGCAGAAGAAGCAGGCTGGCGCGGGCGAGTCCCCGGAAGTGACCGCCAGCATACTGGAGTCCGCGGGGGTGGGCGCTGCTGAGGCTGCGGCCGCCCTAGCTGCAGAGGCTGCTGCCGCTGCGACGGCCAAGACTGCCGCGCCGCTTAGCGCTCCTCGGAAGGCATGGGGTGCGGAGGCGTCCAAGAAGGACGCGAAGGAGGACGGCTCCGAGCCCAACGCGAAAGGCAGCAAGCCCCCAGCGCCAAGCCGTCAGGAGGTGCTGCTGAAGCAGGCGGAGCTGGCGGTAGGACTGGTACGGCTAGCGCAGCACGCGTCGGCCGCCCTGGGCAAGGCCCCGGATGCCACGTCGCCCGTGCTTCTCCAGCTGGAGCAGCACTACGGCCTGGACGGCCTGCGGAGGCCCATGCCGCCTGTCCCTGGGAAGGGCAAGGACCCCATGGTGGCTGTGCGGCCCGGTACCAACGTGTGGTGGGCGCTGGTGGGCCCGCGGTGCACCGCGGCGACGCGTGCAAAGCTGGGCACTGGCAGCGCAGCGGCGGCAGCCGCAGCCGCAGCCGCAGGAGGACGAGGCAAGAAGCAGGAGGGCGCAAGCGTGAGCTACGCAGCCGCAACGGCTAGCAACGCTGCGGTTGCCCTGCACAAGGTGCGAACGGGAGACCTGATGGCCCGTTGGGCAAAGGCTGCGCAGGCGGCAGCCGACGCCTCAACGGGCTTCGTGCCTGACGAGGTCGGCCTGCTGACCAGGGCCCGCGTCACGCGCTTCCTGGTGCGGGACATCAGCGTCAAGGCGGCATGTGCCGCGCATGTGGCGCTGAAGAATGCCCTGGAGGCGTGGTTTGAGGAGGACGGCGGCGGCAGGGAGTGGAAGACGGACAGCAAGGAGCTGCTGGTGCGGCTGCGGCCGGTGCTGCGCGCGGCGAGGTGCTGCCAGCTGGCGGCCAGCCACGTCAAGACCGTGCAGCAGTTCGACCTGCCGAAGGAGACGGCGGTAAGTGACGCGGGTTTCAAGCTGCTCCGCCGTTACCACTATCAGCCTGCATGTTGTAACCTAGCACCAGCACCTGTACTACCCTAGTCCTTGGCCGTACTTTTCCCCCCGCGTGTAGGTGTCAACTGCAGTTCCATCAGCAGCCGTCCGCTTGAATGCTTGCACTCTGATGCCAGGGTAGCTCCAGTAAATGTGCGCGCTGGGAAGTGCATGAGAAACATGCGTCCTACCCTTTGCCGTTGCCCCACACAGGACGCGCTATCCCAGGCGCTGTCAGCGCTGCTGAACCGCGCCATGGCCATCGCGGCCACCACCTCGCTGCTGCCCGCGCCCAGGGCCGGCAGCCTGGCCGAGCTGCTGCAGCCGCCCAAGTACCACCCCAGCGGCCTGCGGGGCAAGCCGCCGCCCAGCATCGGGGCGCTGCTGGGGCTGTGCGTGGAGGAGAGTCTGGTGGCCAACGACCTGGTGCAGTGGGTCACAGACATGGTGGCCGGCCAGCAGCTGCGCGGGAGGCTGCCCCTGGCCCCGGGGCCCTCCTACGTGCTGTGGCGCACCATCATGGTCGTGCTGCGCGACAAGCAGGCTGGCAGGTGCGGTGGTTGCCTGGAAGCGGTTCGACCATTTGGCATGTCCTTGCCTCCGTTCGCGACTGTGCAAGGATACGGCCCTGTGCAAACTGAGCACACGTCAGGGAGACGATGTTTTGTGGTCCCTCAGGGTCCCTCCTGTACTACCTGGGTTGAGCATGCCTAGCAGCGGTTCGACCGTTTGGCACGTCATTGACCCCGTTCAGGCTGGTGACGATCTAAGGATACGACTCGTTGTATGCTGAGTACGAATGTGCTGTGTTCCCTCCTGTAATACCTGAGTCGACCATGCTTCCAATGTACAGAATATCAGCGACCGTTGCATACCGCTACCTGTCGTCTCCCTCAGGGTTTTCCGGCTCATGGGCGGCTCGCTGCCCCCAGAGGTGCCCAGCACGCGTGTCGTGCGGTCGGGGCCGCAGTGGGGCCCACCAGAGGCGCTGCTGCAGATGGCGTTCGACCGCTTCCGGTCTGTGCCGGAGAACGCCGTGGACGACTTGCTGTACTACCTGGCCTGGTGCGCGCGGCGGGACGGCCTGCTGCAGGCGTCGGCGCCGGGCGGCAGTACCGGTGGAGCGGCAAGCGGGCAGCCGCAAGGCGGGACGACTGGCAAGCGGCCAGCGGGACCTGCTCAGGGTGAGACTTCGGTCATGTGCCTATAACGCCATGCTTTGCCCGTCGATACCAACCAAGTTTACATCTGGCGTGGCGCTCGCAAAGAGTTCCCTGATTTGTAACACTCGTGGCCAAATGCGGTCCCCACAACAGCAATTGCAATCGCTTCCCCCTTGCACCGCAGGCCGCGTGCCCGTGCGCTCGCTGCCTCTGGAGGCGTACGTGGAGCTGGTGGAGGTGGGGCTGGGGCAGCTGCTGCTGGGCGCCTGCGACACGGCGCTGCTGGCCGCCAACGTGGTGGGCAGCCTGGAGGGCCTGCCGTGGGTCACCGACCCGAGGGCGCACAGCGTCGAGGCGGTGGCGGCCAAGTGGCGCCACGAGCTGGGGTACGACCCGCCGGAGCAGCGCAGGCTGCCCCGGGCCGCCTACCTCACTCAGCTGTCGACCTACTACCGGACCACGGCGCGCTGCCGGGAGATGCTGGCCAAGCAGCTGGTGCTCGGGGCGCGGCTGGTGTGCGTGCTGGCGGGGCACCTCGCCTCGCTGGCGGCTGTGGAGGCGGCGAGGGAGGGGCAGGCGGCAAAGGGCGAGGCGACGGCGGCAGAGAACAGCAAGGGCACGGCGGCGGCTGCAAGAGAGGCCAGCGGCAGTGACGCAGCTGGAGAAGTGGAGGGGAAGCGGCAGGGAGGCGCGCCGCTGCCTGGTTCGGGGCTGCACGCGTTGCTGACGGAGGAGCTGCTGCCCCTCCTGGAAGCTCCAGACCGCGAGCAGGCCTTGGCGCTCATGCTGCACGCGCCGCCTGTCACGGCGCCACCCCAGGGGGGCAGCGCGGGGGCGGACAAGGCCTCAACACCCCCTCAAACGGCGGCAGCCTCAGCGCCCTGGGCGTCCGGTGCCCGGCTGTCGGCGCTGGCCCGCCGTGTGCTGCTGGTGGCCGTCAGCGGGTTCCTGTCGCTGGAGCTGCAGACCCGCTTCGCCGCGGCGTCCACCGCAGCCGCCGCCTCCGCCCCCGAGAGGGAGCGGGACCTCGCGGCCATGAGGAAGCAGGCGGGCGGGCCGCCGCCGCGCGGCAACTGGCCCCCGGAGGCGCTGCAGTCGCTCCGGGCGGCCTGCGGGCTCCTTGCAGAGCACGTCGCGCCGTCGCTGTTCGAGCTGCAGACTGACCCCAAGCAGCCGGGCGCCGGTCCGTCAACGTCCGCGCCCCTGACCAAGGCGCCGCGCGCCTCGGCGATGCTGTCGCACGTGGCGGACTGCGTGGCGCTTCTGGGCCGGGAGGTGTGCGGGCCGGAGGACAGCGGGCTGGTGCTGGTGGAGCACAACGCGCGGCGGCCGTACATGGGGCTGAAGCCCCTCGCCAAGGCGCCCAAGGGCGCCAAGGACACGCTGACCCTCCTGGTCCAGGCGGCGCAGGCCGCCGTGCCGCTGCCGCAGTGGCGGCCGCCGCAGCGGCAGCCGCACCAGAACCAGCAGCGTGAGGAGACGACCGGTGAGCTCTTGTACAAGATATGAAGCTAACCTGCCTTGCATGTTGATCTTGATTGGCACGATAACTTGGCGCAGCGCTCATTCCCGGTCGTGTTTCCTATTTCGCCAAAGCACCGAGGACCACCCTTGCCACCTTGCAGCTTCCGCCGATCCGGCCGCGTCGTACGCCGGTCTGCTTCGCGCTGCGATGGAGGCGGTGGCGGCGGTGGCGCTGGAGGACTACCGGACCACCAGGGATGACGCGCTGAAGCGCAACGAGGCAGCCACCGCCATTCAGCGGGCGTGGCGGGAGCACCGCCAGCGGGAGGCGGACCGCAGGGCTGAGGCGGACCGGAAGCAGCTGCAGGCGGAGGTGCTGGGGCACCTCAGACACAACATGTCCCTGCGCTCACGGTGAGCTAGGTCATCAACATGGATGACAACTTGGGAAACGTTCATGGCCGGCAAACGCGCTCGCTGGAGATGATATAAACTCCTCGAAGATACCCAGCTTCGACCAAACATGTATGCATGAGCACAATGGCATACACCACTAACCGCCCGTTTACCACCGAACCTCACGCAGGGTCGCCCTGCGGGTCTTCCTGCGGGCGCTGCGGGCGCGTGCCGAGCTCCGCCGGGAGCAGCAGCGTCAGGCCCAGCACGGGGCGCAGGGCGGGGTGGCCGCTGGGGCGGCGGCCGATGGTTCGAACGCCGCCGTGGTGGAGGACGAGTTTGGGTTCGCGGCGACAAAGCGGAACCTGCAGGTGGGCGGAAATTTGCTGTGTACCAAAAGGATTGTCCTGCGCCATTTCCCTGTGCAGTCCGTTGGGGTTAGTGAGGGTAGTCGGGGCAGCAGTATCAAGAACCCGTTCACTCGACCAGTAGCCTGTACCTCTGGCCTCCGGCGACCACCTTACTTCAGGTCCACGTACACAGCTCGTCGTAAGCCACGCTGTTGCGTGCCATTTGCCCCCTTGCAACAGGCGGCAAACTTCATCGACCAGGTCCAGGTCATGTGCCCCGTCTGCCCTCCTCCGAACGCGCAACGACCAACGGCGGTGGGGCAGCCGACGGTGCAGGATGCGTCCGGCCTCCCAACATCGCCCTCTCCCAAGGCTGGCCTCTCGTCCATGAGCTTCATACCGCACAAGCAACGCGACGAGCACCTGCACCACGAGCAGCTGTTCAACCAGTGCTACGACTGGTACCTGAACCGTGTGGCTGCCTGGCTGGCCTTCGGGGACCAACTGCTGGCCGGCCTGACCAGGGCGCAAGAGGAGACCAAGGGCAAGGGCAACGGTCAGTAATGAGCATAGTGGTCAATGGTACCGGCATACGTTGTCTAGATGCACTTGTGCCCTTTTGGGTCAGTACGCGGAGCCTTGGCAACGGTCCATAACATGTGCTGTAAGCTGGAAGCCGGCCATCCTGCAGGTCTGCCATATGCATTTGGCGTGTGCCACGTCATGCGTGCTCCATGCAGACCATGCTTAGCGATAAGCCAGACATTTGACCGTACATGGGCTAGAACGCACCTTTGACGCCTTCTATGCCCCTGGCCCGCAGAGCTGCAACTCGCGGCCCTGGAGCAGTTCATGCTCCTCCAGTCGCCGCTGTCCGCAGTGCGCACGGCGCTGCAGACGCTGGTTAAAGAGCACAACTGGGCCGAGGGCGTGGTGCACATGGAAAAGCACCTGCTGCCTCCACTCGAGACCGCTGGGCAGGAAGCTTGCAGTTACCTGATGCAGATCGGTTTGCTGCCTCAGCTCGGGCAGCAGCAGGCCGTTGGTCAGGAGGGCTCGGGGGCTCCGGCGGCGGCGCCGAGCGCTGCTGCTGACGGGCAGCAGCCCATGGCGGTAGCTCCCCAGCAGCAGCCGATGGAGGCGGTGGGCACAACGTCGGCTCCTGATGGGGCAACGGCAACTGCTGAGCAGCTGTTGCCACCGCAGCACCAGCAGCAGCAGGAGCAGCAGCAGCCCCTGCCTCCGCAAGACCCTGGCGCACAGGTGTGGCAGCCGCAGCAGGAGCAGGTGCAGGAGCAGGAGCCATCGCATCCGGTGCAGCAGCAGGAGCAGGAGCCAACGCATCTGCAGCAGCAGCAGGCTTACCAGCAGCAACAATACCAACAGCAGCAACTGCACCAGCAAGAGCTGCAGCTGCAGCAACAGCAGCAGCACGATCAGCAGCTGTACCAGCAGCAACAGCAGTACCAGAAGCCGTTCTGGCAACTGCAATTCCAGCAGCAGCACCACCACCCGCAGCAACACCAGCAGCAGTACCAGCAGGAGCAAGAGCACCACCACCCGCAGCAACACCAGCTGCAGTACCAGCAGCAGCAAGTGCACCACCACCCGCAGCAGCACCAACAGCCATACCAGCAGCAGCAACACTTCCACTACAACCAGCAGCACATGCACCAATACCAACACCAGCAGCAGCACCATTTCCCGCAGCAGCAGCAGCAGCAGCACCAATACCAGCAGCAGCAGCAGCAGCAGCAGCCCTCGCTCCAGCACCACCACCAGCAGCGCCAGGCCGGGGCTGGACCCACACGCAGTGTGTACACCCCTTACGCCACCTCAGCTGCACCGCAAGCAACACCGCAGCCGCACCAGTACCTGCCCCAGCAGCCCATGGATCCGCCAACCGGCCTCAGCCTTACCCATGGCGCTGGCTTCGTCCCGCTGCCTGTGAACTTCAGCCTACCGCCTATCTTCGCCGCCGGCATGGGGCAGGGCCTTTCCTTCACTGCCCTTCCCCAGGGCATGGCGTTTATTCCGGGAGGAGGTCCAGGCCAGGCCTTCAGCCCGATGGCGCCCCCGGGCCACATGGGCGGTGTGGATGCTGGGATTGGGCCGGGCGGTGCGCCAGGCCTCACCCCTGGCGGAGGCCTGATGATGAGCGAGCAGGAGCTGGGGGTGGACGACGGCATGGGTGACATGTACGGCGGTGACGAGTACGACGACGGTTACGACGGGGACGGCTTCCAAATGCAGGGCGGGCGCAAGGGCGCGAGGAGGAGCGGGGGGCAGAGGCGGAACTGGAAGAGGGGTTCGGCCGCTGTGTCGGGTATGGCCGGGGGCGGCGCGGCTCCGGGTGGTGGTGACCGTGGGCCGGAGGGAGCCCAGCTTCATGGGCACGGCCCGCCTGGGCAGGGCGGCGTGCTGGGGAGCAACCCGTTTGCCCCACTGCGAGGCCCAACCCCCGCACGTGGCGGCGGTGGTGGGCGAGGGCGCAAGGGCCGCCACTGAGTGACCACACAGCAGGCCGCACGCAGCTGTGCGCATTGTTGCAGGCCGAAAGGCCAAGTGGCATTTCCCAGTTTACCGTATAGGATGGAGAAGGTTGCAGGGTCGGTCTCACACGAGCAGGACGCTGTGTTTGCTTGGGACTACGGGTCTGCCGAAGGTTGCAGTGTTGACTAATGTGCCCCAGGGGAACATGGCAACACAGTTGCGCTGTTTTATTTGCGCTGTGTTCAGTTGCGGTTGTCCTGGCATAAAAAGCCTACCCCGACCCAGCCAAAAGCGATGTTTTAGTCCTGCGTTTGGTATGTATGATCTAACAATTCTGTTCCCATGTGTTAAGAGCATGTCGTCCGTATTCCCGCACCGGACGGTAGCGTGTGTGGTGGGTCCCATAATACGTGAAGTACTGTGGCAGGCGCCAACTTGGGAGACCTGCCGCAATTTGGGGGCGAATAGGCTCGCCCGGGGCTCGGGGCATGTGGGTGGTCGGTGGTGGCGAGCTCATTCCACTCTGTTTCTTGGCGGACGGTCTGTGGCGCTCAATTGGGCGGTGCTGCGCAGCTGCCGTCCCCTTGCGTTGGTCCAGTTGGGTAGTGCTTGCGCCTCGATGACGTAGATCTTCGTCAGGCTCGGTGTGCATCTGTCCTTCATTCGTCTATTCGTACCGATTGGACAGCCATGAGGCACGACCTCACAAGCAACCCGCACACGGAGGTATATCGTGTCAGGTCATGTTTGTAATCTTACGGGAGATGTTCGTGTCAGTTGCGCCCCGGGTCCACAGGTCCCCGGGTCTCATGTGGCATGGACAATGTGCAGGTGACATACGACGTCTCTCAGTGTCTGGCAAAGTGTCAGTGGAAAATTAGAGAGCCTAGCTCGTGGGAACAAGTAAAGTTTTAAGAGCAGTGTGTACGGAATGCAACAAGGAGAGGAAAGCGAAGCCCAGAGGTTGAGCGAGCTGCGACTCCGCTAGATAGCATTATATCCAACACAAGAATTTCTATACTTGTCAAGATTGTCAAGATGCTTTGCTTACATGCCATGTCAAGTCTACCATCAATTCGTTCGGCTGGACATTCGACACTGCCGACTTTTACTCCTGACAATACCGAACATGCGTGAGCATGCAGTTTCATTGTATGTACATATAAGCTAGCACATTATTAGTAAGCGAGTCCGGAAAGGCTCTGG
>VFQN01002862.1_pt1 | contig 25791 bp, 32 predicted proteins | sample 3512371 | NCBI WGS metagenome assembly VFQN01 (sample SAMN10412370, study PRJNA504923) | tailings metagenome | isolation source: Replicate 2 from Balatoc abandoned mine | place: Philippines: Itogon, Benguet | collected 2017-08-28 | reverse complement strand
GCAGGCACCTGCCACCGGCACGCCTTCCCTGTGGGTCCGGGCAGACCACACAGGCGGACGAGGACTAGAATCTCGCCCGAGGTAGGAATCGAACCCGGGTCGGATTCCCGGGAGAATCGGGACTAAGCCAATTCTAACGCCCAAATTCCTTACCTTAGTGTCAATGGAAGCACTGGTACTCAGGAGGCAGTCAGGCAGACGGGCAGAGCTGTCAGCGGTGGGCACTGGAGAGTGGAGGTAGCCTTATTCTTGCTACCCGAGCGTGCAACTCACATGCAACCCCCTGGCTGACGTGTTCCTGATGCCGGTCCTCGTTCCACATGTGTTCGCTGTTTGGTCGCCACCAGCAGCAACGGTGCAGATCTGCTGGCGTATGCCGAGGTACCACCTGGCGCTGCTAGCGTCAGTCCGTCCGGTAATGAGACCCGACGGGCATGGCTCAGCACAGCTACAGCCTACAGGCTACGGCCAGAGGCTGCCCATGGTTTTCACACCGACCACATACCGTACAGGGGAGCCCTCCTGTTCTAGTGCCGAAGCCCTACCCAGGCCCTACCTGGCTCTACTCAGCTCTCCAGTAACATTGAATGCACCAAGGGAGATCCTGAATGCAGCAAGGGAGTATCAGTGGGAGGTCAGGCGCTGAAATCTATGCGTGGGGACTGTGTATGGTGCGGGACAAATGTGAGGCCCCTGTGGCATTCGCTGCCTCCCTGGAGTGCTGCCGGCACGAACTTCACCCTGCACTCCCTGTGCTGGGTGCACATGAGGAGGCGCCACGCTGGAGCGGTGTGTTTAAGTTGAGCGGTCTGCTCCCCTGCTTGTGAGGCTTCCCGCTGCTTCCCGCGACAAGGCAGGTGGTGCCAGGGGAGCTCCCTTCCGTGCCGCTACGTGGTTAGGTTGCTCAGGTTGCTTGGGTGCACACATTGCGGGTGCTGGCCCTTGCCAGCCGTCATGCCACTGATGCACGACATGGGACAGGGTCAATACCGTCCCTCCTTTGCAGTGGATGTGCCCTGGCTCTCTTCATCGCGTCTGTGAACTTTGACAGACGCTGACAGGCACTCCCTGCGTGCTTGTGGACAGCGCCTTGACTCATCGTCCGCTTGGCCGTCGGCTATCTTAGCCCGATACAGGGGTTTTCAACTGTGCTTGTTGGCGCGCCGCAACGGACTAGATCGGCCTCAGCAGACCTAAGGTTACAGCAGGTACGGTACTTCTGCGACGGCTGAGGAACGAACCCATTGCTCGCGCGTATGTAAGACTGTTCTTGTACTCTTTATTATCAGCATACACAGTGTCATTTTGCACTTCGGCGTTGTCTCTCGACAGGCTTTGTTGTGCACTGCGTATGCAAAAACCAACTATTCTCGACTCTTGATACGGTGAAATGCTTATAGACTACACGCTTACATACATCAAACATGCAAGGCAGCCATCACTCAAGGTGTAAAGGGACACACCCTTTTGCCGCTTCCCGCGCAAGGTAGACAGCTGCTGGTGGCGTCGGACAGATACTGCACCTTGGGAGGCGGATGGATGCTATGGCCGGTGGCTCAGGTCAACAACGCGACCACGCCCTTTCGGGCGCCTGCGAAGCTCCTCCGCTGCCGCATCGGCACGTCGCCGGCGCAGCGGAGGAGGCTTCCCATAAGCTCCCAGCCATCCAGCCAAATAGAGTCGCGGACAATGTCATCGCCGACGCTGAAGCCGCAGCACCTGACGTACCAGGTGAGGGGTGCACACGCGGGCGCTGTGGGGGGTCTCTATACTCTACGTTTGTGTCACAGCTGTCAATGCCAGTACCTGGCCAGCTTGGCATCCAGACGTTCAAATAGTCATCTGCAACCGCGCAGGTACCGGGGGGAATGGAGTTGCTGTCAGCAGCAAGGCCGCAAAGGGCAAGCAGCGGGGTCAGGTACCCAACGGCAAGTCGGCCAGCCCGTCCCAGCAAGACGGCACCGGCGCATCCCACAACAGCGGTGACGTTGACGGCGACCCTGATTTAGACCCGGACACAGACGCTGGCAACCAGCAAAGCGACTACACGGATGGAGATGACGCAGGTAACAACGACAGTGACTCCGACTACAGCGAAGAAGAGGACGATGACGAGGACTACCGTGGCGGGGGAAGGCGGGGGGCGGCGGGCGGCAGGGGCAAGCAGCAGCAGCAGCAGCAGCGGCCCCAACGCGGCTCCGCTCAGGTTGCCTCGGACACGGAGAGGTCACGAAAACGACCCAATTGGAAGGAGCCCCCGGTGCGGCCGGAGAACGCCCGGGTAGCTAGCCTGCGTTCCAGCCGGCCGCCGCCGCCTCCAAAACCGCCCAAGCCGCCAGGCGGCGGCGGCGGCGGTGGCGGTGGTAAGCGCAGCGGCAGCAGGGGCACCGCCAGCCGGCAGGGCTCTGGGGCGTTGGGGGCTGGTGGCGACTCGGAGGCTGGGGAGGCGGCGGGGGCAGGGGGCCGCAGCAGGGCGGGCAGCCGCGGACCAGGGGGCTCCTCGGCTGCCGGGGATGGCGGGGAGGAGGCGGCGGACTACTCGGAGGGATCTGGGTCGGAGTCTGGGTCGGGATCTGGGTCGGAGTCGGAGGGCGACGCGGACAACCCTGCCATCCTGGAGCGGGTGGTCGGGGAGGAGGCGGCCAAGGCGGCGGTGGACGAGGTGGCGGGCATGTGGGAGGTGAGCAGACTCTCTGTGTAGCAGGAGCAGGGTAAGTTGGGCCAGCGATGGGCAACACCAGGGCCCTGCGCAATGCTGTCTGCGCCTTTGCACGACACCGCTTGGCGGCCCCACATGCGGTCCTTGCCCACCCTCCACACGCTACGTCGCTGGTATCTTCTTGCTCGGTGCCCTCTTCCACCCCGGGTTCCTAGCGCTCAGTCCAGGACCATAATAAACCGTATGACCACGATACAAAGCGTCTTGAGCCCCCTGGCGGCCTGAACCCCTCCACATGACACTTTCCACGTGCCCTTACGGCCCACCTCTATTGCCCCCAGTTCGCCGCCATCCTAGACTTCCTGTCCACCTTCCGCGGGGTGCTCACCGTGCCGCCATCGGAGGTGGCGGGCGCGGCGGCCAACGGCGGCAGAGCGGGAAGCAGCGGCGGCGGCGGCGGCGGGTCCGGCGGGGACGCCGCCGCCGCAGCCGCGCTGCTGGGCTGCGTGCTGGCTGACGGCAGCTGGTCGGCGGATGCACTGGCGGAGGCGCTGGTGCGGTCTCCGGGCGCCCCCGGCTCCATGCTCAGCCAGCTGCACTACGGCCTCATGCAGGTGGGGCACGCGCCGTACGCCGCCGGGTGGTGAGGGGCACTGCGATGCAGGTGCCGTCTGGGAGGCGAACAGAGGGAGGGCAAGGCTTCCCGGTCCGGTCGCAGCTGCGTTGTTACTGTGAGAGCGTCGGCGCCAATGGTGTCCACATCTCTGCTGCATCGCTAAGCTCTTCCCTGCGAAGCATTGCTCTTGCGCTCGCCATCGGCTTTTTTTGGCCCCCATGTGTTGCGCTGACGCCTCCCGTGCTGCCGCCCTCTGATGCCCCCTGCCGCCCACCGCAGGGCGTCAGCCGCTCCCACCGCCTGTCGGAGGCCAACTGGCCGGGGCTGCTGTCGCACCGTGTGGCGTCCGACTACCGCGCACGCAACCCGGGGCAGGACCCGCGCGACTACTACACGCTTGCAGGTAAAGTGTGCGGGCTTTGGGTGCGCTTTCAGTTTCCCTCCGGGCGGAGAGCCCTCCGCTCGCTGTATTGCTCTCCAGAAGGGGGGCCATAAAGGGCCCCGGGCAATGCGTGGGCGTGGGACGGGGAGTAGGCAAGGGGGGTGCGGGTGGACAGGGAAATGTAGGCCCCCAACCGCAACCCAAATGCAAATGTCGTGTCCCTGCAGTCACTGCAAGGAGCCGTGCTCCATTGGTTACCGCGCCGTCCGCGCCCAGCTAGTTCGCTTACGCTTACATCTCTTCTTCCTCGGCCCCTGGTACCTGCCCCTGACCTGCAGGCCCGTCGCTGCTGAAGAAGGAGCCGGAGAGCGACAGCGAGGATGGGGACAGTGACAAGGGCCAGGGCAAGGGCAAAGGCAAGGACGCAGACCAGGCAGAGCAAAACGGCAAGCCCTCGCCCCCGCCCGCGCCGGCCTTGGGCCCGGCGGCGGCCGCCAAGAGCCGAACCACCGCCGCAGCGGCGGCAGCAGCGGCGGCGGCAGCAGCCAAGGCGGCGGAGAGGAAGGCCGCGGCCGCGGCGGCGGCGGCCGCCAAGGCTGCCAGGGCGGCGGCTAAGGCGGTGCCGCAGGTGGACCCGGCGGTGCCCTTCCTGGCGCACCGGGGGCACGAGTGGCGGGAGTTCGTGGGGCTGCCGGTCAGGAACAGGTGGGAAGAGCGGGGGCGGAGTCTGGGGGCTAAGCTTCCATAAGGGCTACATACGGGCTGGCATGGTGGCGCTACCGTCAGGCTGCATTGCTGACGTACATTTAATTAGGAACGGCCCGAGTTCGCCCCTCGCGCCACATGCCCTTGCCTGTGCTGCTGGTCGTCCTGCCTCGCATGCTCCCACGTGCCTCCGCCTGGTCCGCGCACCTGCCCCAGGGTGCTAACGCCCTCAAGCTGTTGCGCCCGGAAGGGATCTCCGGCAACCATGCATGTGTGCTGTTACACGCACTGCCTTCCTCCCCAGGGTGCTGACGCTCAAGCTGCTGTGCGTAACAGCATACACAACCCCTCTGGTGCTGCCTAACATGGCCGTCTCTTTAATACGCCCCCGCCTACACACTGTCCTCGCGTTTTACACGTACCCCCGCCTGCCCCAGGGTGCTGACGCTCAAGCTGCTGTGCGACCTGCGGCTGGACCGCGAGGACGTGCGGGGGGCGGTGGACGAGCTGCTGCTGCCGCCGCCCCGCAGCAAGGCGGGCGACAAAGACAAGGACAAGGGGAAGGCCAAGGCACCGGCACCCGCCCGCGACGCACGGTGCGCTGCTGCCTCCGCCCTTCAAGCCTTTGCGCAACCGGCCCAGATATTAGCCAGCAGGACAGACAGCCACCGCTCGCACTGGTCGCTGTGTGCACGGTTCGCAAGCGACAGACACGGACACAGGGACGCTGGCCCCGCACTGCTGCACCGTTACTAGAAAGCAAACATCGGGCCGCCACATGCCCCGCCTTACCGCAGTACCTCTCCTGTACCCCTGTACCGCACCCCCAGGCCCACCCGCAGCACCCGCAGCCGCCCCGGGTCCGCCCCGGAGCCCCCACCGCCCCTCACGGCGGCGGACGTGCGCAAGCAGCCCTTCGGTGTGGACGCCGGCGGGGCGGCGCTGTGGCTGGTGGGGCGTCTGCCCGACCCCGGGCTCAGGCTGTACCTGGAGGGCGCGCCCACGTGGCCAAAGTGGGTGGGCTGGGGTGCTGGGATGCTGGGATGCGGATGGGTGCCAGGGGTATGGCGGGTAGCGAAGGGGCGGAACGGGACCTCAGCTTTCAGGTGGGAGTGCTTGAATGCGGTGTGCACCTGCCCGTTCGCCGCTGGCGGTATGGAGTGCGAATGCACCTACTGCGTTGCTGCGCTGCGCTCAGACCCGCTGGTGCTTCTCGTGCTGCTCTGGCAGGTGCAATGACCGCCACACTGTGCCCCTACCCGCCAGGTCCAAGAAGGTACTGTGGGTTTAGTCCCGCTAGTATCGCACGTCCGGTGTGTTGTTGGCTATATGTAGTGAGTGTGCCCCTTCGTGGCCCCACCCTCCAGACCCAAGAAGCAGCCCGCCGCCGCTGCCTCCCCCGCCGCCGACACCCCCAAGGCCAAGGGCGGGAAGGGCAGTAAGGGCAAGGGCGGGGACGCGAAGTCCAAGAAGGCCGAGCCAGGCCCCCCGCCCTACATGCTGTACAACCTCCCGCCTGCGGCCGTACCAGGTAGGAGCCGCGCCTTGCCCCGCGTGCACAGCACGGGTGCAGGCCTGGCAATGCGTTGACTGGGACCGGAACCTTGGCACCTGGAGCACGTTCGCAGTCCACATTCCACGAAGCACATCTGCGACCAGACCATACCACGGCTTCGACCCTCGGCCCCCCGGCTTGTGCCTATAAGCTGCCTCCTGCATGCGACTCCGCTTGTCCGTCCCTGGGAGCCGCTGTGCTGCAGCCCCCCGCCCTGACGCCTTACACTATCAACCCGCTTCCCACGATGACCCCCTCCCCTCCCCTCGCGATTCACGCGTTCCCCTCCCTGTCAGGGCGCTGGGAGCTGCTGGGCGTGGGCGCGGAGGGCCTTGGCGCCGCAGCGGCAGAGCTCCGCAGCCGCACCGGCCGCAAGAAGCAGGACAGGGAGCTGGCGGACAAGGTGGGGGCGCGGCCAGGGTTCGCCACAGCACAACCATAACGCAGTTTGCCTGTTGCTGTAAAACGTGTAAAGAGGACAGCATACATGCCGTGAGGGTGCGCACGATCTTGCTCATGCGGCCCTTGCGCCCCCCAATGATACAGTTCAAACATACTGCTTTACTGAACCCTGCTCGCTCGCCCTGTTTATTGACGCGGACCTGCCCCTGCCGCGCACCAGGTCCCCGCCCCGCTTGTGGCAGTTGACTGGTAACGCGTCTGTCTGTCGTATCCTGCTCGCCAGGTCGACTCGGGGCTGGATCCCCCGCTGCTGGAGGCCTCTCAATTCTGCCCTCCCAGCCCCCCGCGTCACGCATACCCCCCCTGTCACAAATGGAACCGACTCCGCTGTTCCCCTCTCACCCCGCCGTCAGCTCCTCGAATGAGTCGGAACTGGTTCCCCCGCTGCGTTGGCTCACCGCTGTCGCTCCTCCCTTCGCACATATACAAAGCAAAGCGCCGCCACCGATTCGACGCCCACTTGCTTCGCCGCACCACACTCTGCTGCCTGATCTCGTATGCCTGTACCTGTATCAGGCTTATTTTGCCTGCATCACGTACCGCATCCGCTACACAGCGAAGCGCGCGTCTCTCATGTCCCCTCCTGTCCTGCTGCTCAGATCGACTCGGAGCTGGTTCCCCCGCTGCTGGAGGCGGCCGAGCGGCGTGAGCGCGAGACGCGGCTGGCGGAGCAGCTGCGGGCGGCGCTGGGCGCACACTACTTCGATGGGTGCAGCAGGTGGGCGCAGCAGCCGGGACCACCCCCCTGTCCGTGCCGGGACGGGCCTGAGTCCTGGAAGGGTACAAAAATTGTGAAGGCACACAAGGTGGAAGACACGTACCTGGCGCCAAGCATCTTGCACTCACTAACATACACCAGTGACACGCGTCGTTTTAAGCCAGGTGTCTTACTACCGATTTCTAGCGCAGCGGAGGCCCAAGCTCAGGCCTTGAAGGCAGCACAAACTCACTTAGCACACCGCTGCCACCGCTGCCGTCCTGCTGCTCGTCGCCCTCACAGGCCACGCCGGACACGTAAGGAGGTGGACTACAGTACAGCAGCGTACGACAAGATCTTGGGCGACGCGATCCGTACGTCAAACCAGCCAAAGGCTAGGGATAAGGGCCGCGCGGGATCGGCGGAACCGACGCAGGGCAGCGGTTCGGAGGCGGAGGAGGAAGGGTACGCCGGGGAGGAGCCGCAGGCGCAGCAGCGTCGCCCGCAGCGGGGCGGCAGCAGCGGCAGGGACGACGGCAGGGAGGTGAGGGGTAAGCGCGCTGGCAGCTTGGGTGCCACGTCTGCGAAGGAGGAGGAGCAGGGGGAGCAGGGCGACGGCGGAGGGCGTGGGGTGAAGCGGCAGCGGAGGGAGGAGGAGCAGCAGGAGGGGCCGGAGCCGATGGATGTGGAGGGGAGGGAGAGCCCGTCTGGGGACGTGGGGGCTCGACGGGGAGGTGCTGGTGCGGCGGGGTGTGAGCAGGGCAGCGGGCCGCAGGGGGGCGGCGAGGAGGACGACGGGGGGTCGGATGGAAGCCCCGGGGCCAATGGGGTGCGGACGGCACAACGGGAGCAGCAACAACAGCAGCTTGGAGGTCAGGCAGAGCGGCAGGCGGGGGATGAGCAGGAGGGATGACGGCCGCAGGTGCCGTACGGAACGTTCTTGACCGGCATTGGGCTCCATCAGGTGGCTAATGAGGTGCTGGCGTCTGGGCGTAGTCTGAAAGACTGAAACCCGCTGCACGGTCTTCTGTAGGCGAGCCCTGTCTTTGTCAGCTGACGTACTGGACCGGATGGCCTTTGTGCGGATGACTGTGAACATGACGCGTGAGCTCAAATAAGCGGATTGTCTGTTGTAACATCCTGTCCAACACAGTGCGCTTCTGTGCAACACGGTGCACCTGCGAAGCTGTGCCACCACCATGCCACCAGGAACCAGGGTACCAGTGCACCGCTACGGAGAGACTGGCGACAGTGTCGGACCAAAGGACACGCTACATGCTAATCATGCAGCCCTCTAGGTCCACTGAGAGCTCTCACAGGCAATTGCGAAATTGACGGTCGGCGCTGCTCAGCTCGACTGCTACGCACGTTGTCAATACACGCCCCGGCACTTGCCCCACATGCGCAGGCTGCTGCATCCCTCATTCCCTGCATGCCCGCATTCCGCGTAAGAGAGTACGTAGACGTTGCATGGCGTGCAAGATTCGGAAAGGCCTCGGTGTGCATCAACAACATACGTAGAGGTTTCTGCCACATCCATCCATTACCGTTACGGCCAGGGTACGGCGGCAAGTGTCTGGTGTTACCTGCCCTCTCCAAGGGAACGCCGAGACCTACTGAACGCCCAAAACCTACCGTACCACATGCCAGGGATGATGGCCACCCACAAGTATCAGCCCATGGGAGGGATGACAGAGGGCAAGAGGACGTTTGAACGTGACACAGGAATATGGCAGAGGACGTTTGATACGCATGCACACCCTGACGTGACACACGTTCGCCCTTGCACGCAACGGCCACGCAAGGCCCTCGGATCCTTGGAGCCGTCACCCGTCGAGTTTGCTTGGCCTGACCGTTCTCCTCTAGAACCTCTATGCAGTCAGCATGCAGCCGGCACGGTGCAGGTGCAAGCGAGAATGCTTCCATGGTTGTTCGTTGCAACGGCGGGTGCTTCAGCCATACGGCCCCCTTCTGTGCATTCTCTTTTGCAGGATGTCATGCAGGCAAGCCTGTGCAAGCCATACATGCATCGCACTACGCCTTGCTGTGGCCCTTGCTCTGCTCGGCGCCCGGGGTGCTAGCGCAGTTCCTACCCTGCACTTGCGAGCAAGCTTCCTCCAGCCTGCATCACGTTGTAGGTGTTGCGCAATGTGGAAGCGGTGGCGTTGAGCTGACAAGCTGAGTTGAACTGAGTTGAGGCTCCAGGGAGGCCGTCCCCCAGAAAAAGTTCCACAATTCCACCATCACTGACGGTGCGTAAGGAACGATAAGCATAATACTTACACAGAAGAACTAGTAGCCACCAGACCCCGCTAAGTTGAGCCGACCGACCTGACTTCACAGCAGCACGTCACAAGACCCGACCACGTCTGTGGTCCTTTAAGCGGTCTGCCCAGCAAGGCGTATCCTACGTTGCTTCTAGCACTGACGCGCGCAACCGGCAGGCTCCAGGAGCCGCTACACCAAGACCTGCCCTTCCTGTAAGTTGACCGGCGATACGTGCCACCAGATGTTGTCCTGGCCAGTCGCATGGGTTAAGCAATCTGTCTTTTGATGCGGCGCTCATCATGGCATGCAGTGGTCGCTCGCGTTGTTGAGCCATCTCTCTCTTCCTGAGCTCCCTTGAACGGGCCTTAGCGTGCTCATACTCCAGCACTTCATGCATGTGAAGCATAGTAGTGTTGTATGAAGGATAAGGCCTGGCGCCACAGGCCGCGGCTTGTGAAAGCGCTCAGACTCGGTCAGCCATCCTCTACCGCCGGACAGGGCAGGACTTTGCCAGGAAAGCCTCTCTGACGCTGGTGCATGGCTAGGATCATGTCTGGCGCTTTAACCTACATGCTTTCCCTCACAATTGACGTGATGGGTGCGTTTCTGGCCTTTCTTTGACTGATTTGCAGGCCGTACGCCTGTGTTTCAAGCCGCTTTCGGCTCAGAGAGCAATGAGTGAGGAAGGACATACCAACAAGAGGCGGCGTAGCGAGTCGGAGGAGCCCCAGGAGGACGCGGGAGCTGCTGCTCCGCCCGATGTCGTTGGTGCCGGAGAGGAAACCGCGCCGGCTGAGGAGGCCGCACCCGTCCAGGCCCATGAGCCTGAAGTGTGAGTCTTATCGGTTACCTTGTGCTGGGTCGAGAGTGTGGGGGCTTACCAGCTCGGCAAGGACCACGGCCAATCCAAGCGGTCAAAACGCCCAAGCCTCCATGATTTGCGACGTGAACCAACTCCTGCAGGCAACGCACTACCTTGAATGCCAAGCGGTCATGCGCGGACGGCACTTTTATCGCCTGTCGGTTATGGTTCCAAGCTGCATGATTGACCGAGCCCTCGTTGCGCGCTTGGCTCTGCGCTTTTGCAGGGAAACACAAGATGCTGGCCAGGCACTAGCTGAACCCTCACCTGCTGTCGAGACAGCTCCTGCTCCAGTCGTCGTGTCAGCGCCGGCGCCCGTGGTCGCCGAGGCACCGAAGCCGGCCGCCGTCCAGCCCGCGGCCGTTCAGCCCGCGGTCGTGCAGCCCGCAGTCGTCCAGCCCGTCGCGCCCCAGCCTGCAGCTGTGCAGCCCGCGGCTGTTCCGGCCGCTTCAGTACAGTCTGCCGCTGCCCCCGTGGTGGCCCAATACGCCCAACAACTGGCCTACCTGGCGCAGCAGCCGAACATGCACCTGACGCAGCAGCAGCAGGTCCAGCTTCTGCAGGCCCAGATCCTCGCGCAGCAGCAGGCTGCAGCTGCCGCGGCTGTGCAGCAGCAGCAGCTGCAGGCCCAGCAGGCCGCTCAGCTGCAGGCGCAACAGCTGCAGGCACAGCAGCGCGCCGCGGCTGAGTACAAGCACGACAGCTACGACGGCGGCGTGGACTACGGCAAGGCCGGTGGGTACGATGACGAGCGCTACAACGTGGCCAAGAAGCCCAAGACGAGCCAGCAGCGCAAGTCCGCGCCGGCGGGCTATGAGTCCAACGTGCCGCTCACGTCGAGCGGCCGGCCTACGCGCGCACGGCGGATCAACTACGCGGAGCTTGCAGGCGCCGTGGTGAGTAGTCGCCGCCGGCTAGCGGTAGCCCCAATGCTTTCAATCACAGGGTGCTGCTGGGCTAGTTGCCCGACAGTGCACCCCAAGTCGTATTACTACGTCCATTACTGCATGACCCGGAAGACTGATGCTTGGTTGCTAGGTCAAACGTGCCGTGTCATGACAGCTCTGCATCCCATATCCTTCTCTTTATAGTCTCAGTGCCTACTTGGCCGTACAGGTGACCTTACTTCTCTTGCCTTCATCTTGCTTCACAGGACGAGGAGGAGGAGCAGGACGACCAGGCGAACCTGGTGCCCAACTGGGCTCGCCGGCGGAAGAAGGGCGGCGACCAGGACCGCGACTACGGTGTCGGCATCGGCAGGGGCTCATCGGGGGCCGCCGGTGGCGGCGGCGGTGCCGCCAACCCGGCCCTGTACGGCATGCCCAACAACGCCTACGGGAATGCGCGCCCCGCCGCGGCGGCGACTCAGCAGGCGGCAGGTGTCGGCGGGCTGCAGTGGGCGAACAACGCGGCCGCTGTCGCTCAGGCCGCCCGTCAAGGTGTCGCGCTACCGGGGGCAGGTGGGCTAGCAGGTCTGGCGGGCAACAACGCGGCGCTGGCAGGACAGGTGGCCGCGAACTGGCAGGGCCAGGTGCAGGCGGCGTGGGGGCAGGCGGCAGCGGCGAACCCGTACGCCGCCCTGGCGGCGGCCCAGGCCCAGGCCCAGGCTCAGGCTCGGCCGCAGGCGGTGGCGCAGCCCTACATGATGCAGGGCGGCCAGCGCGCCGTGCCGGGGCTCATGGACAACATGCAGCTGATGCTGGGACGCACGGACGGGCAGGGGGGCATGCCGGGTGCTGGGCAGCAGCGGTAAGGGTACAACGATGACGTGTGACGGCGCGGAGATCATGGATGGGAGTTTTTGACCTGATGGGTAGTGCCGCACATGAGATGACTGAGATTGCCATGTGGGAGCTACACAGGGACTAACTGGTGCCTCTTGACTAGGGGCATGGCCATGCGTTTGTGGGTGCGCATTGCTTGTGCGCGTAGACCTGTATGCCGGGATCTTTTTGCTGTCAAGTGAATGGGCAATGTGCCCACAAAATCGACCCCAGGTTGTTTGGGTCTGAGCTGGTAGGCTTTGCCAACAGTGCTGCTCAAGGTGGCTCTTTTGCGTTCTGGGAGCACAAATTCACCAGGGGAAGCCCTAGGTTTATCATTGAATGGAGATGCTTTGACCATTTGTTGATTGCTATCGGACTGCATGGACTATGACCGGGACTTTGAACGGGAGGGCATACCTGCCCAAGGGTACGCCGAACATTACGAGTTCATACCAGTGTTACCGACTTCGCTCTACAATTGACCTGTAAATTAAGGACAAGGAATAGCATCCTGAGGAATGGTATGTTGCAGACTTGAAACTTTGCACACGTGCATGGAATGCAGCAAAGTTCTCCGACTTCATGGAGTCAGTTTCGGCCGTACCGCTGTACGGCACTATGCGCAGTATGCAGCAGGGCTCACAAGCATGCAGCTTCGCTGGTACAAGCAAGCCTGTGTACGGGCACGACTGGTTTCTCTAACAGGTTTCTTTGCTGCCTTCAAAAGCCGCATCGCGTCCCTATACTGGTGATAAGGACTTGCGTGCGGGGGTAATCCACACTTCTGCACCATCTGGCAGCCTAGAACGCGCTCGTTGGTGGACGGCGTCTGTTGACAAGTGTATGCACACGACTACCGGACTAAAACGGGTGGCACATCCGCTGCCATACTGAAAGCCTAGCTGCGCTACCACGTCCCGCAGGTGCAACAGCTCAGCCGTTTGTGCCCAGTGAGGGAACAGTCCACCTTGCCACACATCCAACGGCTCCCACACACACATGCTTGCCTGCATAGCTGCTGCGGTGGCAGAAGGCCTCTTAACCGCGAGAGGGCGTACCGGTCGCCTCACCCGCAAAGCCACCCGAAGACGGACAGGTGCCGGCAGGCCCTGTACGGACGCCAGGGAAACCCCACTCTACCGTCGCGCTGGGGCAGGTTGGTCGCGGAAGCGCACGCCCAGCGCCTTCGCCCAAGCCACCACCCGCATGCCAGCTATAGCCACCGTGCAGTCGCTGGGGCTGGCGACATCACCGCTGCCGCTGCCGTTAGTTATTTGTGACCGCCGTCATCGCCCCTCGTGAGTGCGCTGCTGCTGCGGCCGCCAGGTGTTGGACACCGGACTCAGCCGCGCGCGCGCACGCGCGTCACAGGGCGCAGCCGCCACAGGCGCAGCAGCCACACTGCACAGGAGGAGCTGCTCCACCTCAGCAAGGCTTAGGCGCGGTACAGAAGCAAGGTGAAATGTGTGAATGGCTACCGCAAAGCAGGGCCTCCATCTCCGACAGGACAGCCTAGCAGTGCACGCCGTACTGGGTGGTTACAAGGCCTCTTACCCACGCGTGGACACCTTGGCTTCGCGTGCAGAGGTGTCCGCGCGTGGGTAAGGGGCCCTGTAACCACCCAGTACGGTGTGCAGATTACGCGAAGTCACGCAGGAGAGCCTGAGCCACCGACAGGTAGGGTAGCGGCGCCAGGGATCGCAGCCCTGGCGGTCCCCCTCCTCCATGGCGCATGGGCAACCAGCCAGGCAGGCACCTAGCGGCGGGTGCCTGTCAGGACTTGAAAGGCGACGCCACGCCAGGAAACCGTCGCTCACGCCTGCTCACGATAAGGGTATCGTACGCCTTGATAGGATTCCAGGCGTACAACACCCGTCATAGGGAGGTAGGGAAATCCTGCTGGCCCAATCAGCGTCGTAGACGGGCGTTACGCCCAAGGGAGCCCCCTGGTTACGCCAGCGCCAGGACGGGCGTTGCGCTAGTGCTACCCTGGCGGCGCAGCAACTCAGGCAACGATTGCAGTAACAGGACATTATCTGCAATGTGCTGAAGCTGCTGAGATGACTGTCTGTTAGAGCTGGATAGTTTCATCACACTGGGGTCGCCGAACCAAGCTGTCAACCATGCACGCGGGGGACGACGGGACGTGCATCACAGCACGCGGTATGCTGAGCCGACGGACTGGATATCCCACCCACCATCTTCTGTAGCTGCGTAGCAAGTACTGCTACACTAGGCCCACACGCTACACGGCATGTTGCAGATGTCGTCGTGCGCTGGAGTTCACCCCCAACGTCAACATCTTGAGGAGGATAACGACCATGCTGTTCACTTCAAGGCGACCATCAAGTGAGTGAAACATCGAGTGGGTCGACATGCAGGGCACAAACTCCGACCTTTACAGCAATACGCAAGCTGCTTGCTAAGGTTGCCTGCTCATACTGGCATCTGCCAATGAGCTGACAACTGTCGCTCAATGAAAGGATGAAGTAGCATGTCCTACGGCCTTCCCTGCTTCGCACCGTGAGTCTTATTCAGTGGCCACATCAAAGTCGAGTGCCCCACAGCCCTGAGGTGCCTGCCGCACACAGGGCGTCCGAAATGCACTGCAAACCATCGCACACCAGCTACTCGCCACTCTTCGCTAGCATGCATAAGGCATCGTCAGCCCGAGACGTCTCGTAATAATCTAGTGGTACAAAGCCAAACCTTGCTAGTCAGGCAGGTCGCCAGATGCTGTGGAATGAAGTCTTTGCAGGTTTGTGCGGCCGAGATCATGAGTATAACACCAGCAGTATCAAGCGGTAAACAGTGCAAGCTGCACACATGCCACATCTCTCCTACATCCTGAGACCGCCCATCCATGCCTCCCCCCACTCGCGTACTAGGTTCGCAGCTGCGTCCATGCTCCTGTCAGCAAGGCGGGCGTTTGCCCAGTCAATAGCTCCGTCCACAGTTGCCGTGTCACAGTCAAGCTAGTGCGAAACGCAACTCAGATCTTCTGAATCTTGCTGGCCTGCACAACGGGGTTGTTCACCGCCAGCTTCGCCGCGTGCGCCCCCTTGTAGTCGAAGGGGCACGCATGCGCCTCCGCGTAGCGGTGCTGCCCGCAGAACAGGCCGCCGCACTTGCAGGTGAAGCCTGTGAGCCCAACCTGCACGGAGGGGTAGGGGTGGGGTACCGATACACACCGGGTAAGGACGCACATCTCCAGCAGCTATCACTGTTGCAGACAGGATACACAACTACGGTGGGAGGAGCGGCGGGAGGCCGAAAGACACGTATGCTGCCTTCGCAGTGAGCGGATGCTGTCACAAGGTCAAGTGCTGCAGCTGTCGGGGGTGCAACCTCGCAACACTAGGCAACATAAACAAACAAGTAACTCGTTTATACACAGTCTCGAAGCACTACTTCGGCATAGGCCACCACGTCAGAAAGGGGAAGCGTGTCCCAAGCGAACCCAACGCCCGTCGGAACTTAAGTCTGTTGCAACGCTAGCTGGTGCGCTGCCCCCTCTTGCCCACCTTCTTTTTGCACTCCAAGCAACGTGTCTTTGGCTTGCACTCGCCCGCGTCCCCAACAGCAGAGGTGGATGCCTCGGCCGGTGCAGGCGCGGCAGAGGCCGCGGCAGCTTGTGCGCTTGTGGACGACGAGGGTGCTTCTTGACTAGACTTTACAAGCGGCTCCGGGGAAGGCGGGACAGCCTGCGCTGCCGAGGTTGCTGAGGCGACAGCAGAAATGGCCCTCTCCTTCTCTGCTTCAGTATCACGGTGGCACTTTGAGCAAAGGCCAGCGCAACCAACGTTCCTGCGCGAGCAAAGGGATGCACCGCTGTCAGCTTCAAGAAGTCGTTTACCAACCCTAGCTTGGCCAAGATTCTTCAGGGCTGCACTTACGCGAAAAAACCGCAACCCTTCTGGCACAGCTGGGGCTCGCTCTGCTGCTGTTGCTGCTCCATCGTTGTCGCGAAGTGGCAAGAGCTGGGTCGACGGGAAGGCGTATACGCGATAGGCAAAGTTAGCGAGCTAAGAATGCAAAGATGGCCTTTGGATTATGTGGAAATGTTTGCGGGTGAGCAGAAATTGCAAATATGTGGGCTGCGAGCCTTAAGGAGTGTCCTCGCGTAATGCGCAGTGCTCAAGGCCCATGCTCTAGCCCCATGCAGAGATGATTTGCACCTCCTATGTCCTCGACGGCACGCGATTTATGGGTACATTTCTGGGTCTTTCATCACATAGCGTACCATGCAACAGTAGGGTCTAGGGTGCTTGGAGAAACTAGAACCATCGCCTACCCCCTCACACTTAGGCTGCTCCTCGGACACGACGGAAGTTGAACGCATTTTGTCGGGAGGACTAAGGTCTATAACGAGGGGGCGGCAGTCAAAACTATGACAGAACCCAACAGAACCGTTCGTACGTCCTTTGATAAGCCGCGTCAGCCTGTGTGGGGTCAGGGGAGATGTGGGCACCGAGCACCCAGCATTCGCACATGCACTGTCGAAGGATGACATGCGGATTGAGCGGGAGGCTTTGATTTCACACGAGCACCGCATACACATTTGGTAGCCGAGGCAGCTGGGCTGGTGCCCCCGATGACGAGGAGAGCTCCCCTGACGACGAGTCGCTGCCAGACGGCTTGCCCTCCCGCATGTCCGAAGAAAGTGAGGCACACGCACCACTGCGACAGGCAATCCAACCCTGCAGCGCGCAGGTAGGGCATGAGTACGGACTACGGAGCATCGTATTTGCATTGTACCTCTTGGCTCACGCGAAGGGCACGCCCGCAGCAGTACGGCAACGCCTAGGTGCCCCCCACCAGCCCCCATGCCCCAGCCTTCACGCTGAGTGAGCGCAAGTGCGCAACAGGGACATCAGTGAACCCAACGAGGTGAATAGCGGGAGGCTCGGACATGTCTCGGCAGAGCCAGTGATATCAACAACCAGCCTCTTAAAAGCAAGCCTGCATGTTGGTTGGTGCACATGGACGCTGCCCAAGTCGCATCCGCAGGCTGATTATGGCGGTGGTCAACCATGATGTGGGTGGCTCCCATTAAGAGGTTATCCAAAGTTCCAAAACGCCATCTTCCATGCAACCATGCGCCAAGTAACAATGGGTTTCTGATGTGCCCGAGAATAATCTGGTATCTGCTCTCTCCTATCTGGAATACCGGTACAGCACGGCTCCAGCGCCATCACGCAGCCCATCATGTTGCCCAGGACACGGCCAGCACGCCCGCAAAACCAGGAACACTTCACTACACGTCCAAACCCGCAGTGCAATTGCCACACCTTCAACAAGTCACTACGCACCGCTGTCACAAGTGAACGCAACGACCTGAGAGCTCAGCTCGGCTCGACCATCATGCAAACGATGCTGCTACCGCGATCCGCTGCTGGTGCCACTGTCGGAGCTCCCACCGCTAGAGCTGCTGCCACTCCCACTGCTACTGGACGTGCTCTCGCTCCCGCTGCTGCTGGTGCTGCCACTGCCCCGCGAAGGCGACGGGCTGTCGCGCCGCCGCCTGCCGCTCTCCTCCCTCCCGCGCCTCACCACCGCCTCCCCATCACCATTGCTCTCACGCGGCCTTCCACCCTTCCCACCATCCCGGCCGCCCGCATCCCGCTCCCGATCACGGTCGCCGTCTGCCGCGTCCCGACCCCTGCCGCGCCCCTCCTCCCCACGGCCCGGCCCATCCCGGTCACCCCCGCGACGCTCTGCCGCCCTGTCACGCGGCGCGTCCCTCTCCCCACGACTGTCCCTCTCTGCCTCCCGCCTGCCGTCCCGGTCACGGCCCTCCCCACGCCGCTCCCGTGCGTCCCGGTCGCGCTCCCTGTCGTCCTCCCTCACCCGCTCTCTCTCCCTCTCCCGGCCGCCGTCTCCATCCCGGTCCCCTGCCCCCCGGCCGGCCCCCTTGGCCCGGTCCAGCTCCTGGCTCCGCTGCTCCCGGCCCCTGCCCTGACCCAGGTCCTCGTGGCCCCGCCGACGGTCCTCTGTATCACGTGCACCGCCACGGCCGCGGCCGGCATCGTAGTCCCCCTCCCGCCCACGGTCAGCCCCGTTGGCAGCCCGTCCGGCCCGGTCATCGTCCCCACGCCTGCCGCCCTGCTCAGCGTGCCCGTCGTCCCTCCGGTGCCTCACGTTGCGCCCACCATCGCGCTCACCCTCATCGTCACTGTCGTGGCGCCGCCGCCCCCTGTCCCGCGGCCCCGCCTCCTGCTCCTCCAGCCGGCCCCCCTCATGCCCGCGCTCTCTGCCGGCCAGTCCAGGCGGCGGCGGTGGGGGCGGCATGGCCCGCTGCTGCTCCCGGTCCCTCTCCCTCGCTCTGTCCCCATCCCGCCCGCTCTCGTCCGTCCTAGCCCGCTTGGCCTCCGGCGCAGCCGCCAGCGGGGGCGCCTCCCTGCCCCGCTTCTCCGCTCCGCCGTCCCGCTGGTCCTTGCCCTGCCCCTCCCGGCCCTTGCCGCGGCTGCCCCTCCGAGGCCCCTCAGAATCGGATGAGGAGCCGCTGGTTCCGGAGCCGCTCGAGGTGCCGCTGCTGCTAGTTCCGGAGCTGGAGCCACTGCTGGTACCCGAGCTGGTCCCGCTGCCACTGCTCGTCCCCGAGCCACTGGACCCGGAGCTGGTTCCGCTGGATGACGGAGAAGGCGACCTCCTCCGCCCAGCAGCCTTCTTGGCACCGCCCTCGGCGGGCCCCCTGCCACCGTCCCGGCCGCCGCCGTCCTCCCTGCCCTTGCCGCCGCCCCGGCCCTGGCCACCGTCCCGGTCTGCCCTGTCGGCGTCCCGGCCGCTGTAGCGTTCGTTCTCCCGCTCCCTGCCCCGATCCCGGTCGGGCTCGCGGCCCCTCCCGTAGCCGTCGCCGTAGTCCCGTTCCTCGGCCCGGGGGTCGTACCTGCAGGTGTTCAGGCAGGCGCAGGCGTCATGGCACGTGCAGGTGTAGCAGTGTGGGAGGCGTGGATGCATGTGACCTCGACCCATAAGCCGCACGCTAGAGCTAGATGGCGTTAGCTACGGGCCAAGGAACATGGGGGCAGGGGGTCTTTCGCACGGTAGCAGACGCATGGGAAGACACGGCGCCGCTGTAGCGTGGGCGCCTCCATATGCTAACCCTTCTGCGGACGCATTCACATGCATGCCCTACCATATCTCTGGCGTGCTCTGCCAGCGCGTCACGCAGACCTTGAGGTTGAGCGGGATCGTGCCACGTGCCGCCGAACGAGGCTACGCTGGCATGCAAGCTGCTTGGCACGCACCTGTGCTTTCATGCAAGCTGCTTGGCACGCACCTGTGCGTATATGCTAATGTTATCCCCGCAAATGCACCGCTACGCAGTACGCACCTGTCGGGAGCTGCCTCGTGCCGGCGGTACATGCGGGGCTCGGGGGACTGGTTCCGCCGCCGCTCCGCCTCAGCGCGTCGCTCCGCCTCGCGCTCCTGCAGCATGGAGACGTAGGCCAGGATTCAGCCACGGGGCCTCAGGTAGGGTGCAGTGGCACTCCCGCTAGACCCGGCCCACCCCCAGACAGCAACGAGTAGGTCACGGATTACTGGATGCAAAGGGCATTCATGCAAATGCTCCGTAGCATGGCTGCCGCCCGACCCAGGTCGCACGCTGAGCAGAGACACTTGCGCACAAACCAACCAGCCTTGACACTGTCTTTAGAGGCATACGGTACCCTACCACAGCCCCACCTTCGCCAGGCGCCGCTCCTCCTTTTCACGCCGCTTGGCTTCCTTGTCCCGCTTCTTCGCCTCCTTCTGCTTGCGCTTCTGCTCCTTCTCGCGGGCTTGCTGAGCAGCCTCACGCTCAGCTAAGCGTTGCTGCTTCAGTTGTTCCTGTGCAGCAGTACAACCCGGGTGGGAACAAAGTTGCGTGCACTGGAGTATGGTATCCATTTGGTATTTGCACACCGTTCGTGCAACCATGTAACACCTCTGGGTCCGAAACTGAGTCCGAAACAGGGTAGGGGTAGAGATTCCCTTCAGCACAGTTGGGGTATGCTGGGCGGCCGCTGGAGTATCGCCCGGTCGCTGGTGGGTGTTGTGCCCGCAGCTTCAGCACGCCTCCCTGTGCCACGCCTCCCTGACATCCCCCGCCTGGAATGCAGCGCTAACACTCCCACCTGCAGCTCCCTGTTGAAGGCATCGCCCTCACGCTGATCTCCACGCACGCCCAGGGCGCTTGCGAGCTTGTTCATTTGGTCCAGCTTGCGCTGCGCCACGGCGTGAGTCTCGTCGACCAGCTTGTCGCTGCATAATCAAAGTCACGCGAAAGAAGGAATGTCCTTCAGTGGGCATTATGCCAATGCGAAGCACGAGTCAAAACGGCAGAGCAGGCAGGGTCGATCTGAGCACATGTTGCTTGGGCTTACATACCTGGCGGGAGCCTGCGCAGCGGACGTAAGCTTCGCCAGTTCTTGTGCCTTGAACGCAGCTAGGAGCTGCTCAATGTCTTCTTCACCAAGCCTGGACGCAAGAAAAGAACGGGGCATAGCTAGGCGGCTGGCTGTGGAGTTTTCGTATGTAAAGCACTTAGAGACATAATTCGAGCTAAGTGTGCTAGTGCATCCTTGGCAGTCAGTGTCTATGCGAACGAGATGGTGTAGGCACTTACCCTTCCTGCTCCAGCCGCTCACGCTCTTGCAGCAGTTTCAGCTCAATCTCACGCTTCCGCTTATGATCTAAGATCTGCTGGTTGGGCTGCTTGTGCTTTGGGCCGTCTTTCGGAGGCTCGGTCCGCACCTGCGGACCTTTCCGCAGGTTGAACTTATTGCCCTGGACATGGCCGCTTGTGCCCGAGCCACGGGGCGTGAGCAAACCAATCCCATTGTACATGGTTTCGAGCTAAGGGGCGGCGAGCAACGCCGCCCAAGGAAACTGCTAGGATGGCTAGTGGACAGGTGCGACGACTAGCTTGAAGAGGGTTCTACTACATGTAACGCATACGTTCCGGCAAAGTAGCGGTAGAAGACAGGTCAAGGCCACTCGGATGACCGGAACTACGAAACCACCCCTGATGCAACCAGCAACGGAAAATGCCTAAGCACCCAGGGGAGATGGAGGAACGTGAGGGTTGGTCAATATTGATTTGCCCTTCGTCGCGTGCAGGACATGCAGGTGAGCAGGGATGGAGCGTGGACATGGGCGTGGAGCAAGAGGGCGACCATGGGAGCCAGGGGAGATGGGAGCTCCCCCGGAATGGTGTCAGGGATCATAACTGATCAAGCCCGTTCAAGCCCATGCGCAGCATTGTTACTGTGCCAGCTTTGTCGTTGAATCTCACAGACCTACAGAAGATTTTAAGCCTCTCAAAGTGAGAGAGCAATGCTGGACGGATCAGCGTCGGATAGCGCCACCTACCTGCGGTGGTGATGCCTGCCGTGCCTGCTGTGCACGTGCCTGTCCGAGGGCTCAGGCTTGGCCGTTCCTGCTGCAAGGGGGCTCAACAGACGCCGCTAATATGATACTCACTCTACCTCAGGGTTGTTGAACGCTTGGGCTCTGTCTCTAGTAGCCCCTTGACCTTGGAAGTGCGTGTCCGTCCTCGGTAAGCGTTTTCGGCCATTGGTGGAGGCACTCCTACGGGACTCCAGCAACGTGAAGCACGAAGATTACCCAGTCAAACACATACGCTGTGCTAAAGGCAATGAAGCCTTGCGGTCTTAGCGCACTTCGACCTTCTCATAGCAGTCGTCTCGCAGAGTCGCTCCTTGCTCCTACAAGCACTCGGCAAAATTTGGATCAAAAACACCCAAGCTACATACAGCAGCACCGGCAGCAGCTGACCGCGCGTCCTTTTCCGCGCTGCTCTGCGCGAGCGACCCTGCTGGTGGCATCGGCTATGGCTCCTCGGGTCGTCTTCCAGGTGCGCCTGCACGAAGCCGACGTGAACCGGTGCTTGCTACTGATCCTTCAACCAAAGCTGCACATAGTCCATGTTTGTCTAACCTGTTTCGCATTCTGCCCTCAGGAGGTGGCCACCTCGCCGGAGCAGCACCCGCTACTGCCCCGCTCCGGGGCATCCGCGGCCACCCTGCCCCCATGGCACACGGACGATATGATCATGGTGGGCGGATACACCGAGGAGCCCCTGGTACCGGGTGAGTACCGGGCCCATGGGGTTGGTCTCTTGGGCCCTGTTGACCGTACGACACGGTGCCACAAAGCTGCGCCGCACCTCACGTCGTCATGTGAGGTGGCGGTTTTAGCTGTGCAACCAGTCGAAGACCTTGTGCACATACCACGTCTGCACAGGCCAATATGCATTTTGAGGAATCAGGTTCTAACGTGTGTGTGCACACGTGTGGTCTCCTGCTACGGCTGCAGGTGCGCCCCCCAAGCGTGGCCCCACCAACGAGGTGTGGACCTTCAGCTCCGCCAACGGGGGCAGCTGGAAGAAGATGGACTTTCCAGAGGGCAGCCCCGTGCCCCAGGTGCGTCCTGCGGTGTCCACATCCCGCACATGGGGTCCTGTCACGGTCCCGCAGTGCACGTGCCATATGGGTTGGCACTGTCCACATCCCCACATGGGGTCCTGTTACGGTCCCGCAGTGCACGTGCCATATGGGTTGGCACTGTTTGCGAACTGTGGACGTGCCAGCGACCGCTGCCGGTTGTTGCCGTTCCATTGTTTTACACAAACACATCATGCCGTGAAACCAGGTAGTCTGCCATGTGGCGTGCACGCGCGGTTGACAGGCAGCACACCCGAATAAAAAATGGTACGGTACGGGCGATGTACCGGTACTAGGTTCCTGGCACGCATCCCACCGCCGCACACCCACAACATGTGTCATGCCACGCATTGCATGGCGGTCGCATGCATTGATTATCTGTGCGGGGCACGCCTGCTCAGCATGCCTGCCATAGACAGCTCACCCGGATCAACTGCAACAAAGCCCTCGGACTTGTACCGTACGGCGCCCGCAGACGCCCATGAACGGGCGCCGACACACCTGACCCCGCGCCTGCCCTGCCCGTACCCCTGCCCGTGCTCCCCTTCCCCCAGCCGCGCGTGGCCGCCCAGGCCGCAGTGGTGGGCGACCACCTGTGGCTGGTGGGCGGCTGGAACCCGGCCGCCGCCGCCGTCCCCGGGGCCGACCCGCAGTCGCAGTTCCTCAACGACGTGTGGCGCCTGGACCTGCGGACAGGCACGTGGCAGGAGGTCACGCCGCAGGGGGAGAGCATGCCGCGCATCTCCAGGTGGGCGGCCAGGGCTTGCAGGATCAGGGACGGCCGCGCGTGTGTACGCCTGCGAGAGCTTGGCTGGGTGTGGGTAGGAGAGCTCCAATGAGTGTTAGCGGCGGTCTCCTGCCTGCGAGCAGGCGGCGGGCTGCTCCCCTGGGCCTGCGCGATGCGACACACAAGCGCGCTGTATGCGCCGTGCCAATGCCTCAACAGCAGGGTCAACATGTTGGTACAGATGATGCGTTTGCCATTCAGGTGGCAAGCCAGGTCTCGGGGGAGCTCTGAGGGTTTGGCAAAAACTCCTAGGGAGGATTGGCCTCGGCATTGTCCACGGTTGCCTACCAGTGGTGATGTTACCCACGCTAAACTGAGGCAGTCAGTCGCCCGGGCGGCCTAAAGCCGCTGACACCGACCCGGCGTGTTACCTGCACTTTCCCAAATGCAAAGCTTTGCACTTGCCGCAGCCCTCAGCTCAACAGCCGGTAAACGCATGGAGGAATGCAAAAACGTGTGACGCCCGCTCCGCTGCTGCTGCAGCTAGCGCGCTGCAACCGCTTCCTTACCACCCCGTGTACCCCCGCACGTGCGTATGTTCGCCATGGCCCCTGCCTGCCGCCCCTGCCCCCCTGCCCCCCTGCCCCCCTGCCCCTGCCTGCCCCCCTGCCCCCCTGCCCCCCTGCCCCCCTGCCCCCCTGCCTCCTTGCTGAAGGCTCCTTGTCGCCGGCTCAACGCCGCTAGACGCCGGCTCAACGCCGCTAGCTGCCAGCAATGCAACGCCTAGTAGTACCACCAACACTAGTAGACTCTTTCGCAACACACGGTCGCTGTGCCTGCCCCCACGCCCCATATGCCCTCTCAGGTTCGCCATGGTCCCTCTTCCCGGAGGCAGGCTGCTGATCCACACGCACCGCAGCCTGGAGGACGTGCTGGTCCTGGACACAGCGGGCGACTGCACGCTCAGTAAGGTGCCGGTCAGCGGCGTGTTCCCAGGTGCGCTGCGCACACGCGTACCCTTACGTGCACCCCTGCCGCCGTGTCATCAGGTGCTTGCGCACCTCCCTCACATCGTCTGTGTCGCAGCCCTGCGCAACGCGGCAGCTCCGATACCTCTCACCAGCCCCTGTGCCGGTTGCCAGCCAGCTATGGACCAGTGCCCCTTTTCTTGACACCCGGCGGCCCTGTACTACAGTCGTTAGACTTGCCAACTCCTACAGCATGCTACTTGCACTTCTGGGTTCGCAGGCAGCCAGAGCCCCGCGTCGCGCGGCCTGCAGTCCCTCACCGCCGCCGCCGCGCCCGCGCCCGGCGCCGCGGTGGGCGCTGACGTGGCGGTTGACGCCGCCCACGCGCTGTACGTGTACGGCGGGGCGCCGCAGTCCGGCCCCATGCACGGCGACCTGTGGACCCTCAGCACGGGCACGTGGACGTGGCAGGAGCTCAAGCCGCAGGGGAGGGTGCCGGAGGTACGTGGTGCGTGTGGGGAGGTACCTTGTTGGCAGGACTTGTTGCTGTTATGCCGCTATGGTAGAGTGAACAGGCCAGGCTAGGATGCCTTACCTGAGTTTTGCCATGTGGGCGGTTGCGTATGTTTGCTCCACAGCGCATGTAGTCATGAAGCAGCGTCGCCGTACGGCAGCGTGCATTGCGTTCCCTTGCACACCTCTGACGCTCTGCTTCTGCATCTGCTGCTGACCTGTTCCTGCTGTTGCTGCTGCTGCTCTGCCGCCGCCGCCGCGCATACGCTGGCACAGGAGCGCTGCTCGCACGTGGCTGGCGCAGCGGGGCCCGGCGGGCGCTACCTGCTGGTCATCGGGGGAGCGCGGTACGAGGCGGGCGGCCTGGTGCCCCGGGATGACGTCATCATATACGACACGCAGGTAGGCATCCGTTCGAGTTGGGCACTGTACAGTTACGTGCTGATACCCCTGAACTAGGGCTCCTGCTGGCTGCTTGCTGGTGGCCTCCGCGCGTTCCTGCATTACGGCGTGGGGATTGCATGCACCACTGGCACGCAACGCAGCGCTCTGCCCCAGATGGCTCTAGCTGGCATGCCGTAGTGGGTTGCTGCTATTGCCCAGTAGTGGGTGCATGCTCCACGCCTTCGCCTTTTGCACACCCCCGTGGCCGCAGGCGAACGCGTGGGTGGTTCCCGAGGTGGAGGGCCCGCGGCCCCGCGCCCGCAACGCGTCAGTGATGGTGCCCCTGCGCCGGGCGGGGACGCACGGGGCCGGCAGCAGCAGCAGCAGCAGCAGCGGCATCGACACCAGCACGTTTGTGTTCCATGCGGGATGGAACCCGTTCAAGGAGACGTACAACGATACGTACCTGGTCACCGTGCACACCGACTAGCTGGGCGTGGCTGTGGGAATGGGAGCTGGTCGGATATGGAAGGGTCGGGGTTTGGGTGTAGTTGATGGCTATCTGTGAGACTTGAGTGTGTGGGAGTGCGCTGTGCTGTGTGCGTGGTGGGGAAGGGCACAGGCATGCGAGGGCTGGCGTTGAGATTCGGCAATAGGCACTGCGCGGGGGGTGGGGTGGGGGAGGGCACAGGACCCTGGCGGAACCTGGAATGTAACATATCGTAAAACAGGGGGGGGGGGGGGGGTAAGGAAAAAAATGTCCGACCCCATGCCCC
>VFQN01002861.1_pt1 | contig 25798 bp, 36 predicted proteins | sample 3512371 | NCBI WGS metagenome assembly VFQN01 (sample SAMN10412370, study PRJNA504923) | tailings metagenome | isolation source: Replicate 2 from Balatoc abandoned mine | place: Philippines: Itogon, Benguet | collected 2017-08-28 | reverse complement strand
AAAATAGGTCTCCGATAATCCCATAACCCTTCTCCTGAAAAAAAAAAAAAAAAAAAAACCCGTGCGCACCGGGTCCACGTCTCACTCTGTTGCTTGCCCACCGCCTGCTCCATTCGACCCTGCAAACCTCTCCACAAGAAGTTACCGTAACCTTGCTCCAGCCTCTCTACCGTACTGCAGCACGTAACGTGGCACCAGCAGCATCCATCCGACACTTTCGTTCGGGCCTGTTCAACAACTATCACAATCGCTACTGGCACTGCGCCGTTGGGGTATTGCCTGTCCTGCCCGTGCCTACCGCTACAATCCTTTAGTGCATTGCTCCTGTGCGCCTGCAGAACCAGCAACCCAATCGCCCCCTAGCGCCTCCACTTATGGACACACCGGCCCTGTCAAGTCCAGTTCACGTCTCACGGCCACGCAACCACCCAGGCCAGCTTGATGCGGGGCTGCTCAAAGCCGGGCGGTGGAGCTCCAAGCAACCCCCTGCACCCCCGTCTCCATGCATGACACGATTCGAGTCTCGCACCGTACCGGTACGCTACATGCGGCGCTCGCTCCCCCTGCCCGTACACTGGTTACAAACCGGTCAAGTCACAGCGCTCTGCTGGGGTCCTCGAGGACGCGGCGCGGGGGTTGGGGCCAGTGCCTCTCACTCGCGACGTGGCCAGCTGCTGGTCCACCCCCAGTAGGGCCCGCGGCAGCTGCACCGCTCATCTCAGCACGGCAGGCGCGCACACACCCCAACCCTAACACGCATGCAGGCAGGTGCATCGCTCATCTTAGACCTGCCTCTGATGGCGTTGCTAGCTGTATGTCCACCCCAAACGCCCGCGGCAGCTGCAGCGTCGCCAGCACGGCCGGCACCAGCAGCAGCGTGCCGCCCAGCGTCACGGCCGACACCACGTCAGTGCCGTGGCCGTAGTGCGCCGCCAGCACGAAGGAGGTGGTGGCCTGGGGGCGGGGGTTAGTTGCGGGTGCAGGGCCATTTGGTGGTGGTGGTGGTGGTGGTGGTGGTGGTGGGGAGGGAGGAGGTGCATGAGGTGCTCCTGAGGCAGGACGTCGAGGGCTGATGGCATGGCTACAGGTAAGAGGGCCGGCAGGTCAGGAAGCTGCTGAGGATTAGCCCCTAAGGATGGGAGCGGTACAGGGACATGAGACGGGGGAGGTAAACGGTGGGTGTGCGGCGTGTACCCGTACCGTACCGTACCGTACTCACGGTGGGGCACAGCGCGAGCAGCACCAGCGAGAGCACCACGGGTGTGGGCAGCCGCAGCGCTAAGCCACACGCCGCCTGCAGCAGCGGCAGGGCCACCACCTTGAGCAGCAGCAAGCAGGATACCTGGGGGCACGCAGGGGCACGGGAACATCACTGAGTAGGGTCAGGCGGTCAGTTCCTTGTCGCCGGGCGTGACTGTGCCCTCACACCGGGCGAAGGGTAGATAAAAATGGTTACCGTGCGTACATGGACCAGCCTGGCGCCAGGGCGAGTAAAGAACATGCGTGGGAAAAGCGCCTTCCAGCTGCCACCTGACGCGACTGAGCAGCAGTGTCAGTCGCATGCATGATGCATTCACACCACCTACAACCTTCACCCCGCGGACAACCTGCACCCGCCCCCGACCCCGACCCCGCCCACCTGCTTGAGCAGCTCCCTGCGCAGCCTCTTGCCGTACATCCACACGCCGATGGACAGCAGGGACACGGGCACCGCGATGGCCTGGTACCACTCCAGGAGCGCGGCCACGAAGCCCAGCCCCAACACGTAGCTCGGGCTGTCGGTGGTGTGGCAAAGGGGACGGGACGCGGTCAAGGCATCCGGTAGGGCAGCTGAAAGCGGGGGAGATGCAAGGGCAGACAGGTGAGTGGGATGCGGTTCAATGCAAGAGTGCCGCAGGGCATGGACAGCAACAGCTTTCATGTGGACGTTTCTGCATCGTATGTTGGTTCCACACGTCCACAGGTCCGTTGAACGCTACCATGTGCCGACTCGTTGCCGCCGGGTCACTGCCCCGCCTGTGCTCGCCCCACCCTTCCGCATCTCCACTCCCCATGCGGCGACGAGACGCTTTGGGTATAACTGGGTTGTGGGCCCTACAGGTACAGGTTCTATGAAGGCCTATCAAGGCGACTGCGACCCCACTTGTTGCAGCCTGATTACCCGAACCGCTGCCCTGCGCTTGCGCATGCACCGTCCGGCATTACGGTACCCCCAGCCCCCAACCTGCCCCGCCCCACCTGTCCGGGTCCAGGAAGGCCCTCAGGCCCGACAGGTTGACCACCAGCGCGGCCACCAGCGACCACAGCAGCGGGTTCTGAGGGGATGCGAAAAGGAATGCAGTGGGATATGGGGCAGTGTTGCACGCTGTCCTGGCATCGCACCCTGGTGGACGCGTCATTGCCACGTGTATTCCCTTATATTATAATGAAATTCTTGTCGGCTCTTTAGTTACCTTCTCGCTTTTCGTACGCCGCTGCGCATGCCGGTGCATCCGGCCTGTACGGTACAGCAACAGCTGCCATCCTGTTGCCACGCTCTGCTCTACAACCTCTACTGGGTCTGTCAACCTCACCTTGCCCACGGCGCGTATCACCAGCAGTAGTGTGCCGCTCTGGTTTGCGGCGCCCGTGGCCACCACCGCGCCTCCACCTGCTTCTCCACCACCACCACCACCACCCTCTCCACCCTCCTCCCTGCCCGCACTCCCCACCTCCCCAACGCCCCCACTCCCCAACCTTTGGCCGCCCCCTGCGACCTCCCCCAGGCCACTGCTGCGCGTCTGCCACCCCACTGCCGCCTCCTCGCCCAGCTGTGTCTTATCCCCCAGCAGCCACTTGTGCGGAATGGGCAGGTCCACAGCTGACAAACTGGTGCTGGACCGCTGCCGCTCTAGCCAACCCAGCAGCTGCTGCTGCGGCCCCTGTGTCCCCTGCGCCCCCTGTGCCTGCTGCTGCTGCTGGCCCCTTGGCTGCAAAGAGCCTTGCCTTGAGAAGGGACCTCTTGCTGCAGTCCCGCTCGGTAACTCAGCTGCTGACCCTTGAGAGGCGCCGTGGGGAATGGCAGCGGCTGCTGCTGCTGCTGTTGCGATGGGTCCGCTGGCCTGCCGGTCCGGGGCTGCAGAGGCAGCCGCGGCAAAAGGTGATACCGGTACGGCGGACGGCCTGACTGCTGGTGTGGCTGGAACGCAGCCGGAGCGGGTGCGGGACAGGAGGGAGGGCTTGCGGTCCAGGGACAGGCGGGCCGGGGCTGGCCGCGCTGCTGCACCCGTGGGTTGGGTTGTGGTATTGGTGTTGCTGTTGCTTCCAGGTGCGGTGATCTCGCGGGGACCAGCGGTGGCTGCGGGGTTGCCCGACGGCCGGCGGCGCAGACCGGACAGTGAGGGGAAGTGCACTGCGGTGATGGCCGCCGTGTTGTTGGCGGTGGGGCCGTTGGATGGGGTGGCCCCGGGGCTGCCTGCGGTGCTGGTGATGGCGACAGGGGTGGTTGATGGCGGAACGGCGGGAGATCTGCTGACGGGGTTGGTGGCGGCGGAGGCGGCTTCCATAGCCGCTAGGACGTCGGCTGCGGAGCCGATGGAGGACGCGGCGGAGGGTGCCAGCGGCAGCGCGGCGGGCAAGACCGCCCCAGGCGCCGCTGGGACTGCCGCCGCCGGCCCCGCCGCCGCCGCCGCCGCCGCCGTTACCAGCGGCGAGGACTGTGCGTGCTGAGCGTGTTTGCTGCTGGATGATGAGAGAGGCGGCGATGGCAGGTCGTCGTCATCCCCAGAGGGCACTGTGGACAGGGCGGGGGCGGACGCTTGGGGCGGGGCCCGGCCCAGGCCGCTGCGCCCGCCGGATGCAGACCTGGCAAATCCCGAAGGCGGCGGCGGCGGCGGTTGAATTGTGGTTGCGGGAGGTCCTCCCGTACAGCTGCCTCCGCTGGCGCTGCGCTGAGCGGCGGCGTAAGCGGCAGCGGCAAGGGAAGGCGGCGGCTGGGCGCGGCCGCACTCCTCACTGCGACGGGGCGGCTCGCCGCTAGCAACCTTAGCCAGGGCTGCGAAAGGGGACTGCTGTGGCTGCCGGTGCTGGTGCTGCCTCGGAGTGGGCGGGAGAGAGCTGTTCCTACGCTGAAGCTCCTCGGGCTGCTGCGCTGGCAGCACCAGCGGCAGCGTCAGGTCCGCCGGCCCCGCCGCCAGGTCCGCCGCCATGGTCTCCTGCGCCGCCTCCCGCCGCTGCTGCTGCTTTTGCTGCTGCTCTTGCTGCTGCTGTTCCCCCAGCTCGCACAGTAGTTCATAGCCCTCCTCCGCCTCCACCGCGGCGGTGGTGGCCGATGCCAGGACGTCGACGGCGACGCTGCCGTCGGCGACGCCACCGTACGGCACGGCTGGCGGCGTGCGCCCGCCGGCTGCGGCTGTTGACGCGAGTGGTCGTAGTGGTGGTGGTGGTGACAAGGCTGGTGGCGCAGCTGCTGCTGGCCCTGCGCCTGAGGGAGACAGCGCCGCCAACTCCACGGAGGCGGCTGTCGCAGCACCGCCGCTGCCGCCGCCACCGCCAGAAGATGACATACGCGCGTCCGTCACAGTGGCAACAGCGGGGGCGGCGGCCATGGCGGGTGTCACAGCATGCGTAAGGCAAGCAGCGTTGGGCCCTGCAAAACGACTGGCGGGATCTGCAGCCTCCCGGGCTTCCCTCCGAGGTAGGTGCACGCCACTGGGTGGCTGATGACCGTTGGGGAGCCGCGGCCGCCGGAGCGGGTCGTCCTTGGTCTGTGGTGTGACCACAGCCGCCTGCCGCTGCTGTTGCTGCTGCTGCTGCTGATCCCTCGCGCTGCCTGGTGCATCCGGGTGGCGGACGTCTCGTGGAGATTCCGGGCGTGGCAGCGGCTGCGGGTCCGGTCCTACGTCCCGTGCCTTTGCAACTTCGTCGACGAGGGTGACGGCCCCGCCGCCACCAGCACCAGCGTCTTGCGAACGCAGGTTGGCTCCCTGGCCTTCGGCATCAGTGCCATCAGGCGCAGCGCTGGACGCCCTGGCACCGCCCCTCTGCCCTTGTGACAGCAGAGGCAATCGTTCGCCTTCGCCATCGGCGTCCACTGCTCCGGCCGGCTGAGGGCGGCCGCCGCCGCCGTCTCCTCCGTTCCAATCGCAGGCAGGGGCTGCTGTAGTCTCCTCTGTGCTTGTCTGCTGCTGCTCCTGCTGCTGCTGCTGTTTTTGCTGCAGCTGGAGCACCTTGATACGGTACAGCTCGAACAAAAAGATGGCCACCGGGATGACCCACAGCATCACGGGGATGCCTGGTGGGCAGGGGGCCGAGTGGGGTCTCAAGACGGGTCGGCAGACTGACGCTGTGCTGTCAATGCTCCACAACAACACACTCTGACTTTTCAGCCGCGGTAATGCAGCAGCCAGGTGCGCACTGCACGCTGCCCGACGGGACTGCGGCATGCAGCACCCCGTCCCAACCAACGTCATGCAACCGTGCGCCACGCTCCGCATACGGTACAGCAACTAGGCAGTTCGACAGCTACTCCCATGTGAAGTTCCGTCAAACTACCAATTTTTACCATGTCTGCAACATGTCTGTACGTACACAAACGACCCACCGACCCGCGCACGCACCCGTCAGCAGCGCCATGCGCCTGCCCATGGCCCCGAACGTTGCGTCCATGATGGGCAGCCCGATCATGCCGCAGTTGTTGGCCGTCAGCACCAGGCTCAGCAGCGCGAACTCGCGCAGCAGGCCCATGCGCCCGAGGCCCTGGGCCGCTTCGGGGGCAGCTCCAGGGGCAGCAGCAGCAGCTGCTGCTGCTTGTGGTTCAACGGCGGTGGTGCTGTTGTTGCTCTTGGCAGCGGCGGCGGTGGCGGTGCGTGTGGCGGTGATGGTAGGGGGGGCCATGGGGGGCTTTGCAAGGTGTGGAGGGGTGGCTTCGCCGTTGGTGGCTGTGCTCCCGGCGGGTGAATTGGTGCTGGTGCTTGGGGTGGCGGCGGTGGTGGTGGTGGTGGTGGTGGGGACGGAGGCGTGGGTTACGAGGATGCCTGGTTCGGCGTCGGGGCGGCCGCTGCAGTCTTTGTCGCCGCCCTCTGCTGCCAGCGTCGCTGTCGGCTCTGGTGCCGCTGGGAGAGGCTCGTCCCCGGGCAGGGGCAACGTGGCGTGCGGACCCTGCTGCACTGCTGCACAACGAGTGTAGCTGCAGGCAGTCGGCGTGGGGGCAGACGAGCGTCAGTTGACAGCGATTGGCAATGCAGGAAACCGGATGCAAGGGCAATGGACATTCCAGTGATACTACTACCTATAACGTATAAAGTGCCTGTGTACGTGGCAGTGCACAACACCACGTGTCTCCACCGACGCCCTAGCTAGCCAACAGAGCAGCGGTGGAGCACCCACCTCTTGATCACCACGTATGCCCCGATCCCCAGCTGCGCCAGCACGATCCACAGCAGGTAGGCACCGAGGGCCCTGCAACAAGGGTATGACATACATCCCCGGCAGAAACAATGCAACCCTTGTAACTTCGCTTCGCCCCTACTGCGCTCAGATAACCACGCGCTCGTAAGGTGTGTGATATCCCCAGCAGAGGCGTGCAGCCCTCGTCACTAAGCTTCGCCACGTTACGCTTTGCCAAGCTGCTGGGTGGGCTGCAGCGTTCAGCGGGCTGCGGCAGCCCAGGCAAGCCAGTATGCTTGCCGCCTTGCTCACGTGCCCCCACGACACGTGCCCCCACGACACGTGCCCACTTGCATGCCGCGTTGCCGCCCCCCTGCCGGCCCCTCCTTGCCACCAGCCTCGTTCCCACCATGTGAATCCCCTGTCCCCCTCGGAGGTGGCATCCGCAACGTGTCTGCCCTACTCGCCCCCGCCCTCCTGTCCTGCCCGTCCTTTCCCTGCCCTTGGCCCTACCCGCCCTCGCCCCTAGCCTGCCCTCCCCCTGCCCTGCACTCTCACCGCACTTCTATCCCCCTGTCTTCCCTGCCCTGGACCCATGCCTGCCTTGCACGGGCCCCGCCGCCCTCAAAGCCCCGCCCCCCACGTGGCCCCTTCCCCTCCCCGCCCCTTCCCCCCTTACCTCCACGCCTCGGCATCCCTCAGCTCCAGCTTGAGTCCCAGGTGGTAGCCGTTAAGCGCAGAGATGCCCACCCACAGCACCAACGTGTTGACCTGGGGAGAGGGAAGGGCGGGTGCATGGGGTATCGGACTAGGAGGGCGCGGGGCGGGTAGATGTATGTGGGGACGGGTGGTACGCGGGCGTTGCAACGCAGCACTTCCGCTTCAGGGTGACGCGCGTGCTCCTGCATGTTGGTACCGGTACCACCCTGTCTGCGGGTGTTTGCTATTACTACATACCTGTGGCATGTACTTCTCTGCATCGAGGATTTCAAGAAACACAAGCGACCAGCCCAGCGCGATGCTGAGTAGGACCTGCAGCCCCACATTCACGACCGGCTGAAGAGACCAGGCCATGTTCACGGTTTGTTACGCTGACTTGCTGCCATTCATGGTGTTTGATAGAATGGCGGCCTATTGCTTGTGTTCCAGGAAACCTAGGAGACGTTTTAGGTGTGGAGAGCAGCGGGCCCGCGGGTCATTCCTTAGCGGAGTGGACTTGCTTACTGTTATGAAGGCCTCTTCGTTTGCAAGATAAGTATCGTATTGCTCGCTGCATGCCGTCAAGAAGCAGCCCCGGGTCATGGGTGGCCGCGATTGACCACTGGGCTTGACGGCCTTTTGCGGTCAACAGCATCGGCGCGGCGCAGAGACAGTCTCGTAATCAAACATTTGTCAAAGTACAAGACGTGAGTCGGTTGCATAGCTAGCTCAAGGTGCAACCTCAGCTTGTGACCCTACACAACACAGACCACACGCCTGCTGCCGCTCTACGGCACGTGCCCAGCCACGACAGCCGGCCCTTGCCTGCACACACGCCGGGCATGAATGCAAAAGCAGCACAAGGCCTGCAACGGCCTCAAGCTTCATTACAATGACATTGTTTACAGTATATACAACAATACAAGTATGTACATCCTCACGTGCGTCAGGATACACATGCCGGCCAGCGGACACTGTACCGCATGACCCAGGGGAACCCCCCTGACAGGACCTATTTTTTTCACCTGATGCTGCTACGGACGCACGATAAGCCACCGGCATCGCACGCAGCCCAGCCATCCTGCGACGCCATACGAACAAACCTCCTGCTCTTGCCCACAGCGCAACACTGGGCCACATGCACACGCTCACACAGCGGCACCTAACCTGGCCAGCAGCTCGACCGCTGGGGAAATGAGCCGTGAGCCAACGGTGGCTAAAGCTTCAGTGCTTTGCATGAAGAACCCTGCACGCATACATGAGCAAACCCTGCATAAGTACAGCAGGGATCAAACGCGCGAGCATTGACCAAAACCGTGGACACACTGGCAGCTGGCACGCATGTTTCGTTCCCCCTTTTTTCACCATTCGCATCCACCTCGACTCGCACCCCCGCGCAGCGGCCAGGCACACCCCCAAGCCCCAACAAACCCTGCTCCATCGCCAGCCCAGTCCACCGCCTCAATGAATTGCGTGCCCCCCACAGAGCCACCCTAAGAAAAGAGACTCGCACACATACACGCAAGAACGCGCGCACACGACCAAGGCACTTGTGCAAGGCCGGAAAAACCCTCTGCGGGTCACGTGCGTCGCCCTGCATGAACGTACGACACGGTACTGCAAGGGGAACATATGCAGTACGACTGCTCCATAGTATGTCTCACCCAGCACGATATGGAATGTGTCATAAGACAGCCGTTGTGCGAAAGGGTATGCTGTTACCGACCCAAGGTGCATCCCTGCCTTACTGAACCGGGCCTGCTCGCATCACCCCTTACTGATTACGAGGGCCAAAGCCAACAAATATCAACCACAAGCAGCGGCAAGTCACATCCTTGGTACTACTGCGCTTACGGCACACGTGTGCGTAGCAATAATGGTTCATCTCGAGATGTAGGGGCGCCCGCCCGCTCCCCCGCTTTCTTCCTCAAAGCGTTCACGACGTGCATACGCACGGCCACGTGGCCTGTCCATTACGCAGCTCGTCACCGCGCGCCGCCGTACAGTACAGTACGGGAAATTGGCCACTCCCCTGTCCCACGTTTTCAAGCCGTTGCATGCTCATCATATACTTGGTCCTTGAACGAGTAACTTCGGTCCCCTTCTGTGTGCATCTGATCATGGTGGACACTGCCTACCCTGCTGCCTACACATGTCCTGACGCTGTGCTCACACGCGGTTATACACGGACAGCCGTATGGCGGTGCTGCTGACCAACCCACAGAACTGCGTGGCGTTGCCGGGGCAGCGAGACGAGCAGCCGGTGTTGACGACGCGTCCGAACTGGGACAGCCGCACGGTGTTGAAGTCGGCGAAGCAGCTGGTGGCCTGCGTGGGGTGGTGTGCGCTGTGTGGGTTGCGAGGGCAGGGGTGCGAGCACGGGCGTTCCGCGTTGGCACGGACAGCTCGGCGTGGCGCCTGGGCTTGGGGGCCCACAGACAGGATCCAGAAACCCGCCCACCTGCTACCATCTCTCAGCCAGCAATTCGAGCCCCACAAAGCCCGCCCACCTGGGTGCCAAAAACCGTGTAGCCGCCTGCAGCAGCCTTCTCCGCGCACATCTGGATCTGCACACGAGGGAGCAATCACGCGGTCAGCAAGTAGTACTTGGTTGGGTACACTCACGATGCGCACACAACTCGGGCGGTGTACGGAGGATGCAGGGCATTGTGTGTCGAGAAGCATGCACCGGTAGCGTGCGGCAGGGACCGTCGTACCGTCATGCGGCGGTTAACCCCCAGGCGGTACGGCAGGGCCCGGTAGTTGGCGTTGTCGTTGAAACAGCCGCGGTAGTTGGAGGCGAAGGACAGGGCTGCGGGGCGGCGAGGGGCGGGGGCGCGGGGCACAAAGAGGGGCAGTCACGAGTGCTGTTCTCACGTGGCCCAAGGCGTGCCAATGGGTTAGCGGTTAGGACGTCTACAATGGCTCCGCACCTCTGACGGCACATACAGGCGGAGATGATAACCGCCGGCACGGTGAGTGTGTCGTGGAGTGGTGGGATAAGAGGAGCTGAGAACACAGGGTTGAACCCGCATACACGGGGGTTTTGGTTGGGGGTTTTGAGGGGGAGCAGGGGCAGAAGCAGGGACGGAGGATGATACGGCAGACGGACGGCAGCAAGCACGGACAGCGCTGGGCGTTCGAGGGGCACACAACATGCATGGTCTGGGCCGTGCCGTATGCCCTGTGTCCATGCGTGTGGCTCCCCCGTCCAGTAGCAAGGTGTCCGCTCGGGGGGGTGTGGGGGGGCGGAGCCCCCCCACCAGCGAATGACATGCATGGCCTGGGCCATGCCGTATGCCCTATGGCCTAGCATCAGTAAGTGGGGGCCGTGTGGGTTGGAACCCAGGCGAGATGCCTTTCGGATGGTGTAGTGGGTTCACGTCGTGGCCATGTCAGCAGACCAGGAGCAAACGGGTCCTGATCGACTGACATGGATGGCATGGTAAGCCGAACGCCTTTCTCATCAGGGCATACTTGTGCTTGTCATTCGCTGGTGGGGGGGCTCCGGCCCCCCCCCCCCCCACACCACCATCGCGTTACTAGTACTTTGTTTCCCCCACACACCCGAGCGGGTTGCCATGGATGTGGCTCCTCCCTGAATCACATGCGTGGCCTGGTGCCATGCCGTATGCCCTGTGGTCACGCGTGTGGCCCCCCGTCCAACAGCAAGGTGTCCGCTCGGGGGTGTGTGGGGGGGCGGAGCCCCCCCACCAGCGAAGGACAAGGGTTTTACTGACACGGCCGCGGTGTGAACCCTGTCTGCAAGGCATCTAGTTGAAACCGAAAGCCATTCTCATCAGGGCAAACGGAGCTGGTGGGGGGGCTCCGCCCCCCACGCCCCCCCGAGCGGATTGCCCTAGATGTGGCTCCCCCATCGAATGACATGCATGCCCTGTGCCCAACCAATAGCAAGGTGTCCGCGGAGCCCCCCCACCAGCGGATGACATCGCGGCCATGTCAGTCGACCAGGGCCCGGTTGCCCATGGAGATGTAAATCGAGTCATGCCTCATGCGTTAACTTCAGTATTATTGCGATTGTCAGCATGTTTCCGGGCCGGCGTTGCTGGAGCATGACTGCTGATGTTGTGAGTTGTCGTCAAGCCCCAGGAAGCCTGCGTCAGTCGGCTTTCACACATTTAGTAACTCGCATATTAGACGTGCATTATCGGCGGCTCGTCGCAACCGTCAGGATAACGGTATGCCGGGCGTGCGGGCCGCGTGCGGCGGCCCCGTGCTGTGATGGGTTTAATTCGATGCGGCCTTTTCGCGTCTGGATCCAAAGATGCACAAATACATCGAGACATTCCGAATGCAATGAGCCAACTTGCCAAAAGGCGAGGAAGCTGCGAGAATCTACAGACATAGGTGTCTAGTGGGGCGGTTTAAAGAGGCACCTCCTGCAAGCCTGCCGTGGGTGCGGTGTTTGTTAGTTGGTTGGGTGACTTACCGCGCGTTGGCGGGCGGGGAGACGGCGGCGGCGGCGAGTTGATGGTCATATCGGGGATGTAGCCGCCCAGGGGGGCGATCTGGCCGTACCTGTGTACGGACAAGGCCGTTGTACAGCAGGTGACCATAGGTTAGGCGCGGGTGTGGGTAAAGTCCCGCTGTGCGCTAAGTGCAAGGAAGCGGAGTAGCGGACAGCCTGGAGCAGGACATGTGGCTAAACTGAAGCCTGGAAGCCGGGACAAAGGGAAGCTTTGCGGGCAGCAAGCGCATCGTGACTCGGTGTTGACTGCGTGAACAGGCAAAAGCCGGACTGCTTCGTGGTGATGCTGCACGTGGAGGCGGGCTGCCCTGGTCACCGGTGACGGCACACGCCGTAGCTCCGTAACCACTCCGGTTGCCAAGCCTGTCCTGGGCTTGCAGGTCTCTCCACCCCTCATGCAGCTGGTGAGGCGTCATGTCCCCTGGCATGCAGCAGCGTCAGGCCCCGTCACGGCCATGGCCATGACCAGCTGCCGCGCGACCTCACGACTCACCAGTACCTGCAGAGGGGTAAAGAGGCAGACACAGGGGCCGTGCGTCAGGTACTCCGCAGGAGCACGGGCGTGTGCAAGGATGGGTCAACGATACGGCGGTTGCAAATGCGGCCAATTAGCATCGGCAGCACCATGTTTGCTACTAGGCGGCTACAAGGTGCACAATAAGCGTCCAAGAAGCAGCCATCCATCCTAGGGCCGCTCACCAGAAGTTGGGGAACGCATTGACGGGGTAGGCGACCCGCGCCTTGGCAATTGTGTTAGTAGCTGCGCGCGTCAGCAAAGCACACACCCAATCAAACAGCAGGCGCAAGTGGGGCAAGCGTAAGGTAGGCATTTACTTCCAACAGGATACGGCCCTCACAACGGAGGCAACAGGACGGTAGGCATCAGCTTGCAGCTCAAATCAACGGTGTTGGTGCTCCGTGTGTGCCCGTATCCGCGCAGTGCGGGCCGCGCAGGCCACAACCGCTATATGCAAAAAAAATGAGGTATATGCATCTGGCAATCCAGCATACGGGATATTCAAGACCAGTACAGGCCTCGTTGATGCGTTACATAACCGGGGGGGGATTTACTCAACCCCCCAAACGCACCGATCTGCAGGTCGTACGGGCTGAGTACGACACGGCTCCTCAGGCTCATCACGTACACCTGCAGTTGCCGTACAGCGGTACATGGTCAACAACCGGGGTTCCCAGTGTGGCGGCATCGGTATAATTGCCATCACGCTGCGGTTCAAGGGCATGCAGGATGCAGGAGGTGACAGCTGGGTGCACGGTGTGGTGCTTGCTGATTGACGCTCCCTAGCGCCGATAAAGTATGGGCCACCACACACCCCGCCGGCTGGCCAGCGGTTGGGTCCCCGAGGTCCTGGTGGGGGTACTCACTTGAGCGGCGAACTCTGCAGAAAGTAACGCGGTGGGCAAGAGGGCAGGCCCAACAAGGTTGATTGTGTTAGGACTAGGATCAGCAGCCAGCACGTGATACAAGGCTGAGCTGTGCGCATGGCTGGTGTGGCTGTGCTGGGCTGTGCCAGCGCAATACGACGGTGGCTAGACTCTAGACATAACTCGCAGGCGGTACATGCCATCCATGACAGCGAGCTGAGAGGGTGCACTGATGTGAGGTGACGGACACTGAGACAGGTTGCCTTCATGGCCGCCACCCGCTCGAACACCCTGCATCCCTGGGCCCCACACCCAGACACCACTCGTGCATCTACCCCACTGACCCGCCCACCTGCGTTGGTGAGTGTGTCGGGGGTGACGGAGGTCCACCCGGTGGAGCTGCTGTACACGGAAGCTGGGGAGGGCCAGGGGGAAGGGAGGAAGGGCGAGGGGAGGGGAAATGAACATGGGAGTCTTCACCAACGGTTACGGGTACAGGTGCTTGGGTATCATGGCAAAGCTATTCGCTTGGTAGTTCTGAACCGCATCCCACATGCAGTGTACCATACGGCAATCCTCCCTGCTGTACTTCGAAAGGTGCCATGGCGCATGCTGTTCCCATGCCGTCACTCACACACGGTGACGCCCGCAGCGGAGGTCCAGCTGCTGACGGGGTAGCTCATGCCGGACTGCGGGGCGGGAGGGGGGCACGTAGAGCTATATGGTGCGTGTCCACCGAACCGTACACCATTACGTGCCGTTAGGTTCCAAGAAACGCGTGCAGCAGGCTTGGCAAGCGACACGCTGTGGCCACGCCCCACACCCTCAATCGCCTGCGGGCACCGGTGTCCTGGCGGATCGCTTGGAGGTCATTTCGTCGTGCAGCAAAAGCCGGGGGACCTAATAATGGACAGTCAACGGGGTAGTAAATAGCAAAGGGCAGGGCTGCTGACCTGATTCCCGCAAGACCCGCACCACCTCAAGCCTCACAGACACCCACATACCACCCACGCACCTGCTGCAGCCTCCTTCCCCGGCCCCGGCCCTTGCCGGCGCCTCCCGCTGCCTCCACCTTAACCACCGCAGGTCCCGCCGCCCGCAGGGCCCCCAGCCCTGAAGATGCAAGCAGCTGCCTGCGGCTCCGCCTCCTGTCGTCATCAAGGTCATCATCATCGTCATCATCGTCGTCGTCGTCTTCATCATCTTCTTCTTCATTATCGTTATCGTCATCATAATTGCCGTTATTGGCAATTGGGGGCGGCGGGGGCGACCGGGACGGCCAGGGGGAGCGCGCCGGGGAGGGGGAGCGAGCAAGAGGGGCCGCCCGTGGGGAGATCACCGCGGCCAGGGCCGGTGACTGGGAAGAGCTGCCGTTATCGTCATCCGCTTCATCAACGCTAGTGTTTTCATCTTCATCTTCATCGTCATCATCGTCGTCGTCGTCGTCGTCCACGTCGGGTCCAACCACGAAGACGCCTGCACCGCGGCGACCGAAGCGATTGCTGAAACTGGAAATAATGTGATGTAGGAGCTAGAACGCGTTCCTGTCGAGCTACGTAGGGCCGTGCGTGGTGCGCTGTCCTTTCAGCAGACAGCAATCGGCCCTGTAATGACACCCGTACACGGCATGCCCCATGCACTAAGTGAGGCCATCTGCAAACACAGCCAGGCAAGTGGTGCACCGCCTTGCTAACAGCAGCACCGCAAACGCACAGCTGCATGCGCAAGGGATCCCGCCTGACCCCACGCACCTCGCCCGCTGGCCATGAACTGCAGCAGGGCCGTCTGCACCCCCGGGTCCAGGTGGGCCGGGTCCTCCGAGTCAACCACGTACAGGTCAACGGTCAACGGTTGACCCGCCGTACGCTGCGCCGCAAAGTCCTCCAGGCTGATGACCCACGGGTCTGCGGACCCGCTGCCGCCGCCGGCCCCGGGCGCAGCCGTACCGTTGGTACCGTTGGTACCGTTGGACAGTTGCGCCTGCTGTTGGTTGATGAGCTGCCCTGCCGACGTGTTTGTAAGCCACGTGGCAAACGGCACGAAGGTGGGGTTGTTGGTTGCCACACGGGCGCCGCCACGTTGGACTCCGTCGCTGGTGGTTGAATGCAGAGGGGTATACAGGAGGGGGCATAGGTGGTCGGTGCATGGTAAGCATGAAAACCACTGCACAGGTCTCCTGGGGATGTGGGCCGGGGCGCGTGCCGTCAATATCCGCAGTTGGGTCAGGGGTCATTGATTGCGCTCGACTGCGTGGTGATACACAAGCATGTCCGACCACGTACCACTCAGACCGTAATGGGACACCCAGCTGGGGCCCTTTGCCCACGTGCTGCTACGAGCGCAGCCTGTCACTCCACAGACCGTAGCGCACCATATGATCCGCCAAAAATCCCTGACCAAACTCCACCGCCCTCAGCACTCCCCACAGCGCTTACCAACTCCCTAGCACCCAGCTCCCCTGCACGCCAGCCGCACACAACTCCCTAGCACCCAGCTCCCCTGCACGCCAGCCGCACACAACTGCCAGTACCCAGCTCCCCTGCACGCCAGCCGCACACAACTGCCAGTACCCAGCTCCCGGCGGCACCCAGCCCACCTGGCCGCCCACAGCGGCATGTTCCCCCTTGCCCCCATCCTGGCCCCCCTCCCGCACGCAGTCCTCTTAGCGCCCACCACCTTCCTGCCACCCCTAGGACACCCGGCTCACAGCTACCACCTTCCTGCCACCCCTAGGACACCCGGCTCACAGCTACCACCTTCCTGCCACCCCTAGGACACCCGGCTCACAGCTACCACCTTCCTGCCACCCCTAGGACACCCGGCTCACAGCTACCAGCTTCCTGCCACCCCTAGGACACCCGGCTCACAGCTACCAGCTTCCAGGACTCAGCCCGCAATGGCACCCAGTCCGGTAGCACCTACCTCGCTCCCCACCCAGTCCTGCCCGCAGCCATACCGCCTGAGCTTGTGGAATTGTACGTTCAGGGGAGGTGCACGGCTTGTGGGATTCCTGGCCACCCCCTGTCGAGCCCTGCACCCAAACCCAAACCGACTCTCAGCCAGCGGCACCCACCTGCCCGCCCACAGCGCCATGTTCAGCAGCAGCTCGTTCAGCGTGGGGTCGGAGGCGCCCGCCACGCAGCACCTAGTGACGTACGACTGGGCGGCCGTACCGGTCAGGAAGCCAGCGCCATACCGTACGGCGTACAGCAGGCTGTCGTACGCTGGGCTGTTGAGGATGGAGAAGGAGGCGCGGTCCAGCACCACCTGCGCGTGTTGCCACGTGCTCTTCTGTGTCGCGCGTGCTGCACACGTGCCAGGTACATATTAACCTGGCTAAACACTATGTGCCAGGTACATAGTGCAATACTGACCACTAGAACCACGCCTGTGTTCGGCGCTTCCCTGGGCAAAATCACTGCCGCTGATGCGCAGGGCGGCTTTCCCTTCCATGTGCCGTTATGCCATGTCTAGGTCAACCCATGCCCGTCACATGCAAGGTGGTGCACAGCACTGCATGGCTCCCACACACGCCCGCACACCTGCGCTGAGGGCTGCGAGATGAACACGCCCGACATCCGTTCTGTGACGATGGAGTAGGCGTCCTAAGGGACGGGGGAGCAGAGAAAGAGAAGGCGCTTTACGAATGACCCGCAGGTTCCCGGAGGATGCGGCGTGCAGGAAGGGTCAAGCATGCTTCCAGTATCACTCATTGTTCCAAGCCACCCCAAAGGTGTTGTATCATGATGACGAACGGTACGGTAGAACGGTACTGGCCCAAAGCCTAGGCCGAAGGCGTTGCCCAGTAGCCCAAGATGTGATGCCAGCTAGATGACTTACCTGTACGAAGTTGACCGTGGCATTGGGGTAGTAAATGGGCGGGGAGGGCGGAGGCGTGGGGCTGGGAGACGACGGTGGGGCAGGTGAGGGAGGTGGCGGTGGGGAGGGCAGGTCAGCGTCGTCGTCGTCATCATCATCTCCATCTTGCAGCAGGCGGCGAGGCAGAAGGCTGAGGGTAGACCTTGAGTCGTTGTCATTGCGGTCTGCAGAAGCATGGAGCGTGTGGTGTGGGGCACGAGGCATTTCCAGGCTGTGGCTCGGGGGCCGGGGGGGGGGGAGCTCGTGGGGCTGATGCCTGGATGCGTGGATGGCAACTCTGGACACTTGCTATAGTGGCACACGTGCGGTGATTGGCAGGTATGGCCTGCGCTGTGTCGCATCCTGCTGACGCGTGCCGGTCCCCAAAGGAGCTTATGATGTATAGCTTACGGTTCTAGTGCACTTGCGTCGCAGGTGTGTAAAGGCTTGCAGCCAAGGCCTGGCTCCCAGTGCGACAGCATCCCCAGCCAAACCGCGTCGGGGCCCACAGCTTCGCGTCGGTAAAGACCCACGTCACGCTAAATCGGAACGTGTGTTGCTCTAATCCGCTTGCGCTTGTGCAAGGAAACTCCAGTCAAAGGCCCAGGGAACTGACCTTGAGTAGCCATCGCCCGGGACGCTGCAGCTCCAGCTGCGGAATTGAGCATGCCGGCAGCCCAAATCATCAGCCATGGCAAGAGCAACAATAGCGTTGATCGCGTACCCATTGCAAGGATGGATGGGAGCGGCGCGCGGCAGGTATCGCGAGGAGGGATTCGTGCCGAGCCACGCACACGCGCGCGCGCACGCAACACCCAACGAACGTGGGTTCGCAGTAGCAGAAGGTAGGGCCAACCAGTTTTACTCCAGCAGTACCAAAGGGATATGCTTGAGTCACAAGGACGCAAAGCATGAAACGCAGACGCCTCCGGGACAGACTCGATCAGTATGGTAAGCGTTGCAAGTCCGACAGTTGTCGCAAACATTGCGGGGCCGCAACCTGCCCGTTCGTTCCACACTGTAGCCATCAACTGCTTCACCGAATGCAGTAAAACTGCTTGAAGGCGATGAACCCAGCCGGAAGATTCTGTCGGACCAACCGGCAACCGCCAAGGCTTGGAATCTTCAGTGCCAGTTCACTGCGCAAGCAAAAGTGACAATGAGACTTAGCAGTGTTTCGCAGAAGAAACTCATGGCTTCCCAAAAGCAAGCAGCTGTATGGAAGGTATGGAAGCGGGCCGGCGGGTGCTGGCGTACCCTCTGAAGTTGGCATGCGCTAGAAGCGGACGACGGTTCATCACCGTCACAGCGCTGCTTATGGACGCTCACAGACTGCACGCAGCAAGGCCGCGGCTCCACTTGGCGGTTCAGTCAGGTCAGTTTCAGTAGGTTAAGCGGTTGTGTCTGCGGCTGGTGTACGGAGAAGGTTGTCAGCTGCATGTGTCAGGTGGTACAAATCCGTTCAGCCGTGGGTCATCACCCACCCGGGCTCATCAAGTTTCTCCATGTAGCCCTCCCCGCCTCCAGTCAAGGGCCCTTCAAGTGTACGGCGTACGAAGCCCCTACAGATCTGCTGCAACGCAGGGGTGGCCTGCGTGCAGACGCATGTGCCGCGCTACCAGCTGATGTGTCTGCTGCCAATGTGCGTGAGCAGAGCCTGGCGCAGCGCTCACACGGACGGCAAGGTCGACAGCGTATAACGTACTAGCATGTCGCTGCGTCGGCCCAGTTGTTGTGGACAATGGATACGGCAAGGTCCCATACCGTTGCATTGCTACCGGTGCGGTGACAGGTACGAGGACACCCACGAGTGGCAACCCTGGGATGCGGGACACATGGAGGCACTGCGTACTCAGCGACAGGGGCTAGCCGCAAATTCTAAGCAACGCACAGGGCACGTCCAGGGAAGCCAGACACGGTTCAACCTTTAAAGGCACGGCTAAACCTCTGCCCAGTGGTGTCAGAGGCGACAACACCGTCACCTAGTTGGCCACTGCGTAGTAAGCAAGAGAAAATGCAAGATAGAGCTGGAAAGCAAGGACGCAGGCGCCACGCCTGTGCGGCTGCTCCCACGAAGATGCGCACAAGACGCACGCTCAACACACATCTAATCTGCACGGAAAGAGTGCACTTAAGGTTTGTACGGTCAGATGCTGCACGGTTGAAAGATGTACCCCGCAATTGCATTGGACAAATGGCCATACTGCAGTTTGCAGCAGCAAATGCGTTGGCCGCAAGCGTGCACGTCAGCGGGTGCCAGTCAGAGCTTCAACACCGTCACACGCGCTCACAGGCAGGCGGTTGCTAAGCCCCACAGATATACCCACGTGTCAATACCCGCCATGTGGCAAGTACGTAGGCCGTCAGTGGACGGTGGCGTCCGTGAAATGCCAGTCACAACATGCTGAAGCTAGAGATAAGGCACACACGCAGGAGACGAAAAAGATAAGCTCCGGGCGCCGTACGCCCGCGGCAAGTAAGAATACCCAAGACAAAGGATTGTGTTTCAAGGAAGGCACAACGCCGCAACCTCTATACGCTGCGACTGTTGCCACATCAAGTTCTTCCCCACCCATCCCTCCTGCTCACTGCCTAACGCGCCCGCCGCTGCCTGCCATGGCAGCGCCCTCGGGAGGCCGGAGCACAGCCCACATTGTCCACACGCGCCTCAGCGGTAGGAGTAGCTCGCATGGTTGGTCGGGCAGCACCTGCAGGGTCGCGGCAGCACCAGCAAGCGTAGCATAATTACAGGTGAAGGTCAAACCACTGTGGGCTGGGGACAAGCTGATAACCTTATGCAACCCTTGCCTGGCCACCCACAGTCCTCCTCCCCTGCACCACAGGCACGCCCTCCCCCACACCCTGAGTCACACAGGCCAGAGTCCAGTCCCGGCCCCTGGGCGCTGTAATGCCCAGCCAAGACCCCACGCCTCGTAAAGTATCAACATCAGCCACAGCTGCTGTTGCACAATGTGAAAGATCGGCGGATATGTATTTGCAACCTTTGCCTGTCATGCGTGGAATGCCTGTGCTCACTTGTTGTTGGAGGAGAAGATGGACAGCTGGCACAGCCCGTCCATGCAGAAGTCCTCGGGTGTCTGGCACTCGCCGCTGTCGTCCTTGCGCACGAACCAGCAGAACTCGGCGCCGTCGGGCTGGGGCACGGCGCTGCAGGGGCACGTGGCACGTGGGGGTACGCGTGAAACAAGAGGAAACCGTGTGCCCACGTGGCAAATGGGCAGGGGCACGTGGGTCCAAGGCAACACGATTGGTACCGGTAGCGATTTGTCAAAGGCGCTGCAGGCTGCATGCGCACGTTGCTGCAGGGGCACGTGGCACATGGTCAGGGCTACATGCCACATGGATGGTGAAAGGGCAACACTGTCAGCCGCATCGTCTCGGTACGGGGCCGCACGGACGCGTGCCATGCAATATGTTGGACGGAGTATCCACGCTAAGACGCAGGGTCATTGCCGGACGCTGCGGTTGGGGAGAGGATAGCAGCTGACTCTCCATGCACAGCAAAAAGTCCATTTGCATCCGCCCAGCGTGCGCGGCAGCCGCCGACTTACTAAAGCAGGTTGACAAACTTGAGCGACTGGAGGAAGCCACTGGTTCCGGGGGGCGTGCCGTAGTTGGCCCAGCTGTAGGACGACTCCACGCCGTTGATGGTCACAAAGGAAACGCTGCCGCGACACTTGGGGTCTGGAGGGAGCAACGAAAGAGGGGGGAAGACGAGGTTTGGGACGGTCAGCGGAGGTTTTGATGACGGGGAAGGCATCACACACGTAAAAGCTAGCCAACGGTGATCTTAACCGCGCATCGCGCAGAGCAGCTGGTTGCTGTCCTGCCATGGGGACAAGCCTGGCAATGCTACCCCGAATCAGAGGCTGTTGCCTGCTGCTGCGGTGCGGGCTACGGCACTCACTCGTCAAGACCTCGATCTTGCTGAAGTCCATTTTGCTGCGGGGGGTTAGGCACAACGCAAAACGGACGTGAAGGCGAAGGTAAGGGGTATAAGGGCCCAGCGGGAACAGTATCATGCATACGCCAGTCCTTTCCACACGCCGTTCCGATTACTCCGGGGCAGGGAACGTGCGCCACACCCTCACCAGCAGCAGCAGTACCTTGGCCTAAGGCGCCATGCAGCCCTGTTTGCTGCGCCATGTGCGCTCTACGCGGTGCCCCAGCAACACTCCCACCGCCGCTGCTCCCGCCCCCGCACCCACACCCACACCCACCAGCAGAAGCCGCTGTTGCACTGCTGCGAGTTCGCCGTGACGCACATGCCCACCACCGGCTCGCCAGCTGCCGAATCTGCCTCCACCAAGGCCAGCTCGTTGCTGAGCACGTGGGGCACGTCACGCGTGCCCTGCAGGCAGTCTACAGGGGCAACGTATAGGGTATTGCAAGATTCAAGGAAAGGACATGCAGAAGAAAGAGGGATGAAAGGCAAGGGTTGGAAAGGAGGCCACAGGCACCAGCGTGAAAGGACCCCCGCGCGATGTGATTCAACAGGATAAGCCACAAATGCTTGAGGCGACCACCACAGTAGCCCGCTATCCATTAGTGGTCGTGGATGGACGTCGTGAGGATGCAGGAGCCGTCCGTGTTTGTGCCGTGGGAACAGATGCCACGGTGGAGCAACCCTGACATCCACCAGGAGCAACCCCACCGCTCACTGAGCCCAGGGAAGGCCCTCCTTGCTCTTGCCGTTGACCCAGCCCACTCGCCCAGTCGCTGTGTGTACCGATGCAAGCTGTGGAACAAAAGGCACTAGGATGCGCGCCAACCCCTGCCAGCCCATCCACTCACCGTGCGTCTTGTAGAAGTCCGAGGGGGGCGGCGGCGGGCGGCGCTGCGCGCGCGGCGGCGGCGGGCTGGCCTGACACGTGCGCTCGTAGTACCCGTGCAGGCAGTCGTCGTACCCCGTGGGGGCCACCTCAGAGCTGAACGTGTAGCCGCCCGTGCCGGCCGGGCAGTATTCGCCGGACGTGAGGGCGTTGACCCAGGACTCCAGGCCCTCTGCATCCAGCCAGGCCTGCAGCTTCCTGCCATCTGCCGCGGTGAAGAAAGCGCCGCATACCTTGACGTACGGCAGCTGTACGCCGTACTCCCAGCTGCTGTCGCATCCCGTAATGTCGAAAGGTATGGCAATGCGGGCGTTGAGCTCCTCGGCCTTTGTGGTGATGGTGTCCACAATGTAGTACCCCACGGTGGAGCAGCGGTCGATGTCAAAGGTGAAGATGGGTTCCGGAGCGTTAAGCGGGGGGCTGATGCGCACGTCTGCGCACACCTCGCACTGTGGCGGCGGCGACGGAGGTGGGCGGCGGGCTGGGGGAGGCGGGCGCGGGCTGGGGGACCTTAGGTAGCTTGGGGGCGGGCGCGGGCTGGGGGACCTTAGGTAGCTTGGTGGCGGTGGGCTAGGAGACCTGAGGTAGCTCGGTGGCCGTGGGCTAGGGGGCTTCGGGGACCGGGGGCGGGGCGGCGGCGGCCGGCGGATGTAGGTCGGTGGCGGCCGGCGTGGGGACGGCGGCGGCGGCCGGCGCTGGGTGGATGGCGGCGGGCTGGGGTACTCGCAGTACTGCTCGTAGTACGCGTTGAGGCAGTACGCCGAGCCCTCCTCAGAAAACAGGTCGCCGATGAAGCTGTAGCCGTACGTCTCCTTGCGGCAGTCCCCTGCCAGCTCGAACACCCATGCCTCAACGCCCTCCTCCGAGCTGACGTACTCCTGCAGCTGCTTGGCAGCTTCCGCGTCCCGGAACTCGCCGCACACCTTCAGGACTGGTACGACAGCCGGGCTCGCGTACGTGTTGTACGTGCTGCTGCACTGCGCAATTGCGAATGGCTTGCTGAGCTCCACGCCGTACGCGGCGGCGCGGTCGTTCATGTCGTACACGATGCGGTTGCCAACGTCCGAGCAGCGGTCGGGGGTGAAAGTGAACAACGGGCGGCCGCCGAGGTTACTTGGCGGCTGGATCCGGATGTGGACGCAGACCTCACATGGCTCGGTGCCGGGCGGCGGCGGCGGCGGTGGCGGCGGCGGCGGCGGCTCAGGGGAGGTGGTGTAGAAGCGACCCACGGGGCAGCAGCGGCACGTGCCACTCTGCACCATGGAGTACATGCAGCGACCTGTACGGGTAGTGGTACGGATAGGGGCAGCAAGGGCTGGGCGAGGAGGAGGTGGGCACTCAATGGCCGGGCTTGGGGGAAAGGCACAGGAAGGTACTGGGGGCCCGGGGTAGATGGTCTACAAGGCCACAGCGACGGCCGAACTAAAATAACTGCAGCAGCTGTAAGTCGCATAGCGCACCTGCCAGCCAACCTATTCACCAGACGGCAGTCACGTCCCTTAGACAGCGCTTGCACTACTGCCCCTGTCGCGTCCGCACCTTGCCCGTCGGGGCACAGGTCCAGCATGGTGGGGCAGGGGTCAGCCAGCTGCATGCAGATGCGCGCGCCCTCCGCGTTGTTCTCGTTGAGGCGCAGCCCCGTCAGCTTGTACAGCCCCTTGTTGCCCTTGGTGCTCCACATCTCAAACGTGGGCGCCAGCGCCGGCCGCCCGTTGACAGTCACATTCTGGATGGCGCGGTTGCACCTGCATGGGGCGAGGCGCACCATACCGCAATGCAGTACCTTACCGGTACCGTACTCCCCACGGGTTTGGTCTCAGACTGGCACATGCCTCCCTCAATCACTTGCACCTCCTGTCTGCAGCACACGGCGGCGTGCCCGTTCACTGCACAAGCAACGGCACACGTGCTGCATGCCAGCAGTTTCCATCCATATCTCCGCTGCAGGAAGTTCCCTCACAGTCTCACTGTTTATCTAAGCTGTCCAGGCTGCTCCATGCCGCCAGCCTTATGCCGCCCTGTACTGCCACGTGTCCCCCCAACGCCCAAGGCCCACCCCAGTCCGCCCCACGCACTTGGGCCGCACCCCCAGCTCCAGCTTGTCAAAGTCGATGGTGGGCGCACAGCAGTCCGAGTTAACCCACTCGCAGCCCTTGTTCCGGGCCGTGAAGCACACGGTGTTGCCCTGCAGGAGGGTGGTGGTGATAGTGGTGTTCAAAATGTGGATGACATGCACATGCTGAAGTTGCGCCAGGTGGCACGCAGGGGCATCACGCAGGGGTGGGGGCTGGGAATAAGGCACAGGAGGAGGCGCTTGGAGTTGATGGGTAGGCGCTAATTGGGGTCGCAGCCCCAGCAGTTTGCTGCGGTGGGGCCAACTTCAGTCAGCAATCTGCTGGGCGTGGATGGCGTCAACCGATACCCTTTGCCCCCCGGTCCACTGCGCTCAGGTGCCTACTGAGTACCTTGCTCAGCATGTGAGTGCGCTAACTGAAGTGTCTTATGCCCGTGTGTAGACAAAACCGGGGACCGGGACCCAACCAACCACCGTGTGGCGCAATGTACCGTAGTGTCAACAACGGCCTAGCCACGCCTTACCTCAACGGTGTAGTCATTGTCCAAAGCGAACTTGGTTTGGCGGGTGTCTCGGTTGCAGTTGTAAGGGGGGAAGATGTCCAAGTACCACTGGGCGTTCGCACTGCGGCGTGGAGGTGCGTTGGCGGGCGGCAGCTGCTGGTAACGAGTTTTCATACTCTTGCAATGTACACGTGGAAGGCTCCAGCATACTTCTGCAGAGCTCAAGTCTAGGCCGATCGGTAGCCGCAGATACACGCGGGAAGCTCTGTGGCATGCCAGTGACTCTAGCACTGCCCAGACGGCACATACAAATACGTGAACGCGTATTGTACATAGGTGTAGACCTATGCGAAATGTCCCAACAATTTTACCTGTGACCGCGGCGAGGCGCAGCAGCACACATGTGCCAGCAAGTCAGCATGCTTCGTCGTTGACAGCGAATTTGTTGACCTTACCTTTGCACAAATGCGGAAACTGCTACTGCTGTAAGGACTGAAAGCGTTGCTAGCCCCATCCTTCTCAGGGCGCAGGTGGTTGAGCGACTATGTGCGCCCGCCATGGGCGACCTGCAGGAGAGCACATACAGGTGCAGTCTGTGGGCATCCTTTCTTTGCGTTTACTTAAAGTTCTTATTGAGCTGCATGATGTGTCTGGCTGTCCGCCTCACTCCTCAGAGAGCAAGCCCCGCCGATGCTAATAAGCTGGCTAGCCGAATCTAGCACTACAGTGACTCACTTTCTCTAGGCGTGACAGCTCTACAGTACTGAAGGTATGACGCTGACGGCCAGACCAATTGCAGGCCTGAGTGACGAGCGCAGCGGTCGCAGGAACAGGTACCTGTCGCCTGAGTAGCGGTTTGTGCACTATGGTGTGTGGATTTACCCGTATGTAGTTTATAAGGTTGCATACTATGCGGCATGCGTGCTGGAGCTCTTTGCTTGGTGCATTGCGTCAGGTCTTCTTACTACGATGCCGTACTGTCACATTGGTCGAGGGCTCCCTTTACCTCGACGGAAGTCCCCGGGAGCTTCCTGTCAACTGCAAGCAAGGAATAATGATAAAAAACGATATTATCTGTTTGCAGAAGTCTTGAGGCGTAAGAGGCGATGCCACGAACCCCGCTGCTGACCAGCGGCCGGCTTCTGTTACAATACATGGCCAGACGTCATAGCTTATTGCAACATACTGTAAACTACTATTCGTACTGGTGCATTTGCTTTACCTCGCGGCTTTGTGTCCATCTTGTACCTGTCAGGCTAAGTCTGGGGAACTCCCCTGGTGCCCTCTTGGCCACGTGCAGGCCTGGCCACGCGTACCTGCAAACTCGCAAACCTCTGAACACAAAGAACATTCGCACGTTGCCTCGGTGTACCATTATCGAACATGCGCTTTACAGTTTTGCCGTTTACGAGCTTCGGTGCTGTACCGGTACTGGTGCTGTGCAGGGGAGTTTCCTGGTGCTGTCAGAAGGGTGCTGTGGCCAGTGTTCCGGTCTTATTTCCCGGGAAATTCTGACCGCTCATAATTTTCGGCCTTCGGAGTCATAATTCTGATAGTACTGCTCATAATTTTG
>VFQN01002860.1_pt1 | contig 25799 bp, 26 predicted proteins | sample 3512371 | NCBI WGS metagenome assembly VFQN01 (sample SAMN10412370, study PRJNA504923) | tailings metagenome | isolation source: Replicate 2 from Balatoc abandoned mine | place: Philippines: Itogon, Benguet | collected 2017-08-28 | reverse complement strand
TTCTACGGGATCGCCGACGTCCACCCCATCGTCAGCCTCGTGACGGTGCTGGGCGTCCTGGCGGTATGCCTTTCGATCACCGCCTGGATCTTCAAGACGGGGTACAAGTTGAAGAACTGAGTCTGCCGGGGCGCCGGGCGGTCACGCGCCGTCGAGATAGTAGGCCTGCTGCGACGGGTAGTAATCCGCAAAGGACGGCAGCGCCTTGCCCTCGCGCGATGCGACCAGCATGTCGAGGTAATACTCCCAGCCCGGCCCGACATCGCCGGCAAGCTTCCGGTCGCTGAGCGGCTGCACGAAACGCAGCTCGGTCGTGTCGTCGTCCGTCTGCGTCAATGTCAGCGCGATGCGCCAGTCGCCATAGTCATCCTTCATGGCGACGACCAGCCGGTACGGCGCTTCGCATTCTTCGATCACGACATCCGACCACGGCCGGTCCTTCTCGTGGGTGAGTTGCAGCCGCACGGTCTTGCCGGGGCCGGCGTCGCCTTCCCAGCGGCCGAACCAGAGGGCGGTGCGCTCCGATTTCGTCACGCTCGCCCAGACATCGTCGATGGGCGCGCGGAACGTCCGCGTGAGAACGAGGTCATTGCCAAGAACGTGGCCGGTGGGTTTCGGGCTCATGCCGTCTCCTTTTCCGTGTCGTTCGCGTGCCGCCGCGACCCATGTATATGCGAATAGCGGTTTTCTCTGCGAGCGCCTGCAACGGGCGGGCGCGCTGCCTCAATCCTTCAGCCGCAATTCGTCGCGCGTGATCTCGATCGAGCCGAGCGTTTCGAGGAAGCTCATGCCGAGCAGGCTCTGTTCCAGCCGGCCCTGTTCGGTGACCATGCCGCGGATAGTGCCGCGCAGGATGGGGCCGATGGCGACCTGGCGCAGCGTGACGGGAGCGGCGAGCGCCCGGCCGTTGGCAGTGGACACGTCGATGGAGAAGACGAGGTTGCCCGGGTTGATGCCGAGGCGCATGGCGTCCTCGTAGGACAGCACGACGGAGCTGGCGCCGGTATCGACCAGCATGCGCAGCGGTGTGCCGTCGATTGTTACCTCGGCCTCGTAGTGGCCGGACACGCCCTTGTGGATGACGAGGATCTGTTCGCCGCTGGCGCTGGTCGTCACCACGGCGCGGCCGGGAATGAGGCCGGCGGTCAGGCGGTTGCCGACCTCCTGCAGGTCGAAGCGATAGAGATAGCCGGTGGCGAGCACGAGGATGATCACCAGCCAGATTCCGGCCTGACGTATGCTTTCGCCCCATTGCCGTCGCCCGGCGAGCACGCCGGCCGCCATCATGGTGGCGATCGCCGACAGCGTGACGAGACGGCCGAAATCGTTGTTGTCCATGCCCATGGTGCGGCCGCTGTCATGGTTGAGGATCAGGGCGCCGAGGCCGATGGCGAGGATGCCGAGAAGGATGTACAGCCTCATGCTTCGCCGCGCTCCCGGGCCATGCGGGTGCGGCGGGTCTCGCGCCGCGGTTTGCGTTCGACGGTGGCAAGGCGAGCGGGAAGCTCGGCCATGATGGCGCGGCGCTGGTCTGACGAATAGAGCGTCCAGGCGCCGATTTCATCGCGCGTGCGACCGCAACCGAAGCAGTAGCCGGTCACCATGTCGATCGAACAGACGAGGATACAGGGCGATTCCATCGCGGCTCCCGAAAATTGTTTTTCCTATATCGGCAGCTCAGAGCGTCAAGGCAAGGGCGAAGAGCACTGACATTTCCGCGAGCTGCTGCGTGGCGCCGATCGTATCGCCCGTATGGCCGCCGATCTTGCCGAGCGCGGCACGGTTGAAGGCGAGGACGGCGACCACGGCGAGGAGGAGTGCGAGCACGAAGGACAGCACGCTGCCATGCGGCAGCAGGAGCGCGGCGGCAAGGAGGATGCCGCTTGCGAGTGCGACGATCGTCGCGCCGCTGTCCGGCTCGCCGACCGAGGCTGCGACACCGTCGCGCCGGGCGGGCGGCAGCAGCGACCAGTGCCAGACCATCGCGGTGCGGCTGGCGGCGGCGGCGGCGAGCAGCACCATGCCGAGCCCGGACGGTGTGAGGACGGCGGCAAGGGCCGCGATGGCCGCGGCCCGCAGCCCGAAGGAGAGGATGAGCGCGACCGCGCCGTAGGAGCCGATGCGGCTGTCCTTCATAATGGCGAGCGCGCTCTCCCGGTCCCGCCCGCCGCCGATGCCGTCGGCGCTGTCGGAAAGCCCGTCCTCGTGCAGGGCGCCGGTGAGGAGGGCCTGTACGGCGAGCGTGGCGAAGGCGATGAGCAGCGGCGGTGCGGAGAGCGCAGACAGCAGAGCGGCGAGGGCGGCGGCGGGCAGCACGATCAGCACGCCGGCCAGCGGGAAGGCGCGTACGGCGCGCGACAACCGTCCGTCATGGCCGATGAAATGACGCTGCGGCACCGGCACGCGCGAGAGGAAGGCGACCGAGCGTGCAGTGTCGTCGATATAGTCCTGAATGGCCAAGTCTGGTCCTTTCCGAAGGCGGTTCGGCTTGTGACGCGCCCCTCATCCCCCTGCCGGACCTTCTCCGCGCAAGCGGGGAGAAGGGGAAAACGCTGAGGTTTCCCTTCCTCGCCCCGCTTGCGGGGAGCGGATACCGGCAGGCAGGTGAGGGGCTTTTTGCAAACCGCGCCATCCTACCCGATTGCCCTGTGACGAAAGGGCGACGAAGGCCGCCGCAAATGCGGTTGTCGGATTCGCGCCCTGCCTCTATTAGGAGACACCAAACACACGCCTTTGAAAGCCGAAACTTAAGGAATTCCCCAAGATGAGTGCCAGCGGCCTGCCGTTCGATGATTTTCGTGAATTGTTGCGCAACCTGCCCGGCCCCGATTCGGCTGCGCTGGTGGCGGCGCGCGAACGCGACAAGCAGCTCACCAAGCCGCCGGGCGCGCTTGGCCGGCTGGAGGAGATCGCCTTCTGGCTCGCTGCCTGGACCGGCCGGCCGCCGGCCGTGACGCGGCCGCTGGTCGCCATCTTCGCCGGCAACCACGGCGTCACCCAGCAGGGCATCACGCCCTATCCGTCCTCCGTCACCGCGCAGATGGTGGAGAACTTTGCGGCCGGCGGCGCGGCGATCAACCAGATCTGCGTGACGCACGATCTCGGCCTGAAGGTCTTCGACCTGGCGCTCGACTATCCGACCGCCGACATCACGCAGGAGGCGGCACTGTCCGAGCGCGATTGCGCGGCCACCATGGCCTTCGGCATGGAAGCGGTCGCCGGCGGCACGGATCTCCTGTGCATCGGCGAGATGGGCATCGGCAACACGACGATCGCCGCGGCGATCAACCTGGCGCTCTATGGCGGCACGGCGGAGGAATGGGTCGGGCCCGGCACCGGCTCGGAAGGCGAGGTCCTTCAGCGCAAGGTGGCGGCGGTGAAGAGGGCCGTCGAGCTGCACCGGGCGCATCTTTCCGATCCGCTGGAGGTGCTGCGCCGCCTCGGCGGCCGCGAGATCGCCGCCATGGCCGGCGCGATCCTCGCTGCCCGCATGCAGAAGATTCCCGTCATCCTCGACGGCTATGTGGCGACGGCGGCGGGCGCTATCCTGCGCGCGGCCAATCCGGCCGCACTCGACCACTGCCTGATCGGCCATGTCTCGGCCGAACCGGGGCACCTCAAATCGATCGAGAAGCTCGGCAAGACGCCGCTGCTCGCGCTCGGCATGCGGCTCGGCGAGGGCACGGGGGCGGCGCTTGCCGCCGGCATCGTCAAGGCGGCGGCGGCCTGCCATTCCGGCATGGCGACCTTCGTTCAGGCGGGCGTCAGCAACCGCACCTAACGAGCGGCCGGCAAAAAGCCTCAATGGCATGGATTGAGAGCGCGAAACACGCCCGTCATGCGGGCGTGTTTCATGAGAGCGGCGAAAACGGGATTGCGGGAATGGGTCAGGGACCAATCGAGAAGAAGACGGGCATCAGCCACCTGTTTGCGGCAGCGACCTATTCGGCCGCCGGCGCGCGCCGCCTGCTCGGCGAATCCGCCTTCCGCCACGAGCTGATCGCCTTCGGCGTCGCCATGGTGCTCTTCACCCTCGTCGGCGCATCCTTCTTCCAGTACGTCGCCATGGCGATCCTCTTCCTCCTGATGATCGCCTTCGAGGCGCTCAACACGGCGATCGAGGAGATCGTCGACCGTGTCTCGCCGGAGATTTCCGAGATGGGCAAACACTCGAAGGACCTCGGTTCCTTCGCCGTCTTCTGCCTGATCATCGCCAACGCCGTCTATGCCGGCTATGTGGTGGCGTCGAAGTTCATCTGAACGGTTTCGGGCCCGACCCGAGGACCCGGACGGCAAACGTTTCAGGCAAAACTTTTCCTGCGCGGCGCGACGGCCTGGGTCTCGGTGACGGCGGGCAGGCTTTGCAGCACACGCTTGGCCGGCAGGATGGCGATGGCCTCGGTGCCTTCGCGCAGCTTGGATTTCAGGATGAACTCGCCATTGTGCTTGGCGAGGATCGCCTGGACGATCGGCAGGCCGAGGCCGGTGCCTTGCTCGGCGCTCTTGATGGCGATGGAGCCCTGGCCGAAGGCGGAGAGCACGACGGGGATTTCCTCCTCCGGGATGCCGGGGCCGTTGTCGCGGATCGAGATGTACTGTCCGCCGCCGGCGGTCCAGCCGGCCTTGACGAAGATCTCACCGCCCTGGGGCGTGAATTTCACGGCATTCGACAGGAGGTTCAGGACGACCTGGCGCAGTGCCTTCTCGTCTGCCCAGACGGCCGGCATGTCGCCTTCGACCTGCTCGGAAATGGTGATGTTCTTCGCCCGCGCCCGCAGCTGCACCATGCCGATGCAATCTTCGGCGATATCGACGAGATGCACGCTGTCCTCCGACAGGTCGTACTTGCCCGCCTCGATGCGCGAAAGATCGAGAATCTCGTTGATGAGGTTGAGCAGGTGCTGGCCGGAGCGGTGAATATCGGAGGTGTATTCCTTGTAGACGGGGTTGTTGAGCGGCCCGAGCACCTCCGTCGACATCACCTCGGAAAAGCCGAGGATGGCGTTGAGCGGCGTGCGCAGCTCGTGGGACATGGAGGCGAGGAAGCGGGATTTGGCGAGATTTGCCTCTTCGGCGCGCCGGCGGGCCTCGTCCGACATGGACTTGGCCACTTCCAGTTCGGCGATCAGGTCGTCCTTTTCCGATTGGGAGGAGAGCAGCTGCGCGCTGGTATGGCGCAGGCGGTTCGTCATGAAGATGAGGAAGATCAGCGCGGCGGAGATGATCGTCACCATGCCGAACGTCGCCGGATTGGGGCGCAGCAGGGCGGAGATGGAGAGCGCGACGACCGTGGGCAGGAAGGCATAGAGCACGGCATGGCGCAGCATCAGCGTGCTGATGGCCGTGACGGCGAGCGCGACGAGCAGGGCGGAGCCCTTGTAGAAATCGAAGGTGGCGTTGCCGCAGGGGCCGCAGGTCTGCAGGGAGAAGGCAGCCCAGGCGAGGCCCATCGCGACCTGCGCGGCGAGGAAGATGCGCTGCCAGCGGCGGGTGTTGTCGGCGGTGATTTCCTGCTTGTGTGCCCGGCGGGCGACGATCATGCCGAGTGCATGCACGCTGAGCGCAAGGATCGCCCAGGCGAGAAGGCCGATCTCCTGCGTGAGATAGACGCCGACGGCGGCAATCAGCACGACCACGACGGGTACGGCGAGCGCATTCTGGGCGGCCGAGGCGATGTGCAGCTGCAACATCTCGCGCTCGAAGCCGGGCGCGATGCCGGTGGCGGTCTGCAGGCGTTCCCGGGTCGCGCGAACGGTCCGCGAGACAGCCTTGTTTCGATGGCTGCGCGACTTGTCGACGATGATCTTGTCGGTCGAGGTACTGACGCCGGTACTCATCACGATTGCAACTGTTGCGGACAGGATTGAAGTCTAGGGGGGAATCCTTAAGAAGATGCTGCCGCGCATAAACCATTTGCGAACCATTCCGGCATTTTCCGGAACAACCTGCCGGCAGCGCGCCACCATCGTGACGTAGCGGCATGACGCTGGGGTATTTCCGCCTTTCTCCGAATCGCGAAAACACCCTATCTCTTTCATTTTACGCAGTTCCGCCTGCAGGCGCCCGCGCGGCTCTGCTGGAACTGCCGGGGCAAGGACGGGACTCCATGGGGCTTTCCAGGCGGGCGCGCGATGTCGGTGTGGCGATGGCGATCCTCGCGCTGACGGCGTTGATCGTGGTGCGCGTCGGCGGCGGGGGCGGTGAGACCTTCACCGGTGCGGCGCGGGCGGCGGACGGTGATACGCTGACGCTCGACGGCCACCGCATCCGGCTCGTCGGCATGGACACGCCGGAGCTGACGCAGATCTGCCGGCGCGACGGCGCGGACTGGCGCTGCGGCGTTGCCGCCCGCTCGCGGCTTGCGGAGTTCCTGCGGGCCGGGCCCATCACCTGCCGCACGCAGGGCACGGACAAGTACGATCGCTGGCTGGCGCGCTGCGAGAACCCGGCGGGCGATCTCGGAGCGCGCATGGTGCGCGAGGGGCTGGCGGTCGCCTATGGCGGCTATGAGGACGAGGAGCAGTTCGCGCGAGCCGAGCGCAAGGGTCTGTGGGGTGCCGATTTCGACATGCCGCAGCTATGGCGCAAGACGAACGGCCGGCCGCAGGAGGACGCGCATGATGCGGAGCCGGGTATGCTCGGCGGCATTCTGGGGGCGCTCGGGCTTTAGGTCGCGCATTCATTGACTGCTGGCGGTCGCTGTTCTGGTCAGGCTTCCTGAAGGGAGCTGCGGATCGACGGATTTCGAGTGCCAGGTGATCGAAGCGCCGCTACCGAGCAAGCCGCGCGGTGTCCCTCGGGTTGATGGCTGGCCCGTATGCGACCTGCTGCAACCGCTTCAAAACGCACGGCGAAAACTGCTTTGCTCCCGTCAAACCGCTCCAGCCAAAATCTGGATGCGCTTTGCGGGGCGGTGCGCTAGAAAGGCCCCTCAGACGCTCGGAAAGGCGTTCAGGCAGGAGCCCACCATGATCAAGATGAGTGTCTACTATCCCGCCGATGGCGGTTCGAAGTTCGATCACGACTACTACCGCACCCGCCATATGCCGCTGCTCCGGGAACGGCTCGGCGATGCCTGCCTGCGCTACGAGATCGACAGGGGCCTTGCGGGTCGCGAACCTGGAAGCGCGCCGGGGTTCGTCGCGGCGTGCCATGTCTACTCGCCGGATCTGACGACATTCCAGGAGGCATTGGGTCCCCACCGCACGGAGATCGCCGCGGACGTTGCCAACTATACGGACATCGCCCCCGTCGTGCAGATCAGCGAAGTCGTTGAAGGGTAGGGCTTCAGCGTAGGCGTCGCGTTGAATTTTCCGGGACCGGCGTCGTGCTGGTCAATCTGATCCATTGCGGGAAGGCTCAAGGAGGGGCGGTCGATGGACGAGACAGGGACCGAAGAGATCGCCGCCCTTCGCGCGGCGATCGCGGCCTGTCGGGTCTGTCGCGACACGCCGGCGAAGGGACCGGCAGACCGGTTGCCGCACGAGCCGCGGCCCGTCGCCGTCCTCTCCGACAGCGCGCGCATCCTGATCGCCGGCCAGGCACCGGGGCTTCGGGTGCATGAGAGCGGCCTGCCGTTCAACGACGCTTCCGGCGACCGGCTGCGCGACTGGCTCGGCGTCACGCGCGACGGGTTCTACGATCCGCGGAACTTCGCCATCGTGCCGATGGGCTTCTGTTTTCCCGGCTATGACGCCCATGGCAGCGATCTGCCGCCGCGCCGCGAATGCGCGCCGCTGTGGCGCGCCCGGGTGATTGCCGCCATGCCGCAGATCGAGCTGGTGCTGGGGATCGGGCAATATGCGCAAGCCTGGCATCTGGGTGCGGCGAAGGCCGCCAGCATGACCGAGACGGTGCGCGACTGGCGCCGGCACCTTCACCGCAACGAGGGGCCGTCCGTGCTGCCGCTGCCGCATCCGAGCTGGCGCAACACCGGCTGGCTGAAGCGCAACCCATGGTTTGAGGCGGAAATTCTACCCGAGTTGCGAAAGCGGGTGAAAACCCTTACGGAGTGAAATGCAATTCTTTCAATTTGTCGCCATCGCGGTATATGAGGGAATTAAATTTCGTAGGGGAAATCAATGGACCGTCTGGACCGCAAAATCCTGCGCCTCTTGCAGGAAGATTCCACGCTCGCCGTGGCTGATCTCGCCAAGAAGGTGGGGCTCTCGACCACGCCCTGCTGGCGGCGCATCCAGAAGATGGAAGAGGACGGCGTGATCCGCAAGCGCGTCGCGCTGCTCGATCCGGTCAAGATCAACACCAAGGTCACGGTCTTCGTGTCGATCCGCACCAACGCCCATTCGACGGAATGGCTGAAGCGCTTTTCCGAGGTGATCGTCGAATTCCCAGAAGTGGTGGAATTCTACCGCATGAGCGGCGAGGTCGACTACCTGCTGCGCGTCGTCGTGCCCGACATTGCCGCCTACGACGCCTTCTACAAGCGCATGATTGCGCGCATCGAGATCCGCGACGTCTCCTCGGCCTTCGCGATGGAGCAGATCAAGTACACGACCGAGCTGCCGCTCGACTACATGATGGTGGACAACCAGAAGAGCGGCGAGGAATAGGCGGCCTTGCGCTGCTGCGGCCGGGTTTTCACAGATCCGGCCGCCTGAAGGTCACGACGACCGTTTTCCAGGCATCGTAGGGCGCAAGCTCCGCCAGCCCCGCAAAGGGTGCGCAGCGCACGACCGCCCGCACCGCGCTGGCGGCAAACCCCTTCGTCGCCGCATCGCCGCCGAGCGGGCCGTCGATTGCCGGCGAGCCGATGAGTTCGCCTGCCTCCGTCAATGAGAACGTCACGCGGACCGTCTGCACATGGTCCGGCAGGTCCGCCGGCACCGACCAGCATCGGGCGATCTTGCCGTTGAGGGCGGTGGCGAGCGCCAGCCGGCCCGCATCGTCCGCCTGTGCCGGAGCGGCAAGCACGGCTCCGGCGGTCAGGGCGAAGAGGGCGCGGCGGAGCGCCACCTTACTTCCTCTCGAGGCGCGCGAGCAGCGAGGACGTGTCCCAGCGGTTGCCACCCATGTCCTGCACGTCGCCGTAGAACTGGTCGATCAGCGCGGTGACGGGCAGTTTCGCGCCGTTGAGGCGGGCTTCCGACAACACGATGCCGAGGTCTTTGCGCATCCAGTCGATGGCGAAGCCGAGGTCGTATTTACCGGCGATCATCGTCTTGTGGCGGTTGTCCATCTGCCAGGAACCGGCCGCGCCCTTGGAAATGACCTCGATGACCGCCTCCATGTCGAGTCCGGCCTTCTTGCCGAAATGGATGCCCTCGGCGAGCCCCTGCACGACGCCGGCAACGCAGATCTGGTTGACCATCTTGGCAAGCTGGCCGGCGCCGGCCGGGCCCATCAGGCCGACCATGCGCGCATAGGCGTCGATGATCGGTCGTGCCTTGTCGAAGATATCCTTCTCGCCGCCGCACATGACGGTCAGGACGCCGTTTTCCGCGCCGGCCTGGCCGCCGGAGACGGGGGCGTCGACGAAGGCAAAACCCTTTTGGCGCGCGGCGGCGTCGAGTTCGCGCGCGACTTCCGCGGAGGCGGTGGTGTTGTCGATGAGGATGGCGCCGGGCTTCATGCCGTCGAAAACCCCGTCTTCGGCGATGGTGACGGAACGCAGGTCGTCGTCATTGCCGACGCAGGTGAAGACGAAGTCGGCATCGGCAGCCGCTTCCGCCGGCGTGCGAAACGCCTTGCCGCCGAATTCGGCCGCCCATTTTTCCGCCTTGGCGAAGGTGCGGTTGTAGACCGCGACCTCATGGCCGCCCTTGACCTTGAGGTGCCCAGCCATGGGATAGCCCATGACGCCGAGACCGATGAATGCAACCTTTGCCATGCTGTAACCTCCTGCAATCGTTGGCAGGAGGTGTAGCGGATCATCGGTTTTTGCGAAAGTGTTTCTCGTCAGCCGCGGTATTTCGCCAGCACGAGATGGCCGAGGATCGGCTCGCCTTCTTCAAGGCGTACCGTGATGTCGGTGATCTCGACGATGTCGAAGCCCGTCTCTTCGAGGCGCTGGCGCACATAGGCGGCGGCGTGGGCGAAACGCTGGTGCGGACCGACCATGAAGGGGCGGCCGGCAAAGGTCTCCTCGGACAGCGTTTCGGAGGAGAAGATGAAATGGCCGCCGGGCACGAGGTTTTCGGCCACACCGAAGAACAGCGGTTCGAGCGCGCCGAGATAGGGCAGCACGTCCGTCGCGGTGATGAGGTCGAAAGGCTCGTCGTCATTGTCGTCGAGGAAGTCGACGGCCTCGGCGACATAGAGCGTCTCGTAGAGATCCTTGTCGTGGGCGATCTCGACCATGTTTTCCGACAGGTCGATGCCGGTGATGTCTTCCGCCATGTCGCGCAGCGCGCCGCCGGTCAGACCCGTGCCGCAGCCGAGGTCGAGCACGCGCTTGAACGGGCCCATGCCAAGGGCCTGGAAACGCTGGCGCACGGTGAGCGGCACGCAATAGCCGAGCTGGTCGACGAGCACGTTGTCGAAGACCTCGGCATGCTGGTCGAAGAGCGTGGTGACATAGGCGTCGGGCGCCTTTTCCGGCGTGTCGCCGCGGCCCATCGAGGCAAGGCGCACCGCGGCGCCGCCATGGTCTTCCGGGTCGAGCGCCAGCACTTCGGCATAGGCCTTGGCGGCAGCATCGAAATCGCCGGATTTTTCCAGCGAAAGGGCGCGGTTGTAGGCTTCCGCGAGCGCATCTTCGTCGATCTTGGTCATGGAGGCGTCTCTTACGGCCCGGGCCAGGCTTTGGCAATGGCGCCATTCACCTGCAAATAGGCATTTATCAATCGCCGAAAGAGGCGCATGATCCTCCTCCCAAAACCAAAAAGACCATTGGGAGGAATGACATGCCCGCCGATACGCCCCCCTTTTCGCCCGCTGCCGAGACCAGGCGGACCGGCAGCCCGGCGCTGCCGGCAACGCCGATGGAGACGATCAACACGATGGTGCACTACTATCGTGGCGAACTCGGGCGCATGGCCGGCTGGCGCGACCGCATCGACCGCACCTCGAACTGGGCGATCACGGTGGTGGCGGCACTGTTGTCCGTTTCGCTGTCGACGCCCACCTCGCATCACGGCGTTCTGCTCTTTGCGATGCTGCTCGTCTCGCTGCTGTTGATGATCGAGGCGCGGCGTTACCGGTTCTTCGACGTCTACCGCGCACGGGTGCGCCAGCTCGAGCGGTTCTACTTTGCCGAAATCCTCAATCCGCGCGCCGCGCTCGATCTCGACTGGGCGGCGCCCATCGCCAAGAGCCTGCGCAAGCCGGAGTTCCTGATCAGCTACCGCGATGCGGCCTGCCGGCGGCTGCGGCGCAACTATTGCTGGCTCTACCTGATCCTCCTGCTCGCCTGGGCGCTCAAGATCTCGTCATCGATGATGCAGCGGCCGGCGACGGCGGGCAAGGACATGACGCTTGCCTTCGAGCATGTGGTCGCCAATGCGGCGCTCGGGCCGGTACCCGGCAGCGTGGTGATCGCCTTCGTGCTGCTGCTCTATGCCGTGATCCTGTATTTCTCGCTCAAGGTGGACATGTCCGACACGGAGCTGGCGCACGGATCCGTGCACGTCTGATCACGGCCGGGCCTCAGTTGATGACGAATTCGCCCTTCAGCGCCCGCCATTCCGTCGCCGAGATCAGCCGGCGATGAACGTAGCGGACGGAATGGAGGGGGCCGTCCAGCTTTTCCTGCCAGAATTTCAGGAAGCCCTTCATCTCCGGGAAGTCCGGGGCGAGATCGTAGTGCTGCCAGATATAGGTCTGCAGAAGCTGGGGGTGATCCGGCATGCGGTAGAGGATCTGGGCCGTGGTCATGCCGTAGCCCTTGAGCTGCATTGCCATGTCGTTCGTCATAGGGACCTCATTGCGTGTGAATGATGGTCCTTATGATTGAGCGCCCGCGAGGTTAATGAACTCTTTAAGTTTGGCCTGTATCGGGATTTTTTCTTTGCAATCAGGTATTTGGCAGCACTCGTCCGTGAGTGCTGCCAAAAGGCGTCACCGCTTCAGGTGGCGCGTCAGACGCGTTTCCAGCCAGGCCCAGAGGTTGCGCAGCAGCTCCACCATCAGGAGATAGAGCAGCGCCGCCCAGAGATAGGCCTGGTAGTCGAAGGTGCGCGAGAAGGTACGGCGGGTCTCGCCCATCAGGTCGAAGACCGTGACGATGGCGACGATGGCAGACCCCTTGATCATCAGGATGATCTCGTTGCCATAGGGGCGCAGTGCGACGATGAGCGCCTGCGGCAGGATGACCTTGAAGAAGGCGACCTGCTTCGGCAGGCCGAGCGCGGCGGCGCCCTCATGCTGGCCGCGCGGCACGCTTTCGATGGCGCCGCGCAGGATTTCGGCCTGGTAGGCGGCGGTGTTGAGCGTGAAGGTCAGGAGCGCGCAGTTCCAGGCGTCGCGGAAGAACCACCAGAGGCCCCAAGCCTTCAATTCGGCGGAGAAGCTGCCGAGGCCGTAATAGACGAGGAAGAGCTGCGTCAGCAGCGGCGTGCCACGGAAGAAATAGACGTAGCCGTAGGCGATCCACGAGAGGACCGGGTTCTTCGACATGCGCGCGAAGGCGAGCGGCAGAGACATGAGGCCGCCAAGCACGACGGAGAGGATGACGAGCAGCAGCGTGACGCCAAGGCCCGAAAGGTAGCTCGGTCCGTATTTCGTGAACTTGTCGGGATCCCAGCCGTTGACGATCATCAGGAAGACGCCGACGGTGAGCGCCAGCCAGACGCCCATGAAGATGTTGCCGAAGAAACGGCCCGCGGTGAATGGCTTCGGCGGGGCTTCCGGCGGGGCCTGCGGCGGGATGAGGGTGGTGACGACGCTCATCGGGCGACCTCCGAACGTTTTGCCCAGCCTTCGATCGCCGAAAAGACCAGCGAGGAGAGGAAGGCGAGGACGAGGAAGAGCAGGCAGGCGATGGAGTAGAACTGGAAGGCTTCCTTCGTCACGCGGGCAGCGACGCCCGTCTGGCGCAGGATATCCGGCAGGCCGATGACCGAGACGAGCGCGGTGTCCTTCAGGAGCGCCATCCAGAGATTGCCGAGGCCGGGCAGGGCGACGCGGATGAGCTGCGGCAGCACGATGAGGCGCATGGTGCGGCCATGGTGCAGGCCGAGGGCGTAGCCCGCCTCGTACTGGCCGCGCGGAATGGCCTTGAAGGCCGACAGCAGCACTTCCGAGCAATAGGCCGAGAACACGACGCCGAGTGCGATCATGCCGGCGAAGAAGGCGTTGATCTCGACCGCGCCCTCATAGCCGACGGCGGTCATCAGATTCTGCACGAGGATCTGCAGGCCGTAATAGACGATGAAGAGCGTCAGGAGCTCCGGCAGGCCGCGGAAGAGCGTCGTGTAGATGTTGGCCGACATCCGCAGAGACTTTTCTTCCGACTGCTTTGCCAGCGCGATGAAGAAGCCCATGACGAGGCCGACGGGCAGGGTGGCGACAGCAAGGCTTGCCGTCACCAGGAAGCCGAAGGCGATCTCGTCGCCCCATCCGGCATTGCCGCAGGCAAGCAGCGTGTCGCCGGCAAAAAGAGTGAAGATGCCGATCGGCCCGCAGAGGGGATCGATGATCCCGAGAAATGCGGATACCGCCTCGACGATGGCGGTGAAGAACCCGCTCATGCCAGAAGAACCCCCGATGCGCCTTGCGCTTGTTGTCCGGGCGCGTGATGCACCCGTCTTTTCTTATGTGCAAGTTCTCAAACAAAAGGAGCGGGAGAGCAAGCCCTCCCGCCCGTGCATTCTGGTGATGGGGTCAGAAAAAACCCGCATGACACAGAGGTGTTGCGGATCAATCGCCGTAGACGTCGAACGGGAAGTACTTGGCGTTGATTTCCTGGTACTTGCCGTTGGCGCGGATCGCCGCGACCGCTGCCGTGAACTTGTCGGCGAGCGCGGTATCGCCCTTGCGCACGGCAACGCCGGCGCCTTCGCCGTTGATGACCGGGTCGACCGGCAGCGTGCCGAGCAGCTTGCAGCAGGCGCCGTCGTCGGTCTTCAGCCATTCGGAGAGTACCACCACGTCGTCGATGACGGCGTCGATGCGGCCATTGGCGATGTCGAGCTTGTACTCGTCGGCCGTCGGGTACATCTTGACCTCGGCATCCTTCATATGCGCTTCGGCATAGTTGGAATGCGTTGTCGAGCCCTGGGCGCCGAGCGACTTGCCGGCCAGCGCTTCCGGGGTGGCTTCCTTGATCTCGCTATCCTTCGGGACGACGATCGCCGGCGGCGTGTTGTAGTACTTCTTGGAGAAGTCGACCTGCTCCTTGCGCTCGGCGGTGATCGACATGGAGGCGATGATCGCGTCGAACTTCTTCGCGATGAGCGCCGGAATGATGCCGTCCCAATCCTGCGTGACGAAGGTGCACTCGGCCTTCATTTCCTCACACATTGCCTTGGCGATATCGACGTCGAAGCCGGTCAGCGTGCCGTCGGATTCGAGATTGTTGAAGGGCGGGTAGGCGCCTTCCGTGCCGATCACGATCTTCTCGCCTTCTGCCATCGCGGAGGTCGCGAAGAGGGCGATGACTGCAGCGGACGCTGCGAGCGTGAAACGTTTGGAAATACGCATATTGATCCTCTCTGTTGAAGGCTCTCGGGTTTTTCTTGTTGTCCGGGCCTCGAATTGAAGCGGGCAGGGCTGCCCGCTTGGCGCCGATAATCGACCGGTTTTCGCCAAAAAATCAACTGGATTCGCGCCGTCTTTCCGCCCGGTTTCCCCGACAATTTCATGGCGCCCCCCTGGCAGGGCTGCGCACGCGGCCTATCTCGCGTCGCAACGGACGCCGTTCAGGCGGGGTTAAGGCGGCGAATGCCAGACCTTTGGAGGATTGTGACGGGGACGTAAACGGCCGGAAGGGCCGGGCGTCCCTCTCTTGAGAATAAGACGGGACACCGTGAGGACAAAACGATGACTTTCCGCTCCAGACTTTTTGCAACCGTGGCGCTGCCGGTCCTGTCGACCGCGCTGATTGCGACGCCGACGCTGGCCGATGCCCTGATGAAGCCGTTCGAGGTTGCCCAGGAAAGCACCGGCGAAAGCCAGCCGAGCGAAGAAGAACTGCTGCTCCAGCAACAGCAACAGCAGCAGGACGACGAGGCACAGCGCGCTGCCGAGGACGAGCAGCAGCGCCAGGTCGAGGAACAGAAGGCCGCTGAAGAGGCCGAGAGGGCCGCGGCCGAGCAGCAGGCGGCCGAGGAAGAAGCCCAGCGTGCCGCCGCGGAAGCCGAGCAGCGCCAGGCCGAGGAACAGAAGGCCGCCGAAGAGGCCGAGAGGGCCGCGGCGGAGCAGAAGGCGGCTGAAGACGAAGCGCAGCGCGCTGCTGCGGAAGAAGAGCAGCGCCAGGCCGAGGAACAGAAGGCCGCCGAAGACGCGGAGAAGGCCGCAGCCGATCAGAAGGCGGCTGAAGACGAAGCGCAACGGGCGGCCGCCGAGGCGGAGGCGCAGCGGCAGGCGGACGAACAGAAGGCCGCCGAAGAGCAGAAGGCTTTGGATGAACAGAAGCCGGCCACTGAGGAGCAGGCTGAACAGCCCGTGCAGCAGCAGGATGGCGGCACGTCGGAGACGACGGCCGGCGAAAGCGAGCAGCCGGCGGTGGGCGAGGGTGAGCAGCCGGCGGTTGCCGGCGAGGAAAGCCCGGCGGATACCGGCACGGACCAGCCCGCCACGGCCGAGACCGGCGAGACGCCGGTAACCGAGCCGGTGCCCGAGGTTGTCGACACGATGACCGAGGCGGAAAAACAGGAAATTGCCGAGGATCCGGCCAAGACCGACGAGACCGTCGTTCTGCCCGTCGAAAACGGGGCTGCTGTGCTCGACAGCGACAAGGACGCCGACAATGCCGGTGGCCAGGAGAGCCGCGAGCAGCGTCGCAAGAAGCGCGAGGAACTGCGCGCGCAGGAAGAGGACGTGCCGGTTCCCGAAACCGACGACGCTGCCCAGGCGACGATCTCCGAAGAGGTGCGCGAGGCCGTGCCCGGCAGGATCGAGGCGGCGATCAAGGAAGAAGGCAAGCGCGTGAAGGAGGCGCCCGACTTCGCCGTGCCGGAGACGACCAACATCATCAACAACACCGTGATCAACAACACGATCATCAACAACAACAACACCGTCAACAACACGACGATCGACAACAGCGTCACCGAGGTGAACATCGTCGAGCGCGTCGAGAATCGCACGGTGCTGGAGGTCGGCGACCAGCTGATCGTGCGCGGTGACGATCGCCCGCGCCTGCGGCGTGATTCGGAGGAGGTCTATTACGACAACCTCGCCCGGGGCCGCGTGCGTGAGACGATTGTGCGTCCGGGCGGCGTCGAGATCGTGACGATCTACAACCGTTACGGCGATATCATCCAGCGGTCGCGCGTCGGCCGGGACGGGCGGGAATACATTCTCGTCTATGCGCCGGAGCTTGAGGACGATTCGCCGCGGCCGGGCCTCGTCGACGTCGGTTACGAGCTGCCGCCGATGCGCCTGCGCATTCCCGTCAGCGACTACATCATCGACACGTCGAGCAACCCGGACCGGGATTATTACGACTTCCTCGCCGAGCCGCCGGTCGAGCGCGTCGAGCGGGTCTACACGATCGACGAGGTGAAACATTCCGCCCGCCTGCGCGACAAGGTACGCCGTATCGACCTCGACACGATCACCTTCGCCACCGGCAGCGCCGACGTGCCGATGTCGCAGGCCCGCACATTGCGGTCCGTCGCCGAGGCCATGCAGAAGGTTCTGGACAAGGATCCGGGCGAGACCTTCCTGATCGAGGGCCATACGGATGCCGTGGGGTCCGACAAGTCCAACCTCGTCCTTTCGGACGAACGGGCCGAATCGGTCGCCAGCCTCCTGACGGATGTCTATGGCATTCCGCCGGAAAACCTGCAGACGCAGGGCTATGGCGAGCGCTTCCTGAAGGTGAAGACACAGGTCGCCGAACAGCAGAACCGCCGCGTCACCATCCGCCGCGTCACCACGCTGGTGCGCCCCATGGCGCGGGCGAACTGATCGTATCTTCATGCGTTTAGGCAAGGACCGCCGGCAGCCGCCGGCGGTCCTCGTGCATTCAGCGCGAATTCATCTGCCATGAATTAGCGTCTGATATCGACGGCGGGCGGCTTGCGCGGAAACACAAATTCGCCCCAAACCCTGATGCAATAGCGTCCGAACGCTGGCAAACGAGGAAACGCCAATGCTTAAGAGAACAAGACTTCTGGCAACGGTGGCTCTGCCCATCGCTTCGCTGTCGTTTATCTGGCAGCCGGTCGAGGCCGCCATGATGCGGCCGGTGCTGCCGCTCGTCGAAAAATCCGATGTGACGGTGGTGCAGTCCGAGGAAGAGGAACTCATCCGCAAGAAGCGCAACCGCGAGGAGCAGGGAGGCGGTGAAGAGCGCCCGCGCAACCGCGAGCGGAACAACCGCGATGCCGACGGTCAGGGTGAGGAACGCCGCGAGCGCCGCAAAGAGGAGCGCCGCCAGGAAGAGGGCGGGCAGAATTCCCGCGAGGAGCGCCGCCAGCGCCAGCGCGACGCGGAACGCCAGCAGGAAGAGCAGCAGCCGAACCGCGAGGAACGCCGCAAGAAGCAGCGTGAGACCGAGGGCGAAGGTCAGCAGCAGGACCGTCAGAAGGCGCGCGAAGAGCGCCGCCAGCGCCAGCGCGATGCCGAACGCCAGCAGGAAGAGCAGCAGCAGAACCGCGAGGAGCGCCGCAAGAAGCAGCGTGAGGCCGAGGGCGAAGGCCAGCAGCAGCAGGATCGCCAGAAGGCGCGCGAAGAGCGCCGTCAGCGCCAGCGCGATGCCGAACGCCAGCAGGAAGAACAGCAGCAGAACCGCGAGGAGCGCCGCAAGAAGCAGCGCGAGGCCGAGGGCGAGGACCAGCAGCAGCAGGACCGCCAGAAGGCGCGCGAGGAACGCCGCCAGCGTCAGCGCGATGCCGAACGCCAGCAGGAAGAGCAGCAGCAGAACCGCGAGGAGCGCCGCAAGAAGCAGCGTGAAGCCGAGAGCGAGGACCAGCAGCAGCAGGATCGCCAGAAGGCGCGCGAAGAGCGCCGCCGGCGCGAGGCGGATACGGACCAGCAGCAGGAAGGGCGCGAAAAGACCCGCGAGGAACGTCGTGAGGAGCGCAAGCGCGAGGCCGAGCGGGAGCGCAAGCGTCCGGACGAGACCGCGGGGCGTCCGCGCCGCGAGCGCGACAAGGACCGTGAGCGCATCGCCCGCGACCCGTCGCGCACCACCGAGACGATCGAGCTGCCGTTCATCGACGGCGCTGCCGTCCTCGACAGCGACAAGGACTGGGACAACCGCCGTGACCGCTCGCGCGAGGAATTGCGCCGCGAACGCGAGGAGAAGCGTCGCGACGTGCGCGTGCGCGTTCCCGAATCCGACCGCGATGCGCAGGTCGGATGGGAAGGCCGCGATCGTATCCGCTACGAATCGGGCGACCGTGAACGCGGCGAGCGCCGTGACCGCCGGCCGCGCTACGAGGATCGCGACGGCTGGCGCGTCGAGCGCGAGGTCGACGACCGCTTCGTGATCAATTTCGGTGACCGGATCATCGTTCGGTCCGACGATGGCCGCCGCCTGTCGCGCCGCGCCACGGAAACCTATTACGAGGACCTGCCGAACGGCCGCGTGCGCGAGGTCATCGAGCGGCCGAACGGCGACCGCGTCGTCACCATCCGCAACCGCTACGGCGAAATCATCCAGCGTTCGCGTATCGACGGCGACGGCCGGGAATATGTGATGTTCTATGCGCCGGAAATCGACCGCGACAGCCGGCCGACCTTCGTCGATCCCGGCGAGCGGCTGCCGCCGATGCGCCTGACGATCCCGGTCGATGAATACATCATCGACACGTCCGCCGAAGACCGCGCCGACTATCGCGACTTCCTGGAGCGGCCGCCGGTCGAGCCGGTCGAGCGTGTCTACACGCTGGACGAGGTGAAGTACTCGGCTCGTATCCGTGACAAGGTGCGCCGCATCGACCTCGATACGATCACCTTCGCGACGGGGTCAGCGGACATCTCGATGAACCAGGCGTCCACGCTGCGCAAGGTGGCCGAGGCGATGAACGAGATCCTCGACAAGGATCCCGGCGAGACCTTCCTGATCGAGGGCCATACGGATGCCGTCGGTTCGGACGAATCGAACCTGGTGCTCTCGGACGAGCGCGCCGAGGCCGTCGCCAACATCCTGACCGACGTCTATGACATCCCGCCGGAGAACCTTGCCACGCAGGGCTATGGCGAGCGCTTCCTGAAGATCGACACGGACGCCGCCGAACAGCTCAACCGCCGGGTCACCATCCGCCGCGTCACACCGCTGGTGAAGCCGGTGGCGATGGCCGAGTGATCGACCACGCCTCGAACAGAGAAAGGCCGCGGATCCCTCCGCGGCCTTTTTCATTTCACACACGTTCGGTGGCGAGCGACCAGTTGTAGACGCAGCGGTCGAGGCCGATGGCGATTTCCAGCACGCGGACCTCGTGTTCGTGTACTTCACCCTTCCTCGTCTGGGTGCGATAACGCATCGGGAAATCGGTGCGCCGCGAGATCGAGCAGACCTCCATCCACTTGTCGCCGTTGTCGACCTCGACATCCATGGTGGTCTCGGAATAGGCGGGCAGCCGGTCCGAGGGCACGATCCGCGTCGGCAGATGGATGAGCGCGGCAATCATGCGGCGGACCGGCTCTAGCGCTGCGGCATGATAGTCGTTGCCGGTGTCGGCCGAGTAGGCACACTGGAATTCGAGCTGCCAGAACTCCTTCAGCCGCATGTGCTTCGTCGCCTGGTCCTGCTCGCGCCGGTACGACCGGCCGGCTTGCCAGACGCAGAGCGGCAGGCGTGTGCCGGTATGGGTCGCCAGGAGGTGCTGCATGTAGGCATAGGTCGACGGCGTGGTCTCCGGCCGCAGAACCAGCTCGGTCTCGCCGGACGCCAGCCGTTCCTGCACCCAGATATCGGCATTGGAATAGGCGTCGGATATCAGCGCCCGCGGCGTCAGCACGGGGGCCTCCACGCGGCGCATGTCCCAGGCGGGATTGACGGACCGCAGGAAGCTGCGCACCTCGCCGGAGAAGAAGCGGACCATCTGGTCGCGCAGCTCGATGTCGCGCTCTTCCCAATGGACGAGCGCATTCACGTTAAAAAGATTGAGCACGGTGCCTGTCTCCCTGGCATCGTTGAAGGAAGCTGTTGGGGGGCTTTACGTCCAGCCGGTCGCCGGACGCGTGCAGCGATCCGGTCGTTACGACTGGACGCGGAGACCTCGGCCGTTGGCGCGCAGAACGGCGACCTGCGGGCAGGTGCGGAGACGTTCGGTAAGGGGCGCGCGTGCGGTGCTCATGGCAACGCATCTAAGGGCAGCGGCAAAAATTGTCAAACGGCGGGCGGAACGGGCAACCCGGTCACAGTGACGACGAAATCGGCGATGGTCGCGGTGTCGTCGAGGTCGAAGACGGGCAGGGCCGTGTCTGTGACGGGATGATCGGCGGCGATGGCGGCGATGTGAGGGTCTTCGGGGGCGAGCGGCATGCGGTTGGCGGCCTCCAGCCGCCGGGCCTCGATCTTGGGGATCGGCTCGCGCTTGTACCCCTCGATCAGCACGAGGTCGCAGGGCGCAAGGCGCGCGAGGATTTCCTCGAAGCTCGGCTCAGGAGCGCCGCGCAGCTCGTGCATGATGGCATAGCGCGTGCCGGAAACGATGGTGACCTCGTGCGCGCCGGCCTGGCGGTGGCGGTAGCTGTCGGCGCCGACCTTGTCGATGTCGAAGTCGTGGTGGGCGTGCTTGATGGTGGAGACGCGGTAGCCGCGGGCGACGAGCTCGCTCACCAGGCGCACGGCAAGGCCGGTCTTGCCGGAGTTCTTCCATCCGGCAATCCCGAAGATCTTCGGTCGTGTCATCGTTCCAGCACCCAGAGCCAGTTTTCCGCCTCGTCGAGATCGTCGGGCGTATTGATGTTGAAGAAGGGATCGAACTCGCCGCGCGAGGTCTCGAGCAGCGGAAAGGTGATTTCGCGAGCCTGGTGGCGCTCGAGGTAACTGCGCACGCGCAGCGCCCCGCCGCCGGCCAGCCATTCGCCGAGATCCTCGGCAAGCATCACCGGCCAGAGGGCGAAGACGGGGTGGAGGCCACTGACGGAGCGGGCGACCGCCATTCGCTCCGGCGTGTCGATGACGCGCGACAGGCGCGCGACGAGATCGGTCGGGAAGAAGGGGCTGTCCGTCGGTACGGTGGCGACGTGGCTCGCCTCGGGATGATGACGCCGCGCATAGTCGAGTGCGGCGAGCACGCCGCCGAGCGGTCCGGCGCGGGCGGCATCGAGGTCGGCGAAGACCGGCAGCTCCTCGCCGCGTTCGAAGAGCACCGGGCCATTGGCATTGACGGCGATGGCCGAGACCTGCGGCCGGAGGCGCCGCGCCGCACGGTCGATGAGAGCCGTGCCGCCGAGGCGGATGCGCGCCTTGTCCTGGCCCATGCGGGAGGAAAGGCCGCCGGCAAGGATCACTCCCACTATCGCATGCGTTGCTGTCATCTCGCTTCCATCGGAAGGTCTTTCCGTCTTCGTCTAGAGCATTTTGCCGCCGGGCGTAATCACCTTACCGTGCGCACCCGCGGCACAAACGACCAGATGGAGTGACGGCGCGCAAGCCTGTCAGGGGGATTCCGGCTTCGATTCCTGCGCCACGGCCTCCGCGTCCCGTCGGCGGTTCTCCCGATAGAAGGTGTAGAGGCCGGAGGCGACGATGATGAGGACGCCGACGGTCATCCAGAAATCCGGCACTTCGCCGAAGAACAGGAAGCCGATGGCGATCGCCCAGATGAGGCTCGTATAGCGGAAGGGCGCGATGAAGGAGATCTCGCCCGTGCGCATGGCGATGACGATGGTCTGGTAGCCAACGAGCAGCAGCACGCTGGCTGCGGCAAGACGGGTGAAAGCCTCGCCGGAAACCGGCTGCCAGCCGCCCAGCGGCACGATCATCACGGCGCCGGTGACGGTGATCGACACCGCCGTGATGACGCTGATGAAGAGCGTCGGCACGGACGGGTCGATCCGCCGGGTACAGAGGTCGCGTGCCGCCGCGCCGACAACCGAGGCGATGACATAGACGGCGGCGAGCGAAAAACCCTCCGGGCCGGGGCGGATGACGATAAGCACGCCGACGAAGCCTGCGACGATGGCCAGCCACCGCCGCCAGCCGACCGTTTCGCCGAGGAATAGCGCTGCACCGAGCGTGACGGCGAGCGGCAGGGCCTGGAGGATCGAGGCCGTATTGGCAAGCGGCATGGCGCCGAGCGCCGAGACATAGGCGAGCGAGGCGAGGATTTCGGCGGCGATGCGCAGGGCGACAGCCGGCTGCAGCACGACCCGCCAGGAGCCGAGCGCGCCCATCCAGCGGGCGATGGCGACGACGAGTATTGTCGTCATCAGGCCGCGCACGAAAAGGATCTGGCCGGTGTTCATGCCGCCGGTGACGGACTTGACGAGTGCGTCGTTGCAGGTGAAGCCGACCATGGCGATGGCCATGAACAGGGCACCCTTGGCGTTGGCGGAGGCGGTCATGCGGATGATTCCAGGCGTGTCTTTCTCCTTCTTAGGCACAATGCCCACCGCATTCCATCACCCTGGCGGTTGGAACAAACGGGGTGGTTGCCGCATCGAGCGGCAATTGCGCGAAATCCGGGCAGAAAAGTATGATGATTCCGGCGCAAAGGCTTGAATTCCTGCCGCTTTGCCGAAGGATTTCATTAAGCTTCCCCCCCTATCGTTGCGTCATCCCAATGAGCGATCGCATGATGCGACGGGTGGGGGCGCGCCGCCTGATGCAAGGCCGGCCGATGCCCCGATATCGGATACCGGCCGCGCTCCGACAACGAGCCTGAGCGGCCGTTTCGGCTTTGAGGAACACCCGACGGGATCTTGGTCGTCATAAAAAAACGTCGGGGAACCCATGTCCTTCATCGACCGCCTGCTCCAGCAGCGCCGCATCGTCACCAAGGTGCTGCTGTTCGTCATTCCTCTCGTCGCGCTGATCGCGGGCATCGGCCTTGTCGGTTATTTCACCGCGAGCACGCTGAACGGTCACATGACGGTGACGCGCGAGACGATCAACAGCCTGTCGCATTTCCAGAATCTGCGCACCGGATTGCAGGACTTCGTCGACAAGCCGGGCGAGGCGACGCGCACGGCGCTCGGCGAACGCATCGACGAACAGGAGGCCGGCATCAACGATCTCGACGCTCTTCTGCCCGATGCGGCCGAGAAGACGAAGATCGCGTCCGTCGTGGCACTGGCCGGCACCATGCGCGGGCAGAGCGAAACGCTCTGGTCGATCGACCAGAAGCGCAACGCCGTGACGGCGGGTCTGGAAGAGGCGCTGGCGGCGATGGCCAAGGACGGTGCCTTCGCCGAAAAGCAGATCGGCGTCATCCGCAACGAATCGGGCGAGAAGGAAGCCTTTGCCAAGGCGCTGCTGTTCGACGCCGCGGCCTATCAGGGACTTGCCGAGCGCATCGGCAAGTTCCGCAAGCCCGTCGCGCTGGCGATGAAAGCGGAGGACAAGGTCAAGGCGGCCGAGACCTACCTGCCGCAGCTCCTCAAGCAGCTCGCCGAATCCAAGGCGATCGCCTCGCCGAAGGCGCTGGAGCAGATCAAGCCCTTCGAGGCGGAGGTCGCCAAGGTCAAGGACATCCTTGCCGGCAGCGACGACGTGGAGGCCAAGAAGACGAAGTTCGTGCCCGTCCTGACCAAGCTTGCCAAGTTCGATGCCGACTTCCTCAAGGAGGCCGGCAAGAACTCCGACACGGCGGCGAAGCGTTTCGTCGGCATGGATGCGGAGATCGTGCTCCTGAAGACGCTGATCACGCTGATGGGCGATACGTTCAAGGGTATCGACGAGACGCGCCTGCACATCAGCGAGTTGCACCGCAAGCTCGATCAGCCGAGCCGCGATGCCGTGCTGGCGGATGTGAAGGCCGTTGCCGGCAGCGCCGCCGAACTTGCCAAGCTCGGCACGAAGAACGCTGCCCTGCGCGATCTCGCGCAGAAGCTCGCCCCGTCGCTTGCAAGGATCGAGCAGGGCACCCAGGATCTCATCTCGGTCGGCGAGACATGGCAGGCCGCGCGCGTTGCCGCCTACGCCTCCGTCGCCGATGCCAGCCAGACACTGGAACAGTTCGTCTCCAGCGCCCAGGAGGCGGGCAAGACGGACAGCCAGCGTTCGGCCAATGTCTCGATCATCGCCATGGTCGCCGGCACGCTGCTCGCCATCATCGGCGGCCTGATGCTGGTGGAAACGCTGCGCGGGCCGCTGAAGCGGGTGACGGAAGCCATGTCGCGGCTGGCGAGCGGCGACCTCGACATCAGCATCGACGGTCGCAACCGCGGTGACGAGATCGGCGACATGGTGCGCTCGGTCGCCGTCTTCCGCGACGCGGCGCGGGAAAACGTCCGGCTGGAGCAGGAGGCCGAGGCCCAGCGCCAGATGACGGCCGAGGAGCAGGCCCGCCGGGCCAGCGAACAGGCCCGCATCGAGGCGGAGCAGACCGAAGCGCTCACCGCGCTTTCCGACGTGCTTGGCCAGCTGGCCGCCGGCAATCTCGAAGAGAGCATGACGGAAGCGCTCGCCGCCGAATATGTCGCGATGGCGCGCACCTACAACAACGCCGTCGAGGCGCTGCGCGTGACCCTGTCGGACGTGCGGGCGACGACGATGGAGATCAATGGCGGCACGGGCAACCTTGCCACCTCCGCTGACGATCTCGCCCGCCGTACCGAACAGCAGGCGGCGGCGCTGGAGGAAAGCTCGCGGGCGCTGCGCCAGCTCACCGACATCGTGCGTTCGACGGCCGAAAGCGCCCAGAAGACGGCGGTGTCCGTCGACGAGACGCACAGCTATGCCCGGCGCTCCGGTGAGGTCGTGGCCAAGGCCGTGGACGCCATGGGCGAGATCAACCGGTCGTCGGAGAAGATCAGCACGATCATCGGCGTCATCGACGAAATCGCCTTCCAGACGAACCTCCTGGCGCTCAATGCCGGCGTCGAAGCGGCGCGGGCGGGTGAGGCAGGTCGCGGCTTTGCCGTCGTCGCGCAGGAGGTTCGCGAGCTAGCCCAGCGTTGTGCCGGCGCCGCTCGCGAGATCAAGGGCCTGATCTCCGACAGTTCGGCACAGGTGCGCAACGGCGTCGCGCTCGTCACCGAGACCGGCGAGGCGCTGACGGTCATCAACGAGCATATCTCCTCGATCCACGCGCTGGTCGGCAAGATCGAGGCGGCCGCGGCCGCCCAGTACGACGGCATCAACGAGGTGAACCAGGCGGTGCACCAGGTTGAGCTCATCACGCAGCAGAACGCGGCGATGGTGGAGGAGAACACGGCCGAGATCCACGGTCTGCGCCACCGCGTCCAGGTGCTCAACCAGAAGATCGACCACTTCAAGACGCGCGACCTCGATACGCGGCAGGGCGGCTATTTCGGGCAGCACCACGCGGCTTGAAGACTGTTTGAAAAACGCGTCTCACGAGCATGGAACGGCTGGGCAGGAGCCCGGCCGTTTTGTTGTGGGAAGAGAGATCTTGCCCACCTTTAGAGGCCGTGGCTTGCTTGATGGATCCGGCGGCGCGGGCGTTGTTTTGCACCGACATCCACGCGGCGGTTTTCCGCCCGTGGTTTTTTCAAGGAGCATCGGACGGGGCGCTGGAAGGTGCCGCATCTGAAAGTAGTGTATGGCGCCTTTCAGCGCCCCGTTCAGCGGTTTTTGCCCGCAACTCCGGTCT
>VFQN01002859.1_pt1 | contig 25811 bp, 22 predicted proteins | sample 3512371 | NCBI WGS metagenome assembly VFQN01 (sample SAMN10412370, study PRJNA504923) | tailings metagenome | isolation source: Replicate 2 from Balatoc abandoned mine | place: Philippines: Itogon, Benguet | collected 2017-08-28 | reverse complement strand
GCTGGTCGCGCGATGCGGCGCAGGCCGCGCCCAAGCTCGCGGCGCTGATCGCCGCGGCGCAGCTGCCCGCGCCGGAACCCGTGCCGACCGTCACCTACCGCTCGGCGGGGCGCTGCCTGGTCATCGGCGGGGCCGACGCCGCCACGCGCGCCGCGGCCATGCTGCGCGACCGGCTCGACGTGGCGCTGCTGGTCGATCGCCCCGGCGGCGCGCTGGCCCAGGTGCACGACCTGCCGGTGCACCACGGCCGGCTGCAGCGCATCGCCGGCTGGCTCGGCGCGTTCCAGGTGGAGTGGCTGGCCGACCAGCCGATCGACCTCGACCTGTGCACCCGCTGCAATGCCTGCATCGACGCCTGCCCCGAAGGCGCCATCGGCTTCGACTACCGGATCGACCTGTCCGTGTGCAAGTCGCACCGCGACTGCGTGCGCGTGTGCGACAGCGCCGGCGCGATCGACTTTGCGCGTGAGCCGGAGGCCATCACCGAGGCCTTCGACCTGGTGCTGGACCTGCGCGAGGCGCCGGCTTTCACGATGCACCAGCCGCCGCAGGGCTACCGCCATGTCGGCAGCGACGAGCGCGCCCTCGTCGACGCGGTGCTCGCCTTGCGCGAACTGTCCGGCGAGTTCGAGAAGCCGCGCTTCTTCCGCTACGAGGAGAAGCTGTGCGCGCACAGCCGCAACGAACGCATCGGCTGCAGCGCCTGCATCGAGGTGTGCTCGGCGCGCGCGATCCGCAGCGATGCCTCGCGCAAGGGCCGCAGCGGCGGTCAGCCGCGCCGCCAGCCGGTGCCGGTGCCGGGCGGCACCGCGGCGCTGCCGGCGGCCACCGGCGGCGGTGTGATCGTCGAGCCCTACCTGTGCGTCGGTTGCGGCGCCTGCAGCACCGTGTGCCCGAGCGGCGCGATGAGCTTCGCCTACCCGGGACCGACCGAGCAGGGCCGCCGGCTGCGCACGATGCTCACCGCCTACGCCCGCGGCGGCGGCCGTGACGCCGCGCTGCTGCTGCACAGCGAGGGCGCCGGCGCGCAACTGATCGGCGATCTGGGCCGCGCCGCGCGCACCGATCGCAGCATCCACGGCGTGCCGGCGCGCGTGCTGCCGGTGCCGGTCTGGCACACCGCCAGCATCGGCCTGGACCTGTGGCTCGCGGCGATCGCGCATGGGGCCAGCCAGGTCTGGGTGCTGGTCACCGCGGAGGAAGCGCCGGACTACCGCCGGGCGCTGGCCGAGCAGATGGCCATCGGCAATGCCATCCTGGCGGGCCTGGGTTATTCGGGCACGCACTTCGGGCTGATCGAGGCGCGCGACGCACGAGACCTCGCCGCGCTGGACGCCGCGCTGCGCGCTGCACCGGCGCAGGGTGTGAACGCGGCCGCCGGCTTTGCCGTGCAGGCCGCCAAGCGCGACACGCTGGAACTCGCGATCGAGCACCTCGCGGCGCAGGCGCCGCAGCCGCGCGACGAGATCGCGCTGCCGGCCGCCGGCGCGCCGTTCGGCAGCCTGGTGGTCGACACCGACAAGTGCACGCTGTGCCTGAGCTGCGTGGGCGCCTGCCCCGAGGCGGCGCTGGCCGACAACCCGGATCAGCCGCAGCTGCGCTTCATCGAGAAGAACTGCGTGCAGTGCGGTCTGTGCGCCGGCACCTGTCCGGAACAGGCGATCACGCTGCAGCCGCGGCTGTGGCTGGCCGACGGCGGTCGTGCGCGCAAGACCGCCCGTGTGCTGGCGCAGGCCGAGCCCTACCGCTGCATCCGCTGCGGCAAGCCCTTCGGCACGCTGCAGGCGGTGGAGGCGATGATCGGCCGCCTGGGCGCGCACCCCGCCTTCCAGGGGCACGCGGCCGAACGCCTGAAGATGTGCGGCGACTGCCGTGTGATCGACATCCACACCAACCCCGCCGAAGTGCGCATCACCGACATCTGACGCCGGCCTGCCGGACCACGCCATGAGCCAAGACTTCACCTCCGACGCCCTCCACCTGGCTGCGCCTGGCGACGCCGAGGAGACCGCGCGCGCCGAACTCTATGGACTGCTGGCTCGCCTGTGGCTGGCGCCGCCGGACGAGGCGCTGCTGTCGCAGTTTCGCGTGGCCGTGACCGAAGCCCCCGAGCCGGGCGGTCATCTCGAGGCACCCTGGCAGGAGCTCGTCGCCGCGATGCGCGCCACGACGCCCGCGGCGGCGGCCGAGGAGTTCGACGCCCTGTTCCACAGCGTGGGCAAGCCCGAGGTGTTCGCGTTCGGCTCCTACTACCTCAGCGGCACGCTCAACGACCGCTCGCTCGCGCAGTTGCGCAGCGATCTCGCCGCGCTGGGCCTGGGCCGCGACGAGGGGCGCATGGAAACCGAGGACCACGTGGCCTACGTCTTCGAGGTGATGCGCTACCTGATCGCCGGAGACGATGCCGGCACCTGCAACCTCGAGCAGCAGCGCCGCTTCTTCCGCAGCCATGTGCAGACCTGGGTCCATCGCCTCTGCGAAGCCGTGCAGGCGCACCCCCGGCCCGTCCTGTGGGCCGCGATCGCGGCGTTCACGCGCGCCTTCGTGGACGTCGAGACGCAGGGCTTCGACCTGCTGGAGGCCTGATGTCGATGGCGAAGATCCCGCCCGACGACATCACCGGGGTGGTGCTGGCCGGCGGCCGGGGCACGCGCATGGGCGGCGGCGACAAGGGATTGCAGAACCACCTGGGCATGCCGCTGGCGCTGCATGGCGTCCTGCGCCTGCAGCGCCAGGTGGGCTCGGTGATGGTCACCGCCAACCGCAACCTGGCCGCCTACGAGGCGATGGGCGTGGCGGTGTGGCCCGACGCGGTGCCGGACTTCGCCGGGCCGCTGGCCGGCCTGCTGACCGGTCTGGAGCGCTGCGAGACGCCCTGGCTGCTCGCCGTGCCGTGCGACGCCCCCGACTTCCCGGAAGACCTGGCCGACCGGCTCGCGAGGGCCCTGGCCGAGAACGACGCCGACATCGCGGTGGCGGCCGCGCGCGAGCCGGATGCCGTGCGACTGAAGCCGGAGTTCTGCCTGCTTCGCGCGATGCTGCTCGAGGACCTGATGGCCGCCCTGCAGGCGGGCGAGCGGGACATCGAACGCTGGACGAGCCGGCATCGCCGCGTCGTGGTCGAGTTCGAGGATGCCGGCGCGTTCTTCGACGCCAACACGCCGCAGGACCTGCACCGCCTCCAGCAGCGCCGGCTGCAGCCGGGCTGACCGCGCCCACCCCGATGCCCTCGATTCCCGCACCGCCCGAATGGCCGCTGGCCCATGTGCTGATCGTCGACGACGAGGCCGGCATGCGCAACTTCCTCGAGAAGACGCTGGCCACGCGCTGCGGCGAGGTGCACAGCGCGCCCGATGCCGAGGCCGGCGACGAGCTGGTCAGGCGGCACCGCTTCGACCTGCTCATCCTCGACATCACGCTGCCCGGCAAGAACGGCATCGCCTGGCTGCGCGAGCTGCGCGAGCGCGGCTACGGCGGCGAGGTGGTGCTGATCACCGCCTTCGCCGACCTCGACACCGCGATCGAGGCGCTGCGCGCCGGTGCCAGCGACTTCATCCTCAAGCCGTTCCGCGTCGCGCAGATCCTCAACGCGGTGCGCCGCGGCCTCGAGCGCGCACGGCTGCAGCGTGAGAACTGGGTGCTGCGCCGCGCGCTGCGCCAGCGCACGCCGCAGGCCGACGGCCTGGTCGGCCGCTCGATCGCCATCAAGGGCCTGCAGGCGGCGCTGCAGCGCGTCGCGGCGGTGAACAGCACCGTGCTGCTGACGGGAGAATCGGGCACCGGCAAGGAACTCGCGGCGCTGGCCCTGCACCGCAACAGCCCGCGCCAGCGCGGCCCCTTCGTGCCGGTGAACTGCGCGACGATGTCGCCCGAACACATCGAGCAGGAGCTGTTCGGCCACGCCCAGGGCGCGGCCGCCGGGCGCGGCCCGGGGCGCGACGGCCTGTTCGTCTATGCGCAAGGCGGCACGCTGTTCCTCGACGAGATCGGCGACCTGCCGCTGCCGCTGCAGGCGACCTTGCTGCGCGTGCTGGAAGACCGGCAGATCCGCCCGGTGGGCAGCGAGCAGCAGATTCCGGTGGACGTGCGCATCGTCGCCGCCACCAACCGGCGCCTGTCCGACGAGGTGGCGGCAGGCCGCTTCCGCGCCGACCTCTACTACCGGCTGCAGGTGGTCGAGATCAACCTGCCGCCGCTGCGCGGTCACAAGGAAGACATTCCCGACCTGGTGGCGCACTTCATCGCCACGCTGGCCCCACAGCTCGGCGTGCCGCCGATGGAGGTGACCGAAGACGAGCTCGCCTACCTCGCGCAGTACGACTGGCCAGGCAACGTGCGCGAGCTGCGCAACCTGATCGAACGCTCGCTGATCCTCGGCGCGCTGAACGTCTCGGCGCTGTACCAGGGCCTGTCGCGCATGGAAGCCGGCGTGCGCCCTGTGGCCGCTGCACGGCCGACCGACCTGCACGCGCTGGAGAAGCAGCACATCCTCTCGGTGCTCGATTCGGTGGGCGGGGACAAGACCCATGCCGCGCAGCTGCTCGGCATCTCGCGGCGCACCCTGGAGCGCCGCGTCGCCGAGTGGGGCGAGCCCGCCCGCGCCGCGCGCAGCGCCTGAGCCCGGTGTAGCGCATGCTGCGCCGCTTCCGCGACCTGCCCATCCGCGGCAAGCTGCTCGCGATGGTGCTGGTCCCGCTGGCGGTGGTGCTGCCGCTGCTCGGCGTGATCCTGCTGACCTGGGCCAGCCTCGCCTTCGACCGCCTGCTCATCACCAAGGTGCAGGCCGACCTGGCGGTGGCCAACGGCTACTTCGAGCGCGTGCTCGGCGAGGTGGGTTCCAGCGCCGCCACGGTGGCCGAATCGCACGCGCTGCAGCAGGCGCTGGGCCGCCCGCCGGCCGGCGAGCTGGTGCCGCTGCTGCAGCGTTTCAAGGCGCGCGAGGGCCTGGACTTCATCAACCTGCGGCGCGAGGACGGCAGCCTCGTGGCCACCGACTTCGCGCCGGCGGCCGAGGGCAGCGGCGCGCCGGCCTGGCCGGCGCGCGCCGCGTCGGCGCGGCTGGGCTCGGTCGAGGTGCTGGCCCCCGACGCGCTGCGCCAGCTCGCCCCGGCGCTGCTGCCGCGCGTGGCCGTGCCGCTGGTGCCCACGCGCAACGCCGCGCCCACCGAGCGCGCGCAGGAAGATCGCGCGATGGTCGTACTGGCCAGCGCGCCGGTGATCACGCCCGACGGCCGACGTCTCGGCCACGTGCAGGCCGGCGTGCTGCTCAACCGCAACCTCGGCTTCATCGACCACATCAACGAGATCGTCTACCCGGCCGGCTCGCTGCCCTTCGGCAGCCAGGGCACGGCCACGCTGTTCCTCGACGACGTGCGCATCAGCACCAACGTGCGGTTGTTCGGCGCCGACCCGACCAACCGCGCCATCGGCACGCGCGTGTCGCAGACCGTGCGCGACGCCGTGCTCGGCCAGGGCAGCACCTGGCTGGACCGCGCCTTCGTGGTCAGCGACTGGTACGTGTCGGGCTACCAGCCGCTGGTCGACGGCGGCGGCCGGCGCGTGGGCATGCTGTACGTGGGCTTCCTCGAGCAGCCCTTCACCTGGCTGAAGTGGGGCGCGCTGGCGGCCATCGGGGTGATCTTCTTCGCCGTGATGATCGCCGCGGCAGGGGTCTCGCTGCGCGGCGCGCGCGGCATCTTCCGGCCGATCGAGCAGATGGCGCAGACCATGCAGCGCGTCGAGGGCGGCGAGATGGACGCCCGCGTCGGCCACGTGCGCAGCAACGACGAGATCGGCCAGCTGGCCGGCCACCTCGACCACCTGCTCGATGCCATCGCCGACAAGACACGCGCCCTGGAGCGCTGGAACGCCGAGCTCGACGCCAAGGTGGCCGAGCGCACGCGCGCGCTGGAGACCGCCCAGCAGCAGCTGCTGCGCAGCGAGAAGCTCGCCGCGGTGGGCCAGCTCACGGCGAGCATCGCCCACGAGGTGAACAACCCGATCGCGGTGATCCAGGGCAACCTCGACCTCGCCCGCGAGCTGCTCGGCGACGATGCCCGGCGCGTGCACGGCGAACTGCGCCTGGTCGACGAGCAGGTCGAGCGCATGCGGCTGATCGTCACCCAGCTGCTGCAGTTCGCGCGGCCGAACGAGTTCGCCGGCTACGTCGACCACCTCGACACGCGCGAGGTGCTGGAAGGCTGCCTGCTGCTGGTGGCGCACCTGCTGTCGCGCACCCACATCGCGCTGGTGCGCGACTTCCGCGCCACGCGGCAGCCGGCGCTGAACCGCAACGAGCTGCAGCAGGTGATCGTCAACCTGCTGGTCAACGCCATCCATGCGATGCCCGACGGCGGCACGCTGACGCTGGCCACGCGCGACGCCGGCGACGACACGCTGGAGATCGACGTGATGGACACCGGCGCCGGCCTGCCGCCGGAGATCCTCGCCGAGCTGTTCCAGCCCTTCGTCACCCGCAAGAAGGACGGCACCGGCCTCGGGCTGTGGATCAGCCGCAGCATCGTCGAGCGCTACGGCGGCGACATCCGCGCCGCCAACCGCGCCGAGGGCGGCGCGGTGTTCACGGTGGTGCTGCGGCTGGACGGCAAGCCGCGCTGACGCGCGGGCTGCGGGCGTCAGGTGTTCTTCGAGATCGAGATGGTCGGGAACTTCGAGCTGAAGTCCTTGGCGCGCTGGGCGATCTTCACCGCCACCTGGCGCGCCACGCCCTTGTACAGGCCGGCGATCTCGCCGTCGGGGTCGCTGACCACGGTGGGCCGGCCGGCATCGGCCTGCACGCGGATCGACAGGTTCAGCGGCAGCGCGCCGAGGTAGTCCATCTGGTACTCGGCGGCCATGCGCTTGCCGCCTTCCTCGCCGAAGATGTGCTCGACGTGGCCGCACTTCTCGCACACGTGCACCGCCATGTTCTCGACGATGCCGAGGATGGGCACGCCCACCTTCTCGAACATCTTGATGCCCTTGCGCGCGTCGAGCAGCGCGATGTCCTGCGGCGTGGTGACGATCACCGCGCCGGTCAGCGGCACGCGCTGGCTGAGCGTGAGCTGGATGTCGCCGGTGCCCGGCGGCATGTCGACGATCAGGTAGTCGAGGTTGCCCCAGTTGGTCTGGCGCAGCAGCTGCTCGAGCGCCTGCGTGGCCATCGGGCCGCGCCAGATCATCGGGTTGTCGGGCTCGATCAGGAAACCGATCGAGATCACCTGCACGCCGTAGTTCTCCAGCGGCTCCATGGTCTTGCCGTCGGCGCTCTCGGGGCGGCCCTCGATGCCCATCATCATCGGCTGGCTGGGGCCGTAGATATCGGCGTCGAGGATGCCCACCGTCGCGCCCTCGGCGGCCAGCGCCAGCGCCAGGTTGACGGCAGTGGTGCTCTTGCCGACGCCGCCCTTGCCCGAGGCCACGGCGACGATGTTCTTGACATTGGGCAAGAGTTGCACGCCGCGCTGCACCGCGTGGGCGATGATCTTCGTGGCGATGTTGGCGCTGACGTTCTCGACGCCGGGCACCGAGCGCGCCGCGGCGATCAGCGCCTTGCGCAGCGCCGGGATCTGGCTCTTGGCCGGGTAGCCGAGCTCGACGTCGAAGGAGACGTCGCCGCCCTCGACCTTGAGGTTCTTCAGTTGCTTCGTCGAGACGAAGTCCTTCCCGGTGTTGGGATCGGTCACGCCCTTGAGGGCGTCGAGCAGGGCGGATTCGGAGGCGGCCATGAGGATCGGAGCGGTGAGTGGTGGGCGCTGGCGCGGGCGCGGCAGTCTAGCGCAGCGCGGACAGCCGCTGCGCCGGCAGGGTCGGCGCCGATCAGACCAGGTCGCCGAACGTGGAAGGCCGCTCGCGGTGCAGCGGCAGCTCGATCCAGAACGCCGCGCCGCGGCCGCGCATCGGGGGCTCGAGGCCGATCGCGCCGTGCATCAGCTCCATCAGCGCGCGGCTGATCGCCAGGCCCAGCCCGGTGCCGCCCTGCTTGCGGTGCGCCGGATCGCGCGCCTGCTCGAAGGGCATGAACAGCCGCGCCACGAAATCTGCCGGCACGCCGGGCCCGTCGTCGCGCACGGTCAACCGGCAGCGCTCACCTGCATGGACGATCTCCATGCGCACGCGGCCGTGGGGCGGCGAGTACTTGATCGCGTTGGACAGCAGGTTGGCCAGCACCTGCATCAGCCGGGCCGGATCGGCATTCACCGGCGAAGGTGCGTCACCGGGCTCGATCACGATGCGCACGCCGCTGGGCCGCGCCATCCCTTCCAGCGACTCGGCGGCGCGCTGCGCCAGGTCGCCAAGCGACAGCGGCTCGAGCTCGACTCGCAGCGCGCCGGCGCGCAGCTTCTCGTAGTCGAGGATGTCGTTGACCAGCATCACCAGCCGCTCGGCGTTGGCACTGGCCATCTTCAGCAGGCGCTGCGCGTCGTCGGGCAGGCCGGTGATCGAGCCGTCGGTCAGCAGCGACAGCGAGCCGCGCAGGCTGGTCAGCGGCGTGCGCAGCTCGTGGCTGACCATCGAGACGAATTCGCTCTTCATGCGATCGACGCGCTCGGCATCCGTGATGTCGCGACACACGCACATGCTCCAGCGACGCTCGCCCTCCTGCACCATCACCGGCGCGATCTCCAGAGGAAAGCTCTCGCCGTCGCGCCGGCGCCCGCGCGTGGCGCGGCGCTGCACGTCGGGCGCGACCATGCCGGGGGCCGCACGCGCCGGCCCGGCGGGCAGCAGCTCGCCGATCGCCGGCACCAGCGTGGCCACCGATTCGCCGACCACGTCGGCCACGCTGCAGCGGAAGATCTGCCGCGCGGCCGGATTGATCCACTCGATGCGGCCGCCGGCGTCGAAGGCGAGCACGCCGTCGGGCATGTGGTCGAGCAGCAGTTGCAGGCGACGCCGCGAGTCGCTCAGCTCGCGCTGCGCCGCGCTGCTGCGCTCGCCCTGGGCGCGCAGCGCCGCCACGCTCGACTGCAGCCGGCGCGTCAGCAGCAGCAGCGCGACGACGGTCAGCAGCGCCAGTGCCGCGGTGGCCACCGTCACCGCGATGAACAGCCCGCCCGCCGGCTGCTGGAACAGCAGCATGACGCGCAGCGCCAGCAGCGCGAACAGCGCCACGCAGACCGCCGCCAGGCTGCCGAGCAGCCAGCGCGGCACCACGTTGCGCATCTCTTCGCGATCCGTCACCCGGCGCCTCCCTTGTCGCTGCCCAGTCGCGTCATCGTGCCCCAGCGTTGCCGCCGCCGCGACGCCCACTGCCACAGCCCGACCACGCGCCACCAGGTGTTCAGCTGGCGGTAGCCGAGGTTCTCGACCGTGATCGCGGCCAGCAGCAGGGCCAGGTGGCGCAGGCTCGGGTAGGTGCGGAAGGCGATCTCCTCCAGCAGCAGCGCGCTGGCCGACAGCATCATGCCCATGCCGACCGCCATCGCGAGGAAAGCCGCATAGGCCGCGCCGGTGAGGTGGCCGGTCAGCGCCAGCGCCGTCATCACGATGTAGCCGAGCAGTTCGATCAGCGGACCCAGGCCCTCGAAGACGAGGAAGAACGGAAGCACCAGCGAGCCGATGGTGCCGCGGCCGAACAGCCGCCGGTTGGCCCACAGGCTTTCCATCAGGCCGCGCTGCCAGCGGGTGCGCTGAGAGCGCAGCACGCGCAGCGACTCCGGCGCCTCGGTCCAGCAGACCGCATCGGAGACGAAGACGATGCGGTAGTCCGGATGGTCGCGACGCTGGCGCGCATGCAGGCGCAGCACCAGCTCCATGTCCTCGCCGATGGTGCCGATGGCCATGCCGCCGGCTTCGACCACCGCACTGCGGCGGAACAGCCCGAAGGCGCCGGAGATCAGCGGCAGCGCGTTCAGGCGCGCCCAGCCAAGCCGGCCGTAGAGGAAGCCGCGCAGGTACTCGATGATCTGGATGCGCGCCAGCCAGCTCGCCGGCATGTCCACCTGTTCGAGCCAGCCGCGGCGGATGCGGCAGCCGTTGGAGATGCGCACCGTGCCGCTGGCGGCGACCACCCGGCTGTCCTGCATGAACGGCCGCACGATGCGCCGCAGGCTGTCGCGCTGCAGCACCGAATCGGCATCGACGATGCACACCAGGCCGCGCTGCGCGGCGTTGATGCCCGCATTCACCGCATCGGCCTTGCCGCCGTTGGTCTTGTCGATCACGCGCAGCTGCGCGTGCGTCGGCGACCGGTACAGGCCGCGCACCGGCTGCACCGGCACCGAGACGCGATAGGCCTCGGGGAAGAGCTGCAGGCCGAACTCGTGCCGCAGCACTTCGAGCGTGGCGTCCGTCGAGCCGTCGTTGACGACCACGATCTCGTAGTCCGGGTAATCCAGCTGCAGCATCGAGCGCACCGAGGCGGCGATCGTGGCAGCCTCGTTGTAGGCCGGCACGATGATCGAGATGCCCGGCTCCAGCCCGGCGCCGTAGCCCGCCAGCCCGGCCAGGCGCTGGTTGGCCGCCTCGCGGGCGATCTGGCGCAGCGCCACCAGGTTGAGCGTCACGTAGACGAGGTTGAGGCCGGCGAAGTAGCCGATGAACAGCCACGAGATCGACGCCACCGCCTGCACATCGAGGTCGAACGGCCACGGCCAGAGGGGGAAACTCATGCGGCCGGCTCCGCGGCGGCCGTGCGCGGCAGGTGCAGCGCGCGCTCGGCGCAGACATGGTCGAGCGCGTCTCGCGCGTATCGGTCGGCCAGGCTGCGGCGCAGCGTGACGATCGCCGCTGCATCGGTGCCGGGCAGCATCAGCTGTGCCTGCGCGGCGCGGTAGCGCACCCACCAGTCGCTGTCCGACATCAGCTGGCGCAGCAGTTCGCGGTCATCGGCATTGCCGATGCGGCCCAGCGCCTGCGCGGCCGCCGAGCGCACCAGTGCATCGCGGTGGCTGGCGAGCGTGCGCACGCGCCCGATCGCGTCCGGGGCGTGCAGCTGGCGCAGCGCGATCGACAGCACCTGCGCATCGTCGCTGCGTTGCACGATCTGCGTCAGCACACCGGCGCCGTGCGGCGTCTCGGCCAGGCGCAGCAGCGGCAGCAGCCGCTGCTGGCTGGGGGTGTCACCCTCCAGCAGGCGCTGCGCCAGCGGGCCAGCCACCGCCTGCGCGCCGGCTTCGCGCAGCAAGGTGCCGACGCGCGCTGCCGGCCAGTCGGGGCGGCGCAGGAATTCGTCGAGCACGCGGGGTGCCTCACCGGCCGCATCGATCTGCAGCAGCGCCCGGGCGGCGCCGAGGCTGACCATGGGCAGTGGGTGGGTGAGCGACTGGCGCAGCAGCGGCGCGTCGGCCGCGCGACCGAGGTGGCCGAGCATGGCCAGCGCCAGCACGCGCTGCGCCATGCCCGACTCGCCAGGCCGCGCCCAGCGTTCGGCGCTGGCACGCAGGCCGAGCCGCTCGGCGAGGCTGTTGAGGCTGTCGTGTGCGCTGCCGCGCAGGCCGTCCTGCAGGTGCAGCCAGACGAGGATCAGCTCGGAGTGGTCGGCCGGCCGCAGCGGCGGCAGCGGATCGGGCAGCACCTCGCCGAGTGCGGCGCGGGCCAGCAGCGGCTGCCAGCGGGCGACCAGCGCATCGCGCTCACGCTGCCGCCACTGGCCGTTCAGGCGCATCAGCATCACCTGCAGCGCCAGGCCGAACGCCACCACCAGCGAGATGCCGCCCAGCGCCCAGGCGAGCCTGAGCGCGAGGTCAGAACTCGCGTCGAACACCGAGCCGCACCCCGTCTCGCCGATAGCCGCCGGGCAGCGCTTCGCTTCGGCCGCCGACGCGCCGCTCGAGATCGGACACCCGCGTGTGGCTCAGTTCGCCGCTGAGCTGCCAGCCCGGCACCAGCGGCCAGCGACCGAGGAGCACCACCGTGTTCACGCGCGTGGACAGCAGGCCTTGCGGCGCGGCTTCCAGCTCGCGCCCGCCGGCCAGCAGCAGCCCGAGCCGGGCCTCGTCGCCGAAGAAGTGGTCGAGCTGCAGCTGCGCGCCGCGGGCGGTGGCCCCGCCGTCGGTGCGGTTGTGCGTGATTGCGCCCGCCCAGCGCCACGGGCCGGCGTAGCGCTCCAGGCCGAGCCGCAGCGAACTGGTGCCGCTCGGCGGCGTCTCGGCGCCGTCGTAGCGATTGCGCCCCAGCGCGGCGGCGCCGACCCAGCCGCCAGCCAGGCGCACGCTCAACTCCGCCGAGCCGCCGTGGCGCGGCAGGAAGTCCGCGCCCGGCGCGACACTGGCGCGCAGCCCGAGATTCCAGTCGGGCGAGAGCGCGACGCCACCGGCCAGCGCGATCTCGCGGTCGTGCAAGCCATAGCGCTGCGCATCGCGCCATTGCAGCTCGACGCGGCGGCCGCCGTCGCGATGGCGAAGCGCCAGCTCGGCCTCGCGCCACTCGGGGCTGCCGTTGTCCAGCGACTGCACGCCGGCACCGGCCTCGACCTGCCAGCCCGACTCCGCCATCACGCTGCCGGCACCCGCCGCCAGCGCGAGCATCAGCAGAAGCCTCGGGCGGCCCGTCATGCCGAAGCCGAGCGCATGAAGCGCCGCACGCGGGCCAGCAGTTCCTGCGGCTGGAAGGGCTTGACGACATAGTCGCTGGCACCCGCCTCCAGGGCATGCACGATGTCCTTCTCGAGCGATCGCGCCGTCAGCATCAGCACGGGCACCTGAGCCCAGGCCGGGCGTGCGCGCATCTCACCGAGCAGCGCCAGCCCGTCTCGGTAAGGCAGCATGGCATCGAGCAGCACCAGCGCAGGTGGCGCCTCGCTCACCACATGCTGGTGGGCAGCCTCGCCATCGGCCAGGTGGATGACGCGGTGGCCTTCCCGCTCGAGCATGAAGCCGAGCAGTTGGGCGATGTGTTCGTCGTCTTCGACGACCAGGATGTCAGCCATGGCAAGCAGGGAAGTGCCGCATCGATGGGCGCCCGTGGATTATCGCGGCCCAGGCGGGGCTCCGCACGGCGCCTACAATTTCCAGCTTCGCGGCGGCCCTCGCCGCCTGCCTCCGAACACCATGTCGCGCAAGCTCTTCGTCACCACCGCCCTGCCCTACGCCAACGCGCCGTTCCACGTCGGGCACATGATGGAGTACATCCAGGCCGACATCTGGGTGCGATTCCAGCGGATGCTCGGTCACGAGGTGCATTTCGTCTGCGCCGACGACGCGCATGGCGCGCCGATCATGATCGCGGCCGAGAAGGCCGGCCTCAGCCCGCAGGAGTTCGTGGCCAAGATCGCCGCCGGCCGCCGGCAGTACCTCGACGGCTTCCACATCGGCTTCGACAACTGGCACAGCACCGACGGGCCGGAGAACCACGCCTTCGCGCAGGACATCTATCTCAAGCTGCGCAAGCAGGGCCTGATCTCGGTGCGCTCGATCGAGCAGTTCTACGACCCGGTCAAGGGCATGTTCCTGCCGGATCGCTACATCAAGGGCGAGTGCCCGAAGTGCGGCGCGAAGGACCAGTACGGCGACAGCTGCGAGGTCTGCGGCGCGGTCTACACGCCCACCGAGCTGAAGAACCCCTACTCGACGCTGACCGGCGCCACGCCGGTGATGAAGTCCAGCGAGCACCACTTCTTCCAGCTGTCCTCGCAGCGCTGCCTCGATTTCCTGCAGGAGTGGACGCAGACACCCGGCCGGCTGCAGCCGGAGGTGCTCAACAAGATCCGCGAGTGGTTCGCCACCGACGAGGAAGGCCGCGTCGGCCTGGCCGACTGGGACATCAGCCGCGATGCGCCCTACTTCGGCATCCGCATCCCCGACACGGAAGACAAGTACTTCTACGTCTGGCTCGACGCGCCGGTGGGCTACCTCGCCTCGCTGAAGCACTACTGCGACCGCACCGGAAGCGACTACGACGCGCTGATGGCCGACCCGGCGCTCGAGCAGATCCACTTCATCGGCAAGGACATCACCTACTTCCACACCCTGTTCTGGCCGGCGATGCTGCATTTCAGCGGCCGCAAGACGCCGGACAAGGTGTTCGTGCACGGCTTCATCACCGTCAACGGCGGCGAGAAGATGAGCAAGAGCCGCGGCACCGGCATCTCGCCGCTGAAGTACCTGGAGCTCGGCATGAACGCCGAGTGGCTGCGCTACTACATCGCCGCCAAGCTGAACGCCAAGGTCGAGGACATCGACTTCAACCCCGACGACTTCGTCGCCCGCGTCAACAGCGACCTGGTCGGCAAGTACATCAACATCGCCAGCCGCGCCGCCGGCTTCCTGAGCAAGCGCTTCGGCGGGTACCTCAGCGCCGACATCGGCGTCGAGGGCCGCACCCTGCTCGACGGCCTGCGCGCGCACCGCGGCGAGGTCGAGCGCCTCTACGAGGAGCGCGAGTACGGCAAGGCGCTGCGCGAGATCATGCTGCTGGCCGACCGCGTCAACGAGTACGTCGACGCGAACAAGCCCTGGGAGCTGGCCAAGCAGGCCGGGCAGGATGCGGTGCTGCACGACGTCTGCACGGTGTGCATCGAGGCCTTCCGGGTGCTGACCATCTACCTCAAGCCGGTGCTGCCGGCGCTGGCCGCGCAGGTGGAGTCCTTCCTCAAGGTGGCGCCGATGAGCTTCGCCGACGCCTCGCGCGCGCTCGGCCGCCACTCCATCGGCGAGTACAGGCACCTGATGCAGCGCGTCGATCCGGCGCTGCTGGACAAGCTGTTCGAGCCGCCGAAGGTGGAAGCACCCAAGCCGGGCGGCGAGGACATCGCGCCGACCATCGCCATCGACGACTTCGCCAAGATCGATTTGCGCATCGCCAAGATCGTCGCCTGCGAGCCCGTCGAGGGCAGCGACAAGCTGCTGCGCCTGACGCTGGACGTCGGCGAGGGACGCACGCGCAACGTCTTCAGCGGCATCAAGTCGGCCTACAAGCCCGAAGACCTGGTCGGCAAGTTCACCGTGATGGTGGCCAACCTCGCGCCGCGCAAGATGAAGTTCGGCGTCAGCGAGGGCATGGTGCTGGCCGCCAGCCACGCCGACGAGAAGGCGCATCCGGGCCTGTACGTGCTGGAACCCTGGCCGGGCGCCACGCCGGGCCTGCGCGTTCGCTGAGCGCTCAGAAGCGCGTCGGCATCGGCGCCGTGCGGGCGGCCGCGGCCTCCAGTGGCAGGCGCAGGCTGACCCGCGTGCCCACGCCCGGCTGGGATTGCATCTGCACCTCGCCGCCGTGCGCGGTGGCGACCTGCCGCACCAGCGCCAGGCCGAGGCCGTTGCCCTCGTAGTGCCGGCGCAGGTGCAGGCGCTGGAAGGGCTGGAACAGCCGCGGGATGTCTTCGGCGGCCACGCCGATGCCGTTGTCGGTGACGCTGACCACCGCCTCGCCGCCCTCGATGGCGGCATGCACGCGCACCTCCGGCCGCTGGCCAGGCGGCACGAACTTCAGCGCGTTGGACAGCAGGTTCTGCAGCGCCAGCGCGAGCAGGCTCTCGTGGCCGCGCACCACCGGCAGGCTGTCGATGGCCACCAGGGCGCCGGTCTCGCGGATGCGCGCGGCCAGCGACTGCAGCACCTCCTGCATCACGCGGTCGAGCTGCACAGCCTGCCCGGGATCGCCGCCTTCACGCTGCACGCGCACGTAGTGCAGCACGTCGTCGAGCAGGCGGCGCATGCGCGCGCCGGCACGGCCGACCAGACCCAGCCAGGCGCGCGCCTCGGGCGGCAGCTGTTGACCGTGGTCGCTCTCGATCAGGCCGGTGAACTGCACGATGGTGTTGAGCGGCTCGCGCAGGTCGTGCGAGGCGATGTGCACGAACTGCTCCAGCCCCTCGTTGGCGCGCTGCAGCTCCGCGCCGGCGGCGGCCAGGCGTGCCTGGCTGTCGCGCAGGTCGGCCATGGTCGAGGCCAGCAGCTGCGCCGGGATCAGCGCCGCGGCGTAGGCGGAGTAGACGAACAGCTCCTGCCACTGCGCGGTGAAGGGCGGAGGCACGAACACCCCGACGGCCAGGCTCACCGCGGCCACCAGAGAGACCAGCAGCACCAGCGCCAGCGTGGCGCTCAGCTCGAGCACGATGGCGGCGAGCAGCAGCGGGATGGCGAGGTAGACGAACGGGAACGGCACATGGGCCAGGCTGAGCAGCGCCACGCCGGCGGCCACGCCGCCGAGGGCGAGCACGCGCCAGTCGAGCAGATCGCGCCGGATCAAGGCACGGTCGTCCAGCCGCAGGCAGATCACCAGCGCCAGCAGCGAGATCGAGCCGATCGCCGAGCCCTCGAACCAGCGCTGCCACATCGGCAGGAAGTCACCCGCGCCGAGGGCACGCAGCGTGAAGGCGCCCAGCGTGGCGCCGACCAGCTGCGCACCGACCGCACCCACCGCCAGCAGCCGCAGCATCGCGGCCGGCGTTCGCAGGCCGCTGCGCCCGACACCGAGGCGGCGCAGGCCCCAGGCGGCCAGCAGCGTCTCGGCGGCGTTGGCCGGCAGGAAGGCCAGGGCCATCGCGATGGGCGCGCCCTGCAGCAGGTTGGCCATCAGGTTGCCGGCGACCATCGCGGCCACCAGGCCCGGCCAGCGACGCTGCGGCGCCGTGGCAAGGAAGCCCATGGCCAGCGCGTTGGCGAACCACAGGTTGGCCACCGAACCGGGCTGGCGCGACAGTGCGATCGAGGCCGCCGCCGTGGCCGCGTACAGCAGCCCGAGCAACGCCGCCTCGGCGGCCGGATGCGTTGGCGTGCGCACGGTCATGGCGCTAGTCCCCGCGGGCCGTTCGCCGCCGCCACAGCCCGCGACCGCCGACCACCAGCGCCGTCAGCGCGCCCGCCAGCAGCAGCGTGCCGCCCAGCCAGGTGGCCCAGGGTGTGCGCTGCGGCTGCAGCGGTTCGGCGAGCCAGCGCCGCAGCATGGCCTGGCGCCGCCCGCCGGGCAGCGCGCGGATGGCGTCGTCGAGCGCGTCGCGCAGTTCCGGCCAGTCCTTGCGGACGGCGAAAGCCAGCGCGTACTCGAAGTCGGCCGGCGCCACCACGCGCAGCCCGTCGAGTCGATGCGCGGCGACGATGTGGGCGAAGCTGGCGGCATCGACCACCGCCGCCTCGAAGCGCCGCTGCAGCACGCCGCGCAGCGCCGCGACGTCGTCGCTCACCCCCTGCCAGGCCACCTTCGGATAGCGCTGGCGCATCGCCGGCTCGACCGCGTAGCCCAGACCCACCGCGACCGGCTCGCCGTCCAGGGCCGGCAGGCGGCGCTCGGGCCGGTCGGCGCGCATCACCACCACCGCCGGCACCGAGACGTAGGGCAGGGTGAACAGCGCGTACTCGCCGCGCTCGGGCGTGGCGCGCACCGAGGTGACCAGGTCCGCCTCGCGCCGGCGCAGTGCCTCCAGCTGTTCGTTCAGGGGCCGGGCCGGCAGGGTCGAGACGATCAGGCCGGCCCGCTCCTTCAGCAGCCCGAGCATCTCGACCGACAGGCCGTCGATGCGGCCGTCCTCGCGCTGGAACACGAACGGCCCGTAGTCGCGCTCCGGCGCGAAGCGCACCGGCTGCGATGGACCGGCCCACCCGGCCGCGGCGCAGGCGGCCGTGCCCGTCAGGGCGGCCGCGACGAGCCACGCGGGCAACGGGCTCACGAACCGATCAGTTCGACCAGCCCCTGGGCCTGCCCGGAAGCCAGCGGCTTGGTGACGAAGCCACGCACGCTGCCGAAGCCCTCCGCGCAGCGACGGTCCGCCGGATCGGCCGATGAACTCAGCATCACCACCGACGGGGTGTGGCGCCGCACGGCCGCGGCTTCGTAGGCGCGCAGGAATTCGAAGCCGTTCATGCCGGGCATGTTGATGTCCAGCAGGATCAGGTCGACGCCGGGGCAGTCGGGCCGCTCCAGCCAGGCCAGCGCTTCGCGCGCCGATTCGAAATCGACGATCTCGCGCACCACCTTCGCCCGCTCGAGCACGATGCGGGTGTAGATGAGGTCGGGCTCGCTGTCGTCGATGAGCAGGATGCGGTCGAGCATGGGCGACTCCAACCGCAGATCGTAACGACGATCCTCGCGGTGCGCATCCCAAGTCGTACAGCGCCGCGTGATCTAAGGACGAAGCGGCGAAGACTGGGTCGCGAGGACGACCCGACCGACCGTCACGCGACGAGCCGGCTCACGTCAGACGGATCACTCCCATCACTTGACATCACCCTCCTCCCGCTGGCCGTCGAGTCGGTGCGCACGCAGGTCCATCCACAGCGGCGGTGCCGCCATGGCCATCAGCAGCGCGGCGATCGGCACGGTGGCACTGAAGCCGACGTGCTTGAACGCCAGCGCCCCGGCGATGCCGCCGACGAAGAACAGGCCGAGGATGGTGGCGTGGATGCCGAGCTTGTCGCGGTTGGCCAGCACCACATGGCGCGCGTTGCCGGCATGGGAGCGGTTCCAGTAGAGCAGCCGGCCGAGCTCGATGCCGAGGTCGGTGATCACGCCGGTCATGTGCGTCGTGCGGATCTCCGCCTGCGAGATCTTGGTGACGATGGCGTTCTGCAGCCCCATGATGAAGCACAGCAGCAGCACGGTGGACGGCAGGAAGACGTCGACGAACAGCTCGAGGTTGGCGCCGAGCAGCCCGAACACCAGCAGCAGCAGTGCCTCGAGCATCAGCGACAGTGCGAACTCGCCCTGCAGCGCGCGGCGCCGCGCCCAGTTGATCAGCACCGCCGTGACCGCCGCGCCGGCCACGAAGGCCAGCAGCGCCGACACGCCCGCCATGGCCAGCGCGAACTGCCCCAGCACGATGTCGTCGGCGATGCCGGAGACCACGCCGGTCATGTGCGAGGTGTAGCGCTGCACGGCGAGGAAGCCGCCGGCATTGATGGCGCCGGCCACGAAGGCCAGCACGGCGCCGAGCTGCCGGTTGCTGCGCCGGGTGCGCGTGCGGCGCGTCAGGCCGTGCAGGAACTCCGCGGGCATCGCGTGACTAGCGGCGCGCCGCGGGCTTGCGCGCGACGACCTTGCTGCGCGTCGGGTAGGCCACGCCGTGATGGTCGAGGTAGTCGCGGATCAGCTGGCGCACCACCTGCGAGGGCGTGAGGTCCTGCGCCGCGCAGAGCGACTCGAAGGCCGCCTTCTTGGCCGGGTCGATCAGCAGGGTGAGGCGGGCGGTCTTGCTTTCCATGGCGGTTCGAGGCAGCGCATCTGATGCACATCATATGTTAATCATCTGCGCTTTCGATTGGAAAGGCATACTCATCGGCGCATGCAGCTGCACCCGTTCCGCCCTCGCCTGATCGACGCCGTGCGCGGCTACGACGCCGCGCGGCTGCGCGCCGACGTCGCCGCCGGCCTGACCGTCGGCGTGGTGGCGCTGCCGCTGGCGATGGCCTTCGCGATCGCCTCGGGCGTCAAGCCCGAGCAGGGCATCGTCACCGCCATCGTGGCGGGATTCCTGATCTCCGCGCTGGGCGGCTCCCAGGTGCAGATCGGCGGGCCGGCCGGCGCCTTCATCGTCATCGTCTACGGCATCGTCGAGCGCTACGGGCTGACCAACCTGCTGATCGCCACCTCGCTGTCGGGCGTGCTGCTGTTCCTGATGGGGTTGTTCAAGCTCGGCGCGCTGGTGCGCTACATCCCGGTGACCATCATCATCGGCTTCACCAACGGCATCGCGGTGCTGATCGGTCTGTCGCAGGTGAAGGACCTGCTCGGCCTGTCGATCGACAAGCTGCCCGCGGACTTCTTCACCCAAATCGGCGTGCTGGCGCGCCACGTTCACACGCTCAACCCGGTGGCGCTGGTCATCGGGATGGCCTGCCTGGCGCTGGTGGTGGTCTGGCCGAAGTCCTACACCATGCCGCTGGACAACATCGGCTGGCGGCACCGCCTGTACCGTCTCGCGGCGCACGCGCCCGGCACCATCGTCGCGCTGGCGCTCGCCACCGTGGCCACGGCGATGCTGAACCTGCCGGTGGAGACCATCGGCAGCCGCTTCGGCGGCATCCCGCAGAGCCTGCCCGACCTGCAGCTGCCGCCGTTCAGCTGGGACAGCGCCAAGCAGCTGCTGATCCCGACGCTGACGCTGGCGATGCTCGGCGCCATCGAATCCCTGCTGTGCGCCCGCGTGGCCGACAACCTGATCGACGCGCCAAGGCACGACCCCAACCAGGAGCTGATGGCGCAGGGTGTGGCCAACATGGTCACACCGGCCTTCGGCGGCATCCCGGCCACCGGCACGATCGCGCGAACCGTGACCAACGTGCGCTCCGGCGCCACCAGCCCGGTGGCCGGCATCGTGCACGCGCTGACGCTGCTGGCCGTGGTGCTGGTGGCGGCACCGCTGGCGCTGCACGTGCCGCTGGCCGCGCTGGCCGGCATCCTGCTCTTCGTCGCCTGGAACATGGGCGAGTGGCGCGAGTTCGCCCGGCTGCGCCAGTTCAGCGTGCAGTACCGCACCATCCTCGTCGGCACCTTCCTGCTGACGGTGGTGTTCGACCTCACCGTCGCCGTCGAAGTGGGCCTGGTGCTGGCCTGCGTGTTCTTCATCTACCGCATGAGCACGCTGTTCCGCATCGAGCCGCGGGACGTCGCCGAGGCCCCGGCCGGCGTGCAGGTTCGCGAGGTTTACGGCGCGCTCTTCTTCGGCGCCGTCGGCAAGCTCGAGGCGCTGCCGGCGCAGCTGCCCGACGGCACGCAGGCGCTGGTGCTCGACATGCACCGCCTGATCGCGATGGACACCTCCGGGCTCGACGCCCTGGAGCAGCTGCAGCGCACGCTGGAGCGGCGTGGCATCGCGATGCTGCTGGCCGAGGTCAACGAGCAGCCACGCTCGCTAATGCGCCGTGCCGGTTTCGAGGCGCACCTCGGCGAGCAGGCCATCGCGCCGACGCTGGCCGAGGCACTGAGCCGCTGCCGCCGCTGACGGCGCAGCGGCTCAGTGCCGCCAGGGCCTCTTCGCGGCGAGGAATCCGGCCAGCGCGGGCGCGCAGGCGGCCACCAGCGCCTCGCGCCGCGCCGCCAGCCAGCCGAGCGAGAAGGCCACGGCCGGATCGTCGGCGGGCGCGGTCTGCAGCGCCGCGGCGGCCACGCCGGCGTCGTTCAGCTCGCCGAGGCGCTCCTGCAATGCGGCCAGCGCTCGCAAGTACGCGGTCGTCTTCTTCGCGCCGAGCAGGCCGCGCGCAAACTCGACGCCGTAGCGCAGCCGCTTGACGCGCTTGCGCAACCGGTGGCGCGAGGCCCCGTCGAGCGCGTCGATTCGGCTGGCGTCGCGCCGCACCTGGCGGTGCCAGCGGTCCAGGCGAGGCACGAGGAGGGCTTCGGCCGGCTCCGCGGGCGCCGCCGCGTGCGGCTCGAGCATCGCCGCCATCAGGTCGATCAGCAGCTGCTGCGTGGCGCCCGCGCGCACGAGCTGCACCGGATCGGGCCCCTGCCCGAGCGGCAACTCGGGGGGCGCCAGCGGCGAGCCGCAGGCGGACATCGCCGCGGCGAGTTGCGCACGCAGCGGCGCACCGATCGCGGCCTGGTCGCGCGAGGCGCCGAGCGCACGGAACAGGCCGGCCGCGGCCTCTTCCAGCGGATCGGCCGCGCCCGGCGGCGCGAACAGGCTCAGCGCCGTGCGCAGCCGGCGCAGGCCGACGCGCAGCTGGTGCAGGTGCTCGTCGGCGAAGTCGCCGCTGGCCAGCTGGCTGGCGTTGATGGCCACCTGCTGCAGGCATTCGCCCAGCACCGCACGGCGTGCAGCGATCGCATCGATGCCTTCGCCGAGCGACACCATGGCGGACTTGCGTGCCGCCGAGCGCGGCATGCCCTCGGCCAGCCAGGTGCCGCGCTCGGCCTTGCTGCGCGTGTCCAGCCACAGGCCGTGGCGCTGCACCCACTCGCCGGCGACGGCGAGCAGCCCGGCAGGCGAGCCGTCGAGCAGCTCGATCTCCAGCTCGCACACCGGCAGCGAGGCTTCGCCGGCGGCGATGGTCCCCTGGTCCAAGGCCAGTTCCAGCACGGCCCCGTGGCGGCGCAGCGTGCGCGCCGTGCGGCGGATGTCGGTGCGGTAGCGGCAGGCCAGCACGGCACGGGGCCGCGAGGCCAGCAGCGCGGCCAGCCGCTCGCCGGCCGGTGTGCCCTGGTGCAGCGACAGATCGATCTGCGGCAGCGCGGCGCCGCGTTCGCGGCGCGGCGCGTTGTGCTCCAGCCGCGTCATCGCGTCGGCGCCGCTGGCCTTGAGCGTCTGCACCCAGCGCGCGCCCTCCCGGCGCAGGCGCAGGGCCACGCCGGCATGGGCCAGCAGGCCGTCGTCGGTGTCGACGTACGCCGCCTGCAGGTGCAGCGGCCTCGAGGTGGCCGAACGCGCGGCCACTGCGGCCTCGACCCGCGCACGCCGATCCGCTGGCACCTGGAACTTCAGCTCGATCTCGGTCATGCGTCCATCTTGTCAGAAGCACCCCCCGAGCTTGATGAAAGGGGCCGCAATGGCTGCGCTATGCTTTTGCGCGTCATCACGGACCGATCAGAAGACAGTGGGATTCCTCGACGACCTCAAGCGGCAGGCGGAAGCCGCCAGGGCGGGCCAGACCGTCGACCTGGCCACCGCCGAGCGCAACGGCCTGCTCGTCGAGGCCGCCTGCAAGACGGTGTTCGGCTACATCGACACCCTGATCCGCCAGCTCGACGTGCTCAAGCCGGTGTCGAAGACACGCTACGCGCTCGACCGCCGCACGGTGTTCGAGCAGCTCCCGATGACCGACCTGAAGGTCGACACGCGGCGCAAGAAGCTGCGCGGCCACGACGTCTGCGACTACGTGGCCCTGCACGGCCGCCTGCGCAACGGCCAGCGCGTGGCCTTCACCAAGGACTTCCTGCCCGACATCGAGAAGATCGACGCCAGGCTGGCCCAGGGCGGCGCGCCGGTGCATGCCAAGCCGGTACGCAACCCCGACAACAACAAGCTGATCGAGATGCGCTACGAGGTCGCGGTCGACTTCGCACTGGCGGTGCACGTCACGCCCGACCACGACAACGGCCGTCTGCACTTCAAGGTGATGAACTTCGACGGCTTCGAGACCGTCACGCTGGAGCTGCCGGCGATCGAGGTCGGCTCGGCGCGGCTGGACGAACTGGCCAAATGGATGCTCGGCGAGCCGCACCAGTTCTTCACCGGGGCGCAGAACCTGCGGCGGGTGGAGGCCTGACCGGGCCGTCAGCCGGGCGTCGGGGGGCGGCGGATAAAATCGCCCCATGCCGCTCTTCTGGAAACCCTACAAATCCGACGTCACCACGTTCCTCGACCAGCTGAAGGCCGCCCGCCCCACGCTGGAGCAGGAACAGCAGGCCGGCCGCGCCTTGCTCTGGGACAAGCCCGTCGACCGCGAGGCCCAGGCCGAGTACCGCGCCGCCCGCGTGCCGCAGCAGGCCTACGTCTACCAGACCCGCGGCCAGTGAGCCACGACGCCGCGGCACCCGAGGTGCCCGACATGCCCCCGCCCACGCCCGACGTGCAGGCCCTGCCGCCGGCGGCGGTGGACCACGTCGCCGTGGCGCGGCTGTATGGCGAGCCGCTGTTCGCCATGCCGCAGGACCTGTACATCCCGCCGGACGCGCTGGAGGTCTTCCTCGAGGCCTTCGAGGGCCCGCTGGACCTGCTGCTCTACCTGATCCGCAAGCAGAACTTCAACATCCTCGACATCCCGCTGGCCGACGTGACGCGCCAGTACCTCGCCTACGTCGACCAGATCCGCAAGACCAACCTCGAGCTGGCCAGCGAATACCTGCTGATGGCGGCGATGCTCATCGAGATCAAGTCGCGCATGCTGCTGCCGCCGAAGAAGACCGAGGACGGCAAGGAACCGGAGGATCCGCGCGCCGAGCTGGTGCGCCGGCTGATCGAGTACGAGCAGATCAAGCTCGCCGCGGCCAAGCTCGACGCGCTGCCGCTGCTCGGCCGCGACTTCCTGCGCGCGCAGGTGACGATCGAGCAGTCTCTCGCGCCGCGCTTCCCCGACGTCGACGCCGACGACCTGCGCGCCGCCTGGGCCGACATCCTGCGTCGGGCGAAGCTGAACCAGCACCACACCATCACGCGCGAGCAGCTCAGCGTGCGCGAGCACATGAGCATCGTGCTGCGCCGCCTGCAGGGCCGGCGCTTCGCGATGTTCGAAGACCTGTTCGACACCACGCGCGGCCCGCAGGTGATGGTGGTGACCTTCATCGCGATGCTCGAGCTGGCGCGCGAGCGCCTGCTCGAGATCACCCAGGCCGAGGCCTTCGCGCCGATCTACGTGCGCCTGGCCTACGAACCCGCCTGACAGAGCCCCCCAGTCGCTGCGCTCCTGCCCCCGAGGGGCGCCGTCCGGCTTGGGGCGGCCCGGCGCCGGACCTCTTCCTGCTCAGGCGGGTTCGGCGGCCTGCAGCGGATCCTCGCCGTACTGGTTGCTGCCCGGTGTGCCGGCCAGGCACATGAAGACGAGCATCACGATCCATCCCACGAAGGGGATGAAGCCGACCAGCACCCACCAGCCGCTGCGGTCGGTGTCGTGCAGGCGGCGCACCGTGACCGCCAGGCTGGGCAGCAGCAGCGCGATGCCGAAGACCGCGCCCAGGATGCCCGCGCCGCCGAGCATGCCGTCGAGCATGGCCAGCACGATCGCGATCAGCAGGTAGATCAGCGCGAACATCCAGTACTCCTTGCGCCGCGCGCGGCCGGAGAACACCGCGTACTTCCTGATCACTGCCACGAACCAGTTCATGTCGAGCCCTCCCTGTCGTTGTTGAATGTCAGCGCGAGGCCTTCACGCCCAGCTTGAAGGCGATCATCGCGCGCAGCTTGTTCGGCACCACCGGCTTGAGCAGCACGTGGAAATCCTTCTCCTGGGCTTCCTTGTCGAGCGTGCTCATGGTGCTGCCCGTCACCACGATGGCCGGCAGCCGTGCGCCGAAGCGCTCGCGCAGCGCCGAGATGACCTCCACGCCATTGCGGCCGCTCTCCAGCCGGTAGTCGACGATGCAAAGATCGGGCCGCACCACCGGGTCGGAAGCCGCCGCCCAGGCCAGGCTGTCGGCCACGCTGTCGAACGAGGCCACCTGCGCGCCCCAGCCCTGCAGCAGCACCTCCAGGCCGCTGCGCACCGCGGGCTCGTCTTCCACCACCACGATCAGCCGGCCGTCGAGCGTCAGGCCAGCCATCGCGCGGCTCGACAGCGAGGCGGGCTGCGGCCGGGGCAAGGTCCCGGCCGGCAGTTCCAGCGAGAACACGGTGCCTCGGCCGGCGCGCGAACGCAGCGTGATCGGCGCGTCCATCAGGTCGGCCAGCCGCTTGACGATGGCCAGCCCCAGGCCCAGGCCCTTGCGCTGGTGCGGCGCTACCGCCGGCGTGTTGGGCACCTGGTAGAACTCCTCGAAGACCTTGGCCTGCTCCTCCTCGCGGATGCCCAGACCGGAATCCCACACCTGCACCAGCACCTTGTCGCCGCGCACACGCGCCCCGACGAGCACGCCGCCGTCGTTGGTGTAGCGGATCGCGTTGCTGACCAGGTTGCGCAGGATGCGCTCGACCAGCAGCGGATCGGCGTGCACCACGCGACGGCCGCCGCGCAGCGTCAGCGCCAGTCCCTTCTCGAAGGCGGTGGGCTCGAAGTGCAGGCGCAGCTTGCGCAGGATGTCCTCCAGCTCGAAGGACTGCGGCCGCACCTCGACGCCGCCGGCGTCGATGCGGGTGATGTCGAGCAGCTCGGAGAACAGCCCCTCCAGCGCATCGACGGACGCGTTGATGCTGTTGACGAGATGCGCCACCTCGGGCTCGTGGGTGCGCTGGCGCAAGGCTTCGGCAAACAGGCCCATCGCATGCAGCGGCTGGCGCAGGTCGTGGCTGGCAGCGGTGAAGAACTGCGTCTTGGCGCGGTTGGCCACCTCGGCCTCGTAGCGCGCCG
>VFQN01002858.1_pt1 | contig 25813 bp, 21 predicted proteins | sample 3512371 | NCBI WGS metagenome assembly VFQN01 (sample SAMN10412370, study PRJNA504923) | tailings metagenome | isolation source: Replicate 2 from Balatoc abandoned mine | place: Philippines: Itogon, Benguet | collected 2017-08-28 | reverse complement strand
CCGCAAAAAATAGGTCTCCGATAATCCCATAACCCTTCTCCTGAAAAAAAAAAAAAAAAAAAAAAAAAGCTGCTTCGCAGTCGTGGATGAGCGCCCACCACATCCCCCACTTAAATTGCACCCCCAGCACCAATTAGCCTCCGGCTGCAGCGCCCCTGATGTCGCCTCTTTGACACTGTTGGGTAGAGTTCTTGACGTATAAGTACCGCAGGCCCTTAAGCTCCGATGTTCGGAACTGCAGCCAACCACGCAAGTCGCCCAAGGCAAGCGGGGGACTCCCCTGGCCAGGGTAGCGGTTTGACGGAGCCCAGCAGTGCGACACTCGTGCAACTTTTGCAAGCAATAAATGTCATGAAATACAAACGTTTACCTACCACGCGCTTCTCGCACATGCGTGGCTCCAGCTCTTGGGGCAGAAGTTGGCAGGAGCACTGCGACGTCGAAATGTTCGGAGGCGCAGAGCCCGCGTTGGTCAATAAAAACTTGAAGTGAGTATGTTTCTACATCTGATGGCGCATAAACAGGGCAGTTACTGTTTAAGCATCGCAGTTCCGGCCACCGGTTCTCGGGGCCCTCACCAGCTGCCCCGCAGGGCTCACAGTGGAAGGCCAAGGGCCCCGGGCGCAAGGATGCGGGGCACATGCCATTGACGTCCGCACGGAGTCAACAACAGTCATTATCCACACGGCCCCGGTCGGCCAGGCCCACCGCTTCACGCCTGGCCATTGATGTGCCAGCTGCCCGCCAGGTGCGACAACCTGACCCCGACACACGCCAGGCTGCCAAACGTTTATACACATGCTGCAATGCAATTGACAGCCCCTGGCGCCCTGACAGCCCCACGTACAACAAGCAACCTGGCTAAGGTAGAGCGCCACAGGCGGCTCAAGAAAGAACACAAGGGACGGTGGGCCTTCCCATTGGTGCTATAAAAAACGACCCACACCATGGCCGAGCAGCTTGTGGTGCATAACGTTAGACGGTCGGAGACCCCGTGCGCCAGTCTGGCCTCTGAGCCGCATCCTCCCACCGCCCCACGCCATTGCTACGAACTCACGACCGGGCCTAGCGGCAGCCGCTGCCGCAACACTGCTATCTACATCGCAGCATGCGCGTGCGTTTGTGCATATCGCCCGTTGCATCGTCCGTTTGGGCAATAACCCGTATGCGCGCACCTGTGTCTAACAGTACGAGGATTGCTGCGCTGATCCACACCCCTAGCCAACGCAGCCTTCTGCCCTAAGAAGCCCTGGAACCGCACCTACACCAGCACCATAACCCGCCAGACACACGTCACAGTGTGCATCTTTCAACGAGGAGCGTCCCAATACCAGTCACGGCAAGGAACTAACCGCATAAGTTCACCTCCGGTGGAGTGGGAAAGCGCCCGCGGCACAACAGACCGCGAGGCGATACCACCCAGCACCAGCCTGAGCAACACAACCCGAGGGTGCCAGGCCGTGCGCCAGTACCAGTTCCCACCCTCCCTCCCACCCAGACCCGCCCGTGGCACCATCCAGAGCTAACACCCCGCCCCCGCACAGCCTCCTGCAGCGTTCGCCTCGGACGTCCGTGTCCCGTAGCGCCGGCAGCACTCTAGGGCCCCAGCAACTGGCCCCCCTGCCACCAGCCGCCGAATGCCACCTGCACCTCAGCTCCAGGCCACCAGCGTCCACAATGCCCGCCGCCCGCCGAACCCCACCACACCCCAGCCGCCGTGCCGCCCCGCCCAGCCACCCGCTCCACTCCCGAGCGCCCGCCAAGCCGCCCATGCACCGCAGCCGGCAGCGCAGCTCCAGCCCCATGGCACTCCGCACCGCCAAGGCCGCCAGCTGCTAACGCTGCCGCCACCCCAACCGACCCCAACCCGCTGCCGCCGCCACAAGCAACGGGTCACAGCACGGAGCCCTGGCGAGGGGCAGGGAGTGCATGCCGCCAGCTCCGCGGCCGTGGACCCGGCAGCACCAGGGCTGGTGACCCCTGGCAGCCGCCAGGCAGTCCCCCTGCACCCGCACCTCGCAAAGCCCTGGCACCACCCGTTGCTCCACTGCAGGTGCGTCAACTCCTGCCTTTAGGGCCTCGCCAGGGGGCGCCCCGGCTGTGCAACTACCCGCCAAGCTGCCGCCTGGGGCCGGTGGCCCAGCGGCAGCGTCTAGCAACAACGAATCCATTCTTTGAAGCCCACCGCCCAATTGCGAATGGCGCCAAGTCCGCTGCTCTCCTCCAACTTCGCCCGCTTGTCAGTCGCGCAGCACAGGTGGGCGGCCAGGGCTGGCGGTCCCCAGCGCCCAAAGCCGCCTGAACCTGAGTCGTGCACCGCCCTGCCGCTCCAACGCGCCTCCATCCCCAACATCCCTCCATTCCTTGGCTTTTGCGGAGTGCCGCCCGCCTGGTTGCCACCCAACCACCTGGCTGGAGGCTGACAAGACGCCGCCCTCGGCGCCCAGGCGAAAGCTGCACCAACGCTTGTCTGTCGTGCTTCCGCCAGCCGCAGCTGCACCCCATTTCCCGGTTCCGTCCCCTACCCCGTTGCCTGTAAGCCATGGCATGTTCGAACGCCCCAAGGGCTCCCACCCGCCGCCCGCCTCACAGCAGCTTAAGGTGGCCCGTGGCCGCCTGGCTGCGACCCTGCAACGTGTCTGGCAGCTGCGCAGCCGCAACACGCCCCGTCGCTCCGTAGCCTCAGCGAAGTCTGCCCTCTCCGCCCTCGTCGCGTGCTCCCGCCGCTGTCGCAGTTGCAACCCCTTACCACGCTTCCTCCCCTGCCTGCCCCTCTCAACGTTCGGTGCACGTCCACGGTTCCCAGCGCCGCCGCCCCCCGCCCGCCCGCCTCACAGCAGCTTGAGGTGTCCGGTCACCTTGTCCACCTGGCTCTTGGGCGCGGGGCCGATGGCCAGCACCGTCTTGGAGCCGGCGGGGATCTGGGAGGGGGTTGTGGGAGGGGGCAGGGAAGGGGATAGGAGGAGCGAAAGGGAGATGACGATGATCTTGGATGAGAGGGAGGTCGTGGCAGGGGCGTGGGCAGCGGCAGAAGCAGTGGCCTTAACGGAATATGCCTCACCTACACGGCATGGGCGCCACGTGCACGTGCGCACGCAATTGGTGCCAAGCCAGCCCCCGCGGCATGCCGTGATTCGCCAGGAGGTGGGCACAGCACGGATCCGGGACCCTGCGCCACAGCCGCAGCCCTGGCACCTCCACCCGCCTGACCCCCTCCACCCTCATCCTCACCTGCGTGCGCCCCGCGTCGTGCACCTGGTAGGTGGGCAGCCCCAGCTCGCGGGCGGCGGAGCGCAGCGCCAGCATCTCCTCGTCGCCGCCCGGGACCTGGGGGCCGGGGTGCGGACGAGGGTGGGGTTGGGTTGGAGGGGTGTGCAAGACTTGAGTGCGGCGGGTTGCGCTGGGGCGGGTGTGGAATGGGGTGGGTGTCGGTAACGTGATAGACGGGAAACGAGGGGTGGCAGGGGTTGGGAGGAGGAGGGCTGCGCCAGGTGGCCGCAGGGAAGCGCTCTCAGCCGTTGCGTGTAGGCAACGGGACAGTTTGAGGGGTCGGGAGCGGCTGCAGGGCAGCCATGGCCGGCAGGGCCAGGCAGTGTAGGTGGGTGCAGACAGACGACGCCAGGCACCACCGGTTGCCCTGTGCCGTGCGGTGCCGCACCATCCACCTACACCCTCCCCTGTCCACGCCTGCAGCCACTGTAGCACAGGTACCTAATTGATCACCTTGAGGGCAATCTTCGGCTCCGCGCACATCTCCCACTGCTTGATCTGGACATAGAAGGAGCCCTGGTAGTTGTCCCGCAGCACCCCCACAGCCGCGTGGGCGCACTGCGCGCCGATCTTGCCGCCGCCCATCTTTAGCGCCATGTTGACACAAAGCACCATCTTGAGCTCCTCTACTGGGCGAGGCACGCGGGCGGGGAGCGAGGGAGCGGCGCTCGCGGGCTTCGGTTTGGCCTTGACCGTTTTGGTCGATCGGGCTTTGGCGGCGGTGGCATCGCGAACTAGCCAACCAATAGCTACACCTCCAGCAACCTTTAGCAATGAGTCGATGAGCACAAGCGTGAGGGCCGGCATTTTTGAGTTCGCTGAATGTCAGGGTGGGTTGGCTGGTGCCCCTTCGACAGTTCCAAACTTTGTTCTGCACTTGTTGTTATGACCAGATCGCAAGTATCCTGTATAATGTGTTGATGTGCAACTGGGCAGGGGACTCCCCTGCCCGGGCACTCATCCTGGGGCGCAATTGCAACACTCTGGCAAGCAACTCAGCAATTTTCAGTCACACATGCGTGAAAAGAGATACGTTCAACTAGTCTGTTATACCCCTGCCCATTCTACCTCGGGTTGCCGACCATGACTGCTCTCCTTCCCGGGTGGGCCTTCTTGCAACGGCCACCCGGCAGCACCCTTGTAGCGCAAGCTTCTACATCATGCCAATTGAACATAGCTATACCATGCCCCATATCGCGAACACGGCGGCGCCCAGACTGCCAACCACAAGCTCGCGGCGCGTCTGCAACTGGACGCAGTGCTTGCCCTGCATCCCAAACTCCGCGTCGGCAGCTATGCGTCGCAGCCGCTGGGTCGTCGGTGGCCCCCGAGGCGGACGCGGTTGCGGATGGCATTGACGTGCAGGATGCGGTCGCTGCTGCGGAGCCGGGTGGCCGCGACTACCTGCAGCTGTCTGACCTGACGGACTCGTCCCTGCAGGTGCGTGGCATATAAACATGTACTTGGGTCGACTCTTGGCACAGGCGGAGGCTGTGGGAGAGGCAAAGAGGGGCCGAGGGGCACGGGTGACTGTTGCTTGGGCTCGGGCGCCGTAGCGGTTGCGTCAGGGATGCGCCACGTCCCACCATTGTTGCACAGAAGGGTTGAATGTCGTTGGGCCCAGTTTCCTTGCTTCGTTGGCGGTAGCCCACCGCTGCCCGCCGATGGCCGCAACACACACTGAACACGCCTGTACCCCCCGTGTCTCAGCAGTGAGCAGTGAGCAGGACGGCGAGCATCCCGCGCCAGGTCCACTTACCCCATGTCCTCTTGTACCATGGGCAGAGGCTTCCGTCAAGGTGCACCCAGGTGCACTCACATGCCCGTACCCTCCCTCGGTACACGTGCCCTGCCTCATCCCCCTACCCGCGCCCTGCCCCACGTTCTCCACTTCTTCCACACCCTCGTCCCGCGCTCCCCCCCTCCCCAGGTCCGCATGGTTCAGTGGTACCCGGGACACATCGCGAGGGCGGAGCGGCAGCTCAAGGTGCGGGGCGGGTGGCAGGCACGTGGGCGGCACGCGGCGGCATAGGGCGCGCCAGGGAGGGGGCGTGCCATGCTCGCACACGCACGTGCCCCTGCCTGGGGCACAGCGCCTCCGTTGGCTGGTCGCATGCAGCTGCAAGCGTCGTGTTGACTGTGCCGCAGCGCTGCATCCTGTCACGCGCTCCCGCTGCCCCATGACTGTTGCCGTACCCCGCTGCACAATTAACCCACCTGACCGCACGCACACCTCCTCGCCCCAGGCCCAGCTGTCCATGGTGGATGTGGTGCTGGAGGTGCGGGACGCGCGCATACCCGTCAGCACGGCGCACCCGCAGGTGGGGGGAGTATAGGGTGTTGGGGTGGTGGTGTGTGGAGCCGCCTGTCTGGGCCCTGACCTGTAGTGGAGGTGGAGGCGGCCGGGGGGCTGTCTGTGGGGGTTCTGACCCGCCAGCAAAGCGTGCTGCGGGTGGGTTGATGGGGGGTCGAAGTGGTGATGATACCGTATCAGTCGTGTCCGACTACCGTACTGGAGTGGGGTTGGGGAGGTTGGGCTGGTTATGGATGGAACGTGGGGCACTTGGGACTACCACGAGGTCGCGTGGAGGGGCTGGGTGGGCTGGTTGGTCAGCGCAAGGCGGGAGGCGGGTATCTATTTTGGCGAGGCTGGGCCGCTGGGGCAAGGAAGGGCAAGGAAGGGCAAGGGAGCAGGCAGGATGGCGGAAGCCGATGGCGCGTGGGCTGTGGATTACGGAGTTTCAGGCAACTATGCCGGCGAAGCTATGTAGCTGTCCATTTAACGCAGTACACAGCGGGGAACAGGCATCCTGCCCAGGTCTGTGGCCAGAGGCTTGGGATGCTGGGCGGGTGCCGTGCGTGGGACCCCCACGGCACCAACCCACACCACAGCACATCAGCAAGCCCCCACCCTCCCCTCCCCTCCCCCCGCCCCCCAGGTTGCCCAGTGGGTCGGCGCCAAGCCGCGGCTGCTGGTCATCAACCGCGCCGACGAGGTGGCGCCCGCGGACCTGGAGGCGTGGAAGCAGCACTACGCGGCCGCCGTGCAGGGGCAGGGGGGGCAGCAGGGGCAAGGCCAGGGGGGCCTGCACCCGCGCGTGTACTGGACGGACGGGCGCAAGGGGGAGGGCGTCAAGGGCGTCAAGAAGGAGCTCATGAAGGTGGGGGCGGGGGGCGGGGGCGGGAATGTGTGGGTGGGGTTGGTGCCTTAGTGCACCACATGGAGGGTGGGGTAGGGCTCGGGGCGTGGATTGAAGGTGCACTGGGCGCCTGTGAGGGTCGGGCGGGTGTGGGACAGGCTGGGCGCGCGCGTCGCCGTGGTGCAGGGGACTGGCCCTTGCGGGGCTGGAGGCTGTTAAGTGGTCGGGGGCCATGGATTCAGCCCCACATGCACCAAGGCACCAACGCCGACTGTAAGGCTATCGATGGCCGGGGGCTGGGAACGGGAGTGCAGTGAGGCGGGTCTTGGTTGGCAGCACAAGGAGCGTCACCTGGCAGTGGCGGGGCCCGGGGCTGATGGCGCCCTGTTGGAGCCAATAGTCAGGACGCAGCATTAGCCGATCCACGTCTCACGCACCCACAAGCCCCCACCCTCCTCCCCCCACCCAGCCCCCAAACCCCACCACCCCACGGTGCACCCCACCCACACCAGGTCGCCGCCGCGCTGAACGAGAAGCGCCGCCGCCGTGGCCTGCAGCCGCGCCCCGTGCGCGCCTGCGTGATCGGCTTCCCCAACATCGGCAAGAGCGCGCTCATCAACCGCCTGGTCAACCGCCGCGCCGTGGCCTCCGCGCCCAAGCCCGGCGTGACACGCGCGCTGCGCTGGGTGCGCGTGGACGCGGACCTGGACCTGCTGGACGCGCCCGGGGTCATCCCCGCCTCCTTCAGGGACCAGACGGCGGCGCAGCGGCTGGCCATCTGCAACGACATCGGCGAGGCGGCGTACCTGGCGTCCGCCATCGGGGCGGTGCTGGTGCTGCGGGTCAAGCAGCTGGCGGCGGCGGAGGCGGCGGAGGCGGCGGGAGGGGGAGCAGGGGGTGCAGGGGGAGGGGGCAGGGGGCGGATGGCGGGCGTGCTGGAGCGCATGCGGGAGCGGTACGGCGTGGACCCGCTGGTGGGTTGTGGAGGGGGAGGGGAAGGGAACAAGAAAGCAGTAACGTGATTAGGTGGAAGCAGTAGTGGTAGTAGTGGTAGCAGTACGGTAAGGTAAATAACGACCCACTGCAGTATCGGTCCGCCGTCCCGGGGGGGGGGGGGGGGGGGAGGGGGGGGGGGGGGGGTGGGGGGGGGGGGGGCGGGGGGGGGGGGGGGGGGGGGGGGGGGGGGGGGGGGGGGGGGGGGGGGGCGGGGGGAGGGGGGGGGGGGGGGGGGGGGGGGGCAGGCGCAGTCCGGAGGGACGGGCGAGCAGGGGGCAGCGGTAGGGGAGTGTGGCCGCGGTAAGGGAGCAGGGGGCAGCGGAGGGGAGCAGGGGACAGCAGTAGGGGAGTGGGGGCACGAGGCGCTGCCGGTGCGAGCGGGGTACGATGGGTTGAGGCGAGGTCTTGCGAGGTGGAGGCTGTGTTGCGGGGCAGTGGTGCTGCTTAAAACTATTGGTTGGGTTGAGGGGTGAGACTCATATTGGGGGCTTCATGCGTGTGCCTGCATCGGCTACGGAGGTCTTTCCTTGCCCCGTGGCTGCTGGAGCCACGTCGCACCAAGCACGTGCTTCGCCCTGAGCATCGGATCTAGCCGTCGACGCCCCCTTGCCAAACCACGCACCACCTCCCTTGGCATCGGATCTGATTTCCCCTTCTCCCACCAGTACTCCCACCCCGCCCAACCCCACCAACCCACTCCTCTTCCCGACCCAGACTTGCGGCAGCGCCGAGGATTTCGTTGTGGCGCTGGCGGGCCGGTCGTACGGCGGGGACGTGGAGCGGGCGGGGCAGCGCCTGCTGTCGGACTACAGGTGGGGCTGATCAGTGCGGGCGGGGAGGAGGTCGGGCGGGCTGGGACGGGGAGCGAGGGCCTGCAAAGGATAGGAGGGGGGGACATGCTGGGCTTGCCGGCAGGGTGTGGTCCCGGTAGCATGGGTGAGGGCGGAGAGTGGGGATGCCTTGGAAAAGGGGCGCTTGGGGACGAGGCGGGGAGGGGAGGGGGAGGGGGGTTCAGCGGTACAACGGGGGAGGGGGGCATGCGTAACTTGCTAGCGTGGCGTGGCGGATGGCCCGCTGCGCCGGTGGCAGTGCAAGCAGAGCGTGTGCGCGGCAAGTGGCGAGGACCTTGCGGGCACCCGCGGTATGAGTGCCTTGCCGTGGACGCGTAGGGCATGGTGCGGGCTTGTGACACCGAAGAGTCGTGCTGCTAATGCCATTAGCTCCACTGACGCGAAGGTACTGTTGGATCACTGCATCTGTTAAGAACGACTTGGTTGTTACTTTTGGAAAATGTCGACCCGGTTGTTACTTTTGGAAAATGTAAACTGCGCTGCCCTGTGGACGCAGGAACGGGCTGCTGGGCGCTTTCGCGTTGGAACGGCCCGAGGACGTGGCGCGGCAGGCGGCGCGGAGGGCGGGGCTGGAGGCGGCGGAGGCGCGCAGGGAGCGGGGGCCGGAGGAGCAAGAGGAGGACGGGAGTGGAGTGCCCGGCGCGGAGGGTCAGGGGGCGGAGGAGGCGCAGGAGCCGGCAGCAGTGTGGGGGCAGGGTGTGGGGTGGCGGGGCGGCGAGGCAGCGGGGGTTGGGGGTGGGAGAGGCGGGGGCATGGTCAACAGCCCGTGGGTGGAGCAGGTGGAGGCGATGGAGCGGCAGCAGCAGCAGCAGCAGCAGCAGCAGCAGCAGCAGCAAGGGTGAGATTGCACAGTGGCTGTGGCGTTGGTCAGGTCTTGTGTCATGTGTACGATGCAGCAGCATGCAGGTATGGTGGACAGCTGGTATGCCGCAGCGTGGCGGCGAGGGTGTGGTGTCGCGTAGAGGCACACTTAGGCCGCTGTCCTGCTGCTGTGCTGGAGGTCGGTGGGCGGAAAGGAGACTCCCAAGGGCATTTGGTGGCACCTGGTGGCACCGACTTGGGAGGCGTGGCTGCCTCTTTCAGGACGAGCTGGCCCACATCTGGCCGCATCCACCATGTCCTTGAAGTACATCAAGTCGTCCACTCGGGAAGCGCCACATTTGGGCGGTGTCGCAGTCATTGGCGCCTGCGCAAGGCGTGAGAGATCAGCGGCCACTGCGAGCCATGGCTGACTACCTTGCATGGGAACGAAGGGCGTGTACAACAGCGCTGCAACACTGGAGCTGGAACACTGCTGGAGGATATCCTTGATACAGGTGGTATACATATCATATATCGGCGCTGAGCAGGATGCAGCACTACGTATGCGCGGCGCCTAATTTTGCAGATGCCCTTGCCGTGTTCCGCCTGGTGGGTTTGGCGGCTGACGCGGGGGAGCATAAAGCTGTCGGCGCAGCCGCTGGGGAACCAGGGGAGCTCCCCAGCGTGGAAAGTACAACTACTTCCGAACGCGCGAAAGCAGGTGCAGGGCTCAACAGCGCAGACAACCTTCGATGGGACTAAGTGTGCGCCACTTAACTCATTAATCAGATTTGCATGCGCCCTAGTGCTCGGACGGCCGGCCTTTCCCCGACCAAACGTGGGGCTGACGGCATCTCCGAGACGCCAGCAGTCGAGCAGCGCAGGCACGAGGCGGCATGGCGCGTTACGGCGTTACTTAAGTCTCCATATTGTTAGTGAGACCCACCCTTTTTACTAGAATTGTACGTGCCAACGTTCTACAGCCAATCAAGGTCAGTTGTGCGGTAATGAGACTCCCCCGTATGCCCCCTTACATCTGCTGTTCACAGGCAGTATATGCAGCCATTTACTAATAGTGGGCCAGTGTTAGAAGGATAGAAATGACAGGAACAGTACCGATGCGTTCAGTTTCGTCGGACGAAACGTTAGGACTCTCTTTCGGTGTACACGTGCAACATGACACACACATACACAATCAAACTGCCTTCTCTATTTGTGCTGCACTCCACTAGAGCTGCAAACTCTCTGTGCCTGAGCAGTACATGCTTTTGGCCCCAGCCCTAGACCAAGCCCCAGACAGGAACGCCGATACAATTGCTTTTTCAACGAGTCCCGCGCCTTGCTTAGCGCGCAACCACCTGTGACAGCACGAAGCGGGGGACTCAGACGACGAGTAAATAACACGACAGGCCCGGGAGCCGTCAGCCGTGGCTTCAGCCAAAAGACGTCCTTTCGAAGCCTTCCAAAACGTTTTGGCGAGCACCTGGGGTGGCAGCAGGTGAACCGCGACGTGTGAACGCTCCCTTAACCAGTTAACCTCGAGCCAGCGCAACCCAACCAACCTCCCTGCGTTTCGCTCGTTGAGCTCTGCAGCACATATCGCTTGTATATCGATACGGTTTTGAAGTAGCTTAGGGAATGGAGTTGCGGGTGCTTGGCTTCCCATGTCGTATCGCTTTCACCGCACTTTGAATACAGGCTTCGCTTCGAATCCCCGCCCACGACTACGACAGCGTGGCTTCTGCCATGTCCATCTTAACACTTCAATGCTAGTCAGCGGCTCGCCCGGTGTTGGCCATGCAACAGCCTCCCGGCAAGCAGCGGTCTAGCGCCCCCAGCCGCAAAGCCTCGGCCCTGCACGCCCCCGAGCAGTGGCCGGCCAGCCATGCATGGCCCCGCCTCAGCGATCTGGGTCGGGAGCCGCTGGCGGACGGGCTCACTCCAGGCCAAGGCGCGCTGGCCAGAGACACAGACAGGCGCCGATCCCTGCAAGCATGGCTAGCGCCTACAGACCCTGGGGCAGGGCCGGGCCAGGGCCGGGGCCTGCCCCTGGTGCGCCAGGCGGACCTGCCGGCGGCGGAGCTGCAGCCCGCCGGCCGCGAGGACGTGAGGGCGGCGGAGGCGGCGGTGGCGGCAGCCATTGGGCTGCGCATGGCGCGGTGGCAGCAGCAGCAACAACTGCACCAGCAACAGCCGCCGCAGGCGGCAGCCACGGTTACGGCACCGGTGCGGGGTAGTGATGCTGGACAAGCACAGCAAGCAGGGGCGGGGGGGCGAGCGGGTGAGCCTCTTGGCCCTCGAGACAGCCGTGGAGGTGCGCATGTACAGTTCCCGGTGGCTGCACCTGAGGTAAATGTTCCTGCGGCTCCTACTCCTGCTGGTATTGCTGCTGGTACGGCTGAGGCAGAGGCGGGGGCAGCGGTAGCGACAGCGTTGGAGGTGGGAGCAGGGGTAGGGTTAGACCCGGCGGGAGACGCATTGCCGCAGTTGCGTGGGGCACCGCCGCCCCAAATGCCGCTGCCGGGATGCGGGGCAGCGCAGGGGGCAACGCTGGCATCGCGTCAGGGGCCGGCCGCGACGGTGGCAATATCAGGCTGGAAGGCGGGATCCGTTGACGCAGCGACTGCGGCAGCCGGAGCACGGCCCTGTACCGCAGGAACCGTCAATGGCCCACGTGCTTTGGAGGAGGGGCCTGCCTCTGGGGTGCCTGGCGGCGTTGAGCCGCCTGCGGAGGCGGCTACTTTGGCCGCGGCCCCTTCTTCCATCCCTTACCAGCCCTCCCCAGCCCCCTTGGTGCCCTGGGCCGCAACGCTGGGCCATCAGCCACAGCCGCAGCACGCGTTGGGGCCGGCACAACAAGACGCCACGCGTCCTCAAGAGCCAGGTGACCCAGTCGCAGCTTCAACGCCCGCGTGTCCATGGCGCACAGGGGCGCATGGCGCCGGCGGCAGCAGCAACGGCAGCGGCGGCGGTAATGGGGTGCAGCACCCCGCGGCGCCTACCTCTGTGACCGGCGAGCTCCTTGCTCCCCAGCCCGCTGCCGCCGCTGCCGCCCTGTCCGCCGGGCCATCCTCCGCTCTCCGCGCCGGCCCCAGCACTGCAGTGCAACCGCCCACCCTGCCACCCCACGCGTCCCCGCACGTCGCACAGGGCGGCGTCGGGTTGCCGCTGCTGCCTCTGTTCCGGCGCGGCAGCATCGACGGCAGCTGGGGCAGCTTCGGGGACCTCAGCACATGCACCACGTGGCAGCACGGCCGCACCTTCGGGCCTCTCATGGCTGAGATGGCGGCAGGCTTTGCGGCCATGGCGGCAGGTCGCCAGCAGGCGCACGGCCAAGGCCAGCGAGACCCCACCCACGGCCCCGAGCACGACAGCGGGGCTATGTACACGCAGAGCACGGTGTGGAGCAGCATAGCGTGCTCGGGGATGCACGTGGCGCAGGGGGAGCAGCAAGCGGGCGCGGGGGCACAGGCGGGGCCCGGGGCGGGGGTGGGCGACGCGGGCGCGCACGACCTGCGTACCCACAGCAGCAGCGGCAGCGGCAGCGGCAGCTGCGGCCTGTCCCTGTCCATGCCGGGCAGGTCGTCGTCATGGAATGGTGTGGTTCAGAGCACAACGTCGCCGCTGGACGCGGGGGCCAGGGGCAGCAGCCAGCGGCCGGGTAATCCCCCTCACCGCACGGCTGAGCGGCCCGACGCCTTTGGGTTCCTGACGGACCCCTCGGGCGGCCGCAATGCGCGGGTGCTGGCGGGCGGGGACCCGGTGGCGGGCGGGGGTGCGGCGCGGACGACAACGACAGGGGGGACGGTGGGGCCGGGGTCGCTGTGGAGGGGGCGGGCTGGCACGGCGGCAGCGAAGGAGGACGTGGCGGGGACTGCCATGCTGGACACTGCGGGCACAGGGACGGGCACTGGCTTGGGGACTGGGGCGAGTAGTAGCAGCAGCCGTACGGCAGTGGACCGGTACGGCGCGCTGCTCATGTCCAGCACGCAGTACAAGCTGTCCATGTACGACGTGCATGACGCGCTGCTGCTGTCGAAGCTCCAGCAGCCGCAGCCCCAGTTGCAATCGCAGGCGCGGCAACGCAGCATGGCGGGCGGCCAGCAGCGCGGCGGGCCGGGGGTGGCGGGGCCGGGGCCGGGGCCGGGGCAACCTGCCCTGGCCGTGCCGTTAGAGCGTAGGGTCGTCGGCGAGGGGGAGGCGTGGGTGGACAGCGCGCCAAGAGCCTGTGAGTGGGGCCGTGACTGGGTTGTGTCTCTGTATGCTCGTTGCGCACACGTAGCGGTATTGTCGCGGTTCGGGACGCATAGTCGGCATAGATGGCGGCCCCTGCTTGTTGCAGTGGACTGTACCGTACCTGCTTAACCCAATGTGACAGGTCTCATCTTCGCGACATTCCTCGCACCCGCCCACCGCCTCCCTGCACCCACAGCCCACGGGTCCATCCGCGGCCGGGCCTCCTGCAACGACCTGAGCGCCCTCGCACGCCCACGCGCCGCCCGCAGCCTGGCCGGCTTCACCGTGCCGCCCCCGCCACCGTCCCTCAGCCAGGTCCATTCCTTCCTCAACCCACACCAGCAGCATCAGCACGCGCTCTTCCCCGGCGGCGACCGGACCTCCGGGGACACCACATCGGTCCTTAGCCGGCCGCTCAGCACCGCGCCCCTCGCCAGCGGCCCCGGCCACGGCACGGGGCACTGGTCCACCGCCGCACAGCGCTCCCCCTCCACCTCGCCCGCCACAACCCTGGATGGGACTCAGCCCCGCCCGGCAGCAGCCGCAGCCGCAGCCGTAGCCCGCTGGGATGCCCCTGCCCCGGATGCCAGCTTGGCACAAAGCCCGGGGCAGGGCTTTAGGGGGCGCAGTCTGGACCTGCCGCGGCCCTCAGGACGTTCCTTGCTGTCCTCCATCTTTGGAGGCGGTGGAGGCGGCGGCCTGAACCCCTTCAGCACCGGCGCTCGGCCGCACAGCCGCAGCCAGGGGCAGGTGTGCGTCCCTGCTGCAGGGGGCGTGGCCTTACCCTCGTCGCCGCTGACCGCCGGCCGGGGCAACGCTGGCGGCGACGGCGGCCGTGACGACATGCTGCTGTCGTTGCAGCAGCCGTTGCAGCCAGGAGGGGTTTGGCCCCCTGGTGACGGTGGCGCCCTGCCGCCCAGCAGCACTGGGCTGTGGACCGCCAGCTCCGGGGGGGGCGGCGGCGGGGGCGGCGGCGCTAATGCCAGCGGCGCGGGAGCGGTGGGCACCCTGTCCTCTTCGCACGGCAGCCGGCGCTCCGGGCACTTTGACGGCGGAGCGGCAGGGCTCGGTGGCGGGAGCGCGGGCCGGATGGCACCGCCCTCAGGCTTCGCGAGCATTGCCAGCACCATGATGGGCATGGCTACAGGCGCAGGCAGGGGAAGCAACGCCGGGCCCGAGTCCCAAACGGGAGCCAGCCAGGTCCTGCACAACAGCGGGGCTGTCGGGGGCTGGGAGGCGGAGACGGCGGCGGCGATGGGCCCGGCGTTTTCCTCGTCTTGGGCCGTGCCGCCGGGCAGCCACTACCCCTCGCAGCAGCGCGCAGCCACGCAGGGGCAGCTGGGGCTGTCAACGCGCTCCGATTGGCGCTCGGACGTGGGGTACGTGCACGGGCTGGACGCGTCCGTTTACGGCACAGGGCCGCACAGCCCGCACCAGCACCAGGGGCAGGGTCAGGGGCAGGCGGGCGGCCAGCGGTTCGGCCGCCTATCGGTGCCGTGCGCCGCCGAGTCACTGCCGGGCAGAAGCAAGGGCGGTGTTGGAGGCGGGCGGGCGAGCACGGACATGAGCTGGGAGGAGACGTTGCTTATGCTGCGGGACCGGGTGACGCCGCGCACGCCTGCGCGACAGCAGCAGCAGGGCCTGCACTTGACAGGGGCAGGGCCGGAGGGCGGCGGCGAGGCGGCTGGAGGGGTTGGCGGGGTCGGCGCCGTGTCGCAGAGCACGGCGGGCCGTGCGGGGCGGTCCCTGGCGCAGTCGTTCCGGCGGGTCATCCGCAACATCAGCCGAGGTGCGCGGTGGGGGTTGTTGCCGTATGGGACCGTACTGCTCGGTAGGGTAAATGTTGCGGTGTGTCGATGGGAACCGCTGAGTGTGCGTCTCCTGACGCCCTATCTCAGCACAACAGCACCAGTCTGGTCTCCACCAGAACCTCCTACACCATGTCCTGACACCCAACCCCTGTACCCTGCACCTCTTGCCCCGCAGCGGGCCTAGGCCCCGGCACGCCAGGCGCCGGCCCCCTTGCCGTGGCCCAGGACCCCAGCTCCCACCTCTCACCCGCCTCCCTGGGCCTTTTCACCTCCCCCGACCCTTCCGCCTTCGCCGCGGCCGCCACCGGCTACCCCTTCCCCGCCACCGCCGCCGACATGCCGCCCGACAGCCCCCAGCGCACCAGCGCGCCCTCCCGTCGCAACGCCGCCACGTCCTTCCAACTGGCCCACGCCGCAAGCACCGGTGGCGCCGCTCTACACCCGCACCCCCAGCCCCACCTGGCCAGCCGCCGGCCCCCACGCGCCGCCCCGTCGCTGCCCAACATCCGCCTGGGGCAGGCAGGCGCTGCCACCTCGGCCCTCTTCCCTCAATCCACAGGCCTCGCGGCCGCCGCCGCCATGGGCCCCCAGTCCGCCGCACTGCGCACGGCAGCCTCCGGCTGCCTATCCAGCAGTGGAGGCGCCGACCAGCCAGAAAGCCCTGTTGTGCCGCCGTCAGGGCCCTCGTCAGGCCCAGGGCCTGCCCCCACCGCCTCCGCCTCCCCCTCCGCAGGCCCCAGAGGGGCGCACTACCCGTCCGCCCCGGCGCCTTTCCTCGCCGGGCTCGCCGGCCTCCCGACGTCGCCGTTTGACGGCGGGGCGGTCTCCGCGGCACGTGACCGGGTGCCGCGCAACCCCAGCCGCCTGCAGCTCACGTCATACAGCAACCCAGGCACCGCGGCAGCAGCAGCGGTAGCGGCCCCTGCCACCGCCGCCGCAGCCATCACTGACGCCGCCATGCATACCAGGCCGAACACCAGGATTGACGCGCAGGGCCTGGGCGCAGGCGCAGCAGTAGCGGCAGCGTCGGAGGTCTGGGCGGCGCTGGGCGGGGACCCGGTGCTGCTGCTGCAGGAGGGGGTGGCTCCGGCGCAGGAGCGCGGCTCCAGACCGAGCTCCGGCCGGCAAGGGTCCAGGCGGCCGGGCCTGCAATCCGGCGCGTGGAGTGCTTTGGGGACAGCGTCCGGGGGCACCCAATCCGGCTGGTCTGGCGGGCTGGCAGCCCCAGGGGAGGGGGGGCCTGCGGGCAGCGTCCTCCGGAGCGGTAGCATGGACCTGGGGGCAGGCCTGGCGGCGGCGGGGCCGTGCGGGTTGCTGCCGGGGTTTTGCGGCGGCCAGGTAATGGAGCCGCTGCGTGCGGTGCAGGAGGGACCGCAGGAGGGGGACACGGCGGAGGGGCTGGCGCTGCCGTCAGAGGCGGCGGCGGTGGGATGTGCGTCAAGGCCAGAGCCCGCGCCGCCCTCCTTTGTCACGCTCGTCCAGCCGGTCCCGGCTCCCCCGTTGTCAGGTCACCAAGGCAGCGCCGCCGTCGCCGCCGCCGCCACCGCCGCCACCGCTGCTAGCTACCCGGCCGCAGCAGCAGCAGGGGAGTCCCCCCGCCCCGCCCCGCAGTCGCCGGCACATGCTGGCGGCAGCGGCAAGGTGGGCCGCATGCTGCGTTCGCTGCTGCAGGGCCGGGGGCGGGGCAGGGGCTGCGGCGAGCGCGGCGGTGGCGGGCCGGCGACGGCGCCGTCATCACCGCTGCGGCCGGGGTCGGCGGGCGACAGCGTTCTCCGCCCACTACGTTCGGTGCTGTTCTCGCGCTTCCCCACTGGCGACACCCTCCCGGGCAGCAGCGGCACCCTGGGCAACTCGCCCCGGGCCGCCTCCCTGCGCACCCTATTCAGCGCCGCCAGCGTCCTGAGCCTGCCGTACGGCGGCGACGGCGGCGGCTGCGGCGGAGGGAGCAGCAGGCTCGGACAGGAACCGCACGCCGCCGGCAGCCCGTTGCTGCTGGCTGGAGACGGCGGCGGCGGCGGCAGCGGCGGCAGCGGCAGCGGCGGCGGCAGCGGCAGCGGCAGCGGCTGCCAACGGCGGACAGCCAAGTCCATTATGGCTACCGTGAAGAGGCGGCTGGGCATTGGCGGTGGCACGGGGAGCGGTGGCTCCTCCCGCGGCGGCGGCGGCGACGCCAGCTCCCGGGCGCACTCGTACGGCGCCGCCAGTGACGTCAGCAGACTGACGCCGCGTGCCGTACACCGGTCCATGGCGTCGTTGGCGGCGCCGCCGGTCCACGAGGCGTCACCGGTGCAGTCCGCTCTGGTTCGCCGCGCGGTGTCACACCACCACCAGCACCACCACCAGCAGCAGACGGAGCTGCTGCATCACGTGCACAGGAGCGACCGCACCAGGCGAACCCACCAGCTGCAGCACCAGCACCATCAACAGCAGCGCCGCAGTGCGCAGCTGGCGCACATTGCGCCGCTGGCAGCAGCGCTGCTGGCGCCCTCGCCGGGGAGCCCCCTGGCCGGATCCGGCAGGGCGAGCTGAGGGGCAGCCGCGGGTAAGGGGCGTGCAGGCACGGAAGCAAGGGAGGGTAGGGCAGCACGGGAGGGAATGGAACGCATGGAACGAGGCCGGGTGAGCCGTCAGAAAATACAGGCTGTAGGCCTGCAAGTGGAGAGTGGTTAAGAACTTCGTGCGATGGAATGGAGTTGGCGGTATTGGCATGATGTGGTGCGGAGAGGATAGCAATCAGCCATTAGGTGGGTGGTGATACCGTGATCGTGTATCTAGATGTTGGCCTGTGCAAAGCCATGGAGCGGAGGTGCAACAGCCTGCACTGTTGCATGGCGGTAGGCAGCGCGTGTATAGTGCCGTATCGAGTAAAAGGGGTGATGGTGGGATGAGGCGTGTGGAGTATGGTGTCTGGGTTTCAGCATGGTGGCTACTACATTTGGTTGCGCCGCACGAGTTCGCACACTGAGCCATTGAGCGCGCGTTGCTGTATGTTGAGCAGGGTGTGTATGGCGCAGGGTGCGGTGTCGTGCATGACACGGCTCGTGTCTAGTGCCAGCATTGTGTACGACAGCAGTGGCTTACATTATGACTGGCTGCAGTGGGGGTGCCCTCGTGGTCATGGGCTGGCACGACCGGCGTGGTATCTGGTTCGGAAGAGAACTGGGATCGTCAGGCACTGTTTGCGTGGCGTACTGTTGCTGCTGTAAATTTAAGTTATTTGAGAAGACCTGTTCACTGCGTGCAATGCGTGCAAGCAAGCTCTTACGACTTGCTGCTTGGCGTCTATCTGTGCTGGTGCAACCAATGGAGCCGCTGCAGCGGGCTAGGTTACTCAAAAGTGCGGGCGCTGTGTCTAAGCAAGTTGTTGCCTGCTTTGTAGCTTGTGTGAGACCAATTTGCGTGGGCCTGCGCCATTGACGGCCACAACAGCATTTGTTCTCACGCTTTTTGGCGCTGGCCGAGCGCCCTTGTGACAACTTCTTGATGGGAAGCATTTTTCCGATGAGGCGAGGCACCGATCATGAGGCTGTCCTGGAGGCGGGGGGCGGATGTTCCGGAAGACCGGAACCCGATACGTGTCTGACGGGTGGAGGCGGCCAGGGTGGTCCCTTGATGGAGGCTGACCAGCTGATTACACATATGTTCGAGGGGGCACATGACTACTGACATGGGCCCAGCCTGGCTAGTGGCAACACTTCTTTTAAGGGCAGGTGCAGGCAGGTGGCATCTGTTTGGCGGTTGTTGCGCAGCGTTGCACGAGCTAGTCACTGGTCGGTTTGTGTGGTGTCGAGGCGTGTGAGGCACCAGGCCCGGTAAAGCTCCACCAGACGGCGGCGGACAGCCTGTCTCAGCTTGCCTGTCGACCTGGAGTGAGTGAGCTAGCATGGGATGAGGATTGCTGCAGCAGCGAGACAAGGCTTCGTCGTGCGCTTGTCCCAACCAGGGGAGCTCCACGGGGAGCTCCCCTGGTCCAACGGTAACGATTGCCCACTTGCAGGACGCAGTAACTTGTTCATACTCGCAGTAGTTCATTTTGTGGTTCGAATATTATTAAGTTGTTGCACAACCAAGCCTGGACCATACAATGCTTCATGGCTATAGCCACGGGGCCACAACCGAACGGCATATGACCCACATCAACAGCGGTTTGATTAAGCTGACCGAGGCGTCACCACTATGAGCGGACACTGAGCAAAAGTACTGATTTGGTTGAGGACAAGAGCAGTGAGCGCATACGAGTGAGGTTCCCAAGATGGCATGGCATTATCCGTCGCTTCATATTCACTGAAACCCAGCGCACAAGATGGTTTCTAGCTTAGCGTTACACAAAAATATTCAGTAGGGCTACATGCTACGCAGGTGCAAAAGAGAACACCCGCTTGCGCGGCCCCACGCAAATAAAGCGTTAAAGGCGACCAGGGTCGGCGACTTGACCGCCACACCGGTATGTCACCTGAACGGAGTTACCTCAGCTATTTTCGTTTCCTACTCTCGCGATGCATGTGTGTAGTGCCCTTCGCCCACAACAGCATCCGACGGTTGGCTCCCGCCACTCCGCCCTGTCCTGCACTCCTAACCCAGAACACCTCCAGGCTCCAGCCCCTGGCGATGATGCCCATAATTGCTCTTGCCAAGGTGGTCACACCTATGCCCGTCAATTCTCTCACTATGGCCGTTGGTCCCTCTTGCTTATCGCAGAGGTCTGGACAGCGGCATCCAGCGCCCCCAGGGCATAGCAAAGCCAGCCTCGGCCCACAGGCGCCCCAGGCTGCCTGCCTACCTACCCACAGCCCACACAACCCTCTGCAGCCATGCGGGGCCACCACGGGCCCGAGGCTGCAGCCACGGCCACTGCACGACGCATCGGCATCAGCTGCTTGCGCCTTCACCGGTAGGCGGGCGGGCCCTGGCGACCTCAAAGCCTGCCAGCCCAAGCGGAGCTGTCAGCGGCCCGGCGCTATGCAGCCCATGAGCGCTGCTGCATGTGGCCAGCAGCAGCAGCAGCAGCAGCAGCAGCAGAAGCAACATTGCCTTCAGGAGTATTCTCACAAGCATGGAACTGGTGGCAAGGTTGCACGCTGCGTGGTGGCGGAAGAGCAGGTGGGTGGGTGGGGGCAGCGTGGCTGAGTTACGCCTGTGGGAGTACGGCTGCTGCGTCCGTTGCCCCAAGGATGAAACCTGTAACGTGTGCACTGTGCGGGCGATTCCGCGCCAGCGCACCATCTGGCAACCGTTCGTGCCGCATACCGCCACAACTGTGCTGCGGCACATGCCGCTAACGCCAGGAGGGGCCGTAGCACGTTTGCCTGGACGGGCTGGGGCGCCAGCACCCTGACGGCCCGAATTGTACACTGCACGCTGTTTTTTTGTTAGGGTGCAGGTGAAACAGTTATGCTGCTGGTGTTCCAGGCTCACAACTCTGGGATCAAGCACCAGACCAGGCTTAGGCACGTGGCTACGTACGGCTTTACCACAGAACCATAGGCTCCTGCGCCCTGCCCCCTTCCCTACCTCCCTCGATTTCTTGGCCCTCATCACATCATCTTACGGGTTGGCCGCGTCCTGCCTCAGGTATTGGTGTTCGACGCCTGTGGTGCGGTCCAGGCATTAAAAGCGGAACCTAAAGGGAGGCCTCAGCTGGTCGCTGCGTACCCTGGCCCGGACTCTGGCGACGCGTGCACCCAACCCACCGCACAGCAGCTCCCGTGGCAAACCCTGGGGCTCGGTAGCCCCGTTATTGACGCTGCTGACGCAGCCGTCATCCTAACGCTACCGGAGGACAGCCCCTTCACTACCGGCACCCTGTTTCACAACACCAGCAGCCTGTATGCCGTCGCACCGGCCCCAAACAACACCTGCACAGCAGCTATGCGGGACGCAGGATCATGCCGCGCCGGAGCTGATGGAGACCTCCCCTGCACCAGCAGTACGAGTACGGCGGACGACTGCGCGGCGGCGCCGCTGTACAGGCTCCCGCAGGCCCTGCAGCCGCCGCCCCAGGGCACAGGCATGGAGGGCATGGTGCCGCAGGCGGATGCCGAGCTCCCCGAACCCACCCTGGGGCTGGCACGGCCCATCGCACTGTGCGCCGACGTGGACGCAGAGGCCTGGGTGGTGGCGCAGCCAAGCTGCCGGCAGGACGGGGCTGCCGGCGGTTGGGAAGCCTGGCGCATCATGCCTGCGCCGCCAGGGCAGCAGCAGAAAGGGGAGGAGCAGGTAGCCCAGGACCAGCAGCACGATGATAGGCGGGCCAAGGGCTTCCAGCGGCTGCTGCAGCAGCTGCAGCTGCAGGAGGTAGGCGGGCCTCCGTGCGGGGGTCCAGGGCCCGGGGCCGCCTTGTCGCCCGCAGAACCCAGCAGCGCCAGTATCGCAGCACCTTGCAACGGTCGGGGACCGGCGGACGCCGCAGCGGCGTCATGGCTGGCGGCGGCGGCGGCAGCGGGCCCAGAGGGGGAGCTGTTTGTGGGTCCCACGATGCTGTCAGAGGCGGAGGCAGGCGCCGGGGACAGCACCGACCGCATGGCGGGCGCTGGGCACGGCGGGCGGAAGGCTGCCGGGCTGCATCAGCTGCTGCGCCCGTGGTTGCGCAGCCACAGCCACAGCGCAAGGACAACCGGCAGCTACAGCAGCATGGGCAGCAGCAGCAAAAGTGCCAGTGTCGCTTGGTCGGGTTGCAGTTACACCTCCCAGCCCCTCTCCAAGGAGGGCGTGCCCCCAAGCACACGTGCCTCGCCCGGCGGCTCGCCCACGCTGCTGTCCGTGGCAGGGGAGGCCCCCGCCAGGCCACTGCGGCCCCGCCTCGCCTCGCTGCCAGCACAGGGCACTCCCTTGTCACTGCCCATGTACGGCATGGCACCGAGATGCTGGATGCCCGACAGCGAGGTTGAGTGTGACATAACTTTCGGCCCCGTGCACCCAGCCAATATTGGCTTGGCAGGGCCGGGCGAGGCGCCGTACCCGCTGTGCCAAAACACCACCAGCGCTGTGCCCGCTGGCGCCGCCGCCCCGCCCACCTCCCTGGAGCGCTACGCCACCCTCATGTCCACCAGCGCGCAGTGGCGGTACGGCACGCTGTACGACAAGCACGACGCGATGATGCTGTCACGCCTGCCGAGGATCGCGTCTTTCACCGGCGGCGCCAGGGGTGGTGGCGGCGGGTGGCGCCCGAGCGGCGACGGCGACGGCGACGGTGGCGCGCCGGGTGGGTGTGCAGCGGGACTGGTTCTTGCCCTGGGGCAGCCCAATCACCACCAGCAGCACCACCAGCAGCCACGGGCGCGCTGCCTTTCCCGTTTCGGCTCCCTCAACGTTGCCGCCACCGAGAGGCTGGGCGACCTAGGAGCTGGCTTGGAACAGGGACGCGCCGGGAGCGGGTTCGAGGGCGCGTACAAGGACTGGGCTCAGGGCGATGGAGCAAGCGAGGACGCAGCGCAGGCAACGGCCCCGTGTCTGCAGTCGGCCCCCGGGGAGCCGCGGACACTGCCTCCGCCGGAGCTGCCGTTTCGCGGCAGGAGTGCACCGGATGGCAGCCAGCAGGGCGGTCGGCGCCGTGCGCCGCCACAGCGGAGCCACACGGGCCTGCCGCCGGCTGCACTGCGCAGGGCACCGGGGCGCAGCCTGATGGGGGCGGAAGCCATGCAAGCGCTGTCGCTGAGGAGGCCGTCGACTCAGATGCTGCTGCTGAGCGCTTTCGGGCAGCAGCAGCAGCAGCAGCAGCAGCAGGCGGGCGCATTCCGCCGCACGCGGCACGCCTCGCTGCTGGCAAACGACGCAACTCAGCGTTCTGTGGAGGCAGGGGCCCGGACCTCGACCGCGTCGCTGCTGTCCCTGCCGCTGCCCTCGGCTGGCCATCAGGGGAGCGCGGGACTCCTCACCCAGGCCCCCTTGGTTGGGGGAGGTGGAGGCGTGGGCTGGGGAGAGAAGCTCGAGGTGAGGGCAACGGGGGTCACATGGGCAACGGGGGTCAGGCGCAGGTCTGGCGTCGCCCTTCTTAGACGCCTAGCGTAGAGCCTGGGGGTAGTGGTTGGTTGTGTACAGTAGCGCACACGCGTCAACCAGCTCCAGCACCTCCTGGCTGCCGGGCGGAAAGGCTGCCACTGACACAGTGCCATGAACGCAAAAATACTGATGTTGAAATCCTGCCCATATTGTCAAGCGTATGAGCAAGCAAGCACCGCCAGCCGACCGCCTGGTCCTACTGATTCACGCCACGTCTACTTCCCCTGGCCCTCGCCCCCCTGCCTTCCCCCAGGCCCTGCGGCAGGAGATCATCGGGCCACAGGCGGCAGGCATTGCCCGTGTCAGCCGCCGCAGCATGCTGTCCGCCCTCTCCTGCCGCCTCAGTGGCGCCGGCCCAGTCCCAGTCCCAGGGCCCGCACCCGCCCCACACCCCGCTGGCCCCGAGGGCCCCTACCCTGCCCCTGCCCCTGCCCCTGCTGCATCGGGCCTCAGCTCCCTACTGGACACGGGGCCGCTGTCGCCACGACGTGGGCCTGGCAGCCTCATGGCGGGTGAGTGCGCCTGTGAAGGTCCGGGCCGAGCTGACAGCCTGTGCCGCCTGCACAGCACATGCAGCGTTGCGACCGCCACCAGCACCACCTCCACCAGGCGGGGGGTGTCGCGGCTGCTGCAGCGCGTGGTCAGCGCCATGGGGCGCCGCCCACACGCAGCGGCGGCGGCGGGCCCCGCCGGGCCGCACGAGAGCGGCGCACACGCGTTCCGGGCTGGCAGCAGCGGGTTCAGCTTCTACAACCCCTCCGCCACATCGGCCTCCAACCACGCGTCGCTGACCAGCACTGCCGAGTCCTACATGCTGGCCTCGGCGCACGCGCAGGCGCTCCGCCGGCAGCTGCACACCGCCGCCGGCAGCTTCGGCGCCAGCGGGCGGAAGCGGGTGCTTGCGGCGGCGGCGGTGGCGGCAGGGCCAGGGGGAGGGCCAGGAGCAGGGGCGGGGCCTGGCGGCGGGCCCTCCGAGCCGTGGGGCGAAGCGGAGCGGCCGTCCTGCCCCGCCAGCTGGTCCCCCAAGTGCCCTCCCAGCGCTGAGGAGGCGGCGGCGGCGGTGCGGTCGCTGCTGAGCGCGTCCGACGCGGCGGCGTCGTGCGACTTCACGGAGGCGCAGCTGTCCGCGCTGAGCACCCTGTGTACTACCGCCACCGCCACCGCCAACGGTATAGCAACCGGCAACGGCAGCACCAACCCCTTGTTGTCGTGCGCCTCCGCCACCGCCTCCCACCGGGCCCTGCAGCGCGTGCTCCTCAGCGAGACGTCTTTGAACAGAAGGCAGCCTGGGGCCCAGGCCCAGGGCCCGCCGCCCTGGGACCCACACAACGACCAGCCCCAGGTGCACGTGCAGCAGCAGCAGCAGCAGCAGCAGCTGTTAAGTGGCCAAAAGCAGCTGCTCTCGTTCTCCGCTCCGGCCTTTGCCCCGCCAGCGGTCCCATCCCCCGCCTCTTCGGCACGGCTGCACAGTGGGGCGTACGACACACTGCCCCGCGATCCCCAGCAGTCCGGCGCTGGAGACCTGCCGCGCGGTGCCCCGCCTGCTGCTGGTGCCGCTGCCCCCGCTGCACACGCCCGCCGTGGATCCATTGAGCCCATCGTATCGTCCTGCGAGCCGACAGTCTATGGACGGCGCCCCTGCAGCTTTGCGTTTCCCAACTTCAATGGGGCATCAGGCGAGGTCGGGATGGCGGGGCTTGGGTCGGGGCCAGGGCTGGACCCCAGGTGCCGGACAGCGGCAGCGCAGCCATGCGGCGGCGGTGCCGTACACACAGGCGGACGGCAGCTGGCTGTGTCACGCACCGACGGCCAGACGTGCTCGGACCTGGAGGCGGCGCGGGCAGCTGTGGTGGCGGCGGCGGCAGCGGCGGAGGCGCGGCGGCGGCCGTCGACGGCGGACGCGGCGCTGCAGCGGCAGTGGGCGCCGCTGGCGTCTGTGCTGCTGGACGGCTCATTCAGCGGCCGACAACACAGCGGGGCAACTGGCGGCGGCGGCGGCGGCGGCGGCGGCCGTCCCGGCAGTTCCGCCGGCGGGCGGCTGTCGTTGGTGGGTTTCCTGTCACGGGCTGCAAGGGGCCCGGCCCGGCCCAGCGCTGGGGCGCTGGAGTGGTTTGAGAGGCGGGGTAAGGGCAGCTCAAGGGGAACCGCGAGGGCGGAGGCGCAGGTCGAGGCCACGTGCAGGGGTGCGGGAGCGGGTGGGGGTGCTGGCAGCAAGTTGCGGGGCTCCACCGGGTGGCTTGACCGGATGCTTCACCCCAAGAAGCACAAACGGCAAGAGCAGCAACAGCAGAAGCAGCACACCGGGGGGGATGCTGTGGGAGAGGAGAGGTGGCTGCGGAGCAGCCACGGCAGCGGCAACAGGCGCAGGTCGGCCCTGGGGCGGCTCCTGGACAGGCTGTGCGACTGAGGCGTGTCGTCCGAGCGAGTGAGGAGAGTGACGGCAGGCGTTTGCGCATACAATAGAGACACCCATGTTTGTCTTGATTTACTATGGAGTGACTGTCACCATGAGTGGGCGTTAGAATTGGCTTAGTCCCGATTCTCCCGGGAATCCGACCCGGGTTCGATTCCTACCTCGGGCGAGATTCCAGTCCTCGTCCGCCTGTGTGGTCTGCCCGGACCCACAGGGAAGGCGTGCCGGTGGCAGGTGCCTGCCAGTGGATGATGAACCGTCGGGCATCAGCTGGTGGATGACTCCCATTCCCCTGTT